>Ga0137418_10005977_pt1 | contig 11188 bp, 11 predicted proteins | sample CZODoug3_1_2_16f_FD_122242 | JGI IMG/M metagenome (GOLD analysis project Ga0137418, IMG submission 122242) | Vadose zone soil fungal communities from Angelo Coast Range Reserve, California, USA - CZODoug3_1_2_16fungal (Hybrid Assembly) | ecosystem: Environmental > Terrestrial > Soil > Vadose... | reverse complement strand
GATACGACTTACCAAGAGGTTAAAGTCTAGCACCAACTCGGAATCGATGAGGTTGGCAGGCGTTCGGACCAGCACATCTTTGACGGCGACCAGGCGGGTAAAGGCAGAGCAAAATCGTTTGATAGGGTCGGTAAGAGAGGAGTCGAAATCAGGAAGAGCGGGAGGCGCAGCAGGAAGAGTAGGCATGATATTGAAGAAGAGGTGAAAGTGGATGCGACAGTTGCGAATAAAGAGGAGCAGAGAAAGAAGGGGTTTTTAAGACAATGGGCATGTGGCGCAGAAGGTTCTAGAAGGTTCGACATGATGAGGATCCCTGAGCACGAGTTTCCGATCGATGGGCCATGAGGTCTGCTAGTCGAAATTTTATCGGATCGATTTACGTGTACACGACATGAGGCAGACTGAGGACAGTCATGATTCAAGTTGGGAGGAGATGATGGGCCGGCATCCGATCTACACCCCAAAAACGCCTTTTTGACGAATTCTGCTAAGTCTACACACCATAGCCGACCGCTGCCTCGACTCCATTGCGACTAGCGATTTTGCGATCCCTATCACAAGTCGATCCGAGGCGAACTACCACTTGCGGAACGGGCTACCGAAGGTCATACAGCCGCTTAGTCTTCACTAAGAAAGAGCCGACGTCTGGCGGTCGGTGCCGATTGGTCGCAATAGCCGAACGCTCGTGCTCGCTACTTCCACTTGTCGTTGCGCAAAATCTTTACGTCGCTAACCTTCATATCGCACACACCATACACTTTAAGCTCGACTACTTGATTTATGGCTCGCGTCCACGACCTCCGGGTGCTTCCGACAAGAAAAGGCTATAAATAGTCAAAAGCAGAGGGCGGCACATTCCTCTTTTATTCGCTAAAGCCTCGTTTCGGGTTGGCCCTGTTTCCTATTCATCGGAAGGCCGTCGTCAAGCCCCTGGTCTAGTGGCGCGCACTAAATTGTTTCAACGAGATCCGAGTTTCTTTGAAGATTCTGGTTTTGGTTTTCTTTTTGTTTCGCGCCTAAAGCTCCTTTTGTAGAACCCTTTCGAAAAAATGTATAAATACTGTACATAGGTGTCAAATAACGCAGACAAGTTCTCCCCTTCGTTTCCGATCTAAGTCTCTCGCTTTCCGCACGAATTCGCCTCTTATTCTCGATTTATCGCTATAGCTCGTCGGCTTTACACACCAATTTCGTCGCTGCAATCGGCGATCAGCTCGTAGTTCGCTTTAGTTCTGATCCTGCGTCGAGGATCTCGCTACGTTTATTTCTCTCGTTTACCGACGTTCGCGCTGACTTCGCCTTCGTCACAAAGCTCTTGTGTTTCGCTCTCAGTGGTAAGGTGTCGGAACCCCGTCGCACTTTATCGCTTTCGGTCGCCGACAGTCGCAGACTTTCGCCGAGCGTTGGTTTTGGTGTTTGGTTGTTTGTTCTGCGCCGTGCAGGTGTTCGTTAGCGTGTCAGCGGGTGAATTTTTCTCGGCTTCCTCAAAGGCCTTGCGTAGATTACTCTCACTCTCGCCAGCCATTTTACTCATAATTTCTGGACCGTTGATCAAGAAGAAGAAAGCGCCGGTCTCGTTCGCAACCGCACGGGCCATCAAAGTCTTACCGGTATCCGGATCTTGGCGACTTCAACAAGCTCTTCGACATTGGAAAAGGCATGGTTTGTTGTCATCCGTTGCTGTAGTTGCATCGTTGTGTAAAAGTAAATAATAAAAAACATGTTAGTGCAAGATATAATAAAAATAAAAGAACACTTACAGAAAAAAAAGTCCGTCATCATAGTCCGTTGTCAATATCGTCTGTTGATGTAGTTTTTTTGAGGTTGGTCGATGTGCCGTGGGGAAGGGACCGTACGTACCTCAATGGGGCTCAAGACGCATCTGCTCTCAAGCCCTCCCTTCGTCTCATCCCCTTGTGCCTGCGACTGTGACGTGGCGGCTATTCCGTAGACATGCATCCTATATATAAATAAGACATTAGTGAGTCTGCGTTTGATTCTGATACTGGTTCCGAAGCATATTGTGATGTTGATGCTGATGATGATAAATCCACAACAAAAATGAATGCTGAAACCAACTTACCTATATGCTTTAAGGGAGAGCGATACGAGATGATTTAATTGATTGATGATTTAATTGGATTGGATGAGATGAGAATAGTCGAGGAAGGGGTATAGAAATGGATGTGAATATGGATACAAAAGGGGGAGCTCATTGATGGACGCGCGCAAGACCGAGGGAGGAGGAAATCGACGATAATTCATGTTGGTGGTGGTGTAGAACATTTTGGATCCTGATGTTGTTGATGATGAAAATGAAATGAACCTTGTATATCTTGAGTGAAAGAATCTACGCACAACACAAGAAGGGGGGGAGAGAGACTGCAGAGACGAGAAAGACGACGATGGATGTTGTATATAAAAATGGAGCAAACAAAGTCCAGGAGGAAGAATAGAGTTCACTGTCAGGTAACAAAACATGTATATCGCGTACATGACCAAGGCGGGCGAGAGAGAGAGAGATAGAGAGGAGGTGGAAGAAAATTTAGAAAAGAACCGAACTGCGTTGTTTTTTTTTCTCTCTTCTGTTAAACCAAAAGTATCCTCATCCCAAAACCATATCATCATCTCCTAACCCTTCTTGTTCCTCGTAATCATAATCATCACCATCATCCTCATCTCTTTCCCCATTATCATCCTGGCGTCGATATACCTTCTGTCTCGAACTCATCGATACCGTGGCCGAAGGTGGTGCTGACGGCGGTGGAGACCTTGTCATCGGGTTCACCATCCTATGATGTCTTCGCGATGACGACAACGATGGTCCAGATTCAAGACTAGAAACCAACGCCGCCGCTGCTGACGATGTTGACGACGAAGAGCTTGACAAAGGAGTATGTACAGGTGAACCCATAGACCAATCACCCACCACCGAACTCGAACTCGTACCCGCCTGAGTCTGCGTTTGAGTCTGATGCTGGTTCCGAAGCATACTGTGATGTTGATGCTGAAGATGACTACCTGCAGCCACAGGCATAACGACATTAGGTGGTACCTCTTGGAGATTCAACTGTGCTTGAACCATCGCTCGCTGACTAGGAGTCAAACTCGCCGATGTTGCCGTAGAGTTGGGTGTGGACGTAGAAGGAGAGCCTGAGACGGCCGTAACAGTGTCGACTCTCCTCCTAGACAACATAAATCGAGGTTGTTGTTGTTGCTGCTGCTGCTGCTGCTGTTCTCGAGCTCGTCTTTGTTCCGTCGTCAGCGATGAAGCAGTCGACGAAGAAGTAGGAGTAGTTGATTGGATGTGGAAAGACAGATGACTGGCATTCATCGGATCCTGCTGCGGTTGTTGCTGAAGTATAGCAAAGCTGCTCGCAGCAGTCGCAGTCGTGGGACTAGGACCAGAATCGGACACAGTGTTAGTCGGCGAACGAATTGCGGGCCTTTGACGAACAGTCCCCATGAGATGATGATGAGGTTGCACGCGACTCATACCCCTAATTCGGCTCTCGCAGTTCCCGTAGTTCCAGGTCCGCTAAGTCCATGTCCAAAAGTTCCAGGCGCAGCAGCTGCAGCAGCATGCCTATGCGTCGACACATCTCCATCTCCAACTACATGTCCCATCCCATGTCGTCTTCGCTCTGGCCTTGTCGTAGTTAAAGTAGGAGTCGGAACCCTAGTTGCAGTCGGAATAGGAACGTTCCCGTCTCCCATATTATCCACAGCAATGTGAATACCCGGCAGATCTCCATGATCGCCTTGATCTTGCTGCTGCACCTGCACTTGCGTATGATCACCCGGATGTCCAACAACACCCACAGCCCCAGCAGCCGCACCAGCAGGAACCACGACGGTACTAACATCCTCTTCTACATCCTTCGCACTACACCAAAATCGATGTCCCTCACTCCAAGCCGTACTCTGGCATTCTTTACCGCAATACTTGGCTTTCCTACATCTCCTGCATTTCGCGAACTCCCGGGGATAAGACTCCCATTTCCCACAAATCACTAAAAAAAACATCAAGTTCGTTAACAACAATAAAAGAAAAGCAATAAAAGAAAACTCTTACTATTTGCACACTGCCTAATTCCACCTCGACTATCGTCCTTCCTGCACGCATTCCTCATGATGACGCCAGCCCAGTACTGGATCTCAGGTGGTAACCTAGGAGGTGGGTTAGGAAGGTCGGTTTCCGTAGAACTAGGTTTGAAAGTAAATCGTTCAACCAAGGAAAATACGTTGGTTTGTCGTGGCGAACCGGAAATGGGAATTGAAGAAGAGGATAGTGGTGTTATCTTTGATGTGGAGGTAGAGGAGGCTAGGGAGGACGCAGAAGGATGTCGGGCTGCCATGAGTGTCAAGGTAGACGAGGTGGAAGAAGTGGACGAGTTCAGTTGAACACGTTCTTTACCTCTGCTGCTGGTAGCGGCACCGGTATTCGAATGAGGAGATGGGAGTGAGGCCGCAGCGTTCGTGAATGCCTTGAAAGTGCATCCAGGTGTTTCCTTCGTCGATGACGACGGAGGTACTTTCTCCTTCTCCTTCTCTTTCTCCAACCCCTTATCTCCCTTATCTCCCTTCTTCTCCTTCTCCTTCCTTCCCTTTTCCTTCCCTTCTCCGCTCCCAATTCCAAACCGCTGTCCACCAAGCTCGGCGCTAGCGGGATGAAATGTTACCCTGGGTTTATAAAAAGCCTGCCTCACATGAGGATATTTACTCAGATACGCGAGTAATTGAAGACTGAGAAGTACGTCCTCGTCTCTGTAAGGTCCTGAATCAGACGCGGTATGGTGAGGTGGGGTATGGGAGGCAGAAGCGTTGGATGTGCGTGTTGGGAAGTTTGCGTGGGTTGCTGTGGTAGGTGAGGTGGCAGGTGTGGTGGCAGCAGGAATGACAGGCCCAGCAGGGGTAGGATTTTCCAAAGCAGGCTGAGCACGAATGGTCGCGTGGCGCTGATGTCCCTGTTGTTGACCACCCCTGATCGTCCCGTTATTTCCCACCATCATCGGTAACCCAATAACAGCAGCTCGAGGAGTTGCATCAGGAGCATCCCCAGTAGTCCCAGTAGTCGCAGTAGCAGCGGTGGTCACCCCAGGAAGGAGGAGTTGGTTGGAGTTGGTTGTTCGATATCGTTGTAGGATGTTGTAGGGGCGTAGGTAATAAAACCCTGCGTAGTAATACAACCTACATATACAATAAAACATGCATAAGTCTCAAAATTTACGAATGAAGAAAAAAAAAATCACCTAGGGCCTGAACGACGTGTCTCTCGAGCCCGTTTTCTTCGTAACCGCCCTCCCTGTCATGTATCTCATAGTTTACAACCTTTATATACAATAAAAGTAAGTTAGTATTCAAAACTACGAAAAAAAAACTCACCAAATGTGTCGCTTGGCCTGTTTTCCTGCGTCACTTTCTTCGCAAGCTTTCCTTCAACGTTCCACTCCCTACTGCCCTCCACCCAGTTAAATCCATCAACGGCACCGGCAATATTTACACCACATCATATAATCCTCACCCAGCGGCTAACCAACTCGCTCCCACTCCCCGAAATCGTCTCCATCGTCATCCTCAATAGTCCCATCCGACACATCCTACCTTCCTAAGAACGCCCCCAGGTCTTCCGTACTCCATAATAGAAGCAATATTAATTATCCCCATAATAATCCATTCACGTTCTTCTGCGCCTTCGATTTCTAGGCGCACGATAAAACGTGCGAGAGTGGGTTGAAAATCATCTAGTCGGTAAATAGCATTCCGTGGAGGAGGATGAAGAGCGGCGTGCTTGGGCAGCATGTGACCATCTATGTCCATCTGGCTGACTCGAAGTCTAAGCCAGAGTCCGACTGACGCGAAGTCTAGGTCAAAGGTCATGACTGACGCGAAGTCTAGGTCATTTATGTTGAGAGGTAACTGGGGGATGATATGGTGAAGGGCAGGAATGAAGATGAACCGTGATGGGAGACGATGGACTTAGACAGGTGTATAAAAAATCAAGCCCGTAAAAGAAGATTTCCGGTGACGTGTCGAAGACGAAGAGGATGATGGTAATGACGAAAGTTGAGGTGGTCTGGGGATAAGACGGGGGAGTGGATGAGGGAGAGTGGGTTGAAAATCATCTAGTTGGATGTTGGTAAATAGCATTCCGTGGAGGAGGAAGAGGTCGGAGGCATTGAAATCAGGGAGGGAGCGGCGTGCTTGGGACCAAATGGAGAGTATAGATTCACGAGATGTCAAGAATGGATGTAGGGTCATCATACTAAACAGGGAGCAAAATCAGCTGTGAACAAGGATCAAATAAATCAATCCTAAAATACCTTTTAACAAAAATGATAAACTGCCCGTAGTTCAATAATTCTCTAGTCCACCCGAATGTCCACACTGTTGCTCCGATCAATGATCGCCCACTCGTCTCTGTCCCGTATCCTTCCGACAACACACTGTAGCGTGTTCAAATCAACAACCTCATCACCACCAAAATTTTTGTAGTAGTAGATGCCGTTCCTTAATGTTGCTTTGACTTCTCGAATTTGCGCTACGATGACCGTTGTTGGCTCATCTAAGTTTAGTCGTTGTGATGACGGTAACTCCAAAAGAAGAATACGGTTTAGTTGGCCAAAAAAAATTTGCGTCTCAAACTCTGGTGTTTTTCCACGACGGCGAGCATGTCGATCTACCAGTTGGGTATACTGGAGAAGAGATGCTCAGAAAATGCACATATAAAAAGAAGGCAAGACTCACTCGAACAAAAGATGCATCCCGGCTGTCCTCAGCTGTTTGTTTGACAAAGTGATGCCCAATCATACGATCGCCTCCTTCAAGACGACTGACTCTGCCATACTGCACAATTGGCTGATCCAATTTGATGACTGATTGAACGACGCTCTTCTGGACATCGAATCGCGTTGCTAAACAAGCGAATACTTTGTTTCGTAATGCCTGAGGTAAGATTTCGCACCGTCTGGGGGGGGCAAGCATGTAGTCCGGATCTGTTTATATTTCGCATGAGTGACCTATAACGAGTGATTAACAGAACCTACATAAATCATGTACAAGTTTTTTGGTGCTTTCCTTTTTATCGGGATCCAGGCATAGTGTTTCATGTAGATCATATAACAGTCGGATTTGATCGAGCTGTGCAGTTGCGGTAACAAATGAACTAATGGATGCGTATGGGTGGCGTCTGCTTCTGATCGATTGGAGTAAAGTGTTGCAATGTCGTTCCATGGGGTACGCCCAGTAGGTCCAGACAGGACCGGCTTCCCTGATACCCCACGCAATATGAAGAAGGGCATGGATGGTCAAAGGACAGGCGGAAAGCCGAGTGGGATCACGTTTGTAGTACAGCCTACATCAATTTGAGTGTGGTACGCGAGTCGAAAGAAGAGGGCTCACTTTTCATATTCCACCACCCACAACTGGAAACCCTCATCAATTTGATTCAACATTGCTTCTGATATCTCGAATGCTAAACAAAGCTTGAGAAGTTCAACAAGCTGCATGAAGTGTCGGTAGTATTGATCACTTTTAAACCTTCCGTGTAGCACAATCGGAGCAATATACAACGTCCAATTGGAATACATCTCGGCGCTTATCGGGGTCTGCTTTGCTGCAATATTCGGTACTGCGGCTCCAAAAGCTGAGGGAATTGTCGCCTTGCATGCTGCTGTAGCAGCTCCAATTTCATTCCAAATGTGTGGCTCGATAAAGTAGCCTTCGTCTTCGTGATCCAAGTCTTTGAAGTTGCCAGTCCAGAACTCAATGAGATTGGGGATTAAATTCTCCCAGATTAGATGCATGAAATCGAATGGGAATGAGGAAGGGAATGAAATAGAGGATAAGGTGCTCAACAATGGTATACCTTTAATGCCATGTTCTTTAGCGAGCCGTTCACGTGTGGCATTGTTGGGCGCCATTTCAATGTCGCGTGCTTGACTCATTAGTCCCTCATGAGTGCGGATGGGGAGATCAGATGGGGTGTATCGAGGGGGTGTAGCTCCAGAAATCTTGTCTCGTCGCAGGGGGACATAGTTCGTACGAGTGTTGAAGCGAACAGCTTTAATGTTGCAAATTCGACAAGGCCGAATACCATTTTGGCCCTTCATGCGCATGATCAGAGCCATAGCGGGAATGTCGCCGAATGCTAAGATAAGATATGCGTGAAGTAAAAATAATCTCTGGCTAATCGCATCGAAAGCCTTGATACCCTGCTCCAGTTGAAGCAGTTCTTGAATAAGTGGCCAGCAGAACGAGTCCCAATCCCAAGGCTTTTTGGGGCCCGGGACCGTGGCAACGTGAATGCAATATTTTTTTTGGAAGCGTATTTCGGGAGGGAGATTGTAGTTGAAAAGTATAATAGGCCAACACGTTTTATCGCGCTTCTTGAATGGAGTAAAACCGTCCGTCGAAAGGCCAAGGGCAATGTCACGTTCATCGGAAAAGTAAAAAAAGGGGTTGTCCTCCTCACCGGGAACTATTGTGTTAAGTAAAGATTGATAATGGGAGCCATCGAAAACATCCTTCATAGTGCCAGGCGTATGTACATGATTTGCCCGATAGCGCATCTTCTTTGCATGTTCGGAGTTCGCTGACATAGCTTGTAACCGTGGTATGACAGGGATATAATCATAATGCTTGCGCGGCTGTCCATTGGCCTTGAATCGTGATTCCTTGCAGTTAGGGCATTCAGTGAGGTCCTTATACGGTCCAGCGAAGCAAACGCAGCTGTTGATACAACAGCTGTAACGTACAGGCTGAAATCCAGCAAGCGATTGAACACGTTTCTTGACCGTTTTTAGGGTGTCCTGACCCGAGTTTGGAAAAGCCTTGGCAAATCGACTGAAGGTATGATCTGAAAGGTGGTCCTCCACTTTAAGTGTATATCCGCGAAGTAGATTAATGTCCGATTCTCCCAGAGACTTTCCATCTAGAGTGTTGTTAGCTGGGTAGGTAATTCATATGCGAGGAATACAAACCTAGAGCTGCCGCTTCACGCTCGAAATCTTCGCCAAGCAAGTCCCAATTAGAAATACCTGGTATTTCAGAGTCATAAAAAGGAGGCTGATCCTCGTCCTCGTCTTCATCCTCATCCTCGTCTTCATCCTCGTCCTCATCCTCGTCCTCATCCTCGTCCTCGTCCTCATCCTCATCCTCATCCTCATCCTCATCCTCATCCTCATCCTCGTCCTCATCATCATCTCTCCCATCATTGTCGCAGCCTCTGCCATCAGAATGAGAGCTGCCATCTCGTCTACCAGTCGTCCAGCGCATCTCCATCACACCCCGAGATCTCTCTATAAACATGCTCTGCCGATCCGTATCCGTCGCTACGGGAGGGAGAAAATCTTCTATAAAGTCTGTGTCCACCTGGGGACTGGAGGTGGTTTCGGGCGGTTGGTTCTCCTCGGGTTGAGTTGCCTTGTGTCGTTTGCGGCTGCCATCCTGGTCGGGGTTGAGGGAAGCCCGCTTTTTTAATACCCTCTGCGGGAGTGGGGTTGGTTTCTGTTGCTGCTGGGTATTTCTCGTCAACGGTTTGGTCTCTGTCGCGACTCTGGCACGAAGCGAAATCTTCCCGCGGGAATTTAAATGATTCTGTTTCGTGGCGTAGGTTACTTCTTGCCCACAGCCGCATGTGCAAGGAATCCGACCCGCCATGTAGAAGAAGAGGGAATCCGACCATTTTTCAATATTAATGGATTTTTAAACTAAACAGAAAGGAATGATCCGGAGGGACGCGTCAGAGGGACGCGTCGGAGCTTGGGAACATCGCGTCGGAGCTTGGGAACATTGCAGTTCGAAGCGAACAAGCCAGATTGTCGAAGATTCATCTGCAAGATTGGCAATATTAATCAAGATCTGCGGAACTAGAAAGAAGAAAAAAACGCACATACAAACAATTGCGATCAAGACTTTCTGAGCTGGTAAATTAACAGTTTGAGTGACGGGATTAATATTGCCAGCAGTAACTCCAACGATATGTGGGGATAACGTTCGCGAATCCTACGACGTTTTATGGACGGACGCGGAGTCTACATCCATCTGGCTGACTCGAAGTCTAAGCCAAAGTCCGACCGACGCGAAGTCTAGGTCAAAGGTCAAGACCGACGCGAAGTCTAGGTCGTTTATGTTAAGAGGTAACTGGGGATTGATATGGTGAAGGGCAGGAATGAAGATGAATCGTGATGGGAGACGATGGACAGGTATATAAAAAATTAAGCCCGTAAAAGAAGATTTCTGGTGTGTCGAAGATGTAGGGAGTATGGGAGTGATGGAAGTTGAGGTGGTCTGGGGATAAGACAGGAGAATGTATGAGGGCGATTATGAAATATATTGGTGCTGCTGCTGCTAAAGCAGTCAAAGCAGACGGCGAGAGTTACTAGACTGAGATATGGTTCATATTTATTGCAATGGAGAAGCAGGGGGAAAAAAGGAAGCACGAAAGGCATTTGAGGAGTAAACACTTTAACACCCAAGTCGGCAGCTTTGATTCCGTTTAGACCAGTAGTATTTGGGTTGACGAGGTGCAGATTGCGTAACCGATACTAAAGTTCCATAGAGTTTCTTGTGATGGATAATGACATTCCTTTGGCTCGAATGGCGAGAGGCTTAAAAATATTGTAGAATAAGTAGAATGTTAATGAGACGAGAAGATAACTTACAAAGATTTTTCTAGTGATTCCCATACAACAGGTCACCAAGAAATTGCGAAGAAGGAAATATATCTATGAGAAAACAGGAACAGAAATCAATATCAGCGAAACTAGAAAGAAGAAAGAAGAAAAAAATGTACATGCACACAAAAGTATGCTACATGGTGAAAACGGAACATCCAGGAGACTGAACGAACAAAAAAGGGGTAGAAACGACAGAGATGCTATAAAAATGAGATGTTACTCTGGTGACTTGAAAAAATGTACATGGACGGAGAGTATCGGATTCATATCGCGAGGTCGCCTCACCAATCGCGGGGCTGCCACTGGTCCAAAAAAAAAGCTACATAGTGGGAACGACCAGGAGACAAGGGAAAGCTAAGTAGAGAGGGCAAGATGCTATAAAATGAGTTAGAAACGGTAAGGCATCGAATTATGCCTGAAACGTTTAGAAATTTACAGGACAGTAATCGGCAGTGCTAGCAGATGAGAGGGACAAAGACGTGCTCTGGGCAACTTGGTGGTGGATGAGT
>Ga0137418_10005976_pt1 | contig 11188 bp, 9 predicted proteins | sample CZODoug3_1_2_16f_FD_122242 | JGI IMG/M metagenome (GOLD analysis project Ga0137418, IMG submission 122242) | Vadose zone soil fungal communities from Angelo Coast Range Reserve, California, USA - CZODoug3_1_2_16fungal (Hybrid Assembly) | ecosystem: Environmental > Terrestrial > Soil > Vadose... | reverse complement strand
AGCCAGCCCCGGATAGTAAACACGCTCGATTTTCGGGTGCTGCTCCAGCCACTGCGCCAGTTCCAACGCCCCCTTGGAGTGCGCCTGCATGCGCAGGCCCAGCGTCTCCAGGCCTTTCAGGATCACCCAGGCATTAAACGGCGACAGCGTCGGCCCGCAACTGCGCAGAAAAGTGGTCATGCCGTCGAGAATCAGCTCGCGCCTGCCCAGCACCGCACCGCCGAGCACGCGGCCCTGGCCGTCCAGAAACTTGGTCGCCGAGTGCATGACGATGTCGGCACCAAGTTCGAGCGGTCGCTGCAACGCCGGGCTGCAAAAGCAGTTATCTACCACCAGGAGCGCGCCATGACGATGCGCCACGTCGGCCAATGCCGTCACGTCGGAAACCTCGGTCAGCGGATTGGAGGGCGTTTCCAGGAACAGCAACCGCGTGTTCGGTCGCATTGCCTGTTCCCATGCGGCTACGTCGGCCGCCGGCACGAACGTGGTGTCGACGCCGAAGCGCTGCATCATGTTGCCGAACAACTGCACGGTCGCGCCGAAAATGCTGCGCGACGAGACGATATGGGTGCCGGCCTTCATCAGTGCCATCACGCAACCGAGGATCGCCGACATGCCGGATGACGTGGCGATGCAGCACTCCGCGCCCTCGAGTGCGGCGAGACGTTCCTGCAGCGCGCTTACCGTGGGGTTGGTGTAGCGCGAGTACACCATCCCCGGGTCCTCGCCGGAAAAGCGCGCCGCCGCCTCGGCCGCGTCCTTGAAGACGAAGCTTGACGTCAGGTACAGCGCTTCCGAATGCTCGTTGAACTGGCTGCGGTGTGTGCCCGCGCGCACAGCCAGCGTTTCCAGTTCCAGTTCGTCCCATCTCATCGCATTGTCCCGATCGCGTTGCGCGCCGCGTTCGCGGCAGCCGGAAAAAAACAAAACCCGCTTGAGCTTTCGCTAAGCGGGTCCGGAATCCGACACACGCTTTAGCAGTATTTGTTACGCGCCCGCAAGCTGTTCGTCAAATCGGCGCGAAATCACACGCTACTCCTGGCGCGCGGGCCTGTCAATCGCCGGCACCGGAGCAGATACGAGAGGTCTATTCGGCGGTCGCCAGGTTCAGGTCCAGTTGGGTGACGTTGGCCTCGCGGCGCGACAACTCGTCATCGTTGCGCTGCGCCTCGACGTCGGCGAGGTACTCCGGCGTGATGTCGCCGGTGACATAGACGCCGTTGAAGCACGAGGTTTCGAAATGCTCGATCTTCGGATTGACCGAGCGCACGTCGTCGATCAACGCATCCAGATCCTGGTAAATCAAGCGGTCCGCGCCGATCTCGCGGGCGATCTCGTCGTCGGTACGGCCGGTAGCGATGAGCTCGCGCGAGGTCGGCATGTCGATCCCATAGACGTTTGGATAGCGCACCGGCGGAGCCGCGGACGCGAAATAGACCTTGCGCGCACCCGCGTCGCGCGCCATCTGCACGATCTCCCGGCTGGTGGTGCCGCGAACTATGGAATCGTCCACCAGCATCACATTCCTGCCCTTGAACTCCATGCCGATGGCGTTCAGTTTCTGGCGCACCGACTTCTTGCGCACTTCCTGGCCCGGCATGATGAAAGTGCGGCCGATGTAGCGGTTCTTGATGAAGCCCTCGCGGTAAGGCAGCCCGAGGTTCTCGGCAAGCTCCATCGCAGAGGGGCGGCTGGAGTCCGGGATCGGGATCACCACGTCGATGTCCAGGTCGCGATACTCGCGCTTGATCTTCTCGGCGAGGCTCGCGCCCATGCGCATGCGCGTCTCGTACACCGAAATGCCGTCGATCACCGAGTCGGGGCGGGCCAGGTACACGAACTCGAAAATGCAGGGATTGTGCTGGGGATTCGCGGCGCACTGACGGCTATAGAAGTTGCCCTCGTAATCGATGAATATCGCCTCGCCGGGCGCCACGTCGCGCACCCGATGGAAACCCAGGGTATCGAGCGCCACGCTCTCCGAGGCCACCAGGTACTCCGCGCCTTTTTCAGTTTTTGCCACGCCCACCACCAACGGGCGGATGCCGTAAGGATCGCGGAACGCCAGCAACCCATAACCGGCGATCATCGCCACCACCGCGTAAGCGCCGCGACAGCGGCGGTGTACACCGGACACCGCCTGGAAGATGGTCGGCGGGTCAAGCTGGTAGCCGCTGGCCGCCTCCTGCAGTTCGTGCGCGAGCACGTTGAGCAGCACCTCCGAGTCGGAATTGGTGTTGACGTGGCGCAGGTCCGCGCGGAACAGATCGCGCTTGAGTTGCTCGGAATTGGTGAGGTTGCCGTTGTGGGCGAGCACGATGCCGAACGGGGAATTCACGTACAGCGGCTGGGCTTCGGCGAAGGAGGAGGCGGAACCGGCGGTGGGATAGCGGCAATGGGCGATGCCGATGTTGCCGACCAGGTGGCGCATGTCGCGGGTGCGGAACACGTCCCGGACCAACCCGCCGCCCTTGTGCATCTGGAACTTGCTGCCTTCGGCGGTGACGATTCCGGCGGCGTCCTGACCCCTGTGCTGCAGCACCTGCAGCCCGTCATAGAGCAGCTGGTTCGCCGGCGACTTGGCTACTACGCCGAGAATTCCACACATGGTTCAGGCCTCCACACCCACCGGCACCGGCCCGGTAGCCGGCGCAATGCAGGCGCAAGTATAGTCTAATCCGCTCATTCGAAGCTGACCCTCCGGGCCACGTCGCGCGGCAGCCAAGGCTTTACCCACAGCGCCGCCGCCTCCAGCGGCGCCGACAACAGCGCGTCGCGCCAGTAAGCCTCGCGCGGCGCCGATGTCATCCCGCCGAGCAGCACGACGGTCACCGCGATCAACAATCCGCGCAATAATCCGAACGCCGCGCCCAGCATCCGGTCCGAGGCGGTAAGGCCCGCGACTTTCACCAGGTGCACGATCAGCATGCCGGTGAGGCTGAACACCAGCAGGCTGGCGAGCATAATCGCGATGAAACCGAACATCAGCCTCAACCCGGGATTGGTCACCGAATCCGGCAACCAGGTCGCGGTGAACCCCGCTAACTCCTTGGCAATCCAGAATGCTCCGATCCACGAGGCCAGCGCCAGCACTTCACGCACCATTCCGCGCCAGATGCTGATCCCCACCGATACCGCCACGATCGCGATTACGATGAAGTCAAAAACGGTCATCGGGAACGGTTCACTCCACGGCGAACCGGTAGATGGTCATTGCGGGACGGGGATTCAAGGGCGGCTTTCGCACAATCCCGGGTCTGCGGGCTCAGTCACCCTGCCGTACCACGGTGGCATCGCCGATCACCAGTTTCAGAGTGCGCATGCGCTGGCGCGCAATTTCGGCTGCCTCGCGCGAGTCGTAGGGCCCGACGCGCACGCGCGTCCTTTCGCCGCCGGAATTTTTGATGACTTCGGTGTAGGCCTTGAACCTGTTCTCCTGCAGCTTGCGCTGCAACGCCCGGGCGTTGGCGGGATTGGAGAATGCGCCGAGTTGCACTACAAAGTCCTCGCTGGTCTTGGCGGGCTGCACTGGCGCCGGCCTGGGTTCGGGCTTGGGTGTTTCGGCCTTCGGCACCGCTACCGGGGCAGGCACAGGTCGGGCCGGTGGCGCAACGTCGGTCTTGGCGAAGGGAATGACGGGGCTCGAGGGGGCAACGCCGGCCGGGGCGATGGTTGCGGGCCGGGTAGATGAATTAGGACCGGGCAGCGGCGGAATGGTGATGGCGATGTCCTGGTTCAGCGGCTTCGGCTCGCTGTCGAGGAGCATCGGCAGAAACACGACGACCAGGAGCACCAGTGCTATGGCCCCCACCAGCCGGCGCCGCGCACGTTTCTTCAGTTGCAGTTCTTCGTCGCTAATCGCTTTCGCCATATCGTTGTGAATCGGCGCCGGATTCACCCGCGCGCTGCCAGCACCGCACCCACCGTGTAAAAGGAGCCAAACACCAAAATTTTATCATTTTGGCCAGCCGATCTGATCGCATGTTCATAAGCGCCGACCGCGGTGTCGAACTTCGCCACCGGTGCGCCGACCCGCGCCGTTGCCAGAGCCTGCCGTATTCGTTCGGCGTCGGCACCGCGAGGACTGGAAAGGCCGGCGACGAGCCACTCGTCCACGTCGTCCCGCAGCGCTGCCGCCACGCCTTCGATGTCCTTGTCCCTGAGCATCGCGAACACTGCAATCGTTCTGCCGCCGCCGGGCAGCCGCCGCAGACTGGACGCCAGTCCACGGGCAGCGTGAGGGTTATGGGCGACATCGAGGATCACCACGGGCCGGCCGGGCAATACCTGAAAGCGCCCCTGCAATTGCACGTCCAGCAGCCCGCGCCGGATTGCGCCCATGTCCACCGGCAATCGATCCGTCAGCTGCTCCAATGCGGACAAAGCCGTGGCGGCGTTGCCGAGTTGATAATCGCCGCGCAGCGCCGGGTACGGCAGCGCCGAACGCTTTCCCAGCGCACTCCAGAACTGCCATTGATTCGGGTCCGCATTGAAACCATAGTCGCGCCCGATCCGATGCAGCTTCGCGCCGATTTCCTTCGTGCGCCTGAGCAGCCCGGCGGGCGCGTCGCCCTCGCCACAGATCGCCGGCCGGCCGGCACGGAAAATTCCGGCCTTCTCGGCTCCGATGCTGTCCCGGTTGTTGCCGAGGAATTCCATGTGGTCGAAATCCACGCTGGTCACCACCCCACAATCGGAATCGAAGGCGTTCACCGCGTCCAGCCTGCCGCCCAGGCCAACTTCGAGGACGGCAAGATCCACACGCTCGCGGATGAAGACGTCCATTGCGGCCAGCGTGCCGAACTCGAAGTAAGTGAGCGAGACCTCGCCGCGCACCTGCTCTATGCGCGCAAACGCGTTTACCAGTTCCTCATCCGCCGCTTCCCGGCCCTGCACGCGCACCCGCTCGTTGTAACGCAGCAGGTGCGGCGAGGTGTAGACGCCAACCTTGTAACCGGCGCTGGAAAGAATGCTCTCCAGCATCACGCACACCGAGCCTTTGCCGTTGGTACCGGCTACTGCAACGACCGGGAAAGAGGGGAGCAGGCCGAGACGATCGCGCACGCGGGCAACGCGATCCAGTCCCATGTCGATCGCGGAGGGGTGGATGCGCTCGAGGTAGGAGAGCCAGTCGGGAAGCGACTGCGGCGCTGCGGCGCGATCGATGGACACGGCGAGTGCTGGCCCGCGGGAGCCTGGCATGGAACGAAAGTGCTAGGCCGCCGGAGCGCGCATCAGCAGCGTGATCAGGCTGGCGAGCTTGTCGCGCATCTGCCGGCGATCGACGATCATGTCGACGGCGCCATGCTCGAGCAGAAACTCGGCGCGCTGAAAGCCCTCCGGCAAAGTCTGGCGCACGGTCTGTTCGATCACCCGCGGGCCGGCGAAACCGATCAGCGCTCCAGGCTCGGCGATCACCACGTCGCCGATCATCGCGAAGCTTGCCGACACGCCACCCATGGTTGGGTCGGTCAGCACCGAGATGAACGGCAATCTCGCCCTGGAAAGCTGGGTGAGCGCGGCGGTGGTCTTGGCCATCTGCATCAGCGACATCAGACCTTCCTGCATGCGCGCACCACCGCTCGCGGAAAAGCAGACGAAGGGCAGATTCTGCTCGCAACAGCTCTGCACGCCGCGCACGAAGCGCTCGCCCACCACGGAGCCCATCGAGCCGCCCAGGAAGCGGAACTCGAAGGCCGCAACCACCAGCGGCACGTTCTTGATCGAGCCCTGTACCACCACTAAGGCGTCATCCTCCTCGGTTTCGGCCTTGGCCTGCTCGAGGCGCTCGGTATAGCGCTTGCTGTCCACGAACTTGAGGAAGTCGATGGGCGCGACCTCCGCGGCGATTTCGAACTGGCCTTCCGGGTCGAGCGTGAGGTCGATGCGCTCGCGGGCGGTGAGCCGGTTGTGGTGGCCGCACTTGGGACAGACGTTGAGGTTCTTGTCCAGATCGGCGCGATAGAGCACCGTCTCGCAGACCTCGCACTTGCTCCACAGCCCCTCCGGCACGGCCTTCTTGACGGCGCCGGCGCTGCGCTTGATCTTCGGCGGAAGCAGCTTCTGCAACCAGCTCATCCACGTCCCCCCGTAACTCGACCGACCCGCAAGCGCGGGCGCGATTCAATTGCGCGTTTCGAAAACAGACTCACGTACCGTCCATGGCGCGACGGATGCCGCCAAGCAGCGCCGAGAGATTGCCGAGCACCTGGTCGGGACCGGAGGATTCGATCTCCTGCACCAGGCGGCTGCCGATCACCACCGCGTCGGAAATCGAGGCAATCGCCTTGGCGGTCTGCGCGTCGCGGATGCCGAAGCCCACGCCGATGGGAAGCCGGATGTGCGAGCGGATCTGCGGAAGCTTGGCCGTGACCTGTTGCAGATCGAGGTGGGCAGCGCCGGTCACGCCTTTGAGCGACACGTAGTATATGTATCCCGTCGCCATGCGCCCGACCTGCTCCATGCGGCTGTCTTCCGATGTCGGCGCCAGCAGGAAAATGGAATCGATCCCGCGCGCCTTGAGCAGATCGGTCAGCTGCCTGCTTTCCTCGGGTGGATAGTCGACCACCAGCGCCCCGTCCACGCCCGCCGCCTGTCCGGTTTCTGCAAACGCGGCACAACCCATCGCCTCGATCGGATTGGCATAGCCCATCAGCACGACCGGAGTCATCCGATTGGTGGTGCGGAATTCGCGCACCATGCCGAGCACATGTTTCAGTCCCACGCCGTGCTTGAGCGCGCGCTCGCTGGAGCGCTGGATGATCGGCCCGTCGGCCATCGGATCGGAAAAGGGCACGCCCAGTTCGATGATGTCCGCGCCGGCGCCAGCCAGCGCGTGCATGATCGGCACGGTCATCGCCGGGATGGGGTCCCCGGCAGTGACGAAGGGAATCAGCGCCTTCTTTCCCTGCGCCTGGAGTTTCTTGAACGTGTCTGGAATGCGGGACATGTTTAGGCAAGGCGGAAGGATGAAGGATGAAGGCGGAAGCGAAAAACCGGGGTTACCTTCATCTTTCCGTCTTCAAGATTCATCCCTGGTTGTTACAGCTTGAGGCCGGAACGCTCGGCGACTGTATTCATGTCCTTGTCGCCGCGGCCCGAAAGATTCACCAACAGCACCTGTTCCTTGGGCAACGTCGGCGCAAGCTTCATCGCGTACGCCACCGCGTGCGCGGATTCCAGCGCCGGCATGATGCCCTCCATCCGGGTTAGCGCGTGAAAGGCGTTGAGCGCCTCGTCATCGGTGATCGAAACGTACTCGGCGCGTCCGCTGTCCTTGAGCCACGCGTGTTCCGGGCCCACACCCGGATAGTCCAGACCCGCGGAAATCGAATGGGTTTCGATGATCTGGCCGTTCTCGTCCTGGATCAGATAAGTGCGATTGCCGTGCAGCACGCCGGGTTTGCCTGCGCACAGCGTTGCCGCGTGTTTGCCGGATGCGAGACCCAGTCCGCCCGCTTCGACGCCGATCAGCCGCACCGACTTGTCCTCTATGTAGGGATAGAACGCGCCCATGGCGTTCGAGCCGCCGCCGACGCAGGCGAGGATCGCGTCCGGCTGGCGGCCGATCGCTTCCGGCATCTGGGTGCGGAGCTCGCGGCCGACGACTGAATTGAAATCACGTACCATCATCGGGTAGGGATGCGGGCCGGCGACCGTGCCGATGATGTAGAAAGTGCTCTCCACGTTGGTGACCCAGTCGCGCATCGCTTCGTTGAGCGCATCCTTCAGCGTCTTCGAGCCGCTTTCCACCGGCACCACCGTGGCGCCCAGCAGCTTCATCCGGAACACGTTCATCGACTGGCGCTTGATGTCTTCCGACCCCATGTACACCACGCACTCCATCCCGTACCGGGCCGCGACGGTGGCAGTGGCCACGCCGTGCTGACCGGCGCCGGTCTCGGCGATCACCCGCTTCTTGCTCATGCGCCTGGCGAGCAGCGCCTGGCCGATGGTGTTGTTGATCTTGTGCGCGCCGGTGTGATTCAGGTCTTCGCGCTTGAGCCAGATCTGCGCGCCGCCGGCCTGTTCTGTCAGGCGTCTGGCGTGATACACCGGGCTGGGACGGCCGACGTAGTGCTTGAGTTCGGACTCGAATTCGGCGACGAATCCGGCGTCGTTGCGCATGCGCTCATACTGCGTGCGCAACTCGTCGAGCGCGTGCATCAGCGTCTCGGCGACGAACACGCCGCCGTACGGTCCGAAGTGGCCCTTGGCGTCGGGAAGGTTGTAAGCCTTGAGGGCCTCATACATCTGCATGTCTCACTCCTCGGATGAAGGCAGCGATCTTGGCCGCGTCCTTTATTCCTGTTGCGGCCTCGACACCGCTGCTCACATCGACCGCCCACGGGCGCACGCGGCGCACGGCGTCGCCCACGTTGTCGGGATCGAGCCCGCCGGCAAGGATCAGCGGCAGGGGAAGCTCGGCCGGGATAAGCGACCAGTCGAATGTGGATCCGGTGCCGCCACGGCTGCCTTCCACGAACGCATCGAGCAGAAGGCCTTTGGCGGCGCGATGACGGCCGGCGTATTGTAGCAAATCCACTCCCGGCCCGACCCTCGCGGCCTTGATGTAGGGCACGCCGAATCGCACGCAAAAATCCGGCGTCTCGTCGCCGTGAAACTGCAGCAGCTGCGGACCGACTTCGCCGAGCACGCGTTCGACTTCCGCAGGCTGCGGATCAACGAACAACGCCACCGGCGTAACGAATGCCGGCAGCGCCTCGACGACCTTACGCGCGAGCCCGGTCGACACCCTCCGCGGACTTTCGGCGGCGAAGATCAAGCCGATCGCATGCGCGCCGGCGTGCGCTGCGGCAAGCGCGTCTTCGATTCGGGTGATGCCGCAGATCTTGACCGCCGTGGCCATCCCGACTCAGGACTCCTGAAAATTATTCTGCCGCGATCAGTAATTCTTCGATACTGGCAATGTCCGGACGCGATGGCAGCGCCCAGGACGCATCGTATTCTACCGCTGCAAGGTAGAGTCCCGAGGCCGCAAATGTGGGTGCGGCACGATTGCGATCGCGACTTTCCAGCACTTCGCCGATCCAGCCGGCGGGCTGTCTGCCGCTGCCGACATAGACCAGCGCGCCGACGATGTTGCGCACCATATGCTGCAGGAAAGCGTCGGCGGCAAACTCGAAGCGAATCAGGTCGCTGCGGCGGCAGATCTCGAGTTGGCGCAGGGTCTTGACCGGCGTCTTCGCCTGGCATTCGGCGGCGCGGAAAGCGCTGAAATCATGGCTGCCGATCAGGTGTTGCGCGGCCTGCTGCATTGCCTGTTCATCCAGATGCCGGTAAAACCAGCCAACGCGCCCGCGAAGGAGCCCGGGGCGCTGCCCCCGGTTGAGCAGCCAATAGACGTAGCGCCTGCCAGTGGCGGAAAAGCGTGCGTGGAAATCCGGGCTCACAGCGCGCGCCCAATTCACCGCGATGGCATCGGGCAGCAGCGCGTTGCCGCCCCGGACCCATGCGGTCGGCAGGCGCCGGATATCAACGTCGAAGTGCACCACCTGTGCGAGCGCGTGCACGCCGGCGTCGGTGCGTCCGGCGCACACTGTTTCGATGTTCTTGCCCGCCACCTCCGACAGCGCGCGCTCGAGCGCATCCTGCACCGCGCAGCCGTCCGGCTGGGTCTGCCAGCCGCAGAACGCTGCGCCGTCGTATTCGAGTCCGAGAGCAATTCTCAAAGCGCGCGTTCCGAAGCAGTTGCCAGGCGCAGCAAATACGCTGCGAATCAAGTGACGGTGAAATTTTGCAGCAAGGCGCCGCCACGGGAAACGGCCGTGACGGGACGGACGGCTTCAGGAATCGAGGTTGGCGAGCACCGTCTGCGCGGCGGCTCTCTGTTCGGCGTCGCCTTCCTGAAGCACTTCCTTGAGGATCTCCCGTGCACCGTCCTTGTCGCCCATTTCCTGGTACGCCTTGGCAAGGTCGAACTTGGTCTGCACGTCATACCAATGATCATCCTTGCCCATGGCTGAAACCTGCGGAGAGGTTCCGGTGCCCAGATCGAGGTTGATACCGGACAAATCGATTTCCTGCACGGCACCGGAACTGCCCTTGGGCTCACCCGGCGCTTCGAGCGACCTCTCGCTCATGTCGAAATCCAGTCCGCCGCCAGCGGGTTTGGGTTCCTCGGCCGCGGGAACCGCGCCAGACGGGGCGGCAAGGGCGTTGAGATCGAAATCAAAATCGATGCTGTTGCCTTCCTGCTTTTTCGGCGCCTCGGTTTCCCCGGCTGCGCTCCCTGCCGGCGGCAGTTCGACGCTGAAATTCATCGTCGGTGACCCGCCGGTTTCCAGAATGGTGTCATCACGAGGCCCGAACGGCGACGGTTCGATAACCTGGGTCTTGTCCAGCTGCCCGCCATCGTCGCCGAGATCGATGTCGGTCGACGTGGTTGCGTTCGGGTCTTCAAAGCCGATGTTGAAATCAACATCGTCGGCAGCGCCGGCAACGGAGACTGCCGCTACGGCAGCCGCTCCGCCACCGATGGGCTCGCCGGCCGCGTAACGCGGGTTGTCCGGATCGATCTGGTATCCCAGCCTGACGGCTTGATCCCATAAATCTCCGCTGCCGCCGGTTCCCTTCTGCAGTTCGCGCGCCAGTTGCTCGAACGCCTTGGTGTCCTTGCGATTGGCAAGAATCTGCAGCAGCTTGAGGTGGATCTCGTAGCGCGTGGGAGAAGCCGCGAGCGCTTCCTTCAGCAGATCCTCTGCCTGGGCATCGCGACCGTAGGCAAGGAAAATCTCAGCCTCCGCGACCGGATCGACTTCCTCCGCGATGTCGTTGACAGCGCGCGCGTTGGCCGCGCTCAGGTCGGTGTCAGTACTGTTGAACGCGCGCGACGACGGGGGCGCAGTGCCGACTACCGGCGCAGGGCCAGCTTCTTCGGCTTCGGCTTTCGATTCTCGGCGGCGTTTGACGGCACGCACGGCGAGCGCGCCGATCAGCACCAACACGCCCAGGCCAGCGCCGAGATAAGCCGGTTCTTCCAACAGCCGATCCAAAAGGGCGGGCTCAGGTGCCGGTGGCGGTGCCGGTCTGGGCGCGGGCTTAGGCGGCGGAGCGGGCTGGGACGGCGGCGCCGTCTCGGTTTTCGGTTGCGGCGCCACTGGGGCAGCGGGCGTCTGGGCCGGGGCCGGCCTGGCCTCGGGTGTCGGTGCCGGCGCAACGGGCGCAG
>Ga0137418_10005975_pt1 | contig 11189 bp, 11 predicted proteins | sample CZODoug3_1_2_16f_FD_122242 | JGI IMG/M metagenome (GOLD analysis project Ga0137418, IMG submission 122242) | Vadose zone soil fungal communities from Angelo Coast Range Reserve, California, USA - CZODoug3_1_2_16fungal (Hybrid Assembly) | ecosystem: Environmental > Terrestrial > Soil > Vadose... | reverse complement strand
TTTCAGTTCAATGTTCGCGAGTCCCATTCCGAAGCCGCTGTTCTGCGGATCGTCGGCCAGCAACCAGCTCTCGAGATGTTGGTTCATCATGGCGGTGTTGATGGTGAAATGGACCGCGGGCGCGCCGGCGGCAGTCGCCGGTTTCGGGTTCAGTTTCCCCTCAATGGCCGGCGCGTAATCGATAATGCTCAGACGCGCACCGCTCGCGAGCGGGCCGAGATCACGCGGACGTTGTGGCGTCGGCGGATGATGCAGAAACTCGGCCGGATAACCTTTCACCATCCCATCAACGTCGTGCACGCGCAGTTGATGTTGATCGACGAGGAGCCTGTTGGTGGGCGCTTCCCCTTTAAAAAGTGTGATCGTGCCTTCGGTTCCCCAGATGCGTCCGATCAAGGAGCCGGTCAGCAAGGTAATGATGCCGAGATGAGTAACGAGAAATGCGGTGTGATGTTTTTTCCACGGCCAGCGCGATAAAGCCGAGACGGTGAGGTTCGCGCCGAGCAGGATCAGCCAGATGTTGAACCAGGGCGCACCGTAAACGTAAGCGCGCGCCACTTTCGCGTCGAAGCTCGATTCGTAAATCGTTCCGCTAATCGCGCCGATGATAAGGACGGCGAGCAACACGACGGCGAGCTTGACCGACGCGAAAAACTTGAAAGCGCGATGTCGCATCCAGCTCGGTCGTGAAGATGTCGATCTTGTTTCAGCCATGGCAGAAGATCGACATCTTCCACGAGGACGCGCGCGGGTTCAAACGCAAGGTGGATCGGTCGCTCCGCGGGCGATGCTAATTAATGCGGCTTCACCGCCATTTTTAACATCGAGCTCGCCACGGGACGAGTCCGTCCGTCGGCGGACAAGGGACTGCTCGATCCACCTCGCGTGGAATTTAATTCGTAATCGTAACTGGAGTGCCGGCTGAAACCGATTTGAAGAAATTCTCGGCCATGAATTGCGGCATCCGAATACAACCGTGGGATGCAGGATAGCCCGGCAGATAACCAGCGTGCATTCCGACACCGTCGACGATGCGCATAAAATAAGGCATCGGCGCGCCTTTGAAATGGCTGCCTGGCGGTTTCTTGTCGTCAACCGAAACGTTGGGCATCACGACGTTACCGGCATCGTCAACGAAATCGCCGTATTTGGTTGAGACGTGGTTAATGTCCTTTTGGATGATCGAGAAATGACCGGCAGGCGTAATCAACCCCTCCCGTCCGGTAGATAGCTGCGAAATTCCGACCAACATTCCGCTTTTGTAAAAATAAGCGCGCTGTTCTTTCAGGCTGATTTTGACGGAAGGCTTGCCGCCGATGTGATCGCCGTCCCAGTAAGAAACGCTGTCGGTCGGCGCGCCGGTAGTTGGAGCGCCGCCGTGGACGCCGCCGAGATATTGGGTTTGTCCCGAATAGCGGACGTCTTCCTCGCAGCTGGTGGCGATTAAACTCAACGTTGTGAGAATTGACAAAAGAGACAGCCGATAAAATGAAGAACGCATAAAAACTTTTCGGTCGAACCCTTTACCGGAGGAGTATCCAAAGTCAAGAGATGCCGCACTGGCAGAGCCGGTAAATTTCGGCCCTTTCCGCGGCTTGAATTGTGCTTTCTTCGAGGCAGCGTTTCCGGCATGCCGACTTACGAGTATCACTGCCGGAAGTGCGACCAAAATTTTGAGATGTTTCAATCAATGCGCGACGAACCGCTCCGGGAATGTCCCAAGGACCTTTGCCGGCTCCCAAAATGGGGCCATGGCAAGGTAAAACGGCTTCTCGGCACCGGCGCGGGGATTATTTTCAAAGGGTCCGGTTTTTATAGCACCGACTACCGGAGCAAAGCCTACCAGGAAGCGGCCAAGAAAGAAGCGCCCACTGCCGGCGAAAAATCTTCCTCCGGCAAAGAATCAAAAACGCCACCGCCAAAAACATCGACCTCAGCCCCACCGACTAAACCGAAAAAGGAATCGGAAGCATGACGACGACGACAACAACAATGACGAAAATAGTTTGTGGGGAGTGCCGGCACGAAAACGAAGCCGAGCGGATCTACTGCCACAATTGCGGTGAACGCCTGGATCGTTCCGCGGCGGCTGCGCAAAAGCCGATGGTGGATCCGACAGAGACACATCGGCGTTTGCAGAAGATGTTGGGGCCGCCGAGCAGGGTCCGTCACAATTTCTTTGCTGTGAGCAAATTAGTTTTGGCTGCGATCGCTGCGGCCGCCCTGGTCCAGATGGCGCTGCCACCGGAACTTCCCGCGCCGACAAAGATTGTGTCACCACAAATCGATCTCGATTTGGAAAACGCACATCTGAGGCCCAGCCCGCTGGAATATTCGCAAGACCAGATTAACGCTTACCTGACTTATCGGTTGATCAGCAAAAAAGCGGCGCTGACTTACCCGTTCCTGACATTCGTGCGCGCGACTGCTTCTTTCCGCGAAGGTGCTTGCACGATCGCGATGGAGCGTTCGCTCTTTGGTTATTCAATTTTCAGCCGCACATCTCATCGCGTGGAAACGAACGCGGGAAAAATTGCTGCCACAAATGTTGGCGGCTGGATCGGGCGGCTGCCGATTCATCCCGTGATCATGCAATTCGGCGATATCATTTTCGCCGATTTATGGTCTGCGCTCGACCGCGAGCGTAAATTGATCGGAAAAATGGGAGCAGTGAACTTTCACGAGAGCAGCGTTACAATAACCGCGCCGACTCGTTAAAAAGGAAGTGGCCGGGAGCCCGCCATTTCTCCATCGGACTCGCCGGCCAACCAACCAATCAATCAATCTGTTTTAGTTTTCGCTAGTAACGGAGACCCATGTTCCGCAGCAGCGATCCACTGATCGCGCCGTCCACGCGGAGACCGTGGTCGCGCTCATACGCCTGAATAGCGTAACGGGTGCGCGGCCCCATGGCTCCGTCGATCGCGCCGCGATAATAACCCGCTCGGGCCAGTCGCGATTGAACTTGGATCACGATAGATCCGTTGGCGTAAGCGCCATAACCGCACCGGTCGTACGAGTAATATCCGTAGCTGTAGTCGTACGGATAAGAGCCGTAATAACCGTACGGGTAACCGTAAGAGTAATACGGGTAACCGAATCCGAAGGAGGACCCGTAAGAGTAATACGGATAGCCGTAGCCGTAGCTATATGAGCGGTACGGGTAGCTGTATGTGCGGCCACCTACGAAAACACTGCTTCGGTCACGAGTTCGAACTGTGGCTGTATTTCCGCCAGTTGCGAAACTCCGTGTTCGGATCGCGGCTCTATTACCACCGGTTGTGAAACTCCGAGTTCGAATCGCGGCCTTTCCGCCGGTTGTCATTGTCGTGGTCTGTTTTGCTGCTCGTACTTTTGCTTTCGAGCGAGCCCGGTCATTTCCTGGGGCCGCCATCACTAGCGACCCGGTCAAGATCAACCCTGTGACCACGCTTAATAGGATGCGTTTTGTGTTCATAAGCCTGTTTTTGGTTCTAAAAATTAGACGTGAGAAACAGGCGAGAGTTTCACTTTTTTTGCAGAAAAATTCGCGATCGTGCTCGCCAATGGACGCTGAGCGCAACTATTCTGCTCCCAGCTGTTTGTGAAGATGAAAATTCGCGCGATTTTCGCAGGAGCGCTCCTCGGCTGTTCGATTTTCGGATTGCCCGCCGCGACGCCGATTGAACGAAGCCTCAGCCCATCCGGGCAATTCGTCATTTACGGAGGCGATGCGGCGTGGCGAGGTGCAGTCTCGGCGCTGGCCGAGCGCACCAAGGCCAATCTGCTCGCTGTCTTGCAACGACGCGATCAATGGGCCGCTGCGATCGTAGTTAACTTGCAATCGCCCGCGGCGAATCTACCGGAAATACCGGCGACAGCTTTGCGCTTCAGTCAAACCGGATCTGGCCTGAAATTGCAACTCGACCTGACGATTTCGCGCAAAATGGATTTCGGAGCAATGGAGCGCGAACTGTTGCGGGCGATTCTGCTCGAAATGATTTATCGGAATCAACCCGGGATTGCTTCGGGTGCGACCTATGTTGAGCCGCCAAACTGGCTGATTGAAGGCTTGCTCGCTTTGACCCCAAATCGCGATCGCACAGCGCTGACCAACGCGCTGGCAGTGCCGGAACGAATCACACCGCTCGATGAGGTTTTGTGGGAGCGGCCCGAATTGCTCGATTCCGCCGGGCGGCTTCTTTATCGCGCCTACTCGTTCGCGCTCGTTCAGTTGCTGATCGAAAGCGCGGACGGCCACGCGCACCTCGGCCGTTACATCGACAATCTCTCATTCACTTCAAACGATCCGTTGGCCGATTTGCAGCCAGCGTTTCCGCAACTTGCCGGAAACGATGAAAAAATTTGGAAATCGAAGATTGCAGACATTAGGACTTCAGGGCGCGCTGATCTTCTGACTTTTTCGCAGACTGAGGAAAAGCTCGCTAGCCTTTTACAGACAAAATTTATGCGGACCGACGGGCGCGATAAATCTCTATCCTTCGAAGATCTTTGCCAAAGGAAGCCGGCTCCGGCGCAGCGACTGCCGCTCCAAAAATTTAGTCAGGAATTATCGTTGTTGGCTGCGCAGGCCAACCCGGCTCTTCGCTCAGTCGTCCAGGATTATCAGCAAGTTGCTACGCAGTTGGCGCTCGGAAAAATTCGTGGCCTGGCGGCACGCCTAGCTGACTTGAAAACTTTGCGCGCAAAACTGTCCGCGCGAATGACCGAAATCGACGATTACCTGAACTGGTTCGAGGCTACGCAATTGTCAACCCGAAGCGGTCTCTTTGAGGATTGCCTCAACACTTCAAGCCTGGAGACTCCTTCCCGGGCGCATCGAAAGGACTCGTTCTCCGCTTATCTCGACGCGATGGAGGCGGAGTTCTAGGATTGTTTCGCCACTGCGAAATCCATCTGGCGGCGAATCGAACTTCGAGTAGTTGCTCATTCGGGCGTTTCTCATTAAGGTAGTTGCCGCGGGTTAAGCCGCGCGTTTCTATTGATGCAGAAGATTGGATTTGCCGAAGCCCTCGATTCGATTGTGGCGAGCGACCCGCGTTATCAACGCGAGGCATACATTTTTTTGCGCGATGCGCTCGATTTCACGACCAAGCAGCAAAAGAAAGCAAAAGGGACAACGGTGAGGCATGTTTCTGGACCGGAGCTGCTCGAAGGCGTCCGGCAATATGCGCTCAAGGAATTCGGACCGCTGGTAGTGACGGTGTTTGATAACTGGGGGATCCGTTCCTGTGAAGATATCGGTCACATGGTTTTCAATCTCATCGGCGCCGGCATTTTTGGAAAGACGGACCAAGATTCGATCGAGGATTTCAAGGCGGTTTACGATTTTCAGGACGCGTTTGTGAAGCCGTACGCCCCGGAAAAGAAAGTCGAAGTCCCGAAAAGTTTACCGGCGCCGAAAATTGTATGACGGGCGCAGCCCCGCGGGTGGCGCTAATTTCTGCGATTGTATTTAGCATGGTGAACTTGAAAGCTGCCGCTGCGGATGACTCCGCCGTCATCACTTTTCCGCCGAGTACGGCGCAAAAATGGGTCCTGCCCGACGGCCTGACGCTGATCGTCCAGGAAGACCGAAGCGCACCGGTGGCGAGCGTGCAGGCGTGGTGCGGCACCGGCAGCATTTACGAGGACGAGAAATTGGGTGCCGGTCTCTCGCACATCCTCGAACACATGCTGTTTAAAGGAACCAAAACGCAATCGAGCAACGCCATAGCGCAAAAAATCCAGGACGTGGGCGGCTACATCAATGCTTACACCTCCTTCGATCGCACCGTCTTTTGGATCGATGTGCCGAAGGATGGAGTCCAGACCGCGCTCGCGGTTTTGTCCGACGCGATGATGAATTCGACCCTCCCGCCGGAAGAATACGCAAAAGAGCAGGAGGTCATTCGCCGCGAGTTCGCAATGGGTCTTGACGACCCTGATCGTCAGGCGGGCTTGCTCCTCTTCGCGACCGCGTATCAGCGCCATCCCTATCGGCTCCCGGTGATCGGCGAGATAGAAATTTACAATCAGCTCACGCAGGAGCAGGTGATGCAGTATTACAAATCGCGTTACGTGCCGAACAATCTCACCTTCATCGTGGTGGGAGATGTCGATGGCGAAAAAGTGCACCAGCAACTGGCGGACTTTTTCAAAAGTTACCCGGAGAAATCGCTCAAGCCGGTTTTTGTTCCGGAAGAACCGCCGCAGCTCGGCCGGCGCGAAACGCACAACGAATTCGCGACCGAGCTGACACGGCTTTCGCTCGCCTGGCACATTCCCGAGATCACGAATCCGGATGTTCCCGCGCTCGATTTGCTTTCGACGATTTTGGGTGAGGGGCGGAGCTCGCGTTTGTATCGGCGCATACGTGAAGAAGCGGGCCTCGCCTTTAGCGTGTCAGCGTTCTCCTACACCCCGGGTGACCCTGGTCTGCTCGGAGTGGATGCGACGGTCGATCCAAAGAAACGCGACGACGCTGAGAAGTTGATCTTGCAGATCATTGCTGAAGTGAAACAGGCCGGCGTGACCGCCGATGAACTGATGAAAGCGAAAAAAATGTCGCTCAGTCATCATCTCGACGCCCTCACCACCATGCGCGGTCAGGCGTCCGATCTCGGATCTAATTGGTTGCTCACCCGAAATTTGAGTTTCAGCCGCGACTATTTGACCGCCGTCCAAAAAGTAACCTTGGACGATATTCGCCGCGTCGCAGCGAGATATCTGGTCGATCAAAACCTGACGGTCACGTCGCTTAATCCGAAAGGTTCGCTTGGCGCGAAACAGGAGGTCTCAAAGCCGGCCACGGTCACGGAAATTCAAAAATTCGAGCTGTCCAACGGTCTACGTTTGCTGGTGCGGGAAGATCCGCGCTTGCCGCTGGTTTCGATGAGCGCCGTTTTCCGGAGCGGATTGCTCGCTGAAACTCCGGAGATAAATGGAATCACACGCTTGACTGCTCGCGTTTTGCTCAAAGGCACAAAGACGCGCACTGCCGAGCAGATCGCCAATCAGATCGAAGCCATCGGCGGATCGATCTCGAGCGACGCCGGCAACAACAGCATGAGCGTCTCGGTTCACCTGATGAAGCCGGACCTGAAAGCCGGCGTCGATTTGCTGGCCGATGTTTTGCTCAACGCGAATTTTCCTGAAAAAGCAGTCGCGCGCGAAAAAGAAGTTCAAATCGCGGGTGTTAAGCAAGAAGAGGAGCAATTGACGACCGTTGCGCGGAACATTCTGCGCCAGGCGCTCTTCACCGATCATCCCTATGCCTTGCGCTCGAATGGCTCGCCCGAATCGCTGCAGCGTCTTACCCAGAAAGATTTGCTCCAATTCCGTGACAGGTATCTGGTCGCGAAAAATGGGGTGATTTCAGTTTTCGGGAATGTGAATGCGGCCGAAGTGAAGCAGTTGTTCGAGCGGGCGCTTGGCGCAATGAAGCCCGGCTCACTCGCGCTGACCAATGCACGGCCGCCGGCGCCGATTACCAAAACGGAGATTGTCGAAAGCAATAAAGAAAAAGCGCAGGGCGTGATCATGGTCGGCTATCGCGGCGTCGATATGTTCGACAAAGATCGATACCCACTCGAGTTGATCGACGAAGCGAGCAGCGACCTTGGTTCGCGCTTTTTCATTCGTATTCGCGAGCAAATGGGACTGGCGTATTACGTCGGTGCCAGCCAGATGCAGGGACTCGTTCCCGGTCTGTTCGCATTTTATCTCGGGACCGATCCGCAAAAAATCGAGCCGGTGAAAACGGCGTTGCTCGAAGAGATCCGGAAACTGGCAAGCGAAGGCCTCACTCAGGAAGAGGTAACCCGCGCGAAAAAGAAATTGATCGGGCAGCATCAAATCGCAATGCAAAGCAATGATTCCTTCGGTTATCAGTGCGCCCTCGACGAGCTTTATGGGCTCGGCTTCGATTATTACAAAAAACTTGAGCAGGATGTGGAAGCGGTCTCCATGGACGAGATCAAACGGGTTGCGGCGAAATATTTTCGCGACCAGCCGTATGTTTTGGCAACGGTCCGACCCCCGGAGCGGCCTCCAGTTACGAAACAAAAGTAGATATGGCTGGCGAAACACAAACAAGCGTCCAGAGTGGCGAACTTTCGCAGCGCTTCATCGAGTTTGTGATGATGCACGCGCAGAACGCGGCTCTGTTTCTCGGGCAGATTCCGAACCCGAAAACCGGGGAGGGCGAAGTGAACCTTGAGCTTGCCAAAATGTTCATCGATCAACTGGCGATGATTCAGGAAAAAACACGGGGTAATTTGACGAACGACGAATCGACCGTGCTCCGCAATACGCTCTCGAATTTGCAGATGGTCTATGTCGAAGTTGCGCAGCAGGCCCCGCAAGGCGCGGCGCAGCCCAAAACTCCTGCGCCTGAACCAAGCCCGGAAACATCGACAACGACGCCGGAGCAACCGCCGATTTCGGCTTCGAACGAGTCCGAGTCGAAGAAAAAGTTCACCAAGAGTTACGGCTCGTGAATTGAAGAGACGCGTTGCCAGCGTCGTCGAAGGTCAAAGACCGCCGCTCCATTGCCGGTCTGCTAATTGAATTACGTGCACGGTAGGGCAAGAAACGGAAACGGGAATGGCGCGAAGATCGTCGCGGAAGCGATGGACGCAGCCGAAGAAGCTGGACTCCTTTATGTCAGCGACGATCGGCCTGGTTACACGCGTAAAGCGAAAGGCGACGATTTCGACTGGCTGGACGCAGATGGAAAACTGATTTGCGATGAGCAGCGACTTCTACGAATCAAGCGCCTCGCCATTCCGCCGGCGTGGACTGAGGTTTGGGTTTCTCCATTGGCGAACGGTCACATTCAGGCGACGGGTCGCGACGCGCGCGGTCGCAAGCAATACGTTTACCACGATCGCTGGCGCGAAGTTCGCGACGAAAATAAATACGATCGCATAATCAGTTTCGGCCAAACCCTCCCAAAGATCCGCCGACGAATCGCGCGAGATTTGAAGTTGCCCGGATTGCCGCGAAACAAAGTGCTGGCCACGGTCGTGCAGCTGCTTGAGCGCACTTTCATCCGCATCGGCAATGAGGAGTACGCGCGCGAAAACAAATCGTTTGGGCTCACAACCATGAAAGATCGACATGTCCGGGTCAAAGGCGCGAAACTGCGGTTTCGTTTTCGCGGCAAGAGCGGACGCGAGCATGAGGTCGATGTGACCGACGGGCGCATCGCGAATATTATTTCCAAGCTCCAGGACCTGCCCGGTCAGGACTTGTTTCAATACGTCGACCATGACGGAAAAGTGCGCGACATCACTTCACAGGACGTGAATGAGTACCTCCGCGAAATTACCGGCGAAGATTTCAGCGCAAAAGATTTTCGGACCTGGGCGGGAACAGTTCTGACCGCGATCGCCCTCAACGCGCAGGAGAAGTTCGAGACCCAGACGCAGGCGAAGTCGAACATCAATACGGCGATCAAGGCGGTCGCCAAAATTCTTGGCAACACGCCGGCGATTTGCCGGAAATGCTACGTGCATCCGGCTGTGCTCGAGAATTATCTCGATCAAAAATCAATCGACGGATTGAAGCAAACCACGGAAGACGCGCTCGAAAAAGAAGATGTCGATCTTCGCTCGAGCGAAACCGCCGTCCTTAAGTTCTTGGAATCGCGGTTAACGAAAAAAGCGGCCTAATCGCGTCAGCGACCGCCGCCGCCTGGAGTCGCCCTCGCTTTTGGCTTGGCGCTTTTGCGGACAGTGATCGTAGCCTCACTCGGTGCGGGCGTGGGCGCTTTCTCGGGAGATTTTTTTGTGGAGGGCCAGATCAAGCGCCAAGGCTGGCTTTTTATTGTTTCGCTGAATTCCTTGATGTTCTGGCCGGTGGGTCCGAGATCGTTAATCGTGACTTTCAATTTTTCCGACGAGCTCCGCAGATTTTGGAGCGTGATCTCGATGTTGTTGTTCTCGGTCAGACTGGTGCTGATTTTCTCGATGTTGTTGAGCGAATGGGAGAGCGCGCTCTCCGGCGCGGTCATGTCGGCAATATGCTCGCCGAACAATTTGATCTGACTGAGGGCTTGGTTCATCTCCGAGTTTTCGTCGGTGATGTGATTTAAGTTTTGCGCTGTCTGCTGGAGGTCTTTCATCGTGTTGGTCGCTTCAGCGGCAACGGGTTTGATCACTTCCAGCATTTTCGCGGCGGCTTCTCCGAGATCGGGATTGCGTTCGCCGGCAAACATTTCGCCGGCGCGCGCGCGTCCGGAAGCTTCAGTCCCTTGGGTAATGTCGATCGCCATGTCACCGAGCAAACCCAGTTGCATTAAGCGTGTCCGCGCGTCGCGATAAACCACCGCGTTGCGGTCCACCTGAACATCGATGCGCGCTTCGTATTTTGGTTTTCCGGGCGTCGGACTCGGGGTTGGATTTGTCTCGGGCGGAGCGAATGTTCTCGCCGTCAAGATCACACCCGAGCGGGCTTTGACGGAGGACATCGAGTTAGGCGACAGTTGGCTCGATTGGATAAATTGGAAATACCTGGGATATCACGATGCAGAGAAGCATCTCGACATTCCATTTGTTCCCGATCGAAACGCCGGTATATGGAAGCGCGTATTCCTCAGCAGCACTGGGGCAGTCACGATTCGAAATCCTTACGTCGCGACCGAACTACCGCTACCCGCGCTCAGACCGGCTGCATTGACCGTGTACTGCGACTTGAGCAATACCACTAATAAGCCTGTGTCGGGGACGCTGCGCGGAGAAATCTCGCGACCTGGCAAGCCAGTAATCCAGTTTCAGCATGATGTTTCGTTAACTCGAAACCAGACTGAGGAAATTGCACTCACTCCAGCTGAGATCGCGCAGCTTTCGGTTAACAATCCAGACTTGTGGTGGCCGTATGAGTGGGGTCAGCCAAATCTTTACCATTTGACACTTGAGTTCGCGATCAACAGCGAAGTTTCAGACACGCAGGCGATCGACTTCGGCATTCTGCAGCAAGAGCGATTCGTGCGAGGGCCGGAACATCGGATGCCACCGCGTCCAGTGAAGGCGGTGGAAACGATGATGGGTCGAGTGGCGGTGCGTGCTGGTGGTAGTCGCCGCAAAAAGCGGGCAGCAGGCAAAAGCCAGCAACGAAATAAGAGCCAGTTGGCGCTGTGATTTGAATCTCAAAAATTGTCTCGTAGTCTGCCGCAGGCCGTCCCGCAACTGTTCGGACATTTTATG
>Ga0137418_10005973_pt1 | contig 11190 bp, 17 predicted proteins | sample CZODoug3_1_2_16f_FD_122242 | JGI IMG/M metagenome (GOLD analysis project Ga0137418, IMG submission 122242) | Vadose zone soil fungal communities from Angelo Coast Range Reserve, California, USA - CZODoug3_1_2_16fungal (Hybrid Assembly) | ecosystem: Environmental > Terrestrial > Soil > Vadose... | reverse complement strand
ACCCCGTTGACAAGCATTCCTGCATAGACCTGAGCTGCTCCAGGTGCCCCTGAACACCAGTTAAGGGTGTCGCCAATACGAAAACTCTTGATCGATCGTCCAACCGTCGAAGGTGGCTCCGGAGACAATTTCCGATTGTTGTTTCTGCAATTTCGTAATTTCAGAAATCAATTCGGCGCGTTTGCTGTCGGATGCCATTTCGGGCCTCCTTCGAATCAGCCATTCACAAGATGCCCGTCGCTTTTGGGAGCGCGGCAGAAAGGTTGTGAACTACACTTCGAGCCTACTCTCCAAGCCGTACGGTGTCGCATCGGCAGAGTAGTACAGGACAGCGGGCCACAACCCCACGATAGCAGACTGACCCGCTCAAAAAAGGAATACGGGTTCGATTCGATACCTGCATCGGGTCGCGCCGATTGCGGGCGCCCGATCAGGCGAACCCACAAACCAAGCCGTCACCGAGTTTTGCTCATTGCCCTGTCGACCGCGGCCCTTTTTTGGCCGGAGTTGGTCGTCTTTAGTTTTTTCTTCTCAGAGGCAAGTTTTGCTTCAGCCACAAGGCTTTCTCTTTCGTAGCCTGACATGCTGCCGGGATAATCCAGCGGGTTGGAAGAGATTGCTTGGAGAGTTCGCTTCTTCATCGGGAAGGTACCGTTCTCAGGATAATGAAACGTTGACAAGCTGTCGGTACGGCTCCGAACTCGCCAATGTGCGGTGATGCACCCATCCCACCCATCCCCACCACGCGAATCGCGCCCTGCTGGGGGTCGAAGGGCGAAGCACAACGCGTGACGTGCAAAGATGGAAGAGCCCACGCGCAGCCTTTCCATGCCGGACTGTCGCAGTCAGGCGGTTTCACCAATTGAGACTTAGCCCGATCCAAGGTCGAATGAGCAAAAAGGGGATTTTTCGTGAACAATCAATCAGAGCTGCCTAACTGAACGGGCTTGTTGCGTGCCGCGGTGATTTTGCAGCCGGTCGGCTAGGCAGCCGACAAGGCGGACCCGGGCTTGGATTCTACGTAGCCGAGCATGGCCTGCTTCAATTGTGAATCCACTTCGTCTGCAATAGTGATCACGTCCAGTAGCACCTTGCTGAAATCTACCCTGGGTAGATTGTTTTGCAGGGTGTTAAAGATACTAACCTGTAGGATTCGAGACTCTTCTACCACCATAGCGGCGGTATAGCCTTGCCTACGTCGCAGGTCTCCGTGCTCCCGTGCTGGGAAGGAGATGTCGGCTTTCGCGGTTGCAGGGAGGCGCAAGCGGAAAATCAGATCAGCGAGGAGATTGGGGAGATGGCCGGTGCGGTCTTCAAAAGTCAGCGGGATACAAGTCAACTCTTTGTCTCGTTCCACCAGCGCCATCCAGTGCTGAATCGTAGCGTCGAGGTTATCCTCCAATATGGAGGCCACGCTCTCTGTGGGCGGCGGCCTATGAGGTACAGGGTTCGCGAGTTTCTCATGGATAATTTTCCGGAGTGAGGCCATGTCGATCGGTTTCACCAAGACTTCGTCGGCCTGTAAGCGGATGGCGGCCAAGGCCTCATCGAGTGCCGGGTAGCCGCTGAGCACAAGGGTAACCGCGTGCGGGTGGGTATGGCGCATGGCGCTGATTACAGTGAAACCATCACCGGCGTGTGGCATGTGCAGGTCGGAGAGCAGCATATCAAAGCTTTCGGTAGCAATGCGACTCAGCGCTTCGCGTACGCCCGCTACGGCGACCACATCAAATCCGTCGCGTTCCAGCGTTGCTCGCAACATGCCTCGGACAGCATCGTCGTCCTCGGCCAGTAAGACTTTAGGCATTTCCCACTTCTTTCTCCACCTGAAGACATTTGCTTGTAGGTCTATGAAAAGGTAGCGGAAGTTACCTAGCTCTGTCTGGTCAAAACTGCACAGGTTTACTTACATCGACTATTGTTTGGTTGAATTCGTATGCCAGTGCGCCGGGCTATGATCTATCAGCCCTAAGTCAGGCTATTTGCTTCCTTCTCAGTCGCGGTCACAAACACTTCGAGCACATATTTGTTGAGCAAATCCGTAAGCTTCCTGGCCTGTTCCAGACGCGTTCATCAGCGCAGGGATAGGTCATCTTCCGAATAGGGCATATCTCGGACTGGAATGGCATGGGCAGGTGCAACCCGGCAGACTGCAATCACCATGTCTCGCTTCGTACGTAGCGTTTTCTCTTTAAAAGGACGAGATTATCGGAGGTCAGATGCCGAGCGGGTATCCCGGGAAGGAACTCTCGGTTGGTTCTGCCGTTGTTCCCGGGTAGTGGCGCACTATCGTCATGCAATCACCATAGCAACACAGGATCAGCTTGGCAATATTGCTCAAGAAGGCTCAGACGAGGTTGATTCCGCTTTCACGCTCTTTTCGAAACTGTGCAATTTTTGGCCAGACATGAAAACCTCTGTGCAACTCCAATACCGCTCTCTGGGCCGCATCTTTCATGAGTGCGATGAGTGCACCGGAGCGATGGCCCTAGTCCCCAAACAAAAGCTCAGATGGGAAGGCGCAAATCAGCCATCTGCTGGCCGTAATCCGGGCAAGCGCGCCATTTTCGTCGCGACCACCACCTCCAACAACGTGGCGGTATTACGAACGCTTCCTGAGATGGCGATGAGTGCCTCGGAGACAAGGGGATGTTGTTCCGCCAGCGAGTCAAGACGGTCGCTTACGCGGTAAAGTTTGTGAACCTCTTGCAGAATGGCAGTTCCAGGCATTGTGTACCCGATTTCGTGAGAGCTTGAGGCGAGACATTCGGGACGACTGTGTGCCAGAGTGCACCAGGCACGGCAGAGGTACGGACCGTCCAACGGTGTCCAGAAATCCCTCAGAATTGCTTCGCCTTCTCCAGTTTGTTCATTTCCACGTCGAGTGATTCGCTCCCAATGGTGAATGCGTGTTCGTCCCTGCTGGCTTTAATGTATTGCTCGCCCTTGGACCAGCGGAGGGTTTCGCCGTAAAACTCACTTGCAAGCTCGCTGCGGCTTTGCCCGATGTCAATGTTGTCCGGCCTGCCGTACTCCTGCGCCAAGGTAAGCACGTAGCCGTCGTACGTGTTTCCCCCTGTGCGACTGTCCGTGGAAACATAGATCTGTGCCACTTTTTGATCCAGAATTGTCATGTTTACGTACTGTCCCGTTTCCAAGACATCCGTGCAAGTTTCCATACGGTAAATTCCGTCGGAACCGCATAGGCCGGGTTTAAAAGGAAGAGAGGGTATTTTCCAGGAAAGAAACTTCTGCCTCGCTCCCTTCATGTGGTCGCCAATCCGAATTCCGCGAAACTCGTAGGGAGCGGACGGAGGCAATGCCCCTGACTCCAATCGCGGAACTGAGCGAGTGCTTAAGGGAAGTTGCGCCACCTGCGATTGCGTCAGTGGCAGTACGTGCTCTGCTGAGTTCCGCGACCCGCCGACTTGGCTTTGCATGGAAAGGCACAGAGTTGGTGCGATAAATAATGCGATCAGGATCTTCATTTCCCCAGCTCCTTTGTCGAAACACCCATTCGGGCCAAGACCACACCACGTCTAGCTGCGTGTCTTGGTCTCGCCCAGAATCCGAAGAAAAGGGAGGCGATATAAGCCGCCTCCCCTTTCCCTCATTAACCATCCTCAACTGGCAACTAGCTTGGTTCTAGGCGGCCTTACCGGGAGCCTTGGCTTCGAGTGTCCTCTCGCTGCCAACGTTCACCTTGATCTGCTTGGGTTTGGCTTCGGCCTTCTTGGCTAAGTTGATCCTCAGCACACCCTTGTCATAATTCGCGCTCACTTGCGCTGGATCCACGGAACTTGGAAGCGTGAAGGAGCGGGTGAAGCTTCCGTACTGTCGCTCGATGCGACGGAAGTTTTCCTCCTTCTCTTCCTTCTCGATCTTGCGCTCGCCGTGGACGGTGAGGGTGTTGCCCTCGATACGGACATCAATATCTTTTTCGTCGATGCCCGGGACTTCAAGCTTCAGAGTAATGTTGTGCTCGTCTTCGTAGATGTCCACCGGAGGTGCGAAGTTGGTGGTCGTCAATGCCTCTTCCGGTCCTTCTGGGCTATAGGACTCACGAAAAAGACGATTCATCCGGTTCGCGCGGTCTTGCATGGTGGAAAACTCACGGAAAGGTTCCCAACGGGTCAATAGCGTCATAACACAGTTCCTCCTTGGGGGGGTAATCTAAGAGGAAAGACTTCAGATGGGCTGACTTAGTTCAGGAGACCTGAAAGAGTAAGAAGAGGTTGCTTGCTCACTTACGATGCTAGGCTCGTTCACCATCAATGTCAAGCTTTGGCAGAATAGGAAGCTGCGGTAGGGCCTGCCAGGATAAAACGTGTTTCGTCGCACGTTTGGTTTCAGTATCGTTGTGGCATTCGCCTCAGGGGTCACCCAAAAGCGGCCAATGAGGGTCATCTGAAAACCGGCCAACGAGATTGAGAGCCTGGGACGTTGATTCCGACATGAGGTGTTGTAGCTTCTGTCGGCATGGGCAACGTCTTGAGCGAAGAGAAGAAGCATCAAATCATAGCCCTGGGACGACTCGGATGGTCCTTGCGGCGCATCGAGCAAGAGACCGGGGTGCGTCGGGAAACGGCCGGTGCCTACCTAGGGGCGGCCGGGATCGGAGTGCGACCGTCGGGTGCGTGGGGGCGGCGACTGCCGGCAAACCCGGCCAAGCAGGTGACCACCGGGTCCGGCGCCGCAAACCCGGCCGACACAGTCAACCCCAACCCCGACCCAAAAAATCTTTCTACGAAGGGAAGAGCAAAAGCAACTTCAAAACCGGCCAATGAGAATGCGGTGACCACCGGGTTTGGTGTGGAGTCGACAGGCCCGGAAGCAGAAAATCCTAAGCGGATTCTATCCGCCAGTGCCTGCGAGCCGTTTCGAGAAGCGATCGAGTTAGGTCTGAGCCGCGGCCGGGATGCCACCGCAATCTGGCAAGACCTGGTAGCCGAGAGCGGGTTCGGAGGTGGCTACCAAACGGTCAAGCGCTACGTGCGCAAATTGCGTGGAAAGCAGTTACTGCAGCCACGCGGTGATTCTGACGGGACCAGGGGAAGAGTCCCAGGTGGACTACGGCACGGGCCCGATGGTCCGCGATTCGCGGACAAGAAAATATCGCCGCACCCGACTGTTCGTGATGGTGCTCGGCTGTAGCCGCAAGGCGGCACGCTTTCTGGACGTTCCGTTCCAGCTCACGGATCTGGGCCGAACTGCATGAGAGAGCATTTCGTCGACTGGGCGGCGCTACGCGAGTTGTCGTCCACGATAATTTGCGCGAGGGCGTGCTCGTCCCTGACATCTACGATCCCACTCTGAATCCCCTCTATCGCGACGTACTGGCGCACTGTGGCGCCATAGCCGTGCCTGTCGGATCAAAGATCCAGATCGAAAAGGAAAAGTTGAATCCGGCGTGGGACACGCCCAACGTGCGCTCCAGGGAAAACGCTTCGAGAGCCTGGAGGAGGCACAAGCCTATCTGGATCGTTGGGAGACAAGCTGTGCGGATACCCGCATTCAGGGCACGACGAAACGACAAGTCGCCGCCATGTTTGCCGAAGAAAAACCAGCCTTGCTGCCACTTCCCCTGGAACCTTTTCGCTACTACCAGCATGGCAAGCGAAGCGTGAATCTGGACGGTTGCGTCGAAGTCGACGCCGCCTACTACGGCCTGCCACCGGGTTGGATCGGACGAGAAGTGAATGTGCAGTAGGATGAGCTCTACGTTCGCATCCTCGATCCCAAGTCCGGTCTGCTGCTGCGTGAGCATGTACGCCAGAAACGTGGCTGGTACCACATTAAGAATGAGGACCGTCCCCAGCAGATGCCGCCTCAGGTTTCCCAGTTATTGTGGCGAGCCGGACGCGCCGGTTCTCACATCGGCACGCTCTGCAACCTTATTTATGGCCAACTCGGAGAACCCGGTATTCGCCGCGTTTTGGGCCTGCTCTCGCTGGCCAAGAAGTTCGGTACAGCCGCCGTGGAGGATGCCTGCGCAGCTGCTCTGGAAATGGGAGTGCATGAGTACCGCTTTGTCCGGCGCTATCTCGAACGTGGCCCCCAAATGACCTTGCGGCAAGTCGATCCGCTCATTCGCGAACTGATCCACTACCGCAATCTCATCAACCTCAGAACCCAGGAGCCAGAAGAATGAACCTCATTGAGTTGAATCGTGCTTTAGGACAACTACGGCTAGGCGGAATCGCGGCCGTGCTCGAAACTCGCCTTCGTCAAGCTCAGGCCGAAGCCATGCCCCCGATCGATTTCCTCTCCTGCCTGGTCTCCGACGAACTCACTCGTCGTGGCGAACGACTGCTGGAGCGCAGAAAAAAGCAGGCTGAGTTTCGGGAAGCGCAGAAAACTCTCGATAACTTCGACTTCAACTTCAACCGTAAGATGAATCGCAGTCTGCTGTTCGATCTGGCCACCGGTGCCTTCATCGCTCGCCACGAAGACGGTTTGTTTTTAGGGCCCCCGGGCACTGGCAAGAGTCATCTTGCCCAGGCCATCGGGCAAGCCGCTATCCAACAGGGTTATCGCGTGCTCTATCGCGAGACTCACAAACTGCTGGATGACTTGGCCGAAGCCACGATCGATGGAACCCGCAGAGAATGCATGGAACTGTTCGTTTCCGTACCGCTTCTCATTATCGACGACCTGGGTATGCGGAAGTTACCCATGACTGCCGCCGAGGACCTGCTGGAAATCGTAATGCGGCGCTATGAGCGCGCCAGCACTTTGCTGACTTCGAACCGACCAGTAGACGACTGGGGCAAACTGCTCGGCGATAGCGCTGCCGTTACCGCTATGCTGGATCGCCTCCTCCATCATGGCCATGTACTCAAATGCGGTCCACGAAGTTGGCGCACCAAAACAGACTTGCCTCCACAGGAGACGGCGGAGTAAAACTACCTAGTCCCAGGCCCGATTCGCGCAAAACAAGCTCCACCGTGGTCGGTGTATGGCTGACATTGGGTCACTACGATCAACGAGGAACTATTTCTTCAGAAAACCCGTACAATAGAGTGTGCAGCTTGACGAACAACTCGACTCCGGAACAATTGAGCGTCTGGAGAGGCAGCGTGACTTCTTACTAAGGATCTACCAAGCGGAACTTGCCAAGAACCCTACCAGCCGTGCGGCAGAATCTTCGCGTAGCAATATAATCGCTCTGCGTCATACCATCGAGCAGATATATGGTAAGGGCCGGTGAGTTACGGCATCTTTAGAATGTCGGCCTCCGGCGCTTAATGCGGGCGCACGGGAGCTGACGCAAGGTGCTCCTGTTACCGCCTCTCCGCTTTGAGGATCTCCTGCTCGGCTCGGAGCCAGTCTTGTTCGTCTTGGCCGGTTTCACGACCACGGCTTTCATACAGTTCGTAGGCACGAGCCCTTATCAGATCTTGTGATGGGACAGTGTCTGGCATAACGACCAAGTGGCCAGGAGAATTTCGCGACCTTCCGGGAGTCTTTGGTATCGGCTGTTTGTGAGAATTGGGACTAATCATGGTTACCTCGGGGTAATGCGGACTAAGAGGAACAACTTCAGATGGGCTGACTTAGTTCAGGAGACCTGAAAGAGTAAGAAGAGGTACCTTGCTCAATTCGATGCTAGGCTTGTGCAGTATCATTGTCAAGCTTCCGCAGAATGTGCTTCCAAGGTGCCTTTGTCACGGCTGTTGTTCCTGTGCGTGCGAATGTTCACCAATATCGTCCTTGACCAGGTGTTCTTAGTAGCGCTAAGGTCGATCCAATAGACATAGTGCGGCGCGGTGCCCCACGTGTGGCGTCAAGCCGGGACAGAAGTGTGAGCTTGGCACTGGCCAGCCCCGTACAGAGCCACATCGAGATCGGCGTTTAGCGGCTTCTGAAAAGTGAATGGCCAGCGAACACCGGACGGGTCAGCCATATTGATTGTAAGAAGTTTTTGTTGTTGCTCACACCCGTCGACATCGCCGGCTGCAAAATGCACCTCTCGCGTCGCACAAGAGGAACCGAAGTCGCAGGAGAGCCTTACTCAGGATTCAGGCTGGCGCAAGTTCGACGAGAAAGCCGAGATGGCGGAGAGTCTCGTTAACCAGCGCAGAGGCGACGACGTTCTCCTGTGGAGTTGGTTTTGCGATCTGGAGCAGTCCTTGCCTAGCGAAATCCGCCGGAAGCGAGAATTCGGTTTGGTGCTGCATCACCGAGACTAGAGTGTGCTTCAGCGCCTCCGATTCATATCCGTTATCAAAGTGGACCCCTGCGCTGTGCGACTTGGAAGATGACGTCCAGTACTCAACTGCCAGAACCCAATGACCTCGGTCTATGGGACTAGAACTTCAGGTAATCCAAAGTGCCGCCCGCAGCGAAGCCGTATTCAGCATGAATCAAACCGCCTTCAGCACCGCGCGTCAAATCTGCCCAGGACACGACAACTGCAGACTCAAGGATTCTCTCCAGACTGTAGCTGTCGTTAGTATTCATAGATACTCTCTCCGGCGGGAAGTGCGCTCAGCCCCTGGCCCAGGCTGCGTCGTGCTGGGACGTCCGACGTACCTCGGTGCTATCTAAGTAACAACTCTGCTGGATATGACGAGAGTGTGCCGAAACGACGGCATAGGACACACCCAGAAATCGCTTCTCTGCTATCCCTGTCACCTCGAGGCTATGAAGTGTTGCCCTTTTACTTTGTCTAGAATCCGTTTCAGCGCCTTCTGGATCTTATTCGTCCCAAGAGCACCGAAAATCATCGCCTTTACCTCTGTCGCCTTGAAAAAGAAGTTCCATCCCGAGGCACGAATCTTACGGTCAAGCGAGAAGCCAGTTAGCCCAGTAACGAGGCGCCAGTTTCCCGAATATGGCTCGCTCTCAAAGTGAAGGAGTTGCGTCATCCTCGGAGACTCCTCGATCAGAATGGCACCGGCTTGAATTGTTCGCATAACATCCTCCGCAGAAACTGCTGGCCGGGGTCAAACTCGCGCAAGCGCGATCACTACGATCAGCAGCAGGGAAGCGAATAGCAGTCCTCCGCTGCCCATCAGCACTATTTCGCTGAACAGGTCAGGCTTCATTAGATCTTCCGGGTGCATTTCATTCCTCCTCCCCGCCGAGGCGAGCCATTGACGCTAGCCCGGACGAGGTAACCCTCCAGTTGGAGGGCGGCGGCACGGTTGCCGATTTCGGCTGTTGAAGATTCGGCAATGGCCCGCGAACCACGCGGTCTGGAGACGAACGGCCTCTGGAGGTAGGCCGTCTGGTTTGACGAATCCAGCGTCAGGAGGCATCTATAGAGTCGCTGGTTTCCTCTCCAAATACTGTGCAGAATGGCTCACTTCGCAGTCTCGAGACCGGGAGCAGTCCAGAAGGAACCACTACGAACGCTGAGAGTCTCGTCTGCCGGACTATAATCAGGCATAATGGGTCCCACTGCGGTGGGAGCCTGAGGGTTTTGTGGACCGATCGCGCCGGCCATTATTTGAATAGATTCCGAGAAATCGTACGCTATTAAAGGTCTACTCTGCAATGACGATCATCGTCAGATTAGGCGGCTAGTTAATCAACTTGAATGATGCCATTGCGGATCGCATATAGGACGACTTGGCTCACCGAGTGCAACTGCAGTTTTGCCATGAAATTGCTCCTGTGAGTCTCTACTGTCTTTACGCTGCACCCCAAGATCACTGCAACTTCTTTCGTGGCTTTACCTTCCGCAATCAGCTGAAGAACTTCCCGCTCACGACTCGTCAGAGTCTTCTGACTAGAGGGAGCGAAGTAGTTATCTAAAATGTCCCGCACTCGGGACGTAAGGTACGTCCCATGGCGTTCGAGTGCCTGCACGGCAGCCACCAGATCCGTCGTCGCATCGGACTTCAGCACAAACCCTCGTGCCCCGGCACCAAGCACCTCCCGAATAAGCTGCTCCGAGTCGCTCATCGTCAATATCAAGACTTTCTGGTCGGCATTCTCGTTAAGAATCTGGCGGGTCGCATCCAGTCCATTCAACATCGGCATGGCAATGTCCAGGATGACGATCTGGGGCTTGAGATTTTTGACCATCTGTACCGCTTGACGCCCGTCCACAGCCTCTCCGCAGACCTCCCAACCTAGATGGGATTTCAGTATCGAGCAGATCCCCTGCCGCACCACTTCGTGGTCGTCTGCAACCAGAATCCGTAGCGACACTTTGCCTCATTTTTTCAGTGCGGTTGCGAATATCTAGAGCGAGTGGTCAGTATTGAACAGCTTTTCGCGATTGCTCTTGGGTATCGTGAGAGTGTCCCGGTACGAGACTTCTTTGGAGGGCGTGGTCAAATGGAACATCTCGCACTTCATCATAACAAATTCGAATGGCAGAAGCCTTTTTACGAAGCATTGGCAGAGGCCAATCCAGACAAGTTGACGGAGAAGGTAGCCGAAGCCGAAGGAGCCATCTTCCCAAGGTTTCAATTACTGGAACAGAGCTTCGACGGAGCGGAGGAGCGGCACGCGCTGCACGATGCCTCGAATACTCTCCTGGCTCTGAAGAGAGAGGTTCTCAGGTACCCGTATGGGAGAACAGCGTGAGTTCGCCCAGCGAACAATTGCGCTCCCGGACAACAAGCAAACGCACTTCTGCAATAAAAACGAAGACGTGTGAAAGTGACCCCGTCTCTGAGTGGCGTTACGTGTCCAGTCAAGGACTCCTTTGAAGGCTGAGCCCGTCGGTTCTATCGTCAGCGGACCGGCTTGGTAGTCCTCCCGTTACCGAACCGAACGGCGCGGGGAGTGCTGCCAGAGCACGCCCCTGTCCTGCAAATACCCGATTCCGACCAATGCTGCGTCTCTTGTGGCGACCGTTGGAACACTATTTGAGCCCACAACGAGGATCAGCAAAACGGAGGTCGCGCTCATGGAAACGCCCAAAGCGCCGGATACTGCTGGCGCGGAAATGACCCTCATCGGCAAGTCGGTTGTGATCAAAGGGGAGCTCTCGTGCAGCGAAGACCTTTATATAGATGGCCAGGTAGAAGGCACCATCAACCCGAAAGGAAACCGTCTCACCATCGGCCCGAACGGGCGGGTTAAAGCCAACGTCAACGCCTGCGCTGTGGTCGTGCAGGGTAAGCTGGAAGGCAATATTCAAGCGAGCGACCGGGTCGACCTAAAGCAGTCGGCCGTTGTGACCGGTGACATCGCGACCCAGCGCATCTCCATTGATGAAGGCGCGTACTT
>Ga0137418_10000574_pt2 | contig 11190 bp, 17 predicted proteins | sample CZODoug3_1_2_16f_FD_122242 | JGI IMG/M metagenome (GOLD analysis project Ga0137418, IMG submission 122242) | Vadose zone soil fungal communities from Angelo Coast Range Reserve, California, USA - CZODoug3_1_2_16fungal (Hybrid Assembly) | ecosystem: Environmental > Terrestrial > Soil > Vadose... | reverse complement strand
AAGCGTCGCGGTGGCTGGCCGCATACTGACGGAGAGACCATGGCTCGCGTAGACGTGTTGATGCCGCAGATGGGGGAGTCGATTGCCGAGGGCACCTTGAGCAAGTGGCTCAAGAAGGTCGGCGACGAGGTAAAGCGCGATGAGCCCCTGTTTGAGATCTCGACCGACAAGGTGGACGCCGAGATTCCGGCGCCCACAGCTGGGGTGCTGGCGGAGATCAAGGTGCAAGAAGGCCAGACGGTGCCGGTGCAGACGCTCGTGGCGGTGATCGAGACGGACAAGGCCGCGCCGGCGCCCTCGCCAGCGGCACCTCCTGTCGCAGCAGCCCAGCGGGCACCCGCTGCTCCAGGAGGTGCCGCTGTCTCGCCGCCGCTACCCGTCTCTCGTCCCCCGTCCCCCGTCCCCGTGGCCCCAAAGGGCGACGGCGCCGAGACCGCCGAAGAGCGCCTCCGTAAGAAATCCACCCCCCTCGTGCGAAAGATCGCGGCCGAGCACCGCGTCGATATCTCGACGATCCCCGGCTCGGGCTTCGCCGGCAGGGTCACGAAACAGGACATCCTGGGGTTTATCGAACGTGGTCCGGTAAGCGTGTCCCCAGCTCCTGGTCCCCAGCTCCCAGCTCCGAGCGTCGAGCCCTGGCCCGGCGACCGCGTCGAGCCGTGGTCCAAGATCCGCAAGATCACCGCCGACCACATGATCATGTCGCGGCGCACCTCGGCGCACGTCGCGAGCTTCTTCGAGGTTGACTTCACCCGCGTCGCCCAGCTGCGCGCCAAGGCTACCGAGAAGCCGACGTTCCTGGCATTCATCGTGAAGGCCTGCGCAGTGAATCTTCGCAAGCATCCCGTGGTGAACGCGGCGGTGGCCGGCGACAGCACGATCTACCGCGCCGACATCAACATCGGCATCGCCGTGGCGCTCGACTGGGGCCTGATCGTGCCGGTCATCAAGCACGCCGACGAGCTCTCGCTCATGGGCCTCGCCCGGGCGATCGCCGATCTTGGCGAGCGCGCCCGCACGAAAAAGCTGCTGCCCGACGACATCCAGCGCGGCACGTTCACGATCACCAACCCCGGCGGTTTCGGGCCGTTCGCGGGCATTCCGATCATCAATCAGCCGCAGGTGGCGATCCTGGGGGTCGGGGCGATCGAGAAGCGCCCCAAGGTCGTCACGTTGCCCGATGGGAGCGATACGATTGCCGTCCGCACGATGGGGATGCTCACGATGTCGTACGATCACCGGATCGTGGACGGCGCCGACGCCGACCGGTTCCTGGCCGACGTCAAGAAAATGCTGCAGGAGTTCCCTGAGGGAGCGGTCTGAACATGCCCAAAGTCCTCACCGCGGCGCGGGTGCGCGTCTCGGCGCCGAACGAGACGGAATACCTGAGCACGCTGCGGGAGCTGTGCCAGTTCGCCGACGCTCGCGGCCAGCGCATCTGGGTATTTCGCAACGCCAAGGACCCGCGGCTGTTCATCGAGTTTTCCGAGAGCCCGACGGAGATGTCGCATCGCGCGCAGGCGTCGCGGTTGCCCGAGGAGATCCAGCTCGAGAAGCGGCTCCAGAGCCTCGCGACGTATGCGCCGGACGCCTGGGACCTGTGGAGCGAAGTGTCACTCGCGGCGCCTGCGCTGTGAGGCGCAGAATCGTCGTCGACGGGGAGACGTGGGAGGTTTTTCCATCGGGCCGCGTGAACGTGTACGGGCGCGACCAGTTCGCCCTCGTGTTCCAGTTGGGTACCGGACCCGAGCGCAAGCAGCGCGTCACCCGCTACGCGCCGATCGGTCATCGCTCCCCCGAGCGCGCCCTCGCCGAGCTGTCGGACCGCCAGCTGCTGGACCTGTTCCGCCAATCCCAGCCCGCGTGGACCGCGCCGGAGGCGGCCTACGGTGCACGTTGATCTCCACTGTCACTCCACCGCCTCCGATGGCGAATGTGCTCCCGCGGAAGTCGCGCGCCGCGCCAAGCAGGCCGGGCTGGCCGCGATTGCGCTGACCGACCACGATACGACGGATGGCGTCGCGGCCGCCGCCGCCGCAGGCGCCACGCTGGGCGTGCGCGTCGTGCCGGGCTGCGAGTTCAGCGTCAAGGCGCCGTGGGGTGAGCTCCACATGCTCGCCTACTTCCTGCCGCTCGCCGACACGCGCCTCGAGACCTTCCTGCACGAGACGCGCGCCGCGCGGCGCCGCCGCGGCGAGCAGATCGTGGCCAAACTGCAGCAGCTGGGCGTGCCGATTGCCCTGGACGACGTGGACGCACAGGCGAAGGGCGGTGCGGTCGGCAGGCCTCACGTCGCGCGGGCCCTGGTCGAATGCGAAGCGTCGGACGACATCAGCGACGCCTTTTCGCGTTATCTGGGTCGCGGGCGACCGGCGTACGTTGAGAAGCCGTTGCCTCGCTTGGCCGACGTCGCGACCCTCGTGCATGCGGTCGGCGGCGTCGTGGTGGCGGCACACCTCGGCGACCACGGCAGCGAAGGGCAGCTGCGCCAGTTCCAGGCGCAAGGACTCGACGGGCTGGAGGTGCGGCACCCGAGCCACGCGCCGTCGGTGGAGCAGCGGCTCACCCGCATCGCCGAGCGGCTGGGGCTCGGGATCAGCGGCGGTTCGGACTGGCACGGCGACACGGAGTTCGGCGACAACCACGCGCCGCTCGGCGGGATGCGGATTCCAGTCGAATGGCTGGAGCTGCTCGAGCAACGGCGTGAGACGAGAGCGAGGACCAGCGCATGAGCGAACCGTTGGCCGTGGGCGCGAAGGCACCGGCGTTCAGCGCCGAGGCGTCCGACGGGCGGACCTACAAGCTGGCCGACCTGCTGAAGGCGGGTCACGTGGCCCTGATCTTCTATCCGGGTAACAACACGCCGGGCTGAAACCGCCAACTCTCCGCCGTGCGCGATGAGATGAGCAAGTTCAAGAAGGCGGGGATCCAGCCCTTCGGCGTGAATCCGGCGGGCGTGGGCAGTCACCAGTCGTACGTCGAAAAACTGGGCTTCAACTTCCCGCTCCTGTCCGATCCGGAGCGCGCGATGGCGCGGGCGTACGCCGCCCTCAAGGACGACGAGAAGGGGATTCAACGGACGGTGTATGTGATCGCTCGTGACGGAACGGTGCGGTTCGCACAGCGCGGCGCGCCGCGGGTAGACGACATCGTGGCGGCGGTCGGCGATGCCCGCTGACTTCAGCGGCAAGGTGGCCCTCGTAACCGGGGTGGGGCGCGTCGGCCAGATCGGGCACGCGGTGGCGCGCGGGCTGGGACGCGCCGGGGCGAAGCTCCTCCTCGCCGACGTCAACGCCGTCGGGCTCGCCGACCGCGTGAAGGAATTTGCCGCCGAGGGCATCGCGGCCAAGGCCTCGGCGGGCGATCTGACGCAACCCGAGGCGGCGCGCAACGCGGTCGCGACAGCCCGGGCGCAGTTCGGGGGGCTCGACGTCGTGGTGAACGTGGCCGGTGGATTTTTCAGTTTCGGGCCGTTCACCGAAGTCACCCCGGACACGCTCGACCGCGAGCTCGCCGTCAACTTCAAGACAGCGTTCTTCACTTGTCAGGCCGCGGTTCCGGCGTTGCTCACCCGGACCGGGGGATCCATCGTGAATTTCGCGTCCATCGCCGCGGTCCGGTCCCTGATGCACATGGCCGCGTACAGCGCATCCAAGTCCGCCGTGGCGGGACTCACGCGCGCCCTCGCCCGCGAGTACCGCGACGCGGGCCTGCGGGTCAATGCGGTCGCGCCCGCCACCGTCCGCACCGCCGACAACGTGGCCCAGATGCAGCCCGATCCGAAGACGCCGTTCGTGGAGATCGACGAGGTGGTTCAGACGGTGCTGTTCCTGGCGAGCGATGCGGCGAGCGCCATCACCGGACAGATCGTGCCCATCACCGGCAAGGCATACTGAGGTGAAGCTGGCGGGCGCGGCGGCACTCGTCACAGGGGCCGGCCGCCGGCTCGGCCAAGCGATCGCGGTTGGGCTCGCGCGCGCGGGATGCGATGTGGCCGTCCACTACCACGGCTCGGCCGACGGCGCCGCCGCCACCGCCCGCGACATCCGCGCCGTGAGCAAAGAGCGCCGCGCCGAGCTGGTGCGCGCCGACTTGAGCGACGCCGCCGCGGCTCAGAGTCTCGCCGATCAAGCGGTCAAGGCGCTGGGCCGGCTCGACATCGTCGTCAACTCGGCAGCGATCATGGTACGCCAGGCGGTTGAGACCGTGACGCCAGAGAGCTGGGATGCGACGCTCGATCTCAATCTGCGCGCCGCGTTTTTCGTGTCGCAGGGCGCCATTCCGCATCTGCGCCGCGCCAAAGGCAAGATCGTCAACCTCGCCGACGTGGCCGGCTTCGAGCCGTGGCCGGCGTACGTGCCGCACTGCGTCAGCAAGGCGGGCGTGGTGATGCTCACCAAGGCCCTGGCGCGCGCCCTGGCGCCCGACATCACCGTCAACGCCGTCGCCCCCGGCCCGGTGCTGCTTCCCGAGCAATGGGACCCGGCGACGCGCGACCACATTCGCGAAACGACGCCGCTGGGGCGCCTCGGGAAACCGGAGGATGTGGTCGCTGCCGTGCGGTTCCTGCTCGAGAGCGATTTCATCACGGGCACCGTCCTCGTCGTGGACGGCGGGAGGCTCATCCGCTGAGGGACGTCGTCGTCGTGGGGGGCGGGTGTTACGGCACCTTCTACGCTTCCCAGCTCGCAAGAGCCAAGCAGCGCGGCAAGGTCGACTACCGGTCGGTCATCGTTGTGGATCACGACCCCAACTGTCGCGCGCGGCTGGAGCTGGGCGAAGCGCCCGACCGGGAGTTCGTCACGGGTGACTGGGGCGACTTCTTCGGCCGGTTTCTTGCGACCGCCCGACCGCCCGACCGCCCGTCCGACGATTTCATCGTCCCGTCCCCCCACATGCCGCATCTCATGTTCGAGTGGGTGCTGGCGCGCGCGCGGCAACGCTGGCCCGGAAGGGCGGTGAGTGTCGCCCCGGTGCCCGGCGACATCGGGACCCCGTACGACCGCACCGCGCAGGACGCCACGCGCTACATCTCCTTCGCCGACTGGATCTGCCCCACGCACTGCATCGAGCCCGCCCTCTGTCCCGCCATCGGCGCGCCCCGCACCTGGGAGATGGGCGACGCGGTCCGCGCGCTGGCCGACCGGCTGCGGACGGAGGGTCAGCCCGTCGCCGGCCCCGCCCTGTTCGTGTGCAAGCACCACGTCTTCGGCGTCGGTACCTTCGCGGTGGAAGCAGTGCTCGCGGGGGATCGTCTGGTGGCCGAAGCGGGGGCGAACGGGGCGCGGGCTGGCGTGCTCGTCGGGACGATCTCGAGCTGTCACGGCGCGGTGAACCTGCTGCAACTGGGTGCGCAGTGAGCGGTACGCGGTCCGCGGGACTGCCGGCTTACCCGCGTACCACTCACCGCGCACCGCGCAGATGAATCCTCAGGATCGACGGCGCTACCTAGAGCATGCTCAGGATCTCTTTAATCGAGGCGAGTATTGGCTTGCCCATGAGGCGCTGGAAACCGTGTGGCGTTCTATTATTAAGGAAGACGAGGCCCGAGTCTTTCAGGGGCTGATTCAAGCAGCGGCGGCGCTGCTGCATCGCAGCCGTGGCAATCGCCACGGTACGGTGGTCGTGGGTGCCGCGGCACTGGAACGACTCACCGGGCCCGAGCAACCCGAAGTGGAATTCGAGACGACTCACTTCCGCGCGCAGCTGGCGCGGGCCCTGGCGGGGGAGGGCGATCCCCCGCGACTGGAATTTCGGAAGCATGGCTGAGCACGGTAAACGGGAATACGACGTCATCATCGTCGGTGCCGGGCCCGCGGGCCTGTGCGCCGCGTTGTACGCGGGACGGGGGATGCTCAGATCGCTCACCATCGAGCGGGGCGCTCCCGGCGGCGAGCTGCTGAACACCGACCTGATCGAAGACTACATCGGCTTCGAAAGCATCAAGGGGTGGGAGCTCGCCCAGAAGATGACCGAGCACGCCAAGAAATTCGGCGCCGAGATCCTCACCGACACCGTCGAGCGGGTGCGCAAGACGAAGGACGGCTGGTTCGACGTCGTCACCGCGCGGGGCGATACCTATCGCGCGCAAGCGGTGATCTTCACCGCCGGTGGTACACCGGTGAAACTGGGCGTCCCGGGGGAAAAGGAGTACGCGGGCAAGGGCGTCTCCTACTGCGCCGTGTGCGACGGAGCCTTCTTCAAGGGCGAGCACCTCGCGGTGGTGGGCGGCGGCGACGCGGCGGTGGAGGAAGCCGACTACCTGACGCGGTACGCGAGCAAGGTAACGCTGGTCCACCGGCGCGAAGACTTCCGCGCCTCCAAGATCCTGCAGGAACGCACCTTCGCGAACCCGAAGATCGACGTGATCCGCAACACCGTCGTGCCCGAGATCGTCGGGAACGGGAAGGGCGTGCAGCACGTCGTGCTCGAGGACACCGGCAGCGGCGAGCGCACTAATCTCGATGTCGGCGGCGTGTTTGTCTTCGTCGGGTTCAAGCCGAACACGCAGCTCATCGAGGGCCACGTACACCACGATCCAGGCGGCTACTTCATCACCGACGAGCGCATGATGACGTCCATTCCCGGCCTGTTCGCGGCGGGGGACGTGCGCAGCCAGCTGACGCGCCAGATCACCACCGCCGTCGGCGATGCGACCACCGCGGCGATCGCGGTCGAGAAGTACCTGAAGGCCCTGCGCGAAAAAGGCGACTGATGCAGATCGTCCAGATCCCCAACGGCCAGTTCGTCGAGAACTGTTATCTCGTCGTCGACGAGCAGGCGCGGGAGTGCGCGGTGGTGGATCCGGGCGAAGAGGCGGGCCTCATTCTTCACAAGCTGGCCGCCACAGGCGCGAAGCCCGTGGCGATTTGGCTCACCCACGCCCACATCGACCACGTGCTGGGCGTTGGGCGCGTGGCCGCCGAGACGGGCGTGCCGGTGTGGCTCCACCCCGCCGACCGGCCGCTCTACGACGCGGTCCCCCAACAGGCGGAATGGTTCGGCCTGCGGGCGCCGACCCTCCCGCCTCCGGACCGGGAGTTTGCGCACGGGGACACCGTGCGCGTCGGCGAGCTGGCGTTCCAGGTTCGGCACACTCCGGGGCACTCCCCGGGAAGTGTCTCTCTCGTAGGTCCCGGCGTCGTCCTGGGGGGCGATGTCTTGTTCGCGGGGTCGATCGGGCGTACGGACCTGCCGGGGGGCGACTTCGACACCTTGATCGCCAGCATCGAGCGCGAGTTGCTCTCCCTGCCGGAAGCGACCATCGTGTACACCGGACATGGACCCGAAACCACCGTCGGACGCGAACGCCGCTCCAACCCCTTCCTCACCGGCGCCGCCCGGCTCGCCTAAGCCGCGCGGACGCCCCACCTGCTTGCGGTGCGGCGCGGAAGTGCGGGGCAAGCCGTGGGGCTGCAAGAATCCCTGCCCCAACTGCGGCTTCACCTATCCCCTGGGCGACTGCTCTGACTGACATCCTGGTGACGTTCATGCCCGACGGAGCGGTCGTGTCCGCGGGCCAGAGGGGTCGCACTCTCCTCGATATCGCCGACCTGACCGACACGCCTCTCAAGACGGTGTGCGGTGGCGTCGGCAACTGCACCAGCTGCCGCGTCCGCGTCGTCGCCGGTGACCTCCCGGCGTCGCCCATCGACCACGCGCGGCTCGGCCCCTTCGTGGCGCAAGGGTGGCGGCTCGCCTGCCAACACGTGCCGCGCGGGCCGCTCACGGTGGAGCGCCCGCCCGCGGTGGACGACCTGTGAACCACGTTCTGGCGCTGCTGCTCTTGGCCCTCGACTGCGCCACCCGCGTCTGGCGCATCCAGCTCGCGACCTGGGCGGCCGGCGGGCAACTCTCGTTCACCGATGCCCTCCGTCTGAACCTGTACGGCGAAGCCGCCTCGACCTTGACCCCCAACCGACTCGGCGGCGAGCCGGCGCGCTTCCTCGGCATGACGTGGTCGGGCATCCGGCCCGTCACGGCACTCGTCGCGCTCGGCGTGGAAGTGGCCGCCGAATGGCCCGTGTTTGGGCTCATCGTCATCGCGCTTGGCGTTCACTACATCCCGGATTGGAGCGATCGGGCCGGGCGCTGGCTGGGGCACAGCCTGGCCCGCGACCTGCTGACGATCGAGATCGTGGCTCTGGTCGTGCTGCTCGTGATCTACGGGTTGCAGCGGCTGGTGCGAGCGGGCGCCATCCGGCACCGGGTCCGGCGGCAGTGGCGCGTCGCGATCGCGCATGTGCGGCGCGCCCCGTGGTGGGTGGTGGGTCTCGGTGCGGTGCTGACGTTCGTGAGTCTGACGGCTCGGGCGCTGGTCCTGCCGGCCCTCGCCTACGGCCTGGCCGCCGCACCCCCGTTCGGCGAGATGTTCTACGGCGCGTTGGCGCTGCTGCAGGCGGGCCTCGTGGTGCCCCTGCCATCGGGTGGCGGCGGCATCGAGGTCGCGTTTCTGTCGGGGTTCGCCGGAGACTTTCCGCCGGGCCAAACGGTGATCCTGCTGCTGCTGTGGCGCTTCTACACGGCGATTTTGCTTACCCTCCTCGGCGTGTATCTGTTGGTCCGGACACACGGCGCCCAGGCCGCCAAGGAGCTGTTCACCGTCGGGTGGTTTCGGCGAAGGCGTTAGGGCGCCGGAGCGATGGCAACGAGCACCACCGAACGAGTCTCGGCGCGAGCGACACCGTGCGGGACTCCCGCCGGGGCCAGAATCAGGTCGCCCGCCACGGCCGCGACGGTGCGTTCCCCGACGACAAAATTGGCCTTTCCGCTCAGCACCACATAGAATTTGTCGGCGCCGGCGTGCGCGTGGACCGCCTGGGACTGGCCGGGCTCAAAGCAATTCAGTCCCACGAGCAGGCGCTCGGAGCGAAAGCAGTCGACCTTGGCCATCTTGTCGGCGCTGAAGACCGCGTGATCGGGCAGGTGCATGGGCGATTCCTGGCTCGAGACGAACGGCAGTCGGACGGAGCGGAATGAGGCGATGAGCGCAACGCGCGTCGAACGCGATCCTCTGGGCGAGCTGCCCGTCCCCGCTGGGGCCCTGTGGGGCATCCAGACCGAGCGGGCGCGGCTCAACTTCCCCATCTCCAATCTGCGCCCGCTCGCCCCCTTCGTCGACGCCGTCGTCCGGATCAAGAAAGCCGCCGCTCTCACCCACAAGGAGACCCGCCGCCTCGATGCCAAGCTCGCCGACGCGATCGTCGGCGCGGCCGACGAGATCCTGGCGGGCGAGCACCGCGACCAGTTCGTGGTGGATCCCTACCAGGCGGGGGCGGGGACCTCGCACAACATGAACGCCAACGAGGTCCTGGCGAACCGGGCCAACGAGCTGCTGGGTGCCAAGCGTGGCGAGTACAAGCCGGTGCACCCCAACGATCACGTCAACATGGCGCAGTCCACCAACGACGTGATCCCCACGGCGATCCGCCTCGCGGCCCTCGCCGAGCTGCCGGCGCTGCTCGAGGCACTGGACCGCCTCGCCCGCGCGTTCCTCGCCAAGGGCAAGGCCTTCGACCCCATCGTGAAGTCGGGCCGGACGCACTTGCAGGACGCGACTCCGATCCGGCTGGGGCAGGAGTTCACCGCCTACGGACACACGATCGAGCGGAACCGGGAGCGCATCGTCCGGGCGGCGGACGATCTCCGCGACTTGGGGATTGGCGGCACCGCCGTGGGGACTGGCTTGAACGCGGAGCCGCGCTATCCCGGGCTGATGGTGAAGCACCTGCGGGCGATCACAGGCCTCGAGCTGCGCGAAGGGAAGGATCGCGTGCAGCTGATGCAATCAATGGGCGACCCGGCGGCGTTCTCGGGGGCCCTGCGGACGTACGCCGTGGACCTGGGAAAGATCGCGAGTGACCTGCGACTGCTCGCCTCGGGCCCGCGCACCGGCCTCGCCGAGATCGTGCTGCCGGCGGTGCAGCCGGGCTCGAGCATCATGCCGGGGAAGGTGAACCCATCGATCCCCGAAATGGTGAACATGGTGTGCTTCCAGGTGCTCGGAAACGACGTCACGGTCGCGACGTCCGCCGAAGCGGGGCAGCTCGAGCTGAACGTGATGATGCCGGTCATCGCGCACAACCTGCTCGCGTCGATGCTGATCCTCGGCAACGCGAGTCGCGTGCTGGCGACGCGCTGCGTCGAGGGAATCGAGGCGGATGCGGCGCAGAGCGCGCATTGGCTGGAGCGCAGCCCCGCACTCGTGACGGCGTTGGCGCCGAAGATCGGGTACGCCGAAGCCGCCAAGCTCGCGAAAGAAGCAGTCGCCAAGAACGTCACGGTGCGTCAGCTCGTGATCGAGAAGGGCTTGCTCAAGGGCAAGGAGCTCGATGAAGTGCTGGACCTGCGGGCCATGACCGACTTGGGCGTGCCCGGGGAGCGGAAGTAGCCCACTCTCATTTCAGGAGGAGCACGTATGAGCTGGTGGATCGCCGGACTCATCGCCGGAGTGGTCGCCTTTCTGGTGGACTATGTGATGTGGGGCAAGGTGTTCACCAAAGGGATGGATGCTTTCGCCGTGATGCCCGCCCCGGGCCAGCCGATGAACATGGGCCCGATGCTCATGAAATCGGCCATACTTTCTCTCCTCTTCGGTGTGTTTCTGGCATTCGTCTACGCCAGGTTCATGGGCAGTCTCTGGGTGATGGGCGGGGGGCCGCTCGCGGGCCTGGAGTTCGCCGCGGTGCTGTGGCTACCGATCTGCTTCCAGACGATCGGCGGTGCGGTGTGGTACACGAAGGTCAAGCCGCTCTATAATGCGACGTGTTGGGCGTGGCTGGCGCGGATGCTCGCCGCCGGCCTCGTGGTCGGCCTGTTGATCAAGTAACCTGGCTCCACCGCGGCCGGTGACCGGAGTCACGGCACCGGCCCGCGTGGTGGAGTAGAACTGTTCCCATGCGACCCATCCTGTTGGGCCTGGCCGCGGCGACGCTGGCCGGGCACGCCGCGGCCCAGGGCCGCGCGCGCATCGGCCCCACCGTGTCGTCCATCGTGCTGCAGGACAACTCGGGGGCCAATCACACCTACTACTCGGTCGGCGGCACCTTCGCCTTCCTCGCCGGCGATGACGGCGAGATTGGCCTTACGGTGGCCCGTTATAAAGACCTGTCCGCCGACGCCTGCACCCGCGCCCTGACGTTCTACAGCGTCGACTCGTACTACTATCCGGTCGGGCCAAAGGGGATCGCG
>Ga0137418_10005971_pt1 | contig 11191 bp, 7 predicted proteins | sample CZODoug3_1_2_16f_FD_122242 | JGI IMG/M metagenome (GOLD analysis project Ga0137418, IMG submission 122242) | Vadose zone soil fungal communities from Angelo Coast Range Reserve, California, USA - CZODoug3_1_2_16fungal (Hybrid Assembly) | ecosystem: Environmental > Terrestrial > Soil > Vadose... | reverse complement strand
GGCCGTCTGTGAATCCCAACTTTACGGGCGAAATAATCCAAGGCGGACCCAACAGGTATTTCAATCCCGACGCGTTTGTCCAGCCGCTGCCGGGGACCTATGGCAACGTGGGGCGCAACACTTTGCAGGGGCCACGGCTCGTGGAAACAGATCTGTCGCTGACCAAGAAGTTCTCGTTTTCGGAGCGGTGGAACATGCAGTTTCGCTCCGAATTCTTTAACGTGTTCAATCACACGAACTTCAACGTCCCGAATCCAGTCGTATTCGCATCGGCAACCGGGGGACCGTCGCCTACGGCCGGAGTGATCACAGCCACTTCCACTACTTCCCGGCAAATTCAGTTTGGATTAAAGCTGATGTGGTGATGGGAGTTGCGGGTCGGGTTATACGGGAATCTAGCGTTCGACGAGTCCTTCTTCCGCTAGATTCCTTTGGAGAGTAACGCGATCTAGTTCATTTTCCCATCGAGCTACAACGAGGGTGGCGACAGCATTGCCGATCATATTGACCACAGCGCGGCACATGCTGAGGAAACGGTCGATGCCGAGAATCAGCGCCATTCCAGCTACCGGTATTGTGGGAATAACCATCATGGTGGCGACGAGCGCTATAAAGGCAGCTCCCTGAACACCGCTTGCGCCCTTTGAGGTGAGCAGCGCCACGCCCAAGATAGTGAATTGCTGGAGAAGAGTTAAATGGGTGTTGGTCGCTTGGGCGACGAAAAGAGCGGCTAGCGTCATGTAGAGGCTCGTGCCGTCGGCATTGAAGGTGTAACCCGTTGGCACAACCAATCCCACGAGCGCTTTCGAGCAACCGAGCCTCTCGAGTTTGGTCATGAGAGCAGGTAAAGCAGGTTCTGAGGAGCTAGTGGCCAAGACTAGAAGAATTTCTTCGCGAAGAAACCAAAGGAAGCGCAGGATTCCGAAACCGGCGAGGCGAGCGATTGCCCCCAGCAGGACAATTACGAACAGTAAGGACGTGAAGTAAAGCGTAGCAATCAACTTTACAAGAGGGCCCAAGGAAGCCAGGCCGTACTTGCCGATGGTGAACGCCATGGCGCCAAACGCCCCGATGGGAGCGAAGCGCATCAAGATGGCGACTATGCGGAAGACGACGCGCGTTAATGCGTCCAAGAAGTCGACGAGAGGTTTGCCGCGCGGCCCAGCGAGCGACAAAGCAAAACCGAAGAGAAGAGAGACGAACAATACCTGCAGGATATCGCCTCGAGTGAAGGCATCAACGATCGTGTTGGGAATGATATGCGACAGGAATTGAACAACAGTTTGTGCTTGGGCTTGACCGGCGTATTCGGAAACAGCCTTGGCATCCAGCGTGGTGGGATCAATATTGAAACCGCTGCCGGGACGCACCAAATTACCCACGATCAGTCCCATGAGCAATGCGATGGTGGAGACTACTTCGAAGTATAGAAGAGCTTTGCCACCGACGCGGCCAACCTTTTTCATGTCCTCCATGCCGGCAATCCCGGTGACCAGGGTGCAGAAGATAACCAAGGTGATGATCATGGTTATCAAGCGGATGAAGGCGTCGCCGAGCGGCTTCATAGCAATGGCAGTGGAAGGGCTGATGTAGCCAAGGATGATTGCAATGCCGACGCCGACCAAAACTTGAAAGGATAGGCCGGTGTAGAAAGGCTTCTTTCGCGAAGGCGAGGTTGTTTCAGGTGCAGTGGCGGCTGGAACCAACATCGATTGGATTAGCTCCTTTGTAGAGCGGGCCTGAGTTCGCGAATATCCTTCAGAGTTTCTAGAGAAAGCATTTTATCAATGAGAGTCGAGCAAGTGGCAGGGCCGAGGACCGGCGCTATCAGGTCGCGAGCTTTGTCGACCACCTCGTCGCGGGTCATGGGGTTGTCCGCGGTGCCGCGAACATCACGAACCCAATCGGACAGTTGCGTGCCGTCCGTAAACGTCAGCTCGACAATCGCTTCGCGCCGCGGACGCCGAGCATCGATGCGTGGATCCGCGAGCACATCTACTTTGGCGCGTTGGCGGAGGACGGCTGGATCTTTCATACGCGCCCGGTCATGCACGGAAGCGAAGGTGACCGTTTTATCGAGGAGCATGATCGCGACCATATGCTGCATGCAGATATCGGGCATGTCGCGGTTGCTGACGGTATTGGCCTCATCGGTCGCAATGCGGACTACGACTTTGCTGACATCATCGGCAGAGAACTTGCGCTGCTTGAAAAAGCCTGCGAGGGCATCCAGCGGAGCTTGAATAGGCGAACCGACCGTCCATTTTTTGATGTTGGTGCGGGCAACCTCGTAGCGTTCGCCGAGTTTATCGGTGAGTGCGCTAGGGTCGGCTTTGATGACGCCATTTTCGCGGGGGGCGAACGCCTCGAAGAAATTGTCCGGACCAGAAAATATGTCGGGAACTCCGCTCCAGCCAGCGTGAATCAGCGTGGCGGCCATGACTGCGCCCGCGGCCGGTTTGCCGCCAAACAGGAAGGCCTTCTCCATGTGCTCGGCGTCGCGAGACCAAGCGCCGATTCCTGACGTTTGCTGCGCAGTGTAGTCCAGCAATAAGCGCATTTGCTCGGCATTGAGGGCCGCGGCACAACCCGCAGCTGCTCCGGCACCGAAGGTTGCAGCGGTGCCGTGCGTGCTGCGATGCGTGAGGGCTTGATAGGCGGGGCCTCCCATACTCATGTTAATGCGCGTCCCGACGTCGTATCCGAGAGTTACGGCGCGAATAAAATGCGCTCCGCTGATTGCAAACTGTTCGCCAGCCGCAAATGCTGCCGGAACGACGGACACGCCGGGATGCGAGCGGGAAGGGCCGTGGGAGTCATCGGTTTCGTCGGAATGTGCGAGAACGCCATTAGCGAAGGCGGCCTCGATCGGGCCACATACGATTTTGGAGGCTACTACCGTGGCGATCTCCTTTCCGCCGTAGGCACGGGCAAACTCGAGCGCCCCGCGACCGGGAGGCAAAGTGGAACCGGAGATCATGGCAGCAAACGTGTCCAGAATATGTTGTTTGGCTTTTTCGACGACGTCGTCGGGCAGAGCACGGGTGTTGGCGCCGCCCATGTAAGCGCTGAGCTGTTGCATTAGCGGGCTAACGTTTTGAACGGCGTCCTCGGAAGAGAAAATCGTGGCCGCTCTTCCGACGCGGAATGGCAGGGCCGCCAAGATTGCAGAGAGGCTACTGAATTTGATGAAGCGGCGGCGCGTCACGCTTGACCGCCGTTTTCTTGCCGGTACCAGCTCTTCTGGATGACTCATGCATCTCCTAGTCGCGAGCAGGTGAATTCCCACAGCTCGACGGGCACGGTACGAAACGTGAGGAAACTGAAGGTATGCCACGAATCAGTTAGATACCTGAAATCAGGATTAATTTCCTGTAAGCGAAAGCAAGTTGAGTTGGCCAAGAGCTAATCCGTGACCAATGCTTTCATGACGCTGAATAATTCGCTTTTTGCTTCAAAGCCAATACCAGGTATTTGCGGCATGCGGACGTAACTATCTTCCACAGGAATGCTATCCGCGAATCCACCAAAAGGCTGGAAGATTCCGGGATAGGATTCGTTGCCGCCCAGCCCCAAGCCTGCAGCGATGTTCAGCGACATCTGATGGCCACCGTGAGGAATGCAGCGGTTCGGCGACCAACCTTGCTCTTTTAACATTTCAAGGATGCGCAGATATTCGACCAAGCCGTAGCTGAGCGCACAATCAAATTGCAGAACGTCGCGATCCGAACGCAGTCCCGCGTAGCGGATGAGATTGCGGGCATCTTGCACGGAGAATAGGTTTTCGCCGGTGGCCATCGGGCCTGGGTAGTGAGGTGCGAGTTTCGCCTGGAGATCGTAATCGAGCGGATCGCCGGCTTCCTCGTACCAGCGAAGGCCGTATGGAGCGAGTGCACGCGCATAGGAGACGGCAGTATCCAAGTCAAACCGGCCGTTTGCGTCGACGGCAAGCTGGTCAGGCCTTTTTAGGATTTTCAGGACGGACTCAATGCGCCGCAGGTCATCGGCGAGGGGGGCGCCTCCGATTTTCATTTTCACGACAGAGTAGCCAAGAGCGAGGTAGCCGCGCATTTCGTCTTGCAGGGCGGAGAGGCCTTTTTCGGGATAGTAATAACCGCCGGCAGCGTAAACGAAAACCTTGTTGTCAAAAACTCCGGCGCGATAACGGTTTGCGAGCAGGCGGTAGAGGGGCAGGCCTTCAATTTTGGCGACAGCGTCCCATACAGCCATGTCGATAACCCCAACGGCCACGGAGCGCTCGCCGTGACCACCGGGTTTTTCGTTGCGCATAATGACTTCCCAAACGCGATGGGGATCGAGATTTTCTCCCGTTTGGTCAAGGAGAGATTCGGAAGGGGCGGCTTTGAGGCGAGGAATGAAGCGATCGCGCAGGAGGCCACTGGGAGCGTAGCGCCCGTTCGAATTGAAGCCGTAACCGATTACTGGTTTTCCATCGCGCACGACATCGGTGACCAGCGCAAGGACACTGACGGTCATTTGGCTGAAGTCGATATAGGCGTTGCGAATCTCGGACTTGATGGGCACAACGGTCTCGCGGATATCGACGATCCTCACGGGATACCTTTCCTTTTTGCCAGTCGTTTCAACCGCGCTGCAGCAGCGGTCGAAGCTGCCGAACATCGCTTACAGCTTCCAAGCCAAACACGGTTTGGATTAATTTCGAACTCTTGGCAGCTCCCAGAATAGGCGTCATCAGATCACTGGCCTTGGTGATGATTTCGTCGCGGGTCATCGGATTTTCGGGAGTGCCACGAACGTTGTCGACGCGCTGGGTGAGATGAGATCCGTCCGCCAAGGTGACATTGACGATGGCGACGCGAAGAGGCATGAGTCGTTCGAGTTCCTGATCTGGGATGAGCTGCACTTTGGCACGCTCTCGGAGTGTTGCGGGATCCTTTAAGCGCGCTTGGTCATGCGCCGACACAAATGAAACCGTTTTATCCAGGAGCATTACAGCGACCATGTGTTGCAGGCAGATGTCCGGGATTTCGCGATTATTCACGATGGCGGCTTCATCGGTGGCAAGCTGCACGGTCACTTGCTGGACCTGAGCGGCCTCAAAGGCGCGCTGCTTGCGGAGGATTTCGATGGCGTCGAGTGCGGCTTGAATTGGCGAACCCACGGGCCATTTCTTGATGTTTGTCCGAGTTACTTCATAGCGCTCGCCTAGCTTATCGATGAGACCGGCCGGATCCGCATGAGGATTATAGGCCGCGAAGAAATTATCTTTCCCAGACAGAATGTCATCGACGCCGGTCCATCCGGCTTGAACCAGCAACGCGGAGGTGACGCCGCTGCGCGCCGTCATGCCACCGAAGTGGAACGCCTTCTGAACATGTTCCGTGTCTCGGTTCCATGCCCCGAGACCGGAGGATTGATGCGCGGTGTAGCCGAGCATCCATCGCATCTGCTGAGCGTTCAGGCTCGCGGCGCAACTGGCGGCGGCGGCCGCGCCAAAAAGAGGAGAAATGCTGTGGGTGCTCCAGTGGCTTTCGGCCTCAAAACGCTGACCGCCGAGGGTAACCGTGAAACGCGGCCCGATATCGTAACCGAGAGCGACGGCGCGCAGAAACCGCTCGCCGCTAATCCCAAAGCGCTCCCCGGTGGCTAAAGCGGCAGGTATTACAGCGCAGCCGGGATGCGATTGCGAAGGCGCGTGGGAATCGTCGGTCTCGTCAGCGTGTGCGAGCACGCCGTTGGTGAGGGCGGCTTCGATCGGGCCGCAAGCGAAATTCGAGGCGACAACGGTGGCAACTTCCCTGCCGCCATACGCGCGCGCAAACTGAAGCGCCGTGCGTCCCGGAGGCAACTCGGAACCTGAAATCATCGCAGCTAGCGTGTCGAGAATGTGTTGCTTGGTTTTCTCCATGACTTCCGCCGGTAGAGAGCGGGAGCCGGCTTCACTCATGTAGATGCTGAGTCTCTCCATGATCGAGCTAACGTTTTGTTGCGGGTTGGCGGGACTCGGCGATGCGGCGGCCGGCGTCTGCGTCGGGAGCGCCGCGGCCGCGATGGCTAATCCAGCAAACTCGAAGAGATCGCGCCGAGTCAGTGACGGGCTCGCAGTCAACCGTTTGGCATCATCATTTGCACCGCGTCTCGTCATCCGTATCCTCCAGAACCATCAAAACTGGCCGCATTCGGTCACTCCAAACGAAATTCCCTCAGCCCGGTTGCGGCGAAACTGAATTGAACGTGTGCTCTTCGACCGCCTCAGCGGAAGAGGATTGAGGTTTGGCCAAGAGCGTTGCCACAAATCCGCATGCCGCGGCGAGCGACAACCACAGACCTGGTATCGCGCGATTTCCAGTGACATGAATCAAATAGGTGCAGATCGCCGGCGTAAAACCGCCAAAGATGGCCGTTGCCAGGCTGTAGGCGAGCGAGAAGCCTGAGGTTCTCACGTCGATCGGCATGATTTCTGTGAGAAAAACAACCATGGCACCGTTGTAGCTGCCGAAAATGAACGATAGCCAGAGTTCGACTGTGAGCAGTCTTGTAAAAGAGGGTTCGTGGACTAGCCACAACATCACGGGATAAGCGGTGACCAACATCAGAATTGTGAACGCCAGGAGCAAAGGCCTGCGCCCGATCCGGTCCGAGAGAGCGCCCATCACCGGCAGCCAGAAGAGATTTGAGGCTCCGACGCAGAGAGTGACAATCAAGCTGTCCATGGATGCAAGGTGCAGGACGGAATTGCCAAAGGTGGGCGTATAGGCCGTGATCATGTAGAAGGACACGGTCGTCATCGTCACCATCATCGTCCCGATGACAACGAGGCGCCAGTTGACCGAGAGCGAGCGAAGAATTTGCGATGTGGTCGGGCGATGCTTGCGAGCTGCGAACTTGTCCGTTTCCTGCAGCGATCGTCTGAGCCGGAACAGAAATGGAATGATTACGCAGCCGAGAAGCAACGGTACACGCCATCCCCACACGCTCATTTTTTCTGGCGGCAGGGTGGAACTCAGGAGAACTCCAACCAATGCCGCAAACATGACGGCTACCTGTTGGCTGCCGGACTGCCAACTTACATAGAAGCCTTTGTGACCAGGCGTGGCGATTTCCGATAGATAGACAGAAACGCCGCCCAATTCCATGCCGGCAGAAAAACCTTGGACTAGCCTGCCAATCAGGACAAAGATTGGGGCCAGCAAGCCGATCGTTGCGTATCCGGGCATGCACGCGATGGAGAAAATTCCAACGGACATCAGCGCGAGCGTCAGGATGAGTCCGGCACGGCGTCCATGGCGATCCGTGTATGCGCCGAGCACAATCGCACCGAGAGGGCGCATCAGGAATCCCGCCCCAAAGGTCATCAGCGACAACATTAAGGATAGGAATGGATTGCCGCTTGGGAAGAAGGCTCTGCCGATTGCGGAGGCATAGTAGCCGAAGACCATGAAGTCATACATCTCCAGAAAATTTCCACTGGAAACGCGCACTACCGACCAAATCTTTGCGTTGCGGTCGGCGAGCTGAGCATCGGACTTCATTCGTTTGCCGGAATAGCTTTACGAACGTAACTGAAAAAACAAGGAACAGGAAGGCGCGATGGCTTATGATCGGCCGAACCACTTCGTAATCGGCCGATCAGCTTATTTTGCTTGACTCACTCGCTCGGCAATGGCTGCCCCTAATTCCTTGGTCGAAGCGGTGCCCCCAATATCTGGAGTCCGCACGGCTCCTTGCGCCAACACGTCCGTAATCGCAGCCTCGACGGCATCGGCTGCATCGGAAACGCCGAGGTGCCGAAGCATCATGGCGCCAGACCAGATCTGACCGATGGGATTGGCCAGTCCTTTGCCCGCAATATCCGGTGCCGAGCCGTGCACCGGCTCAAACATAGAAGGGTATTCGTTTTCGGGATTGAGGTTTGCTGAGGGTGCGATGCCGATCGAGCCGACAACCGCGGGACCCAGGTCGGAAAGAATGTCTCCAAATAAATTGGAGCCGACGACCACATCGAACCAGTCTGGATGGCGGACGAAATGAGCCGTAAGAATGTCGATGTGATACTGGTCGGTACGGACATCCGGATAGTCGGCTGCGAGATTATGAAAGCATTCATCCCAAAAAGGCATGGTGTGGATAATGCCATTGGACTTGGTGGCGGAGGTCAGATGCTTTTTTCGTTTGCGAGCTAATTCGAAAGCGAAACGCAGAACGCGATTGACTCCGCGTCGCGTGAAGACTGTTTGTTGAACGGCCATCTCGTCGGCGGTGCCCTCATACAGGCGCCCGCCAATGTTCGAGTACTCTCCTTCGTTGTTCTCGCGAACGATGGTGAAATCGATTTGACCAGGCTTCCAGTTTTTCAGGGGCGATTCGATTCCGTCGAAAAGGCGAACGGGACGAAGGTTCACATATTGCCGGAATGTGCGCCGAATGGGGATGAGAAGTCCCCAAAGAGATACATGATCGGGAACACTGGGATGGCCGACCGCGCCCAGAAAGATGGCACTGAAGGGGGCCAATTGGCGCAGGCCATCCTCCGGCATCATTTTCCCGGTCTGCACATAGGTCTCGCAACTCCAGTTAAAGGCGTGCCAATGCATCTGAAAGTTGAAGCGCCGGCCGGCCGCCTCAAGCACACGCATACCTTCGGGGACCACTTCCTTTCCGATCCCGTCTCCTGCGATAACTGCAATGTTGAATGTTTTCATCGGCCCTAATTCATCTCTCGGCTGACAGTAAAGAAGACAGCACAGTCATATCGGTTACAGAGTCCAAATCCTTCGTAAAGGCAATTATTTTTTCGGTCTTGGCCGCGGGCCATTCGGCGAATTCCGCGCATTCTCGGAATTTCTTTGCGGCCTCGTCAAAGCTCATGGGATTTGCCGGACTCCCTTTACCGAAATCGGCGCGGCCGGCTATCACTGCGCCGTTCTTTAAATGGATCTTTAGGATCGATGTCATTTTGTCGTAACCAGCGCTTTCGGCTTCGGGATCAACGTAGAAATTGATTCTGCGGATCATTTCCTGCACATCCGGGCGCCGAACTACTCTATCTGAAAATTGACCCAAACCCGCTTTGCCCTCCAGGAGCAGGATCGCCAGGCAGAATTCCATGCTAAATTTTGCTTCCAGCCCAGTCTTGGGCTGGTGATGGAGAAGCGTGGTGGTCATGTTGTGGTTTGCGCCGATATCGATCTTCTCGACCTCGGCCGATTGTATCTTGTTGGCTTCGATGAGGCGGGCCAACTCAGTCATAGCGGGGTGAGTCAGAGAGCCGGAAGGATACGGCTTCAATGAAACGCCTGGCGAAGCAAACGTCCAGGGTTTCCCCAGCCGATCCAGAATGGCGGAAGGATCGTAAGAACCGCCGAATGCATGGAAGAAACCTCGATCGGCCTCTAGTATTTGCTCCGCGGCGGTCCAGCCCAAGGCCACGAGTTCGGCAGAAACCAAGCCGCTTTCTGCGGCGTGTCCAGCCTGAAACGGTTTGGTCATTGTGCCGAAATTCTCGCGTAGTCCTCCTGATTGGCTTGCAGCCAATCCAAAGGTATTCAATGTTTTTGACAAATCGAAGTTGAGCAGCTTGGCGCAAGCCGCTGCGGAACCAAATGGGCCGCACGTGCCCGTGGTGTGAAATCCATCTTGATAGTGGCGCGGTGCGATTGCTTCCGCGATTTTGCATTCCACTTCGGCGCCCAAGTGATAGGCGAGCATCCAATCTTTTCCCGTCACTCGCCTTTGCTCCGCAAGTGCAAAGATAGCCGGCAGCACAGGAACGGTCGGATGCATCAGCAGGCCGTAGACACGGTCCTTTGCTGCGGCGAGCTGAGTATCGTCGAAATCGTCGGCATGAATGGAAATACCGTTTAGCAGCGCTGCGAAACGCGGGGAAGTCTTTTGCGCGGAGCCGATTATTGTGGCGTTCCCACGAGTCACGCCCGCTTGCTCAACGTAACGGCGGGAAATCGATCCGCTTTCCGCGCGTGAGCCAGCCAGAGCCAATCCCAATCCATCGAGGATGGATTTCTTGCCGAGTTCGATTACATCGGCCGGAATTTCTTGGTATTTCGTTTGAGTTACGAACGTCCCGACGTACTTTGTGAGCCCCGCATTCGTAGGGAAGTCGCCCGGCGCTGATGGTTGCGCAGCTCCGGAACCTGGCAACATCGTTGCGGCAATCGCACCGAAGGATGTCTTGCCGAAGTCACGCCGTCGCATTCATCACCATCATGGGCGCAATCTATGGCTGAATTTCATAGACGCGAACTTCGGCCTCTTTGTCCCCGTGATGCGGGACGGCGAGATAATAACGGTTCAGCTCCGGAACCAGAATACCGGTCTTGGCTCGAAAGCTTCCGGGTATTCTGCCGAGCAGTGAATAGTGATCGGGATCCTTTTGCTGGAAAACATCAACAAATTGATCTCCCGCCGCATAGACGCGTTTATGCTGCGCGTCGAAGGCAGCATCGTCAACCATGGCCACGGCGGGGATATCGGCGATAATCTTGCCGTTGTCTGAATTGAGGACTACCAACTTGCCGGGATTTCGTGTGACGACGAACAACCGGTGATTGGCTTCATCGAAAGCCATCGCCACGTTGAGCTTATCGCCTGGAGGCAGCGGCCAAGTGTTAGTCAGAGTAGACTTATTGCGATCCATCACCCCCACAGCATTTTTGCCCGTAATATTCATGAACAGGCGTGGACCAGACTTTTCCAGCACCAACGCTTCGACGTGATTCGAATCTATCTTGATGTCACGCACCTTCTTCGCATTATTCGTGTCGATCACGCTGATGAGCGAGTACGGCGTGTGCGCTTCGCGGCCGCCATTTACGACGTACAAGTAAGACGTCGCAGGATCGTAGGCCAGAGAGTCCGCGTCGACCGAGACCTTGACCTCACCGAGCGGCTTGAAACTTTCGCTATCATAGATCTTCACGGCAGAAGCGTCGCCTTCGACGACGAAGAGCTTCTTCAGTTCCTTGCGAAACAGCATTGAGTGGGGCGCTTTGACGTCATCCATCGTGTGAATCAGCTGGTTTGTGGTGGTATCCAGCACTTGCACTTTGTCGTTTTCCTCGGCGGTCAAGAAGAGGCGGTGCCCGTCGACGTCGGGAGCAAAATGATCGAAGTCTCCGTCCTTGAGACCAGGCAGTGGAATGGTCGCGACGAGTTTTAAAGGCGCTCCGTCGCCGGCTTTGGCCGTGATCCC
>Ga0137418_10005970_pt1 | contig 11192 bp, 9 predicted proteins | sample CZODoug3_1_2_16f_FD_122242 | JGI IMG/M metagenome (GOLD analysis project Ga0137418, IMG submission 122242) | Vadose zone soil fungal communities from Angelo Coast Range Reserve, California, USA - CZODoug3_1_2_16fungal (Hybrid Assembly) | ecosystem: Environmental > Terrestrial > Soil > Vadose... | reverse complement strand
TATCGCACCCGCGCGAACTATCAGCGTACGGTGCGCGAAGCGAGCCGGATGCTGACCCGTGTGCTGGACCTCAAGCGCCTGCTGCCGTTCATCAGCAAGACGGTGGTCGAGGCGACGAGCGTCGAGGGTGTTGCCATCTATCTGCGCGACGAGGACGGCTTCCGACGGGCGATGGCGCAGCGCCGGAACGAGGGGAGCGAGTTCGAGGCGCCCGCGACGGCGCCGGCGTCGGTGATCGCGGCGCTGACGCGCGTGCAGGAGGCGCTGGTCGCCGACGAACTGGCGCGGCAGATCGTGACCGATGCCGATCGGATGCTCAGTGACGACCTTGCGGTCACCAACTGGGCGCTGCTGCTGCCCGTCATCTCGGACGACGGCCTCATCGCGTTCATCGCGGTGGGGTCGAAGCTCTCGGGCGATCCGTTTTACTCGCAGGACCTCGATCTCCTGATGACCCTGGCCAACCAGGCCGGCATCGCCATCAAGAACGCGCGCCTGTATGCGCAGGTCGTGCTGGCGAACGAGTACATCGAGAACATCGTGGCCACCATCGAGAGCGGTGTGGTCGCGATCACCTCCGCCGGGCGCATCGCGATGTTCAACCGGGCGGCCGAGCGGCTCACCGGGCTGGCGGCCGACGAGATCACGGGCCAGACGGCGGCCCGGCTGGCGCCGTGCTTGAGCGAGCCGCTGCTGGCCAGCGCGGCCGACGGCGCGGCCCGGACGCTGCCGGAGATCGAGCTGCCCGGCGCCGAGCGCGCGCGGCCGGTCATGTGCACCACCTCGCCCCTGCGCGACCCGGACGGAATCGTGCTGGGCGCCGTGGCGGTGTTCAGCGATCTCACGCCGCTGAAGGAGCTGGAGATCGAGCGGCGGCGCGCGGAGCGGCTGGCCTACTTCGAGGTGCTGGCCTCGGGCATCGCCCACGAGATCAAGAATCCGCTGGTGGCCATCAAGACGTTCACGCAGCTCCTGCCCCGGCGCGCGCGGGAGCCGCAGTTCGTCGACGAGTTCGGACGCATCGTCGGCCGCGAGATCCATCGGATGGAGCGGGTCGTCGACCGCCTGCGCACGCTGGCGCACCCGGGCCGGCGTCCGGAGCACGCCGTGGACGTGCGGGCGCCGCTGGCGGAAGCCCTGGAGTTCATGCAGGCCACCTTCGACGAGAAGAGCGTGACGATCGACGCGAGCCTCGGCGACACGCCGTGCCGGGTGCTCGGCGATCACCAGAACCTGGAGCAGCTCTTCCTGAACCTCCTGATGAACGCGCACGAGGCGACGCCGCCCGGCGGCGCCCTCAGCATCGCGGTGACGCGCGAGGCCGAGCACGTCACGGTGAGCGTCGGCGACACGGGCCCCGGCATCGCGCCCGAGCTGCTCGAGAAGATCTTCGAGCCGTTCTTCACCACCAAGCAGCGCGGCTCCGGTCTGGGCCTGGCCATCTCGGCCGGCGTCGCCCAGGCGCACGGCGCCCGCCTGCGCGCGGCCAATCGCCCCGGCGGCGGCGCGACCTTCTCCGTCCAGTTCCCGCTCGCTCCCGTCACCGCCCCGGTGATCGCGTGAACACCGTCTTGGTCGTGACGCTGGACGACGCGCTCCGCACGCGCCTGCTGCGCGGGCTCGGCGGCTTCACGATCTTCGAAGCGCCCTCCGACGCCGAGGCCGTCAAGACGCTGCGCCTGGTGGAGATCGACCTCGTCCTGCGTGACAGCGCCGGTCCCGCCGGCGCCCTCAGCACGTTCGTGAGCGGTGCCCGCGACGTCGCCCCCGGGGCGCTCGTGGTGGCCGTCGGCGCCGCCGGCGAGGAGGAAGCGACGGCGGACTTCATGGTGCCGGACGGCTTCACCACCCGCGAGCTGGACACCGTCCTGCGGCACGCCCTCGACAAGCAGCGGCTCATGCGCGAGATCAAGATGCTGCGCTTCCCCTCGACCCCGCTGCCGGCCGCCCGCGCCGCCGCCGACGAGACGTCGTGGGACAACGCCGCGCTGGCGCGCGTGCTCAAGGCGTTCAGCCGCGTCTTCGCGGCGGGCTTCGACCTGCGCCGCGTGCTCGACACGTTCCTCGAGGCCATCGGCGACGTCATCCGGCCCACCCGCGTGGCCGTGCTCCTGCCCGACACGGACGGCCGCGAGTTCCGCATCGCCGCCCACCGCGGCCTCGCCCCGCAGATCGTGCAGTCGGTGCGGCTGCCGGCCGCCGAGGGCCTGCCGCGCTGGCTGGCCGCGCAGGGCCGCCCCATCGCGCTCCACGACGTCACGGATCCCGAGCTCGTGCGCGAGCTGAAGCTCCTGCAGGGCATCGTGGCGACGCCGCTGCTGGCGCACGGCGACCTCGTCGCGATCCTCGTGCTCGGCCAGCCCGTCTTCGGCGCCGGCTACTCGCGGGCGGAGATCGAGACCCTCTTCGACCTCGTCACCCAGCTCGCGACGGTCATCCGCGACATCGCGCTGCACCAGCAGCTCGAGCGTGAGAAAGAATTCACCGAGCGGATCCTCTCGCACATGTCGAGCGGCGTGGTCACCATCGGCCGCGACCAGAGGGTCGGCACGATGAACCGGCGCGCCGAGGAGATCCTCGGCCTCTCCGCGCACGCGGTGGTCCGCCAGGATCTGAGGGTGCTCCCCTCGCCCCTCGGCGACCTCCTGTTCGACACCCTGTCCTCGGGGCGGCCCATGCCGCGCACGGAGATCCAGCTGGCGCTGCGGCGCCTGTGGATCGAGGTCAGCACCTACGTGATCCGCGACGAGGAGAGCGCGCCGCTCGGCGCCGTCCTCGTCTTCGAGGACCTCACGGCCCAGAAGGAGCTGGCGGCGCAGAAGCGCGAGGCGGACCAGTTCCAGCTTCTCACCCGCGTGGTGGCGCGCATCGCCGACGAGATCAAGAACCCCCTGGTCTCCATCAACACCTTCATCGAGCTGATCGGCGAGCGCTACGACGACCCGGATTTCCGCCGCCACTTCTCCTCCGTCGTCCGCCGCGATGTTCGCCGGTTGGTGGAGGTGTTCGAGAAATTGGCGGCGCTCGTGACGGAGGGTGAGTTAAACTTCGCCACCGTGGACGCGTTCGAGGCTGTGACGCAGCTCGTCGAGGCCATCGACCTCGCGGAAGGCGGCCTCGGCAAGCACCTGCAGCTCGACGTGGCCCCGGCCTCCGAGCCCTTCCCCGTGAAGGTGGACGTCACGCAGCTGCGCAAAGCGCTCTCGTACCTGATCCGTTACCTGACCCACAACTCGCCCAACGACCTCGCGAAGATCTCGCTGTCGGTCGGTCGGCACGCCGAGCCCGACGGCGGCCACGACGTGCGGATCCTCGTCGGCTCCCGCACCGCCACCGTCTCGGCCGAAAAGCTCGAGCGTCTCTTCGATCCCGTACAGATGGTGCAGGAAAGCCTCATCGACGTCGGGCCCGCCGTGAGCCAGCGCCTGGTGGAGGCGCTCGGCGGCCGCCTCGGAGTCCGGCAGACGCGCCACGAGCTGTCCTTCGTGGTCTCGCTGCCGCCGGCGGCCGCATGACGACGACCACCGCACCCGCGAACGCCGCGCGCATCCTCGTCGTCGACGACGAGCTGGGCCCCCGCGAGTCGCTCCGCATGCTGCTCAAGCCCGCATATCAGATCACCACCGCCGACAGCGGGCGCGCCGCGCTCCAGATGCTGGCGCAGATCCGGCCCGACGTCGTCATCCTCGACATCAAGATGCCGGAGATGGACGGGCTCGAGGTCCTCCGCCGCGTGAAACGGGCGGATCCGACCATCGAGGTGGTGATGATCACCGCCTACGCCTCGCTCGAGACGGTGAAGCTCGCCCTCACCCACGGCGCCTTCGAGTACCTCATCAAGCCGTTCTCGCGCCAGGACCTGGAGGACGTGGTACGGCGCGCGCTCATGCGCCGCCAGGCCGACCTCGGGGCGCGCGGCGAGGTGGCGACCCTGGTCGAGGAGATGCGGCGCCTCTCGGCCAAGACGCGCGAGCTGGAGGAAGTGGCCCGGCGGGATGCGACCGAGCAGTCGCTGCGCGTCACCCAGCTCTCCATCGTGCGCGAGATCTCCCGCGCGATCGTCGGCCACCTGGCCATGGACGACGTGATGGCCGCCGTGTCCGCGCAGCTGCACGCGGCGCTCGGCTACGACAGCGTCGGCCTGACGCCGAGCGAGCCGGCCGCGCACGCCGACGACGCCGGCTGCCTCGTCGTGTGCAGCATCCGCGACGCGGAGGGGCCGCTGGGATACCTCGTCGCCGACAACCGCGCCTCCGGGCGCCCGGTCGATCCGCGCGAGCGCGAGCTGCTCGAGATGCTCTCGGAGTACCTCGCCATCGCGCTGCGCAACTCGCACCTCTACGGGGAGATCGCCGACACCAAGCGCTCCCTCGAGCAGCTCATCGCCTCCGCCGGCGACGCCATCATCTCGGTGGACGCGGACGATCGCGTCGACGGCTGGAACCCGGCCGCCGAGCGCGTGTTCGGCCGCGCGGCCGCCGAGGTCACCGGGCGGCGCATCACCGACCTGCTCCCGGAGCGCGAGTACCGCGCGGCGCGCGAGCGGCTGGCGCGCGGCGCGGCCATGGAGGTCTTCGAGACGACGCTGACGGTCGACCGTGAGACGCCGGCCGCGCTGGGGGTGACCCTGTCGGGGCTGCGCAACCGGCAGGGCGGCCTCGACGGCCTCATCGCGATCGTGCGCGACATCACGGCCCAGCGCGAGGTCGAGAACCAGCTGCAGCAGTCGGAGAAGCTGACGGCGCTCGGGCAGCTCGCCGGCGGCATCGCCCACGACTTCAACAACCTCCTGCAGGCGATCCTCGGCTACGCCCAGCTCATGAAGGCGAACCCCGAGAACCCCGAGCTGCTGCAGCGCTCGCTCGCGGTGGTGGAGTCGGCGGCCCTCGACGGCTCGGAGACCGTGCGCCGCATCCAGCAGTTCGCGCGGCTGCGGCCCGACGAGCGGTTCATGCCCGTCGACGTCAACCACATCGTGGAGGACGCCGTGGCCATCACGCGGCCGCGCTGGGAGGAGAAGATCGCCCACGACAGCCGCCCGATGGACCTGCGCCTCGACCTGCGGGCGAAGCAGCACATCCACGGCCGCTCGGCCGCGCTCACCGAGGTGATGACGAACCTCGTGCTCAACGCGATGGACGCCATGCCCGAGGGCGGGACGCTCAGCATCGCCACCAAGGACGTGGCCGACGCGGTGGTGGTCGTGGTGACCGACACCGGCATCGGCATGCCGGAGCAGGTGCGGCGGAGGGTCTTCGAGCCGTTCTTCTCGACCAAGGGCGAGTCGGGCTCGGGCCTCGGCCTGTCGATGGCCTACTCGATCATCCGCCGCCACGGCGGCGAGATCCGCGTGGAGAGCGAGCCCGGCCGCGGCGCGACGTTCACGCTCACGGTGCCCACCGCCCGGGAGGCGCCCGCGCCCCCGCCGGCGCCATCGACGCCGCCGCCTCGCCGCGCCGCGCGCGTCCTGCTGGTGGACGACGAGCCGCAGGTGCTCTCGGCGCTGGCCGAGCTGCTGCAGGCGGCCGGCCACGAGGTGAGCGCGGCGGCGAGCGGCGCCGCCGCGCTGAAGATCTACGCGCCCGGCCGCTACGACGTGGTCCTGACCAACGTCGGCATGGCCGGCATGAACGGCTGGGAAGTCGCGGAGAGGGTGCGCGCCGTGGACGCGAAAGTCCCCGTCGTCTTCATCACGGGCTGGGGCCTCCGCGAGGAAGAGCGCGCGCGCCTGTCGGCGCTGCGCGTGCAGCGCTGCCTGTTCAAGCCCGTCCGGCCCGACGAGCTCGACGCCGCCGTTCAGGCCGCCGTCGCCTCCGTCTGATCCACCCCTCCGCCGCAGCTCTTCGCCAAAGTAGCCCACGACGTGGACCCTGTGCGGGGAACTACGTACGACTAAGGAACGAGACGATATAGGATTGAACTGTCCGCGGAAGGACACTGTGTCCGGCGGCGTGGCATCGATCGATCAGTTTCTAGCCTGGCCACGCCGCAGTGGGTGCCTCCATCGTCGCACCTGGTAGGACCTAACCTCCCAAGAAATCTCGCTGTGGAAAAATTTTGGATATCTGGCACCCCCGTTGCTCTATTGGACCCCGCCCGGGGGGCCGACGCGCACGGTGATTGCCCTCGGGACAAAATTGGGGGCACCGACATGCGTTTCGGCCATCGCAGTACCTATACCGTGCTGGCGTCGGCGATCGCGACGCTGGCGACGGCGTCGTTCGCCACGTGCCAGGAGCGCGCCGGCGTCGTCACCACGCTCGAAGGCAAGGTCACGGTGGTGCGCGCCGCATCGCCGGAACTGACGCCCCTGAAGTTCCGCGACGCCATCTTCGTGCGAGACCGCATCGCCACCGGCAAGGAGTCCTTCGCGCGGATCCTGCTCGGCGGCAAGGCGGTCGTCACCATCCGCGAGTTCTCGGCGGTGACGATCACCGAGGTCCCGGGCGTGGCCACGGTGGCCGTCGGCAGCGGCCGCGTGGCCGTCGCCGTCGCCCGCGAGCGCATGCGGCCGGGCGATCTCGTCGAGGTGCGCACGCCGAACGCGGTGGCCGGCATCCGCGGCACGGTCATCGTCGCCGAGGTCTTCGACGCGCAGCGCTCCGTCATCACCGTCCTCAAGGGCGTGATCGACGTCACGCGCCTGGACGCCGGACGCGCCGCCGGTCCTGCGACGGTCCTCAACGCGCTCCAGCAGGTGACGATCACCGGGCCGAACCCCGTGTCGGCGCCGCAGCCGATCTCGATCGACGCCGCGCAGAAAATGGGCGCCGACTTCCGGGCAGCGCCGCCGCGCAGCGCGCCGAGCGCGACCACGGCGGCCGTCAGCCAGGGTGAGGTGGAGCGCGCCGCGAAGGACATGGGCGGCGTCGCCGTTGCGCCTGTGGCGACCGCGGCGGCCTCCGCCGACAAGTCCGCTGCCAAGGGCAATACCGCTCAGAGTGATCAGTCGGGCGGCGACTCCGACAAGGGCAAGAGCAATCAGTCCGGCACGGCGACGGTGTTCGCGGGCTCCGGCTCGAGCATGGCCGCGACGAAGGGCGGCGGTGCGACGACATCGCCGGCCACATCGAGTGCGCCGGCGACGCCCACCGTGATCCCGGCGATGTTCACGTCCAGTCAGGCCGTGACGCAGAAGGTGCTCGACAGCGTCAAGGAAGCGCTCAAGGACGCCAAGGACACCCAGAACCGCAACAAGGGCAAGAACTAGCCGGCGCGCGTCAGCACCACGATCCCTCCCACGACCAGCGCCGCCGCCAGCAGGTGCGCCGGGGTGACGCTCTCCCCGAGTGCCAGGTGCGACAGCGCGAGCGCGCTGACCGGTAATACGCCCGTGAAGACCGAGGCCGCGCTCGCCGGCACGCGCGCCACGCCGCGCGCCCAAAGCAGGAACGCCACCACCGTCACCACCACGCCGTAGTAGCCGACCATCGCCCAGTCGGCGAGCGCCAGCCGGCTCAGCGGAAACGCGCGCATCTCCAGCAGCGCGCCGGGCAGGAACATGGCGAAGCCGAGCGCGCTGATCGCCGTCGCCACCACCAGCGGCGACAGGCGCTGAGAGGCCACCCGGCTACACACCACGAAGACCGCCTCGCCCACGACGGCGCCGAAGACGAGCAGGTTGCCCAGCAGCGGCCACGGGCCACGCGCCCCGAGGCCACCGCCCACCGTGTTGAGGGCGAGGACGCCGACGACGGCGAGCGCCACGCCCAGCGTGCGCGCGTGGCTCCAGCGCTCGCCCAGCGCGAGCACGGCCAGCGCCGCCGCCACCGCCGGCGTCGTGCTCGTCACGATACCGCCCTCCGCCGCGCTCGTGAGCCTCAACCCGTAGAGCAGCAGCACGTTGAACGCGAAGATGCCCGCGAACGCCTGGAGGGCCAGCACCGCGACGTCGCGCCGGGCCGGCCGCGGCAGCGGCCGCTCGACGAGGAGAACGAGCGTCAGGAGAATCGCCGAGGCCACCGCGAAGCGCAGACCGGACAACAGGAAGACGGGCAGCCGCGCGACGGCGACCTTGCCGACGACGATCGAGCTGCCGACGATGGCCATGGCGGCGGCCAGCTCGAGGCAGGCGCGGAGCGGGAGCGCTATCGGTCGGGGGCGGGCGGGCCGGCGCCGGCCGCCCGCTTCACCTGGTCGGCGAGCTTGCAGAACGCGCAGACGGTGGAGGTCGTCACCTGGCCGCAGCGCACGCACTCGAGGAGGGTGACGTCCTCGAGGCGCTCGAAGGCGGCCCGTGCCTTGTCGAGAAAGCCGAACAGGAAGTTGTGCTTGGCGCCCGGCGAGGCATCCTCCATCCGGTTCAGCACTTCCTTGTGGGCGATGGAGGTGGCGCCGGCCGCGAAGGGGCACTCTTCGACGATGTAGTCGATGCGGCGCAGGAAGGCGTAGGCCGCCGTCTCCCGCTCCGACAGGCGGTAGAGCGGCTTCACGCGCCGCACGAGCTTGGGGTGCGTCGAGGCCAGCGCCGGCGACTGGCGCGGCAACGCTTCCGTGCGCCAGTGCATCACGGAGCCGAAGAGCGTGGCCGCCTCGTCGTCGAGGTTGTGGCCGGTGGCCACGACGGGCAGGCCGTGGTCGAGGGCCACGCGGTTCATGAGATAGCGCTTGCTGAGACCGCAGCCCGAGCACGGCGGCCGGCGTGTGACCTGCTTGATCACGGGCACCGGCCCGCCGACCTCGTCGGCCACTCGCGACACGAGCAGCCGCGCGCCGCGGTGCGCCGCGAACGCCTCGCACTTCGCCTTCGACTCCACCGAATAGTCGAAGATGCCGAGGTCCAGATAGAGGCCGGTCGTGTCGTAGCCGTCGTCGATGAGGACGTCCCACAGCGCCAGCGAGTCCTTGCCGCCCGACACGGCCACCAGCACACGCTCGTCGCGCGTGAACATGCGGTGCTTGCGGATCGCCTCGCGCACCTGGTTGCGGAAGAACTCGAGGTAGTCGTCGACGCAGAAGGCGGCGTTGTGGCGCCGCAGCTCGATGGTGGCGCTGCCGCCGCACTTGCGGCACTTCACGCGAGGCCTCCCGACATCACGGGCCGCAATTCGATCACGTCGTCCTCGCGCAGCAGCTGGTCGGCCGTCACCAGGTCGTCGCCGCGGATGACCAGCACGGTCTCGGGCAGGATGTCGAGCTCGCGCAGGACCTCCTTGACGCGCCGGTTGCCGGCCACCTCGACCTCGCGCCGGGGGTTGCGCAGCACCACCTTCATGCTCAGCCGGCGGGAAAGCCCGCCGTCCGCCTGAGGTCGCGCAGCTGGCCGAGGTGCACGCGGTCGTGCTCGGCGGCGAGCCGCCACCACTGCGCGAGGTCCAGCTCGCCGAGGCGGACGTGCTTGAAGCGGAGAGCGCGCGGATCGCAGGCGGCGAGCCGGTCGAAGGACTGCCGGCTGCGCTCGCGCGTCGCCTTCAGCGTCGCGAGCAGCTCGGCGAGCGGCTTGCCGTGCGTCGGCCACACGCTCTCGGGCGCGTTCGCCGCCTCGGAGACCGACACGGGCAGCGCCGCGAACTCGGTGAGGTCGTGCGGGAAGACGGCGGCCACGGCCTCCTTTGTGAGCTTCGTCGTCAGCTTGCCGGTTGCGATCTCGGCGATCGTGAGGTGATCGATCACTTCGCCGACCGACCAGTCGCGTGGCGTCGGCCGCCACTCGGCCTGCCGCTGCGAGAGGCCCTCGACCTCGCGCAGCAGCTCGGCGCGCACGCTCTCGAGATCGCGCCACAGGGTCTCGACGGGCTTGGGCCACGACATGCGCTGGAGTATACATGAAGGCGTCATCATGCCCGACTCGCCGAGCGACCGGGCGCGCGCCGCGTGGCGCACGCTGAGCTCACGTCCCGTGTACGCGAACCCCTGGATCCGCGTGCGCGAGGACATCGCCGAGCTGCCCGATGGGCGAACGACGCTCTACGGCGTCGTCGAGTGCCTGCCGTGCGTCGGCGTGCTGCCGTTCCTCGACGCGCGCACCGTCGTCCTCGTCGGGCAGTGGCGCTACGTCGCGCGCGCGTTCCGCTGGGAGATCCCGACGGGCGCCGGCAAGTCCGGCGAGAGCGAGGAGGCGGCCGTGCAGCGCGAGCTCGCCGAGGAGGCGGGCTACGAGGCGGAGCGGCTCGTCAAACTTTGCACGTTCGACACGTCGAAGTCGATCCTCGACGAAACCGCGCACCTGTACGCGGCCGAGGGCCTGCGCCCGGTCCCGCGCAGGCCCGACGACACCGAGTTCATCGAGGTGCGCGCGTTTCCGTTCGACGAGGTCGTGCGGATGGTCGAGCGCTCGGAGATCGTCGACTCGATGACGGCGCTGGCCGTGCTGCACGCCGCGCGGCGCCGATCTCGTCCGTGAGCGAAGCCTCAGGGTGCCACGTAGATCATCCACGACACTCCGAAGCGGTCGGCGACCATGCCGAAGCGGGGCGAAAAGAACGTCTTGGCCAACGGCATGTGCACCTGACCGCCCTCGCCGAGGGAAGCGAAGCGTCGCTCGGCCTCGGCCTCGTTCGGCACCGTCAGCGACAGCGCAAAGCCCTGGAAGCTCGGCCGGCCTTGGGCTTGACCGTCGGAGGCCAGGACCGTGGTGTCGCCGATGCGCAAGCTCGCATGCATCACCTTGTTCTCGGCCCCCCGCTGGACCATGGCGGGATCAGGGCTGTCCTTGTAACGCATGAGCATCGTGACCTCGGCGTCGAGCGCCCGCCGGTAGAACTCGAGAGCCTCTTCGCAGCGACCATCGAAGAAGACGTAGGGCTGGGCGTGCATGGCGACTCCTTGTGGTTTCGGGTTCCGAGCCGGGCTTCCGGACGGTGTCGGCCGGAGATGAGCCGTGGCTCTCCTCCATAGTCGAACGAGGGAGACCCAGATCGACAGGCAGCGGCCCCGCGCTATGGCGTCGGCAGACCCGGGATCTCGATGACCGGCCGGATTTCGACGGTGCCGAGGCGTGCCATTGGAATCCGAGTCGCGATGTCGATCGCCTCGTCGCTATCGGCGGCCTCGACCAGGAAGTACCCGCCCAGCTGCTCGCGAGTCTCCGCGAATGGCCCGTCGGTCACGAGTCTCTTGCTCTCACGCACGCGAACGCTGATGGCCCTCGACGTGGGGTGCAACGGGGCAGCCGCGAGATACTGGCCTGCCGAATGCAGGTCGTGCGCGAGCTCCGTAGACTCCACGTAACATTGCTTCCGCTCGATATCGTC
>Ga0137418_10005969_pt1 | contig 11194 bp, 12 predicted proteins | sample CZODoug3_1_2_16f_FD_122242 | JGI IMG/M metagenome (GOLD analysis project Ga0137418, IMG submission 122242) | Vadose zone soil fungal communities from Angelo Coast Range Reserve, California, USA - CZODoug3_1_2_16fungal (Hybrid Assembly) | ecosystem: Environmental > Terrestrial > Soil > Vadose... | reverse complement strand
CCACTCCGCCCATCAACGTATCCTGCATCGGCCAGGCGGACGACGGTGTTTATGTCGGCGGACTTTTCACCGCGGCGGGGAAGACCCTCGCTAACCGCATTGCGCGCTGGGATGGAACAAACTGGAATACGGTGGGCGGCGGAACCATGGGCGGCGGGGGCAGGACGGGCGGTGGTTTTGCTGGCGGAAGCCTCTACAGTCCCTACTCCCAGCCCCGGCAGATTGTTCCGCAGTTCCCGTCCAGCGCTTCTGACAACCAGCAAGTGCTCTATCAGCTGGCCCAAGGCACTGGTGGATTTGTCATTCTGAATACCAATGATTTATTGGGCGGTCTGCAGAGGATCGCGAACGATCAGAACCAGTATTACCTTTTGGGGTACAAGCCGGCGGTTTCGTCGGAAGGAAGTTGCCACACATTGAAGGTCAAAGTAGAGCGCGGTGAACCAATGTCCGTGCTCGCAGCGGCTATTGCAACGCCAAGCCGGTTGACTTTCTGGCTGGCAATGCTATCGAAAAAGATCTGGAAACCCGCGCCGCCGGCGAATTGAAGGGCAACGTAACTGGTTCGATGCGAGCCCCTTTCTTCTACACGTCCCTTAATACGGCCCAGATCCATCTCGCAGTGGAAATTCCTCCTACTGCGTTCAAATTTGAAAAGGTGAAAGGTAAACAACATGCCGCGCTCAACATATTAGGAATCGCATACAAGCCGGATGGCTCCATTGGGGCCCGCTTTAGCGATAGCGCAAGTCTTGATTTCGATGGCAAGAAAGAAGTTGAAGAATTTAGAAAGCAACCCTTTCGTTACGAAAGCCAATTTGGCATCGCCTGCGGTGTATACACTCTCAAAGTTGTGTTCAGCTCCGGCAATGACAGTTTTGGGAAAATCGAGGGGGCCCTTTTGATCGATCCCTACCACGATAAAGAGTTCAGCATCAGCGGTGTCGCTCTCAGCAATACGATTCGCCGCACCGCTGATGTTTCAACGGATCTGGACGGGCAACTTTTGGAAGACCGCACCCCTCTGTTGGTTCAAGGTGTTCAGATTTCGCCATCTGGCTCGAACCATTTCAGAAAAACAGACACGGCTGCCATCTATGCCGAAGTGTACGAACCACTTTTGAAGAATCCAAATCCTCCGGACGTTGCTTACGAGCTTATTGTTATCGAGCTCAAGAGTGGCCAAGAGAAATTTCACGTCGGTGATCGTACCCCGAAAGGAAAGGCTGGCGATCTGGTCATTCCTTTGGGGCTAAAGCTACCTGTGGCCTCGCTTGGCCCCGGGGCATATCGCCTGCAGTTGCGGGCCCTCGACTCAGTCGGAAACTCGAGCAAGATTCGCGTGACCGATTTTGAAGTGGAATGACAATCGCACCACTCGCGTTCGAAGACGAAGACCAGGTGGCGAACTAGACTTCCTTGGGCCGATCGGGCCACGGTAAGCCGTTCGGTTCTGAAAGGTCAGCTGCTAGACCGACCAGCCCGTGGCACGGTGGCGCCCACGGTTAACCGGGATATCTTCCTGTGATATACCCCTCCAGTTCCTCGATGTGTTGTGCCTGACCGGAGATAATCCATTTCACCAGATCGCCCAGTGAAATTATGCCCATGACCGCGTCATTCTCTCCCATCACCGGGAGATGCCGAAAGTGGTGCTTGGTCATGATGGCCATGCAGTCGTCCACTGTCTGCCGCGCAGTTACGAAAACGACTGGGGAGGTCATGATTTCGCGGACCAGAGTCTCTTTCGACGAATGGCCCTTAAGAATCACTTTGCGCGCATAATCACGCTCCGACAGGATACCAACCAGCTCGCCTTCTGAAATAACCAGCAACGCGCCCACCCCCTCCAGCGCCATTTTCTCGATCGCCTGATAGACAGACTGGTCCGGCGCTATGGATAGAACTCTGCTGTTATCTTTATTCTTCAACACCAATGCAATCGTGTCTGTAAGTTTCATGAAATCTCCCCAGCACGCCGGCACGTAATCCCCTGCAGAATTCAACCCCCGGAAAGCGCACCCTGTTATGACCGGGGAGGATTATACGCCTCACGGTTTCCGGTCCAATGGCAAGGTTCTTAACCTCGCACCTCCAAATTCGCACGATTAAGAAAGATGACATTCACCCGGCATCCGTTGGAAAGAAGTTGTCCGGTTTCCTGCTATCGACCCCGCGGATTTGTTCGCTTTTCCGAAACCCCCGACCCAGGTTGTGTTTACTCTCCGGCGGTTGTCTATAATGGCCGGGGTACAGCGCGGCTTCGTACCCCGGCGGAGAGTCAGTTCTCCGCTTCTCATTTCTAATTACCTCCTCGCTACCCTTGACATTAGCGAAGATCGTCTGACTGCATGCCTGTGAAACCTGGGATTGAAGTAGCGAGTCTGAGCGACGTCGGCTGCCAGCGCGACAATAACGAGGACTCCTATCTCTATTGGGAGCCGCGCGACGATCAAGAACTGCAACGCAAGGGACGATTATCCGTAATTGCCGACGGCATGGGGGGACACGCGGCCGGCGAGGTGGCCTCGCGCCTGGCGGTGGAATCGATCGAGCGCCACATCTCCGGAAGCGACCCGCGCAAGGAGCCGACCATCCCGGCCTCGTTCCGCTCGCCGAGCGGCGGCGAAGCGGGCCTGCCCGCGCCGGCGCGCCGGGTGCTGAACGCCATCCGGCTGGCCAACCAGGAGATCGTCCGCTCGGTACGCAAGGACAGCAGCATGCGCGGCATGGGGACCACGGTGGTGATCGCCCACATCCAGGGGTCGCGCGCCTACATCGGATCGGTCGGCGACAGCCGAGCCTACCTGGTCCGCGACGGCTCGCTACGCCAGCTCACGTCCGACCACACCCTGGTGAACGAGCAGGTGCGGGCCGGCGCCTTGAGCTCCCAGGAGGCGCGCCGCCACCCGGCGCGCAACATCCTGACCCGCGCCGTCGGCAGCCAGGAAGAGGTCGAGCCGGACCTCGTCGAGGAGGACCTCCGCGCAAATGATCTCCTGCTCCTGTGCTCGGACGGACTGACCACCATGGTCGAGGACGCCGAAATCCTGAAGACCGTTCTGGCCAACGGGGACGACCCCGCCGCCGGCTGCCGGGCGCTCATCGAGCTCGCCAACGAGCACGGCGGCGACGACAACGTGACGGTCATCCTGGCGCGCGCCGGATAGCGCACGGCCCTTGCGTGTCGCATCGACCTTCCATAAACTAAGCGCTCACTAACTTACGCCACCGGGAGCGCCGGATGTCCCGCCCACGCCTGACAGCCGAGAAACGCCGCGAGCAGATCCTTGACTCGGCCGTCACCGTCTTCGGCCGCAAGGGGTTCGAGGGAGCGACCACGCGCGCGCTGGCGCGGCGGGCGGGCGTCAGCGAGGCGATGATCTTCCGCTTCTTTCCCGACAAGGCGGCGCTCTATCGCGCCATCATCGATCGCTTCATCGTGTCATCGCCGTCATCGGGGGAATCACCGTCTCCACCTTCATGACGCTGTTCGTGATCCCGAGCGCCTACACCGTCCTCGACGATCTCACGCTTTGGGTTGCTGGCCGGGCGCGAGGGAAGAGGCGGGCTGAGTCCGGGTCCGCGCCTCTCCCCGAGCAGGCGGGCGTCCTGCACGCGACCGGACAGGTCGAGCCGCATTGACGGCCGGGCAGGCGCCGCCCACTCAGTCGACGCCTCATGCGTCGCCGCTCCACATCCTGCAGACCAATTTCCATGGCGGCTGGGGCGGCCAGCCGTCCCGCATCCTGATGCTGTCGCGCGACCTGGCGGCGCGAGGCCACCGGGTGACCCTGGCCGTGCCGCGCGGCTCGATGCTCGCGGCCCGGGCGCGCGAGGCGGGCCTCGATGTGTTCGACGCGGTCGAGTTCCGCAAGCCGAAATTCCTGCTGCGGGGGGCGCGCGACGTGATGGCCCTGGCTGGTCACCTGCGCGGCCGTCGCTACGACCTGATCGACGCGCACGGCTCGCAGGACGTCTGGACCTGCGTCGCCGCCCGGAAGCTGGCCGGTCGCACGGCCCCGCTCATCTTCACGCGGCACAATACCAAGCGGGTGAGGGACCACCTCTTCAATCGCCGGCTGTACGGCCGGGAGGTGGATCACCTGATCGCCGTGAGCCGGTCGGTCCTGGAGCGCTACGAGCCCTTCTTCCGCAAGGGGATCCTTGCGCCGGAACGGGTGTCGGTCGTGCCGTCGGCCTACCGGCCCGACCGGTTCCACCCGGGAATCAGCGGAGCCCGCGTGCGGGCCGAGCTCGGGTTGGGGCCGGACGACCCGCTGGTCGGCGTCGTCGGCCGTCTGGTGGAGGACAAGGGGCAGGACGATCTCCTGCGCGCCGTGCCCGTCGTCTTGAAGCGCAGACCCGAGACCCGCTTCCTCCTGGTGGGCACCGGGTCGCGGGAGCGCTACCTCAAGGACCTCGCGGCCTCCCTGGGACTTACGCGCGCCGTGCGGTTCCTGGGGTTCCGCGACGACGTTCCGGAGATCACGGCGGCGCTCAACGTTTCCGTCCTGCCCTCGATCGACTGCGACGCGTCCTCCGCGGTCCTCAAGGAGGCGCTCGCCTGCGGCGTCCCGGCGGTCGCCACGTCGATCGGAGGAGCGGCCGAGATCCTGGAGGACGGTCGGACCGGTCTGATCGTCCCGCCGCGTGATCCCGCCCGGCTGGCCGCCGCGATCCTGACGCTCCTCGACGACCCGGAGCGGGCCCGCGACATGGGGAGGCTCGGGAGCCGGGACGTGGCGGAGCGCTTCTCCCCCGAGCGGCTGGGCGGCGAGACGCTCGAGGTGTACCGCAGAGTGATCGAGCGCTTTCGGAGGAGCCGGCCGTGACGAGAGCGTGCTTGCGGCGCGCCGCTGCCCGATGGTACTCTCAGCTACTCAATCCAGGTCGCGCAGTCGAGGAGGGGAGACATGCTGCCCGTCGGATCCAAAGCGCCCGATTTCAAGGTCAAGGATCACAGGGGACAGGACGTTTCCCTCGGTGAATTCAGGGGAAAGACCGTCGTTCTGTGGTTCTACCCGAAGGCCGACACGCCCGGCTGAACAGCCGAGGGTCGCGGGTACCGCGACCTGGCGGCGGAGTTCGACAGGAGAAACGTCGTGATCCTCGGGGCGTCCTTCGACAGCGTGCAGGACAACGCCGATTTCGCGGCGAAGTTCGACTTTCCTTACCGGCTGCTGTGCGACACGGAGCGCCGGATCGGAATGGCCTACGGCGCGTGCGAAAATGATCGGGACAGGTCCGCGAAACGGATCTCCTACGTGATCGGCCCGGACGGGACGATCCGGCACGCCTTCCCCAAGGTCGACGCCAGGAGTCATCCGCGGGAAGTGCTGGATCTCCTGGGACCAGACGCGCCCCCGAGCGAGGCCGTCGAACGATGAGCGCACCGATGCCGATCGATCCGCCGCGCCAGGTACCGGACCTGTCCTCGCTGCGCATCCGTCGGGAGCCCGAGCGCCCGAAGCGGCCGCTCCTGCTCCTTCTGGTCGGGGCCGTCCTGGCGTTCGCCATCGCCGTCGGGTCGTACGCCTGGATGTCGACCTCGTTCCGCGCCCTGCCGGTCGAGAAGACGACCGCGGCCCTGATCACAGAGGGTCAGGCGCTGACGGTCCTCTCGGCCTCCGGCTACGTCGAGGCGGAGACAAAGGCCGACATCTCCCCGAAGATCACCTCGCGCATCACCGAGCTGCGCGTGACGGAGGGGACGCGGGTCGAGAAGGGCGACATCATCGCCCGACTCGACCACCAGGACCTCGACGCCCAGCTCGCCGAGGCCGAAGCCACCTGGGCGCAGGCCTCGGCCGACCTCATTCGACAGCAGAACCTGTTCCATCAGGGCCTGGCTCCGAAATCCACGCTCGACGCGGCCGTGGCGACCGAGGCCGCGACGCGCGCCAGGGTCGATTACGTCAAGGCGCTCATGGATTACACGGTCCTCCGGGCGCCGTTCGACGGCGTCGTCGTGGCGAAGCGGGCGCACGTCGGCGAGGCGGTCTCGCCGTTCGGGTCGCCGGGCCAGGGATCCTCGAACGGCGGCGCCATCGTCACCCTGGTGGATTTTTCGACCCTGTACGTCGGGGCGGACGTCAACGAGTCGAACCTGGCCCGATTGTCTCCGAAACAGCCGGCGGAGATCGTCCTGGAGGCTTACCCCGACCGGGTCTACGGGGGATTCCTCAGCCAGGTCATCCCCTCCGCCGACCGCCAGAAGGGGACGGTGAAGGTCAAGGTGGGCTTCGTCGATCCCGACGAACGGATCCTGCCCGATCTCTCGGCGCGGGTGAACTTCACCGCCGCGCCGACGAAGGGCCAGACGGCGCGCACGCGCGTCGAGGTGCCGAAGAGCGCCCTGGCCGTGCGCGGCGGCGCGACCGGCGTCTTTTTGATCCAGAATGACCGCGCCGTCTTCAGGCGCGTGGTCGTCGGCAGGCAGACGAAGGCGACCGCCGAGATCGAGGATGGGCTCGCCGGCGGCGAGACGCTGGTGGCCGACGCGACGTCCGAGGCCCTGACGGACGGGCTCAAGGTCAAAGTCAGCAAGTAGGGTAGGAGGGATCGTGGCGCAGGCACTCATCTCCATCGAGCACGTCTCCAAGGTCTACCGCAGGGACTCGCTCCAGATCCCGGTGCTGGAGGATATCGATCTCCAGATCGGCAAGGGCGAGTTCGTGGCCCTCATGGGGCCGTCGGGATCGGGCAAGACGACGCTCCTCAACCTGAGCGCCGGGATCGACACCCCGACCAAGGGGCGCATCGTCATCGACGGCCGCGACATCTCCTCGATGAGGGAATCCGAGCTGGCGCGCTGGCGGGCCGGCCACATCGGGTTCATCTTCCAGCTCTACAATCTGGTCCCGGTCCTGACGGCGTTCGAGAACGTCGAGCTCCCGCTCCTCCTGACCAAGCTGTCGCGCAAGGAGCGCCACGAGCACGTGCGGACCGCGTTGTCGATCGTCGGTCTGGCCGATCGCATGGATCACTACCCCCGGCAGCTCTCCGGCGGGCAGGAGCAGCGGGTCGCCATCGCCCGGGCGATCGTGGCCGACCCGCTCATCCTGGTGGCCGACGAGCCGACCGGCGACCTCGACGCGAAGAGCGCCGAGGAGATCCTCGACCTCCTCAACCGCCTGAACAAGGAGTTCCACAAGACCATCGTCATGGTGACGCACGACCCGCGGGCGGCGGCGCACGCCCACCGGCTCCTGCACCTCGACAAGGGCGTGCTCTCGTCCGAGACCCGCTCCGCGGCCGAGCGCGCGCGGGAGTCCCGGTAGGCCATGAAGTATTTCCGCTTCATCTGGAAGAACGTCTTCCGCAAGAAGAGCCGGGCCTTCCTGACGATGGCCTCGATCGTCCTGGTGCTGATCCTGATCGTGATCCTGACCGCTCTCCTCCAGGCGATGGAGGGCACCACCGGGACGGGCAAGGGGGCGACCCACATCGTCGTGCAGCACGCGACCGGCCTCGCGAACTTCCTGCCGCTCGCGTACCGCCAGAGGATCGAGCAGATCCCGACCGTCGTCGCGGTCACCCCCGAGATCTGGTTCGGCGGCATCTACAAGGACGAGCGGCCGGAGAACTTCTTCGGGCAGCTCTCGACGGACCCCGCGGTGTGGGCCCTCATCCACGACGACTACCAGGTGCCCGAAGACCAGCTCAAGACCTGGCAGGCGGAGCGCGATTCGTTCATCGCGGGCAAACAGCTCGTCGACAAGTTCGGCTGGAAGCCCGGCGACCGGATCCAGCTCAAGGGGACCTACATCGCGATGCCTCTCGACCTGGTGTTGCGCGCCGTCTACACGGGTCCGGACGAGTCGAACATCTTTTTCCACAACAAGTATTTCGAGAACGCCGGGTCGCGCCTGAGCGAACAGACCGGTATCTTCTTCCTGCGGACCCAGACGCCCGAACAGGTGCCGGTGGTCTGCGACGCCATCAACCGGATGTTCGAGAACAGCGAGGCGCCGGTGAAGGCGATGCCCGAGAAGCAGTTCATGCTCCAGTTCATGGAGATGATGGGCAACATCAAGCTCCTGGTGCGCTCGATCGCCCTGACCGTGCTGTTCACCGTGGTCCTGATCGTCGCGAACTCGGTCGCGATGAGCGCCCGTGAGCGCGTCACGCAGATCGCCGTCATCCGGGCGCTGGGCTTCAGGCGGGGCCAGGTCCTGGCCCTCGTCCTGTCGGAGGCGATCGTGCTGGCCGCCCTCGGAGGACTCTTCGGGATCGCCATCGGCATCCCGATCACCAAGCTCCTGGTCATGGGCATGAGCCACACCCCCGTGGCGCCCTTCGCCTACAACGTCAGGATCACGGCCACGAACCTGCTCGACGCGTTCGGCGCCTCGGTCGCGATCGGGATTCTGGCCGGATTCGTCCCGGCGATCCGCTCCGCGAGGATCTCGATCGTGGACGGGCTGCGGCAGGTGGTCTGATGGGGATCCCGCTCAAGTACAACCTGCGCAACCTCGTCGTCCGCAAGGTCTCCACCGCGATGACCGTCCTGGGCATCACGCTCGTGGTGACCGTCTTCCTCCTGGTCATGTCGCTGGCGGAAGGCGTGCGCAAGACGCTGAGCACGACGGTCTCGCCCCTCAACGTCATCGTCCTGAGGGTGGGCGCGCAGTCGGACGTGCAGAGCTACGTCACCCGGGACCAGTACGAGGCGACCCGCACCCTCGAGGGGATCGCCAAGGGCGAGGACGGGCAGCCGATCGTCTCGTCCGAGCTCGTGGTTCTCATCAACATCCCGCGGAGGGACGGGAAGCGGACCAACGTCATCGTGCGGGGAGTGGAGCCGCCGGCGTTCAAAATCCGTGGCGACAACGTGCGCCTCGTGGAAGGGCGGATGTTCCAGACGGGAACGAGCGAGGCGATCGTCTCGACGCGTCTCAAGGAGCGTTTCGCCGACATGGCCCTCGGCGGCACGGTCAAGTCCGGCTCGCAGCGCTGGACCGTGGTGGGCGTGTTCGACGCCGCAGGATCCCCCTACGATTCGGAGCTCTGGGCCGACCTTCACGACGTTCAGGCGCAGGCCCACCGGGGCACCGGGTACAGCAGCGTCTTCGCCCGCGCCACCGACACCGGCGCGCGCGACCGGATCATCGCCGGGGTGAAGGGCGACCAGAGGATCAAGCTCGAGGCGCTGCCCGAGACCCACTATTTCGCGAAGCAGATGGGCACGGCCAAGCCGATCCAGTTCCTGGCCTATTTCGTGGCGGTCATCATGGCGATCGGCGCGTCGTTCGGCGCCATGAACACGATGTACGCCCAGGTGTCGGCGCGCACGAGGGAAGTCGCCACCATGCGCGCCCTGGGCTTCGGGCGTTCCGTCATTCTTCTCTCGTTCGTCCTCGAGTCGGTGTTGCTGGGTCTCGTGGGAGGGATCCTGGGAGGGGCGATCGCCACGCTGGTCGTCAATGTGTTCCTCACGGGACCGACGGGCACGAGCAACTTCGCGACCTTCGCGGAGATCATGTTCAACTTCGTGCTGACCCCTCCTCTCCTTCTGTCGGGAGTGATCTTCTCCCTCACCATGGGACTGTTCGGCGGGCTCTTCCCCGCCGCCCGCGCGGCCCGGCTGAAGATCGTCAACGCCCTGCGAGAGGCCTAGGATCCGGCCTGATGGCCCACGGCGCAACCGCGCTCGAGCCGACCGCCGCCGCCCAGAAGACGCCGCACGCGCGCGCCTGGGCGGGCGCGCCGGCCCGCGCCGAGGCATGGACGCTCGTCGCGCTGTGCGCCGCGGCCCTGGCGCTGCGCGTCGCCTACGTCTTCGCCTACCCCTTCGACTCCGACGAACCGCAGCACCTGCACGTCGCCTGGGCCTGGACGAAGGGGCTTCTCCCCTACCGGGACGTCTTCGACAACCACACCCCGCTGTTCCACATTCTCAGCGCGCCCTTCGTGGCGCTCATCGGTGAGACGCCGCGCATCCTGGTCCTGATGCGGCTCGCGATGATCCCGTTGTCCGCGGCGACGCTCTGGGGGTCGTTCCTGCTCGGGCGGCGCCTGTTCGGGACGCGCGCGGGCCTCTGGTCCGCCGCCACCTGCGGACTGAGCCCGACGTTCTTCTTCAAGTCGCTGGAGTATCGCGCCGACGTCCTGTGGGCCGCCCTCTGGATCCTGGCGATCGCCGTGCTCCTCGATGAACGGCTCGATGCGCGGCGCGGTTTCTGCGGCGGGCTCCTCCTCGGGGCCTGCCTGGCGGTCTCGCTCAAGACCTCGATGCTCCTCGCGGCCCTCGCGATCGCCTCGGCGGGGGTTCTGGTCCTCTCGCCCCGCCCCGGCGGCGACGCGCGGCGGCGCGCCGGCGCCTTCGCGGCGGCGGTCCTGGGAGGCCTCGTCGTTCTGCCGCTCGCCATCGTTGTGTTCTTCACGGCGCAAGGAGCGTTGCGGGATCTGATCTATTGCACCGTCGAGCACAACCTGTTGCCGGACGTGGGTCGCTGGGGATACTCGAAACGGACGTACCTGCTGCTTCCCATTCTCGCCCTGCTTCTCGCCGCGGCGCGGTTCATCATCAGGCGCTTCCCCGGCGGCGGCCCCTCGGCCTTCCTGCTCCTCCTGGCGGGATCGCAATATCTCCTTCTCTCGACTCTCTGGCCGGTGCACACGCGTCAGGATCTCCTGCCGTTCTATCCTCTCTTCACCGTCCTGCTGGCGGGGGTCCTCCTCGCCCGCAGGCAGAGCGCCCCGGGCGGCGACAGGCGCTGGACATGGGCCGCGCCGGGAGCTGCGCTTGTTCCGTTGATCCTCGCCGCTCTCGAGCTGGGCGTCCTGCCGGCGTTGTCACCGATCGCGGCGCACGGCACCGCTCCTCAGGAGAGGTTGCTCGCCCAGGTCCTGGCGCTCACCGATCCCGGCGACTACGTCCTCGACATGAAGGGGCAGGCGGTGTTCCGCAATCGTCCCTTCTATCTCGCCTTGGAGACGATGACCCTGGAGCGCATGGCGCGCGGACTGATCGAGGACACGATCCCGGAGCGCTGCATCGCGACGCGCACCTGCGTCGCGCCGGCCGACATCGGCGGGTTCCCGGCGCGGGCGCGCCGGTTCCTCCAGGACCATTACGTCGTGGTCGGCGTCCTGCGCGTGGCGGGACGCATCCTCGACCGGACCCCGGACGATCCGGCGGGGCCGCTGGCGTTCGATGTCGCGATCCCGGCGCGCTACGCTGTCGTGT
>Ga0137418_10005968_pt1 | contig 11194 bp, 8 predicted proteins | sample CZODoug3_1_2_16f_FD_122242 | JGI IMG/M metagenome (GOLD analysis project Ga0137418, IMG submission 122242) | Vadose zone soil fungal communities from Angelo Coast Range Reserve, California, USA - CZODoug3_1_2_16fungal (Hybrid Assembly) | ecosystem: Environmental > Terrestrial > Soil > Vadose... | reverse complement strand
GATCCCATCAAGATTCGGTCCCGTGACGTCACCGCCGTTACCGACCACTGCCTTAGGCGCCGATTGCGGGACGAAGATGAGGTTGCGCTTGGAATCGGCCGCCACCGAGTGCGAGCCGGACGACTGCGGGACGGTTTCGATGAGGACGCTAGTCCCGTCGATCACGCCGAGCACGGCCGTCTGGGCCGGACAACCAGCAGCAGCGCAATTCCGGTTGGAGGCCGTATAGTAGCGCCCGTCGCCCTTATTGAACCAGACTTCATCCGAGCCGACGATGCCGTTGACGTGGGAGAAGTGCTGGGTCGTCGCGTTGATGACGAGCGTGCTCCGGTTGGCCGGATTGTTGGCCTGGGTGCAGCCGAGCAGCAGATTGTCATTTGGTCCGACAGTGGCACCGTTGGGTCCGCAGTCGCTGAGTTTCACGACCCCGGTTTTCTTGACCGGATCGAAGGCGCCGAGCGGTGTAGTCGGGGGGTTGTGCGGATCGATTACCAGCAGCCCGCCGTCACAGGTAACCTTGGCGGGAGGGCCTGTAATGCACCCTTTCGGGTTTTCCCCAAGGACCGGCACCGACACATAGAAACGCTTGGTCTTCGGGTCCCATGTCGGCTGTTCGATCGCCGGGCTCTTCGGAAAAAGTGTGGCGTCGATAGTGATCTTGGTGAGCTTCTGGACCGAATTGAAGCTGCGGTCGCCGTTCGCCGAGAACAGGTTCGCGTAGGGCGGGTCCTCGGCGTTGTTCACGGTAAGCAGCCACTCGCCGTCCGTGGTCAGCGCCATTTCGTCGACTCGCGTTTCGCCGCCGGTGGATATTGAATCTTTGAGCGCAGACACATCGGGCGCATCCAGATCGAACACCTTGAGCGTGCTGTCGCCGTCACCGGCATAGAGCCACCTGCCGTGCGTCACGACGCCGTCGGGTCCGGAGATATCGTTGTTCACTGCTTCGTTCGGTTGGCCGGGGTTGTTGAGTTTGACGCCCACGAAGTGACCCTTGCCGAGGAACCGCTTGAAGGTCCGGTGATGCGTGTCGATGATGTCGATGCTCGCGTTCGAGCGATCAGCCAGGTAATACTCGGCGCGGTGCGGGTTGACCCAGCTGATGTCGTACGACCGCAGAGCGGCGCCCGGGATCTGGACCGCGGTCACGCATTGGGTCTCCGTGTTGGCTGGCGCTCCCGGGCCTTGGCACGGAGGAGCGGCGACCGCCGAGGCGGATGTCGCGAGCACCCCGGCCCCGACCAGTATCGGGACCGCGACGATCGCGGCGAGTGAAGTGCGGTAAGAGAATCTTGCAGACATGTGCTGCCTCCTATAGTTGGATTTAACAACGTTCTTTCGCAAGTGCGCGCGCCGACCCAGCATCGGCTTGACGCGCCTCGCGCTTGCTTGTTACCTGCCGGGAAGACTGCTTGACCGCCCCTCTACGCGGCGGGCGCCCGGAAAAATCGCGCGCCCTCAAAGGAAAGCCCGCCGCACAAGACTAGGGCATTCCAGTCCAACTGTGCGCTTGAACGACTCCGCGCACTTGTGAAGCTTATTGCTTTCCTCCGGTGCCGCTATATTTTGGACCTTCGGATCATATCGATCCGCAGGGAAACTTTACTATCATAAGGTGCGTTTGTTTGGAATCTGTAGCTGACGAATTGCTGAAAGAACTTGCGCGGCCGTCTTTTCCAGGCGAATCTCAACAGAACAACAACTTGGCCGAGCGTCCTCAAGCGTCTTGTCACGAAATCAACGTCGCGGCAGTAAATATACTGAGAGTCACGATCAGAAGCTTCAGTGGACAAGGAGAGATAACCCTGACGAGCGCTTAGTGCTGTTGACGAGGCGAAACGGATTTTTTCCTCGCCACGCATTCGACATATCCGCGAATGAAACTGTCGCGAAGCGCGATGAATTCTTCGTGAGTTTGAAATCTGCGCATCTCCGGCACCTGATTCATGAAATAGATCGTCACGATCACCGAGTCTTCGTCCGAGAAAATCTGCGTTATCGCGAGCGTCGTTCCACTCAATTCCTTTTTCCCGAGTGTCTGGCCCGAGAAACCCCGATCGGAGAACTCGGAGAGCGCTGTGTTGCCGTCCGCTCTGGCCATGTCCGCCAGGTTCAGCGTGACGATCTGCTTGTCCTCGGCATATCTCGACGGGTCGGAAAGCTCGGCCTTCAGGTTCGCGAAGTGAAACGTCCTGGGATAAGAGTAAGCCACGCGGTAGCCGTCCACCACGGACACCCGCCCGCTTCTGTTTGCGAGACCCACCTCACGCCACTGTTTCGCAGTCTGCGGGCGGCGGTCCAGAGCCACGCCGCGGACCCCGCCCGCGAATCCGTCGCAGTGAATGTACGGTCGAAGTTTCAACGCGTGTTCTCCTTGCACCTCGTCGGATTGTTCCCCGGCGAAGGCCGTGCCGTGTGCGATTACCGCCGAGAACAGAATCGAAGCGCAGCCTCGAGCGGCCAGCGCGAAGCGCGGCGCGCGACGGTTCGCCCGTCCGGTTCGAACCACGTTGAGCGGTTTACCTTCCACCCGCGTACAACTTCACCAGCCTGTAAAGGAACTCGTGGCCTTCGTAGAGCGAGCGCACGCGGATGCGCTCGTTCAGCCCGTGCACGCCCCCTCCGTCGGGGTCGCGGAACATGCCGTTCACCCCGTAGGTCGGAATGCCGGCGTTGATGGTGAAGCGGCCGTCGGTCGCGCCCGCAAGCAGCGTGGGTACCACCGCCACGCCCGGCCACATCTGCGCGCTGACGGCTTCGACCGGCCCGACGATCTCGCGCGTTAGCGGTGGTGGAGGCGAGAGCGTCGGCTCGTGCGTCGGCGTGATCTTGATCTTGTCGCTCGCAATGACGCGCACCAGGGTTTTGTGCACTTCCGCGACTAGTTCTCCGGGCAGGATGCGGCAGTTAACCGTGGCGCGCGCGCGCTGGGGCAGGGCGTTGGTCGCGTGCCCCGCTTCGAGCATGGTGGCGACGCAGGTGGTGCGGAAGGTCGAGTTGTTCAGTGCGGTCGCAGACAGCCGCGCAATCGCCTCGGGATCGGGCGGGTCGCGCAGGATCGCCTTCATGTCTGCGGCCGTCTGACCGGTCTCGATTCGCGAAATCTGCTCGAAATAGGCGCGCGTGGTGGCGGAGAGCTTGAACGGGAAATCGTAGGCGCCGAGCCGGGCGAGACCGTCTGCGAGATGGGTGATCGCGTTGTCTTTCACTGGCAGCGAGCTGTGCCCGCCGGGATTGGTCACTTCCAGCTGGTAAGTCTGGAACACTTTCTCGCCCGCCTGGATGCTCATGCGCAGGTAGTTGCCGTTCTTGTCGAGCAGGCCGTTCCCGCCTTCGTTCAGGGCAAACTCGGCGTCGACGAGATTGCGGTGGTTCTTGAGCAGGTAGACGATGCCGCTGAAGTTCGACGGGACGATTTCCTCGTCGCAGGTCGCAACGAGAATCAAGTCGCGGTCCGGACGGTAGCCTTCCTGCCGGTAGCGAATGAGGTTGGCGATGAACACCGCGACCATCGCCTTGTCGTCGGCCGTGCCGCGCGCGTAGAAGTAGCCGTTCTCCTCGACGAGCTTGAACGGATCGCGCTGCCAATCCTCGCGTTTCGCCTCCACCACGTCGAGGTGCCCAAGCAGCATGATCGGTTTTTTCGCGCCGGTGCCGCGATAGCGCGCGAGGAGATTTCCTTTCTTCGGCGCCCCGGGCGGCACGATGATCTGTACGTCCTGTCCCGGCAGCCCGCCTGCCTTGAGGCGCGCGGCCATGGCCTGCGCCGCGGCAGTGCAACTTCCGGCCGAGTCGGTCGTGTTGATCTCTACCAGCTCCTTGTAAATCTCGCGCAACTGCTGCTGCGCGGGCGTGGGCGTGGCCTGTGCGAACACCCGAAGCGCGAGTAAGACCCCCAAGGCGACCCAGATTGCGTTGCGAAGTGCTTTCATTTTTTCCTCTCGTCGAAAAAAGGTCCTTCCCCGTGCTACGGTGTGGTCGGCAAACGACTTATACTAGCAGGGTGTCGCGGCGCATCGAGTCGACGCTGCGTATCCGGATGCCGGTCCAATTCACGGGAGGTTTGCCATGCCAATCAAGAAGATCTTGATCGTCGATGATTCAGCCACCGACCGCCAGTTCCTGCTGGAAGTATTGAGCAAGCAAGGTTATCAATGCGTGACCGCGCAGAGCGGTGACGAGGGCATCGCCAAGTCGAAGACCGAGCAGCCGGACCTCATCCTGATGGACATCATCATGCCCGGCACCGACGGGTTCAAGGCGACGCGCGCCATCACGCGCGACGAAGCCACCAAGCACATCCCCGTGATCGTGTGCACCAGCAAGAAACTCGAAACGGACCGGGTCTGGGGCATCCGCCAGGGCGCCAAGGACTATATCGTCAAGCCCGTCGACGCGAAAGACCTTCTCGCCAAGATCGCCGCGCTCGGCTGATAGACGCCGCTTTAGGCGAGCAGCACGAGCGCGAGCGCGATCGCGCCAGGTAGCGCCTGCATCCAGAGGATCTTGCGGCTCGCGGTAAGCCCGCCGAACACGCCGGCAACGACGACGCAGCCGAGGAAAAAAATCTTGACCGAGGCTCCAGCGTCGCCGAGAACGAGACCCCATCCGAGCCCCGTCGCGACGAAGCCGTTGTACAGGCCCTGATTCGCGGCGAGCGCCTTCGAGGCGCTGGCGAAATCAGGCGTGGTGCCGAACGTGCGCAGGCCCACGGGCTGGGTCCACAGGAACATCTCGAGGACGAGGAACCCGAAATGCAGAAGAGCGACCACTGCTACCGCAATATTGGCGATGGTTGTCATGGAACCCCTTTCCTCCGAAAAACCCCAAGCCGACCCATCTTGCTTCTCTAGAGTTGCCAGCCGATCTTGCGGTCCAGCGACCAGGGGCCGCCGCCGCGCAGCGCCACGGCGAACATGATCAGGCCCCACATCAGCGGGTATTCGTAGCCGGGACCGGTCCATCCGAACTTGGGCAGATGGTGGTAGGCGATCACCGCCATTTCGATGGTGATGGCGGCTGCGAAAAAGCGCGTGAAGAGACCCAGGGCGACGCACAGTCCCCCTACGGTTTCCAGGATGATGAGAACGACAGCCAGGGGTTCGGCCGGCGCGATTCCGCGTTTGATCAACGCCATCTGCGCCGTCGCGCCGACGCCCATCACCAGCTTCGGCCAGCCGTGCGGAATGATCATCAGACCGACGGTCAGGCGGATCAGCGGCCACGTGAGCGGCGCGACCCAATCGTAGAACGGCTTGAGCCTGGGAAACAGCAGTCTCGGTTCTTCTTGCGCGTCCATGGCAATTCCTCCTCTGATGCCGGTCGTGACGGGAATGCTTGTTATTCGCCGCGGTCCCTGTGTGCCGCTGGCGCGGCGGGCATTTCGCCGAGCCGTACGAGCAGAATACACAACAATCGCTGGGCTTGTGCCTGAGCATCGCGCGGCACGCCGCCCGGAGAACGCGCCGGGCGATCCGGCTATTTCTTTTCCATCCCCATGAAAGCGAACTTCTGGGCGCGCTTGCCGTCCTGTACCTCCGTCGTGTAGAGGTTGCCTTTGGAGTCCGTGTTCATGTGGTGGAGCACGTAGAACTCGCCGGGCGCCACGCCGGGCCGGCCGAACGAGTCGAGGGGCTGGAGCGTCTTGCGGTCGAGCACCCAGATGCGCGCGGGGCTGCGGCTCGCGACGTAGAGAAACCGCTGCTCGCGGTCGTGCGAGAAGGCCGTGCTGGCAACGGTCTGGCCGTTGCCGCAGTGGGGCGCCTCGCACCAGCGATCGACGAACACCTGCGCGACGAACTTGCCCTCGAGCGTGAACACCTGCACCCGCTTGCCGCCGCGGTCGGAGACGTAGACGAGATCGTCGCTCGACACGCGCGCCGCGTGCACCGGAGGATCGAACTGGTCGGGGCCCGGCCCCGTTTCCTCCTTTGCGGGGATGCGCGAATCCTCGGAGACCTTGAGCCTGGCCACCTTGGCATCGGAAGGCGCCTTGCCGAACGCGCCCCACATGCGTTTGAACGCGCCGGTGTCCGCGTCGAATACGATGATGCGCTTGTTGCCGTAGCCGTCGGCGACGAAGAGCTCGTTGGTCTTCGCGTGAACGAACGTGTCCGCCGCCATGTTGACGTTGCGGGTGTCGCTGTTGCCCTTGCTCTCACCCTTCTTGCCGATCTGCATCACGAACTTGCCCGCCTTGGTGAACTTGATCAGGCTGTGGTCGGTCTTGCCGTTGCCGCCGATCCAAACGTAGCCCTTGGGATCCACGTAGATACCGTGCTCGATCTCCGGCCAGTCGTATCCCTCGCCCGGCCCGCCCCAGCCCTGGACGAACAACCCGTCCGCATCGAATTCCAGCACCGGCGGCGCGGCCTTTTCCTTCTGGTCGGTCCTCACACTCGAGGGGCGCTGCAGGATCCACGCGTGATCGCGCTCATCGACGGACACGCTGGAGACCTGACCCCACACCCACCTGGCGGGCAGCTTGGGCCACGACGGATCCACCTGGAACTTCGGCACCTCGCGTGCCTGCGCGACCGCCGTCCCGGCGATGGCCATGAACGCGAAGACGAAACTGAGCGCGATGATTCCCTTCATGGTTCCTCTCTCTGCGGCCCGCCAGGTCCCGACTTCGCCTGTTCCATTTGCTTCAAGAGCCTCCATGCCATCCAGCCGAGGAACGCCACGCCCAGCACGAGCGCCGCCCAAAGCGCCCACCGCTTGACGTCGATTCGTTCTTCGAGCGCGCGCTGTCCGCCGAGTACGGTGGGCGCGTCCCCTTCGACCGATTTCACGGACGCCCCTTGTTCGGTGCTCGCCACCTTTGCGTCGAGATCGGCATCGCGGCGGTATCCGGGAACGAGCGATTCGATGGCATACGCCGATGGTTTTGCTTCACGGCTGCCGTAAGCCAGGGTGAAGGGCGGATCGCCCCGCGCCACCCACACGATCTCGTTCGGGACCCAGCCGAGCAGCAGCTTGGGCTCGCCGGCACCGAGCCCTCCGCCTTTCTGGTCCACTCTGAGGAGCCAGTAGCGGTCCGCGTTGTCGCCGATCGCGATATCCGGACTGGATACTTCGGCTCCGTCACGGCGCAGGCGATACGCTGTTCCCCGGCTCACCGGCCGCCACGGCGTGTCGCCGCGTGCGCGGGAAAGGACCTGTATCTGGACCACCGTGTTGGCTTGAGGGAGCTCGAAACGCAGGCGATCCGCGGGAAACACTCCCTGAGCGTCGAATGCATAGTCACCCGCCTTATCCGCGACTGAACGGCCGGTCACCGTTTCCCATTGCCGCGCCACGTCGATGCGCGCGTCACCGGGTTCCGCGCGCAAAGCGCCGAGCTCGGCGCCCGCCGGCATGCCGGTCCAGGAAATCCTCAGGTATTTCGGCTTGGGCAATGCGAACTCGATGCGTCGTTGTTCCAGCTTTGCGCCTCCGTGTTGCAAGGACAGGAGCGGCGCCTGGACCGCGACTGTGCGCCAGGACGACAAGTCGTCGCTCACCTCGACGCTCACGTTTGCTGCGTACGCGGCACTGCTCTTGACTTCGAGCTCCAGCGCGCGCACCGGATCGCGCAAGGCGGTTGCATCGACAAGATAAGCCAGAAGCTTCTTCGAGGGCTGCGTGCCGCTGCGCTCGTCGAGCTTGATGATGGTGCCTGAGGGCCGCCGTTCGACGCGAAGCGACAGGCCATCCAGTTGCTTCGCGTCTTCGCCGTACAAGGGGAAGAAGGGCAGCGCGACCGGTTCGCGTTTTTGCACCTCGGTGGTGGCTCGCGGACGGAACGCGTGAGGCACGACTTCGCCCGCGCCGTTGAACACACGCAGGTCGCCGAGATCCCGCCGGACGACACCGCGGTAGACCGCGCGCGGCAGCTCGAGCCGATACAGCGCCTCCTTCGCGTCCGCCCGGATTGCGATCCCGTACGCGAAACCGGAAGGGCTTTCGGCGCAGAACGCACTCGTGGCCGATACACCCGACAAGGCGGCGGCAAGGATCACAATTCTCATTTCGAATCCTCCGTGCGAAGTCTGGGTGGAACCGGCGAAAAATATCCGATGACGAGCAGGAATACTCCCACGCCGATGAACGACACGATGCGTTCTACGGTCCCCACGTGCGAGAGTTCGACGAGAAAGAGCTTGATCACGACAACACCCATGAGCGCCGCCCCCGTGATCCACAACTCGCGCAAGGCCCTGCGCGTCGCGAAGACCATGATCGCGAGCGCGAGAATCGACCAGAAGATGGAAAACGCCGCCTGAACGAGAACGGAGCGCAGCATGACGTCCAGCTGGAACGGAACATCCGCCCAGTGATGCAAGGTTCGCAGGAGCACGCCGTTTGCCCAGATGAAGGTCGCGCCGCCGAACAGAGCGTACAGCGCGGTCGGCGTCGAGCCCTGTTTCTCGATGTAACCGAGGGCGCGCAGAGTCAGGAGCCAGTAGGCCACGAGCACGAACACCAGCGCCTGGGCGATATCCAGGGGATTCAGAAGAGGGACGTACGGTAGAGGAGCCGGATCGCCGTTGCTCGTGAAATTGGCGAAGATCGTCCATGCCGCGAGGAAGACGGCGAGCGGAACGGCGCCATAGAGCAGGTAGCTCTTCTCATGCTTCGAGACCGGCCAGGCCCGTCGGACGGAGCTTGCAGTCAGCACCGCCAGAATCACGGCAGGCACGACGGCCCAGGCGATGAGCGGCCAGACGCGCTTGCCCTCGACCGCGCGATCGATTTGCCAGGCGAACTCCCAGCAGGCCACGACGGCGAGCAGCCACAGTCCGACGGCGTGCAGCCACACCTGCAAGGCCTGATCCCGCTGTTCGTGGCGTCGCAACACCCAAAGATGCTCGATCCATGCGAGCGGCCATGCGAGCCAGCCCCAATTTGCAAAGGGGTGGGACCCGTCGTCGATCTCGCGCAGCAGGACCACGGCGCCGATGGGCGCGATGGCGTACGCCGGCCAGCGGGCGATTTGCCAGTCGAGCGACTTCGAGAGCAGACTGAAGACTGCGGCGGAACTCGCGAGATAGATCAGCGCCGCGTGCGCCCGTACTTCCGGACTGAGGTGGCGATGAATTTCGTGCACGCCGCCGGCGGCCCACCAAAGTGCTCCCCAGACGAGCAACACGGCTGCAATGCCGGGTTCCCAGGATTGCACTGATTTCCCGCGCCTGCGCTCGAGGTAAGCCGAGCAGAACAAGGCGCCGAGCGCGACGAATACGCAGCCCAGGTAGAAGCTGTTGAGCAGCGGTGTCGGCCCGTAGCCCTTTTCGACGTCGAAGAGAAACGCTATCCCGGCTGCGAACTGCAACGCGAGCCCGAAAGCGAGACCGAGCACGCGCGACTGGCGCGCGCTCACCCAGACGATCGCCGCGCCCTCGAGCGCCCAGGCCGCGGAAGTGATCCGGCCATCGAACGCGAGCGGGATCGCGAGCGTGCCGAAACCCACGCCGAGCGCGAGAAACGACTCGGTGAGCAGGCGCAGGCTCTCTGCAGCGCGGCGCCACAGCGCCGAAGCGAGCATCAGATAGAACGCGCCGAGGGCGAAAGCGCTCCACGCGGCCCCGTACTCGAACTGGCGCACGAGGCCCGTTTGCAGCCCGAAGGCGACCAGCGGCACGCCGAAAACGAGTGTGCCGTCGACGTAGTGGCGCAGCGCGAAGGATTCGCGGCGCGCGTACAGAATCGGCACGGCCACATACAGCAGGAAGAAAGCGACGAGGAACGGTTGCGTGGAACCGAACTGATCGGGCTGATACTTTGTGATGCCCCAGGCGGTTCCGATCACGAAGGTAAAGCCAAAGCCGACGAGGTTGAGGACGCGCCAGGCTTTGCGCCAGGCAATGGCGAAGATCCCCAGGTTCAACACCAGATAGTACGAGAAGAGCATTACGTGGCTGCCTCGCCCCGTGGACGCGAGAACCGGAGCGAGGAAACCGCCGCTCGCGGCGATCACGGCGAGCGCGAGCGAGTTTTGCATCACCGCGAGCGCCGCGGAAAAAGCCGCGACCGCGACCAGAAGGACGAACGCAGGAAGAGGGGGCAAAAGCGCATACAGGCGAAATGCCGCGAAGATGGTGAGGTACAGCACGCCGACCCCGGCGCCTTGAAGCGACATGGCGTAGCCGGGGCGGCTCTCCCGAAGCCGCCACCCCAGAACGAGCAGCACGATCGCGCCGAGCGCGACACCCATGAGCCGCGCTTCGATCGGCACGTGCGTGTGCTCGTAGGCGTACTTGAGCAGGAACGCGACGCCGAAGAAAAGAATCACGACGCCGACTCGGACGACCGTGTTTCCGCCGAGCAGCCACTTCACGACGGGATTGGGCTCGGCCGGCGGCTCAGGTGCAACGTAGGTCGGCTCGGGCGGGCGCGGAGCGCTGATCTGGGCTTCCCACCTGGGTATCGCCGTAACCGCTTCGGGAGCCCGCTCCTGGACGGGTATTGAAGTCGCTTGTTCCGATTCCCATGCCGGCTCAGAAGAAGCCGGCGCGGGCGCGGTCGATGGCGGTGTCGATGCGGAGAGCTGCGTTTCCAGGACGGCGAGACGCCGGCCAAGATCCTTCACTTCGGAAGAAAGCGCGGCGAGCTTTTCAGCGAGTCGCCCCCCAGGGGTCAACTTGCTGCTTATCGCCCAACCCACGAGGGCGCCGGCCGCCGCGCCAATGATCCACAGGTCGCGGCCGATCGTCGCTCCGACTATCAGCCCGATCACCGCGCCCAAGCCGACAATCCACATGGAACCTCCCCGGAGCCGTTGCGTCAGCGCATCTGGTTCGCCATGCTAGAAGCATACTCAGACGCGCGCAACCGGACTCGCACCGGGCCGGCGGGGTCTATACGAGTCCGTCCATCACGATCACCTCGACCTGGTCTCCCGCCTTGACCGCGCCCTGGTCATGTCCGAGCACGACGAAGCAGTTCGCTTCCGACATCGAACGCAGGATCCCCGAGCCTTGCGCGCCGGTGACGCGCACGCTCCATTCGCCGTTTTTCAGTTCCAGTATTCCGCGCTGATATTCGGTGCGGCCGGGTTTCTTGCGCATCGCCGTCTCCGCTTTCGCGCGCAGGAGAGGCAGGTCGGTGTCGTTGCGGCCCATCATCATCATCAACGCGCCGCGCACGAAGTGGTAGAAGGTCACCATGACCGCGACGGGATTGCCGGGCAGGCCGAAGAGATACGCCGATT
>Ga0137418_10005967_pt1 | contig 11195 bp, 10 predicted proteins | sample CZODoug3_1_2_16f_FD_122242 | JGI IMG/M metagenome (GOLD analysis project Ga0137418, IMG submission 122242) | Vadose zone soil fungal communities from Angelo Coast Range Reserve, California, USA - CZODoug3_1_2_16fungal (Hybrid Assembly) | ecosystem: Environmental > Terrestrial > Soil > Vadose... | reverse complement strand
GGAAAATTTTGCGCGAGCGTAGTGGCCGCCGAGAGAAGCATGACGACGCTCGCTAACATATTACGCGCATGCCGCATAAAAGCCGTCATCCCGATTGAAGTCCGCAGAATACCTGGCGATAATCGTCTTCCACGCCATTCCACGGGAGGAGAAAACATGAGCTTGTATTCTAGAAAACTGCTATCCGCCACTCTGTTCACGCTTGTTGCCGCTTCCACGCCAGCTCTCTCGCAAGACACGGGTTGGTACGGCGGGATCGGTATTGGGCAGTCAAAGTTCAAAGATTCTTGCTCCGGAGTTTCCGGTCCCGGAATTGCTTGCGAAGAGAAAGACACCGCCTGGAAGATTTTCGGTGGATATCAATTTAACAGAAACTTTGCCGGCGAATTCGGCTACACCGATCTGGGCAAGACGACCCTCTCAATTGCGGGGTTGGGCAGTGCCAGCATTGGAGCCAGGGGTTTCGAATTGTCAGGAGTCGGAATGCTTCCGGTGAGCCAGCAGTTCTCGGTTTACGGCAGACTGGGCCTGTTCCATTGGGACGTCGACTTCAAGGATGGGACGGGTCTGGCTGGATCGGCGAGCGCATCGGGGACCGACCTTACTTACGGCTTTGGAGCGAGTTTCAGCTTCACGAAGAATGCCGCGCTGCGGCTGGAATGGCAAAAGTACAAAGACGTCGGAGACACGAACTCGACCGGTAGCGGTGATATCACGGTCATCGGTGTCGGCCTGGCTGTCAAATTCTGAGAGTCGCGCGATTGGTGCGGGTCCCGAGGGGGCTACGACGCCGAAGGCGGACCCGCACCGTCGCCGGGCGGAAACGGCACGACGACTTTTCATCCCTGGCACAGCGGTGTTATCCGGAGCGCGGCCACAGCACGCCCTGGCTGCCGCGCGGAACCGCGCCTACGCCTTTGTAGACGAATTTCTGCACGCGCTTTCCTTCGTACGTCTCGGTGGTGTAGAGGTTGCCTTTCGAATCGCTGGCGATGCTGTGCACGCCGTAGAACTGGCCGGGCTGGCGCCCGCCGTCGCCGAAGTTCGAAATCTCCTCCAGCGTCTCGCGCAATATGATGCGCACCTTCTCGTTCTGGCCGTCGGCGAGGAACATGAAGCGCTGCCCGGGATCCTTCGAGAACGCGATATCCCAGGCCGAGCCCGAGGCGAGCGTCTCCTTGGCATAGAACCCTTCCTTCACGAACGTCCCGTCGGGGCGGAATACCTGCACGCGGTCGCCTTGGCGGTCGCACACGTAGACCAGGCCGTCGTTCGAGCGTTCGACGCAATGCACCGGGTTGCGGAACTGCTGGGCCGGCGGCGCTTTCGGATCGTAGTTGCCTAGGGGAGCGTCGTCCGGCTTGTTGCCGTACGCGCCCCAGTAGCGTTTCATTTTGCCGGTATCGGCATCGACCACGGCGACGCGTTTGTTGGTATAGCCGTCGGCAATGTACGCTTCGTTGGTCTTGGGATCGACCCAGATCTTGGCCACCCGCCCGAAGTTCTCGAGGTTGTTGCTGCCGGCATTCTTGCCATAGCGGCCAAGCTGCATCAGGAATTTCCCGTCCTTCGTGAACTTCAGGACGTGGGCGTCCCCCTTGCCGTTGCCGCCGAGCCAGACGTTGCCCTTGTAATCGACGTGGACGCCGTGCGCCCCTTCCGGCCACTCGTAGCCCGGTCCCGGGCCACCCCAGGACCTGACCAGGTTGCCCGCCTGATCGAACACAAGTATGGGCGGCGCCGTGCGGCAGCACTCGGAGATGGGAGGCTTCAGCTCGAGCCCCTTTTCGTTGTCATGCAGCCCTCCCGCGCCGCGATGAATGACCCAGACGTGGTCCTGCTCGTCGACCCACACCCCGATTGTCCAGCCGAGCAGCCAGTGATTCGGCAGGGGCTTCGGCCACAGCGGATCCACTTCGAATCTCGGCGCCTGGACCGTGGGTCCCGGGGAGCCCGCTTCGAGCAAGGCCTGGCAGGCTCCGAGCGCGACGAGGATTGAAACGAAGACCGCTCCGACGTGAAGATTGCGCTTGCTCTCGTTGCTTTTCATTGGCTCCCCCTTTTCCGTTGTAAGCTGCGCTGCCCCTATGCTCGACGCTGGGAAAATCCTTGTCAACACCCTCATGCGCCGCATGAGGGTCCCGTCGGTGGCGGCGTTGATTCTCGTGCTCGCCCCGCCGGCGCTGGCTCACGACATCCCGGCCGATGTGAGGGTGAATGCCTTCGTGAAGCCGGAAGGGCAGCGGCTTCGTCTTCTCGTTCGCGTGCCGCTGAAAGCCATGCGCGAGGTGGACTTTCCGCGGCGCGGCGCGGGCTTTCTCGATCTCGCGCGCGCCGACGCGTCGCTCCGAAACGCGGCGACGCTGTGGATCGCGGACAACGTCGACCTGTACGAGGGCGACGTCCGCCTCGCTCACCCGCGCGTCGCGGAAGCCCGCGTGTCCCTGGAGTCCGACAAATCCTTCGCGTCGTACGAGCAGGCGCTCGCACACGTCACCGGCCCGCGACTGCCGAGCAATATGGAGCTGTACTGGGAACAGGGACTGCTCGACGTCCTGTTCGATTATCCGATCGACTCGGACCGCTCCGACTTCTCGATCCGGCCCCGGCTCGAGCGGCTGGGCCTGCGAACCACCGTCGTGCTCCGCTTCCTGCCGGACGCCGGCGTCGTGCGCGCCTTCGACCTGCACGGGGATCCGGGCCTGGTCAGGCTGGTTCCGCGCTGGCACCAGGCCGCCTGGCGCTTCGTCGAGGCGGGATTCTTCCACATCCTGGAGGGGACCGACCATCTGCTGTTCCTGCTTTGCCTGGTGATCCCGTTCCGGAAATTCGGGCAACTCGTCCTGCTGGTCACCGCGTTTACGGTCGCGCACTCGATCACGCTCATCGCGTCCGCCTACAACCTCGGGCCGGACGCACTGTGGTTTCCGCCGCTCATCGAAACGCTGATCGCGATTTCCATTTTGTACATGGCGATCGAGAACGTCCTCGGCAGCGACGTGGGGCGCCGCTGGCTGATCACCTTCGGGTTCGGCCTGGTCCATGGGTTCGCCTTCTCGTTCGCGCTCCGCGAAACGCTGCAGTTCGCCGGGTCCCATCTGTTGACGTCGCTGCTATCGTTCAATCTCGGCGTCGAGCTCGGGCAACTGCTCGTGCTGGTGCTCCTCGTCCCCGCGCTGGAAATCCTGTTCCGGTTCCTGGTCGCGGAACGCCTGGGAACGATCATTCTGTCGGTGCTGGTGGGCCACACGGCCTGGCACTGGATGACCGAGCGCGCGGACCGCCTGAGCAAGTTCCCGTGGCCGGTGCTCGACGCCTCGCAGCTGGCAGTCGCCGTCCGTTGGCTGATGGGGGTGCTCATCCTTGCGGGCCTCGCCTGGTTCGCGCGCGGCGCGTTCCGCCAGCGGGCGCGACGGCGGGAGCATCAATCGACCCTCCTGCCCAAGTAAAGGCTACACTTATGAGAAGGAGCCCAACCGGGGCCAGGAGGGGTAGCCATGAGCAAGCGAAGAAAAACCAATGGGTACGCGCGACCGGTCAGAACGAAGCGCGACTACGAACGCGCGGCTAGCGTGGCCAAGCGGCTCTCCGGTCAGGCCGACCGAGATTCCGCCGCCGAACTGCGCCTGCAATCGCTTCTCCGGCAGTTGGATGAGTTCGACGATCTGGAAGACGAGGTGAGTGTGGACGACCCGGCGGACTACCCCTATGAGGGACCTCGCAGGCGCTGGTCGGACAGCGAGTCCGGAGACAACTGACGCTCAGTCCAGCCTGCGGTTCTTCGCGTTCCAGTTCCGCTCGAGGTTTTCGATCAGCGCCGGGCTGAAGTGGCAGTAGGCCTGCTCGAGCGCGTACAGCGCGAAATAGTTCCGGAACAGATCGAACGGCTCCTGCGCGATTCGGAAAGCGCGCCGGTTCGCGCTGGCGCTCACCACACCCGAACCGGTCAGCCTCTCCACGACGCGTTCGATCGCGCCGTCCATGTCGCCTCCCGCGACCACCTCGTCGCAGATCAGCCGCCCCTCGGCGCTATCGCATTCGAACCGGCGCTCGGTCATGATCGCCTGGCGCGCGATTCGGTCTCCAACGAAGCGCGGCAAGCGGAGGTTGGCCGCGCCGGGGATGATGCCCTCCTTGCGCGCGGGCAGGCTCATGAACGCGTCCTGCGCCGCGAGCACGTAGTCCATGACGAGCAGGTACTGGCAGTGCCCGCCGATGGCGAATCCCTCCACCACCGCGATCCAGGGTTTCTCCCGCGTTGTCCCGGCGACGTCGTCCGGCACCGCGTCCGGGCGCGCGAGACCCCGGTAGATCTTGTTGACGATCCCCAGGTCGCGTTGCAGGTACCAGATGAATGGCACCTTGCCGTGGTAGAGATGCGTGAGGTTGATGCCGCTGCCGAGCACGCGGCGCCCCTGATACTTGCCGCCCTGCACGGTGTCCCCGCGCAGCACGCAGATCTGCGCGTGCGGATCGAGGATCGCCAGATCGACCGCGATCTCGGCAGCGTCTAGGGTGCTCGCGTCCTCGGCGTTCAGATGGCGCGGGTTCTTCTGGATCACGTGCGCGGCTTTGCCTTTGCGGAAGACTTCCGCCGCGCCGAGATCGACGCGCCCATTCTTTCCCAGCTCCGGAAACCGCTCGGCGGTTTCCGCGTGGGGCAGCAGCATCGCGTGGCAGAGGTGGCGCCCGGCGTTCGGATTCGCGAGCACAGCGGAGACGAAGATGCCCTGATCGATCTCCAGTCCTTCCTTGTCGCGCTGCAGGAGCGCGGACTCGGCCGCGACCTGCGCGCGCGTCGGAGCGAGCCCGGGCACGAGCGAGGCCGCATCGTATACGAGCTCCTCGACGCGAATGAATCGCGAGCGCTTCTGCGTGAGCCGGTCATAGGCGCCTTCCACGTGGGCGGAGAGAAAGCGGGCGCGCGCGTCGCGCGCCGCCTGCTTGATTTGCTCGGCCGCCTGCGCCTCGTCCGCGTTGCGCGCGGGCTTCGCGGGCAGGCGCGCGAGCCGCGCCGCGCTGCTCTCCCAGAATCGCGAGTAGCGCGCGCAGTCGCCGGCGAAATCGCCGGTGTCCTGCGGCGGCGCCTCTTGAGCAGATGCTTCAGTGAACTTCAACTCTTGGGCCGCTTGTCGATGACGCGAACCGCCTTGCCCTGCGAACGCTGCACGGTGCCGGGTTCGACGACGCGCACCTTGGTGCTCACGCCGATGTATCCCTTGATGCTCCGCTCGACGTCCTGCTCGACGGCCACTTTGGCCGCCGCCAGCATCTCGGCCCGGCACTCGACCAGCACATCGAGATCGTCCAGGTGTCCGTCGCGGCGGATCTCGAGCACGTAGTGCGGCGAGAGCCTGTCGTTCTTCAGCAGGATTTCCTCGATCTGAGAGGGAAATACGTTGACGCCGCGGATGATCAGCATGTCGTCGCTGCGCCCGGTGACGCGCGCCATCCGGCGCATGGCGCGCCCGGTGCCGGGCAGGAGCCGCGTGAGGTCGCGCGTGCGAAAGCGGACCACGGGCATCCCGACCTTGGTGAGGGAGGTGATCACCAGCTCGCCGTCCTTTCCCTCGGGAAGAACGGCGCCGCTTTGCGGATCGATGATCTCCGGATAGAAGTGGTCTTCCCAGATGGTCAAGCCGTCCCGGGTCTCCAGATGTTCGGATGCGACGCCGGGACCGATGACTTCGGAAAGACCGTAATGGTTGAGCGCAGCGAGCCCGAGGCGTTTCTCGATCTCGTCGCGCATGCCTTCGCTCCACGGCTCCGCGCCGAAGATCCCGACGCGCGCCGAGCACTGCGCCGGGTCGAGGCCCTGGCGCGCGAATTCGTCGGCGATCACCAGGGCGTAGGAAGGCGTGCACATCAAGATGCCGGGCTTGAAGTCGAGGATCAGCTGCACCTGCCGCTCGGTCATTCCGCCGCTGACCGGGACGACGGTCGCGCCCAGCGCTTCGGCCCCGTAATGCGCGCCCAGGCCGCCCGTGAACAGGCCGTAGCCGTAAGCGATATGAACGATGTCGCTGGACCGGCCGCCGGCGGCGCGAATCGAGCGTGCCATCACCGCCGCCCAGGTATCGATGTCCTCCCTCGTATAGCCGACGACGGTGGGCTTGCCGGTGGTGCCGCTGGAGGCATGCACGCGCACGATTTCCTCCATCGGGACCGCGAACATCCCGAACGGATAGTTCGCGCGCAGGTCGGCCTTTGTCGTGAACGGAAACTTTGCGAGATCCGCGAGATCTTTCAGATCGCCTGGGCGAACGCCCGCCGCGTCGAAGGCCTTGCGGTAATGCCGCACCTTCTCGTACGCGTGCTTCAGGGACCAGCGTAGGTGCTCGCGTTGCAAAGCGCGCAGCTCGTCGACGCTCGCCTTCTCGATCGGCTCCATTTGATCCATTGCGCCCATCATTTCATAAACCCCGGAAGCCAGGTGGCAAGTTGGGGGAAGGCGACGACGATGGCGAGCAGCGCGACGAGCGCCACATTGAACGGGATCACCCCGCGAAACACCGTGCCTATCGTCAGGTGGCGCAGCAGGCTCTTGACGACGAAGATGTTCATCCCCACCGGCGGGCTGATGAGCCCGATCTGCACGACGATCACGATGATGATGCCGAACCAGATGGGGTCGAAGCCGAGCGCGGTGACAACCGGGAAGAACAGCGGCACCGTGAGGAGAATCATCGACAGCTCCTCCATCGCCGTGCCGAGCACCACGTAGATCGCGCAGATCGCCACGATCACCAGGATCGGATGCACCGCGAACTGGGTGACGAAGCCCTTCAGGTCCGAAGGCATCGTGGTGTAGTTGATGAAGTTGGCGAAGATCAGGGCGCCGATCAGGATCATGAACAGCATCGAGGTGGTGCGCACGCTCTCGATCAGGACTTCGACGAACACCCTCCAGGTCAACGCGCGGCGCGCGAGCGCGAACGCGAGCGCGCCCCCGGCGCCGATGCCCGCGCCCTCGGTCGCGGTGAATACGCCGGCGTAGATCCCGCCGATCACGGCGAGGAACAGTACCACCACCGGCCACACGAGCCGCACCGCCTGGAGCCGCACCGCCCAGGAGCTGCGCTCGCCCGGCGGGCCGGCCTGCGGATCGCGCCAGGTCATCCACGCGACGGCGAGGCACAGGAGCACCGTCGCCACGATGCCCGGCAGGATGCCGGCCGCGAAGAGCTTGCCGATATTGGTCTCGGTCATGATGCCGTAGATCACCATGATCACCGAGGGCGGTATCAGGATGCCGAGCGTGCCGCCCGCGGCAATGGAACCCGCGGCGAGCGTGTCCTTGTAGCCGAACTTGCGCATCGACGGGTAGGCCACCTTGGCGAAGGTCGCGGCGGTGGCGATCGAGGAACCGCAGATCGCCCCGAAACCCGCGCAGGCGACGATGGTCGACATGGCGAGGCCGCCGCGCCTGTGGCCGAGAAAGGTGTAGGCGGCGTGATACAGCTCTTCCGACATGCGCGCCCGCACGACGAAATTCCCCATCAGGATGAAGAGCGGGATCACCGACAGCGTGTAGGCGAGGCCGGTCTCGTAGGTGGTCTGCGCGATCATCGACGCCGCCGCGCCGAAATTGACTTTCCAGGCGAAGCCGAAGAAGCCCACGATCCCCATGGCGAAGGCCATCGGGACGCGCAGGAAAGCGAGCAGCAGAAAGGCGGCGAGCCCGAGCAGCCCCTCGATCATGTGAGCGGCCCCTCGCTCTCGCCCGGGATATGGCGATGCGGCAGGCGGAACAGGGTGACGACGAGAGCCGCGGCGGTGAGCGCCATAAGGATGGCCATCGCGTAGGTGAGCCAGGCGAGCTTGAACTGAAGCTGCGAGGTGGTCTCGCCCGCGCGCGCGAGCGCTCCGGCGCGCAGCCACAGGCACCAGGCGAGATAGCCGGTGCAGGCCGCGCCGATGAGCGACGCGAGCGCGTGCTGGATGCGGAACAGCCAGTCCGGCGTCACCGGATCGAACAGATCGACGGTGATGTGGTCGCCGCGCAGCGTGACGAGAGGCAACCCCGCGAAAATAAGCGAGGCGAGCAGCACCTCGGTGAGCTCGAAGCCGCCCGTCAGCGGCTTGTTCAGGAAATAGCGCCCGACGACGTCGACGCAGGTGAGCAGCATGAGGAACAGCATCACCGCCGCGGCGGCGTAGCCGAGCAGCGGCACGAGCGCGCGGTCGAACCAGTCGAGCGGCTGGCGGGATTTCACGCGGGCTCGCGGCGCGCAGATCGCCCGGCGATTATTTCTTCTGCAGCTTCGCGATCTCGGCGCGCAAGGCCTTCAGCACCGCCTCTCCGTCGACGCCCTTGGGTTTCGCCTTCTTCTCGATCCATTCGCGCTCGAGCGGTTCGGTCTTCGCCTTGATCTCGGCGCGGAGCTGAGGGCTTGCGATCACGATCGGAATGTTGGCCTCGCGCACCGCCGCTTCGCCTTTCGCGTCGGCCGCATCCCAGGCCTGGCCCGATCGGCGCGCGAGCGCCTCGCCCAGGAGCGGCTGGATCGCCTTGCGGTCGGCCTCGGGGATCTGATTCCACTTCGCCTGATTCGCGATCCAAGCGAAGCTCACGTTGTAGAGGCCGCCCGGAACGTAGGTGACGTGCTTGATGAGCGGCACGAGCTTGAAGGAGAGCGGCGACTCTTTCGGGAAGAACAGGCCGTCGGCGACGCCGGTGGAGAGCAGCTCGTAGCTCTCCGGAGCGGGCTTGAGCATGGGCACCGCACCGAGATTCCTGGTGATCTCGTTCACCAGACCGCCGCCGACGCGGATCTTCAGCCCGTCGAGGTCCTTGAGGGTGTTGATCGCGCGCTTGGTGTTGTACATCTGTCCGGGGCCGTGGGTGAAGACCGAAAGCAGCACGACGTCCCTGTGCTCGTTCGCCCCGGCGAGCATGCGCTCGTAGATCCGTTGATAGGCGACCGCCGTCACCTCGGCGGTATCGCCCATGAACGGGAACTCGGGCGCATCGGTGAGAGCGAAGCGGCCCGGCGTGTAACCGTGCGTGATGAACGACAGGTCCATCAGGCCGTCCTTGACGCCGTCGAAGGTCTGCACCGCGCCGACGGGCGCCTTGGGCAGGATGTTGCATTTCACGCGGGCCGCGGTCGCCTTCTCGATGTCGGCGCACAGCGGCGCGAGCATGGTCGCCGTGAGCGGATGCCCGGGGGACACCCACGAGCTCGCGTTGAGGGTCACCTGCGCTGCGGCCGGGGCCGATGCGACGAGCGCGGCCAGCCCGAACCCGCGCATTGATTTCACGATTCCTCTCATGGCTTCCTCCTGCGTGAATTAAGTTGCATGTCGGCGTTCGACTGTTCCGGGCGAAACGATATGGGTGCGCAGCGTCGCGACGCCCTCGATCGAGCATTCGACCACGTCGCCGGGCTTCAAGAACAATTCCGCCGCGTTCGGCTTGCCCACGGCAACCCCGCCGGGGGCGCCGGTTGCGAACATGTCGCCCGGCTCGATCGCGATGTAGCGCGAGAAATGCTCGAGGAGGTCGGGCAGCTTCCAGATCTGGTCGCGCGTGTTGACGCGCATACGCTCCTCGCCGTTCACCGAGCAGGTCATCCACAGATCGTAGGGGTCGCGGATCTCGTCCATCGTCACGATCTCGGGCCCCAGGGGTCCGAAGCCGGGGATGTTCTTGGCGGTCCAGAAGCGCGAGCCCGAGGCGACCTCGCGCTTCTGCAGGTCGCGGCAAGTGAGATCGTTCAGGATCGTCACCCCGGCGACGTGGTCGAAAGCGTCCTTCTTCCTCGCGCCCAGCGCGCGCTTGCCGATGACGAACACCAGCTCGGGCTCGTAGTCGAGGCTGACGATGCCTTCGGGCCGCGCGACTCGCGCTTCGTGGCCGCTCAAGGCAGAGTTGAGCTTGATGAAACCGGTCGGCTCCTGCGGCGTCTCGGTCAGCAGGTCGTTCCTCTTCAATTCCTCGAGATGCGTGCGGTAGTTCTTCCCGGCGCACAGAAACTTGTCGGCGTCGGGGATCGGCGGCAGGTAGCGAATCTCGCGCTCATCGAGCAGGGCCGCGGCGAACCCTGCGCGGTCCGCCTGCGCCTCCGCGGCCAACTTGCGCACCCGCTTCATCGCCGAGTCGCCTGCGGCGAGCAGGTCCTTCATGCGCGCGGGCGGTGCCGGTTCTCCGGAGACGCCCGCTGCGGCGGCAAGATCGAGCACATTTGACAGATCGAGATTCCACTGGCGAAAAGCGATGTCAAGCGATTTTACGATGATCGGCTCATGCGGGTTGCGATAGGAACGGCCGAGCAGTTGGTAGAAGCCGAGCGCGCCGTCTCGCTCATAGTGGGATCGGATGGAGGCGAAGTAGGATCTCGGTCGTGGCTTCATGACATCGGCGCGGTTTGCGCGAGGGACGATTCTCGGCGGGCAGTGCCCGCCCTACATAATCGCCTTTGACGAGCCAGGAGTACGACGCATGAACGGTCACTGCCCCAAACATGAACACATCTCCCGCCGAGCGCTGCTCAAGGGCGCGCTGAATTTCACTTGGATTTTGGATTCTTCCGGCTCGCACTGCCGGCAGTGAAGCTTAACTTTTCCAGGAGTCCGTCGACCTCATCTTCACTCCCGCCAATTACGGTAAACGAAACCACATAACCTTTCTTGACGAGGACTACGGAAGATTGATGCATGGTCAGCGTCCCCACTTCTTTGCTGAAGTCGCCGCGCACTAGTTGATTGGCGCCGCCGGAAAAATCGAAGGGTTCATTCACCACCTTGAAGCCTTTGGATAAAGTCACTTCCGACAAAGGGCCAAAATAATCTGCCGCGGTTTTCAGGCCTGGATAAGTAGACACGCTCTCTGCCGCAATCACGACGGCGGAGTTCACGGTGTTGCCAGTCGCCTCGGGCGGTCGTTCGAAAGCTGCCAGCAGCACTAGTGACTTTCCCGCATCGCCCTCCTCTCGCATGTCTTCGGTGCGTTCTACCCAACCAAAAGGAATCTTGTAGGAGAATCCGAAGAAAGTATTCCGATAAGTGCTATCGGTCATCGTGCCCAGGTCAGGCGCGGATGTTTTGGCTGGAGCAGAAGACTTTGTGCTGGATTTTGAGGACGACTGCCGCACGGGATTAGAGGCCTGCGGCGTCGCAAGGGGGTTTGGAAGCAACAAGGTGAGAATTGCAATCGAATACTTGGTCCGGTAAAGCCGGCAGTCCATCTGGCT
>Ga0137418_10005966_pt1 | contig 11195 bp, 9 predicted proteins | sample CZODoug3_1_2_16f_FD_122242 | JGI IMG/M metagenome (GOLD analysis project Ga0137418, IMG submission 122242) | Vadose zone soil fungal communities from Angelo Coast Range Reserve, California, USA - CZODoug3_1_2_16fungal (Hybrid Assembly) | ecosystem: Environmental > Terrestrial > Soil > Vadose... | reverse complement strand
CGGCCGCGAAAGCGGCCGCCGACGGCTACACGATCCTGCAGGCCAACACCAACCACTCCTTCAGCCAGACCTTCTACAAGAATCTCGGCTACGATCTGGAGCAGGATTTCAGCCCGGTCGGCCGCTTTGCATCGGCCTTCTACATCGTGGTGGCGCATCCCAGGCTCGGCGTCAGGACGCTGGGCGAGCTGATCCAGACCGCGAGGGCGGCGCCCGGCAAGCTGAATTATGCGTCGGGCGGGATCGGGGCCGCGACCTTCATCGTCACCGAGGTCCTGAAGGCGCAAGCCGGCATCGACATGGTCCACATCCCCTACAACGGCGGGGGGCCGGCGCTCGCCTCGATCCTGTCGGGCGTGACCGAGGTTTACGGCTCGCCTTATGCCACCGCCAAACCTTTTGTCGACGACGGCAAGCTGGTCGGTCTCGCCGTCACGTCGGCCGAGCGCATCTCCTATATTCCGGACACCCCGACCGTCGCCGAGACGCTGCCGGGCTACGAGGTGACGACGTGGTACGGGCTGATGCTTCCCGCCGGCACGCCGCCGGCCGTGCGCGACAAGATCCAGGCGGCGGCCGCGCAGGCCATCGGCATGGCGGAGACGCGCAAGCGCCTCGAGGAGCTCGGCTATGTGACCATCAAGGAGAAGCCTGAGGAATTCGCCAAGTTCCTGCATGAGGACATCGTCATGCCCGCGCATAGCCGTTCGAAGAACGGCGTCGCTTCGCTCGCCTATGTCGCGGGCATCCACGTCTTAGCAGCAGCGCAGTAAGCAAGACGTGGATGGCCGGGACAAGCCCGGCCATGACGGGACAAAATGCGCTAGCCTCCTGACCGACCCTCGCTTTGGAAACACCATGACCAAGAAAATCGCGGTTCTCGGGACCGGCGCCAACGGAAGCTGCGTCGCGGCCGACCTTACGAATGCCGGGCTCGATGTGGTGCTCATCGACCAGTGGCCGGCCCATGTCGAGGCCATGCGGGCCAACGGCCTGCATGTGACGCTCCGGCAGGGCGAGATCCACGCCAAGGTGCGGGCCTATCATTTGTGCGACCTCGCCGCGATGCATCAGGCCTTCGACCTCGTGTTCCTGGTGACCAAGGCCTACGACACCCGCTGGCATGCCGAGCTCATCAAGCCCTACCTGAACCCGGACGGTTTCCTGGTCGGGCTGCAGAACGCCATGACGGCGGGCATCATCGCCGATGTGGTCGGCCCGTCCCGCACGCTCGGCTGCGTTCCCGAGCTGTCGTCCTATTGCTTCGTGCCGGGCGAGATCAAGCGCAACACGGCGCCCGAGCGGACCTGGTTCGCGCTCGGCAGCTTCCACCCGTCGACCGACGGCCGCGAGGAGGAAGTGGCCGCGATCCTGCGCCACGCCGGCAAGGTCGAGATCACGCCCCACATTCTCGCCGCCAAATACATGAAGCTCGTCTTGAACTCGATGACGCTCGGCACCATCGCGATGACGGGCGGCGAGCTGGCCGACCAGCAGCCCGAGGGCATGCAGGAGCTCATGATGCGGCTCGGCTCCGAGTCGCTCAAGATCGGCGAAGCGCTCGGGCACCCGATCGTGCCGATCTTCGGCCTCACGGCCGCGGAGATCGAAGGGTCGAACAACCTGCTCATGCGGCTGGTCGACAAGGTCAACCACGACATCGGCCCCGGGCGCGGCGCCAACACGACGCTGCAGGACCATATGAAGGGCCGGCTCAGCGAGATCGACCTGATCAACGGCTTCGTGGTCGAGGAAGGCCGCAAGCGCGGAATTCCGACGCCGGCGAACGAGACGCTGGTCGAAGTCACGCGCCGGATTCATGCCGGCGAATTGAAACCCGATCCGTCCAATCTCGCCATCGCGCTGGAGCTGCTGAACGCGAAGCTGAACCCGTGAGGTCGTAAACGGCATCGCAGGTCTTTTCCCAGCCCCTCCGCCGTCATGCCCGCGAAAGCGGGCATCCAGTATTCGGTGTCGATGCGGTGGGACACACGGCTTGTTGGGAAACGCCGTACTGGATTGCCCGCTGGAGCCTGCACTCGGACAGCGCGAAGCGCTGATCCGGGTGCGGGTAATGACGCAAGTTTTATTTCAGCCTCTCCGCCGTCGGGCCCTATGGGGTCCAGCACCAGTGGTCGCCACTCGTCGATATGGTGCACCGCCTGCCGGTAGCCGGGTCGGTGACGGTGGCATTGAAGCCAGGTTCCACCTGCACAGCATCGGTCACGAAGGAGGGTGCCCATTCCGGATAGGGCGGCGACGCGGCGCCCGCCACATACGCGCCCGTCGTGACGGCGCCGGCGGTGACGGCTCCGGCGCCCACAACCCCTACTCCAGTGCGGTAGTAGGCTCGCCGATGTGCTCGTCGGTTGACACCGGCAACGCTCAGGGGCGTGAGAGGCCGTCCGATTCTGGCCTCGGCCGCGTCGAGAGACAACAAGGAGAGTGACGTTATGTTTGCCGGCGACAGCTTGATTGAAGCGGGTATCGCCGCAAACACCAGACCGATAGCAGAGGTAACCGCCAACAGGCGCAGCTTGGTCATGATCGTACTCCGGAGTGAGCGAACTCCCCTTGCACATAGCTTCCGGGCTTATCGCTTGGTTCCAACATCAGCGGAATAGTTTTGTCCGGCGGTAGGTTAAAACCGCCCAGCTATTTTCGCCGTGCTGTGCAAAATGTTTTCGGGCCGCGTAGTTAAAGCCGCCCGCGATTTTCGCAGCGTTGCAGCAGAATAGTTTCGTGCGGCGGTAGGTTAAAACCACCCACGATTTTCGCAACGGTGCAGCAGTAGTTTCGCGCGGCGGTAGTTTGAAACCGCCAGTTTTTTCATAGGTTTGTATCCATTCAGGCACAGCCTTTAGCACCGAGTCGTGCTACACCGATTCGCATCAGCTAATAGGGGAGGGTTCCCATGAGAAAGTCACTCTTGCTCGGCGTCTGTGCTTCCGCACTCGTCGCCGGATCTGCACTCGCGGCCGACCTTCCAGCGAGGGCGCGACCTGCACCGGTTGCCCCGATCCCCGTCTTCAGTTGGACGGGTTTCTATATCGGCGCGAACATTGGCGGTGCGTGGTCGAACAGCACGCTCACCGACAACGTTACGGGCGCGAGCTTCTCCACCAATAACAGCGGGTTCATCGGCGGTGGACAGTTCGGCTACAACTGGCAGTTCAACAACAATTGGGTCCTCGGCATCGAAGGCGACATCGACGGGACCACGATCAGCAAGACGAGCAATGCGGTCCCCACCACAATCGGAACGCTGCAGGGATCTCTCAACACCGACTGGATCGCGACACTGGGCGGGCGGATCGGCTACACGGTCGACCACTGGATGTTCTACGCCAAGGGAGGCGGCGCCTGGGTCCAAAACAGCGCCACGCTCACCAATCTGACGACCGGCGCATCCGCCAGCGCCTCCAACACCAACAGTGGTTGGATGGCCGGAGCGGGTGTCGAATGGGCCTTCGCGGGACCATGGTCGGCGAAGCTCGAATACAACCACATCGGATTGGACAACTGGTCGCCATCGACGTCGAACATCGCCATCAATGATCGGCTCAACCTGAGCCGCGACATCGACCTGGTGAAGGTCGGCGTCAATTACCGATTCGGTTGGGGTGGCGGCGGGTATGGCGGCTTCTAGAACAATCGGACAGGCGTCCGAGCAGCAGGTGAAGCCGACATAGATCGGCAGTGGCTCGCCGCGGTAATCGGCATCGGTGTGCGGTGCCGGCGGATCGACGAGGGCGAAAGGGCCGCCGATCGGTTCCTTCGCCCTCGTCCATCAGCTCGGCCGCACCGCGCGCCAGCGCCTCGCGCGCCCACATGAGCCACCGGCAGTTATTGGCGGGCTCCCGCCAGACGCTTGTTCCCGCCGAGTGGAGCTCGCCTGGGCCCTTGCATCATCGCTTCGCGGTAGCTGCGCAAGTCTTCCTCATCCATCGCCTGCCTGTTCGGCTGCCCCGCTTCCGCTTTCACCGTCACTTTCGGCCCCAGCAAGACCGTCGTGCCAAGGCCCGCATAGACGTATCGATCGCCGAAACTCTCCTTCAGAATGGCGAAGGCGGGTTCGCCGGTGCAGTGAACCGGAGCGATGAAGCGCACGTTCAAGCTATCACGCAGCGAAGCCGCTATGGTCCTGATCTGGCCGTCATTCGCGGGCAGCAAATGAGTGCCGCCCAAGACCAGATGTATCGGCTTGTTGGTCGCACTCTTGGCCGCCTCGACGATCTTTTCGAGGGTTGGATGACTGCACCCCACAACGAGAACGATCCCGTCGGGCGTGTCGATCGCCAGCGCGATTTCCTTCACTTCCAGATCGACGCCCCACGTGCCGTTCAACAGGATGAGATGGAAGCCCGGTGCGATCTCGGCCGTCTTGGTCACCCAGGTGAAATTGCCGGCAGGCCACGGGCTACCGAAACGAACGGTCTCCGGCGGTTTTCCCTCGAAATATCGCATGTCCGGAGGAAGCGACTCGTCGCGCCTATAGAAAGTGCCCGGCAAGGCCGCGCCGAACACACCAAAGTTCTCCTGCGGCGCGTAAATCTTCACGGTGGGGTTGACCTTTAGAAGGTGGTTTAGCCCGCTGGTGTGGTCGCCATGGCGGTGGGAGACAATCGCGAAATCCAGCTTCGTAAGGTCGATACCCTTGGCCGCGACATTGTGCGCGAAGATATCCGCATTATTGCCGGTATCGAACAAGATGCGCTTGTCGCCGTATTCGATATATGCGGAAAACCCCCAGTCTTTCTTCATAGTGGAGGTCTTGCCGAAGGCGTCGTAGAGGACCGTGATCTGCCCAGGGCTCGACTGCGCGTGTGCCGGAGAGGCGCCCATTGCTGCGGCCGAGAAGACGATTGCAGCCGATCCAGCGAGACGAGGCAGCAATACGCAGAACTTTGAAAGCCAATTGGGGGTCATGGTTATTCTCCGGTGCGAGCGTGATTGCTCCGGCAGGATGACACCGCAGCCTGCGAAGGTGCAAGGCGCCCGGGGAATTCCGACGCCGGCGAATGAGACCCTCGTCGAAGTCACGCGCCGGATCACCGCCGGCGAATTGAAGCCGGATCCGTCGAATCTCAGCCTCGCGATCGAGCTGCTGAAGTCGAAGACGCAACGCGCGGGCTGAGGCGAGGCCTGGTCGGAAGCGGCGGTGATTACCGGGTTGCATGAAGGCGCGCGGGCCGTCAGCGGCGCGTTCAAGGCGGGCGCGCTTCGTATGCGCTAAACCGTCGTCCCAGGGCGGCCGGCGCCGTCGGGTGGCAGCATGAACTGAAAGACGGTGCCCGCGGGTTTGTTCGGGGCAACCCACAGTCGGCCATCATGTGCCTCGATGATCGAGCGGCAGATCGACAGACCCATCCCCATGCCGCCCGGTTTTGTCGTGAACAGCGGATTGAATATCCGCTCGCAGTCCTGGCCGCCGAGTCCTGTTCCGGTGTCCGCCACCGATACGATTGCCTCCCCGCCATCGTTGGTTTCGGACCTGACGCAAAGGACCCGGGCCCCCTCCTTGTCCGCCATCGATTCGATCGCATTCGTGATCAGGTTCAGAAGCACTTGCTGCAGCTGGGTTCGATCTCCTGTTACCCGCGGTGCCCGTGCGTTGAGCTCGGCTTGGACCAGTATCCGGCGCCTTTGCAGATCGTCGCGCGTCAAGGCGAGGGCCTCGCTGATGAGGTCGTTGACGTCGAGCGACGTTCTGTTCCGGGCGTCCTTCTTGAAGGTTGCCCGAATGCTTCTGATCACCGCTCCCGCGCGGTGGCCGTCGGCGACGATCCGCTTCACGGCCGCCTTCGCTTCGCCGAGATCGGGCGTCGAGCGATCGAGCCAGCGCAAGCACGCATCGGCATTCGTCACCATCCCAGACAATGGCTGGTTGACCTCATGGGCGATCGTGGCCGCGACGGCGTCCCCCGTCAGCAGCCGCGCCGCGCGTTCGCGACGTTGGGCGTGGACCGCGCGGAGCAGCTGTGCGTAAAGCGCCGATATCTCGTACAGCAGGACGACCAGGACGAGACTGCCGGACAGGAGCCCGCACAGCCGGCCGGCATACCAGCCGATGCTGAAGCGCGGAAAAGAAATCTCCACCACATACGCGCACATCACCACCATCAGCCACAGATCGAGCACCGAGCGGCGCCGGACCCAGAGCACAACGAGCGCAAGGGCGCTCAACAGCATCATGAAGCCGGCGGCATAATACCAGAAGGCGGAAGGACGGCCGGTATCGAGGATGAGGCTCGGCAGCAGCGGAGCGTAGGCTGTGACAAGAAATGTCGCTGCGCACACGACGGCCGCGGTCATGACAACGCTCGAAAGGATGGCCGCACCCGCGGAGCGCTGCCACAGCCGCTTGGCCTGGTCTGCGTCCTTCAACAAGGCATAAGCGATGACGAACATGGCAAAGCCGCTATGCCACCCGGTGTAGAGCCAGCTCGTGCTCTGCTGGCCGGCCCCAAGGAGGCCGCCAGGCGCGAACACGCCCGGAAAGGTCAGCAGCCACGGGATCAACATGAGCGCCGTGAAGAGATATCCGCTCGCGAGCACAAGAAGGGCGCGCGAACGCAGGATGGAGAACTGAGCGAACAGCAGGACCGCGGTCATCAAATCGGTGACGAACATCGCCGTGGCGTAAACGGGGACGAAGGCGTCGATCCGCGCCAGCTCGATGGTGGAGAGCGGTCCGGCCGTCATCAAAAAGGCGACCAGCAGCGCGAGCACGATCGCGAAGGCGAGCCATTTCTGCGCCCGACCGGGCGACAAGCTCGAAAGGATGAAATGCTGTTCCTCGGGGACAAAGGTGTCCGTGTTCACCATCGGAGCGCCTCTTCGCAGCCGCTTACTTTCTTACACCTTCACGAGACCGGCCGGAACTCAAAAGACCTTCGTCCCGCTTCGTGGCCATTGGCTGGCGCCGCCGGGTTGGGCGGAAAACGGGCGGAACCCCTCAAGCGAATTTCGGCAAGGCCGAATAAAATCTGAGCAAGGCTTGAGCGAAGTCAGCAATCCGCCTGAAGCGAAAACCATCCGACGGCAATAGGGTGTTGGCGGGGCGCCGGAAGCGGCGGCCCCGCGCAGCCATGGCCGGCCCTTCGTGCGGGGCGGCCCGGCATGCCGACGGTTTCCTTTCCGCGACGAAGAGGTGCCGGACATGAACAATCGCGCCAAGGTGGCTGTGGTGGCGGGCGCCGCGAGCCTGGCCGCGGCCCTCGTCGTGCCGCTTGTTCTGGGGGGCCGCATGTCGGCGGAATCTCGCATCGGCTCCGCTCCGAGCCTGGTGGACATCATTCCGGTTTGCGGCAGGGCGTCGGATGTTTCCGAGCCGGCCTTCTATGAAGAGGTGACGAGCGCGAACGCCCACATGCATGAAGGCATGGAGATCGCGCGGAGCGGCGATATCGACCGCGACTTCATGCGGATGATGATTCCGCATCATCAGGGCGCGATCGATATGGCGCTCCTGCAGCTGAAATACGGGCAGGACGCGCGGCTCAAGCGCCTCGCCCAATCGATCATTGTCGAGCAGGGGCAGGAGATCGCCTACCTGCGCACGCTTCTTGACGCACCGCCTGGCGAAACGTCCGCCACGCGCGGCGTCGCCGATCAGTGAGGAGAGGCCCATGAGTGCCAGCCGCATGCTGTTTCTCTCGACCGCGCTGCTGCTCGCAAGCGCCCCGGCGGATGCCGGGCAGGCGCCCTTCGCGGCCGATGCATCGGACTTTCCCGTCGGCGCAAAAGACCGGGTCTATGCGGCCGAGCAGTTCTCGAACACCATCTCGGTGATCGATCCATCGACCAACCAGAACCTCGGCGTCATCCGCCTCGGCGATCCTCAGCCGATGAACCTGTCGCCGCTCTACAAGGGTCAGGTTCTCGTCCACGGGCTCGGCTTCTCGCCGGACCGCAAGACGCTCGCGGTCGTTTCGATTGCCTCCAACTCGGTCACTTTCGTCGATACCGCCACCAACCGGGTCAAGCACACGACCTATGTCGGACGCTCGCCCCACGAGGCCTTCTTCACCCCGGATGGCCGCGAGGTCTGGGTTACGGTCCGTGGCGAGGACTATGTGGCGGTCCTCGATGGGGCGAGCTACGCCGAGAAAGCGCGCATCACCGTTCCGAACGGGCCGGGCATGACGATCTTCTCTCCCGACGGCCGCTACGGCTATGTGTGCTCCAGCTTCACGCCGGAGACCGTCGTGGTCAGCACGCAAACGCACGAGATCGTCGGGCGCGTGAAACAGGTTTCGCCGTTCTGCCCCAACATCGCGGCGTCGCCCGACGGCGAGCAGGTGTGGCTGACCTTGAAGGACGTCGGGAAAACCATGGTATTCGCCGCCAAGCCGCCGTTCCAGGTGCTTCGCGTCCTCGACACCGGCCCGATCACCAACCATGTGAATTTCGTCCGCACGCCGCGCGGGCAGTTCGCTTATCTCACGATCGGCGGGCTGAATCAGGTGAAAGCCTTTCGAACCACCGATTTCGAGCAGGTCGCGACCATTGCGGTCGGCGACCTGCCGCATGGGATCTGGCCTTCCGGCGACGGCAGCCGCGTCTATGTGGGAATCGAGAACGGAGATGCGGTGACGGCCATCGATACGGCGACGAACCGGGTCATCGCCACGATACCGAACGGACAGGCCGCGCAGGCGCTGGTCTATGTCCCCGAGGCCGTGCCGGCGCAAGCGGCGGGAGCCGAAAGCTTGCAGCCCCTCGGTCTTGCCGGCGCCGCCGCCCATCTGGCGCTGGCTGCGCCCGGCAGCAGCAACGCCACGTCGGTGTCCCTGTTCGACCAGGGATTGACCCAAGTGCTGCAGGCCGCCGTCGTCGGTCTCGAGCCGGGAAAGCCCTACGTGCTGGCGCTGACCTCGGAACCGAACGGGACCGGGCAGGTCGAGCCGCTCGCCCGCTTCACAGCGAATCCTGCCGGCGCGCAGATCGTCAATGCGGTGGGCCCCATTCGCCAGATCGTCGATCCGGCGGCGCAAGCCCGCGACGAGCGCAGATATTTGGCCGTGATGACGGTCGAGGACGGGCGGCCCGGCCGCCCCGTGCAGCTGCAGCAATCCGGCAGCGCGACAACGGGTGGCCGATAGCAGCCGTCGCAACATTATGGATTCCGTCATGATGGATTCCGTCATGGCCGGGCTTGTCCCGGCCATCCACGCCTTTGTTCTTGCTGATGCATTAAGACGTGGATGCCACGAAACTCGGGCTTGCCCGAGTTTCGCAATTGAATATCGCCGTAAGTCGGGTAAACCCGACTTACGGTGACAAGCCCGGGCATGACGGAGCGCGTGGTTCGACTTGACCGGAAAATGCTCTAGTGCGACGCGGCGTAGTGCGCCAGCGCCGCGAGATCGTCATCGCTGGCGCCCGCGATGGCGGCGCTCATGGCCGTGTCGGCGCCCGGGCGCGGAGCGTCCCGATACGACTTGAGGGTGGGAACCAGGTAATCGATCCGCTGCTTGGCCAGCCGTGGCATCTGATCCTGCCCGGCCAGGCTCGGCAGATGGCAGGACGCGCAGCGCCGTTGCGCCGCGATCCCGGCGCCTTTCCTGGCGCGCTCCGCATCGACCGGCTCGTTGCTCGGCTTGGCCGGAAGGGCCGCGTAGTGCTTGGAAAGCCCGTCCAGATCCTCGTCCGTCAATTCCTTGACGAAGGAAGACATGGCGGCGACCTGACGCACGCCTTCGCGCATCAGGAACAGCTGATCGAGGATGAAAAACGCCGGTTGGCCGGCGAGCGAGGGAATCTTCTCCATGCGCGAGTTGCCGTCCTCGCCGTGACACGTGCCGCAAAGCGCAATCCGCTCCGCGAGCGACGCGCCTTCGCTCGCCGACGCGGCGCCGACGAGGGCGGCCGCCAGTCCAAGGACCGGCGGCCGCCACCATTTGGCGAGGGGAGTCATGACGTCAGCGGTTACCGGTTCGCCACCTTGCCCGCATAGGAGATGCGATAGACCGCGCCGTTGGTTTCGTCGGACACCAGCAGCGAGCCGTCCTTCATGGGAAACACATAGGATGGACGGCCGTAGAACTCGTTCTTCTCGTCGTTGAGAAGCCCGGTCATGAACGGCTCGATCTTGGCCTTGCCGCCGGAGATCGTCGCCATCACCACGTCGTAGCCGAACTTCTTCTCCCGGTTCCAGGAGCCGTGCCGGGCGATGAAGGCGACATTCTTGTATTGCTTGGGAAACATCTCGCCGGTGTAGAATTTGATGCCAAGACCGGCGGCGTGGGGTCCCAGAAGCGCGGCCGGCATGATCACGCCGGCGCAGGGATTGGGACGCTTGACGTCGGGATCCGGAATTCCCATCGCATGGCAATAGGGGAAGCCGAAGTTGCCGCCTTCCTGGTCTTTCGGAATGCGGTTGAGCTCGTCTTCCGGTCCGGCATTGCCGGCCCAGTCGCGGCCGTTGTCGGTGAACCACAGCTCCTTGGTCACCGGATGCCAGTCGAAGCCGACCGTGTTGCGGATGCCGCGCGCGACGATCTCCATGCCGGTTCCGTCGGCGTTGTAGCGGCGGATTTGCCCGTGGATGCCGGGATTGGTCTCGCAGATATTGCAGTTCGAGCCGACCTGCACATACATCTTGCCGTCGGGTCCGAACGCCACGTATTTCCAATTGTGATGGACCGTGTCGGGCAGATTATACGCGGCCGTCAGCTCGACGCCCGCGCCGGGATTGTCGAGCTTGTCCTCGATGTTGTCGTAACGGAACACCTTGTTGATGGCGAACACGTAGAGCGCGCCGTCCTTGAAGGCGAGGCCGTTGGGCTGGGTCAGTCCTTGCAGCAGGACCTTGGCCTCGCGCCTGCCGCCCTTGTCGGTGATCGCATAGACGCGGCCGATCACGCGCGTGCCCATGAACATGGTGCCCTTGTCGCCCATGACCATGGTGCGGGCGCCCGGATGGCCGGACGACCAGACCTCGGCCTTGAAGCCGGCCGGCAGCTTGATCTTGTCGAGCGGAAGCTTGTCGACCGCCGTCGCGATCGGCGGGACCGGGTGCGGCTTGAGGTTTTGATCCTGCTTGCTGGCGGACGGATTCGACTTGTCCATCTGGCTGAAGCCGGGCGGCCCAGCCGGCGCGGCCGGCGTAGCCGTCGGGGGCGCCTGTTGGGCCGAAATTGAGCTGGCCGCAGCGATCACGAGAACAAGACCTGCGGCGATCGGCAATG
>Ga0137418_10005965_pt1 | contig 11196 bp, 14 predicted proteins | sample CZODoug3_1_2_16f_FD_122242 | JGI IMG/M metagenome (GOLD analysis project Ga0137418, IMG submission 122242) | Vadose zone soil fungal communities from Angelo Coast Range Reserve, California, USA - CZODoug3_1_2_16fungal (Hybrid Assembly) | ecosystem: Environmental > Terrestrial > Soil > Vadose... | reverse complement strand
ACATTCAACGGGAGCGCCGCGAGCTTCACGGTGACCTCCGACACGGCGATTCAGGCGACGGTACCGGTGGGGGCCACGACGGGCCCGATTAGCGTGACGACGCCCGGGGGCATGGCGAGCAGCGCGAATACGTTCATTGTTGTTCCCGCGCCGACTATTACGAGCTTCACGCCCGCCAGTGGGCGGGTAGGGAGCAGCGTGGCAATCAACGGCACAAGCTTCACCGGGGCGACGGCAGTGACATTCAACGGGAGCGCCGCGAGCTTCACGGTGACCTCCGACACGGCGATTCAGGCGACGGTACCGGTGGGGGCCACTAAAGGGCTGATCAGCGTCGCGACGCCCGGGGGCACGGCACTTAGTGCGAGTAACTTCACGGTGACGGTCCCCTTGATGGTGAAGAAGACGGGCCTCCTTTCGGGGGGCACCGTGACGTCCAGTCCGGCCGGAATCGACTGCGGGTCCACGTGTTGGGCCGACTTCAACAGCGGCACAGTCGTGACGCTCACTGCCAGGCCGGGCTTCCTCTCCATCTTCACAGGCTGGCAGGGCTGCGACACGGCGAACGGGACGACGTGCACGGTGACCATGAATGCAGCGAAGACGGTCACCGCGAACTTCCTGCTTTAGTCTCTGGGACGCCAAGCGAAGTCCAGGTGCTCACAGCGGAGGACGACCACACGGCCATCTGCGGATTGTAGCTGCGCGCTGGACGCCGTCAATCAGTCCCTTCCAGCGACATAGATCACTGTGCACGTGTCAGAGCCACTGCTCCGCTGGTGACTTACGGCCAGAGGAATCTTCCTCGCTCAGGCCTTTTCGCGAAAAGACACAGACCATCGCCGTCCCACCACAACATTTGATCAAATCACCCCCGCCCCCCTCGAAAGTAAGCGTCATCTCATCAAAGTCTGAGACGGTTACAGGCTGAGCTTGCTGAACTGACTCTTACCCAGCCGTCCTTCACGATACTCATTGCGGCAGTAAGAAACCTGGTTGGTGTTGACTGCGTGCCGGCGCGCCGCCGACGGATCGGCCTGTAAACTCTCTTCGACGATCCGCCGCTTCTCTTCAACCGTTTGCCTCTGCCTCTTTGCCGGTCTGGTGTCTCAAGACCTGCGACCGAATGTTCATCTATCCCTCGTGGACACTTCCCCATGTGCCCACAACTGGCATCATCGCTACACTCACACTTCGTGTAGACGGTACTGGGATGACGCCTGGATACTTGGGTTCCGGCATTGGACAGCTAAAGCTGACAGAGCGTCGTCGACTCGCTCATCCGGCAGACCGGCGCGAATGTCCTCGTACGGTTTGCAAAGCCGTCGGGGTTGTTTATTTAACGTTTGACTTGAATTTGTGTTGTACAAGCGCCGGGGTTCGATTCGAAGCCCTCGGCTGACTCGGCAGTCACCGCGACGATATGTTCCCCAGCAGGAAGGACGATGCGCGGACTTGTGCCGGTGATCCCTTTGACGATGCCAGCAGCGCCGCCGGGAACCGGGAGGGAGAACAGCTTGATCCGTCCGTCGGCAGCGATCTCATACACGTTAAACTGTTTTATGCAATTTTTTGTGACCGTCAGCGAACAAGCAGGATGCAAACCGAAGTCATAGTCGAAGGTGACGATAATTCTCTTTTTGTGCTGGACGCTTACGAACAACGTAACGAATGCCAGGAACAAAACTGCCAAAAGGGTTCGTGGGTTGGTCAATTTTGTCTTCAACGAGCAATACCTATGGAGCGGCTGAAAGCTCGACAATCCGCGTGGACGAAATTGTAGCGTAACATTTGCGGCCCGCACTGACAGAGCAAATGACTGAAGTCGTCTCGGATCAGTGCAGCCCATCGGTATTCAGCCGATGCAATAAAATGGCGATGTTTGTGGAGTTCCACGGAAGGAGGCGTCAGGCCAAGCTGCCTGACGGATCTTGAAGTCCTCAGCGTCGCTTGTTCCGGGCAGTCAGCTTTGATTGACGACCGCTAGCGATTCAGAATCCTCCAAGCTTCGCGACCAGTCAGAAGGGGGGGCCTCGAGTGAGATTCCAAGAGCGAAGTTTTCGCTGGGCATCCGATGGCAATAGGCGATCCGCCCCACGGCACAAAACCCAGGGGGTTGAGAAATCAGAACGGATTCGTTCGGTTTCCAAGGCTTTCTTGTCACGACACGCACGCCAGTGGTGCTGGCATTCTCGGCAGTGGAAATCTCGAACTCGCCGCCGTTGTCGAGACTCGTGAGCCACACGGGACCCGTGAGAGCTAGCCTCAGTGCTAATCTGCTAGATTGAATACTCATTGCGATGAAGTTCCTTTTCTCGCTCCGCTTTGCAGGCGATCGCCGGCGAGAGCGGAGGGCAACACGCTGGCGCGTGAATTTCGTAGTGGTGGTCATCCAAACTGGTAAGCGTGCTGTTTTTGCTGTCTATGGACGCAGTCTGTTTGCACGCGACGGCATATTGTGTGAAGAGGAACATTTACTCACCACCGGGCACAGGAATTGCGCCCGTACGGCGCGGAAGGCGGAAGTACTTCTGTTCATACATATCCTTGTCCGCCCGAGCCAGCAATTGAGCTAAAGAGACCGGGTGGGCCCCGTCAAAGCGCGCCACGCCAGTGCTCAAAGACAGCCCGCATAATTGATCTTTTTCGTTTCCTTGCTTGATTAGGCTTTCTAAGCGGCACAGTATCGCTTCCTTGCTTTGGTCATTCGATTCGAGTGCCAGCACGGCAAATTCGTCGCCTCCGAGACTGGCGACCAGGTCCGAGTCTCGAAATGTTTTCTTCAGCAACCCAGCGCACAGAATGAGCAGGGCATCTCCTTCAAAGTGCCCGAATTCAGCATTCAGGACTTTGAAGTGCGCGACGTCTATATAGAAGAGCAAGATAGACTGGCCATTTCGGCGGGCTAGCTTGAGGAACTCCATTCCGAGGATCAAGAGGCCGTGCAGATTGTAGAGGCCTGTCAGGTCGTCAGTTAACGCCAAGCATCGGAGTTCAGAGTGAATTCGTGATTCTGCTGTTAGGTAGTCTCCGGTGCGGAGCAAGACGGAGCGATACTCGCGTACAGCCTCGACGGCGGAGTCTTGGCTAGTGTGAATGGCGGCCGCCTCCCCAAAGAGGCGCCGTAATTCGCGATCCTCGGCTTCAAACAGAGCGGAAGACATCTCAAGTGGGAACCGTTGCTCAAGAACCCGCCTAAAGCCGTGTCGTTCGTCAAGTAGCTGTTGGAGGGAGTCCTGTGGGCAACTCCCGGGAAGTGGCTGTTTCCCAGCGTGCTCCCTTCCGGTCTCATTATTGGGACCGTGCCTCCAATCCCCAACCGGATTTCGATCCATCTTTCTGTGCCTCCCACTACACCGGGATTCCTTCGGCTGGATGGCCTCTGGGCAAATTAAGCGATTTGCCATCCGAACGGAAATTCCAATCTTGGCTGTGGAGAGGATATCGAGTGTTGAAGAATTGAAAATCAGGCAATGTCTCGAATTTGAAATAAGGCATTTCCTGAATGGGGATGAGGATCATTGAAGGTGGGGGCTAACTACAGGAGGGAGTGCGCACAAGACCGATGAATTTGGTCAAGAACGATGAGTCGGGAAATCTGCAATGATTCAGGGGCTCATTTGCGGAGTACCAGTACAACTCTCAACCTAGGGTCACGAAGGGTCTTACGTTTGTTCAACCGGAGCAGGAGAAATCTCTGCTCGAACACGCCGCCTACGTGGATGACTGCAAAGGCACAAACTTGAACAAGGACTAAACGCGCAAGCAGGAATAACGCCTGTAAAGCGATGTCAGCGAAGCAAGACGCCGACCAACGATTCAAACCTCTGCCACGTGCCGCATTCCTCCATTCGCCCTAGTAGCAACACCTGATCAAATATTCAAGCATTGTACGACTTGAATGTTGTCCATCCCAGCGCAATCCTCATAGTCCAAGTGAGGCGAGCTTCCGATTCTCCCTGAGAGCAGACTAGTTTCAATCTTTCATTCAAGGCGCGACGCTGGCCTGAGAATGGTTGGTATAGCTTCCACCTGCTCTGAAGGACGCCAGGCTCGTTCTTGCCTTTCGCGGAGGGAAATAGTTATTCGGCCGAGAAGGGTTAGAAGTGACGGCTCCTCTGTTACTTGCGAAGTACTCCCGAAGGAGGAACCTCCTTGGCTGTGTGGTCAAGCGTCCCTGACGCGGTCCCCTAGCGATTCTCGGAAACTAAACGGCGGTGGAGTACCCGGATGTCTTTTTATGGAAGAGTCGAAAAGCGAGTCCCGGTGACGGTGCCGGTGTACATCACAGTTCGGGGAGCATCGGGTCCTGCGGAAAGAACGTTCACGGAAAATGTCAGTCCCCATGGGGTCCGCGTGATGACCCGGCAACCCATCAGAACGGGCGAAAGACCGATCGTTTGTGTTTTGTCAGGGAAGTGCGAATCGCGAGGAAGGGTAGTCTATTGCCAACCGCTGCCGAACTCGCGGTATTGTGTTGGGATGGAATTTCCAGAATCGTCGGTCATTTGGAGCCGAAGCATAACTCTCATTCCTGACTGAAACCGACACTCGCATCGCTCGAAAGCGGGTTGAAGGGCTTTTTGCGTGTATTTCTGCCTGGGTATAGGACGGATTGTAGCCATCTCGCCGGCACAAAGCACTTGCTGTTCTCAACGCCAGCTAGCTGCGGATTACCTACATCGGGAAACGCAATCCAGGATTTACCCGATGCACGACGAGTATCTTTCCTGCTCAATTTGCTGTCTTGACCTGATTGCCAGGCCAAACGGCTCGGTCTAGGGTCGAATGGTCCCCAAGGTCTCCTTCAAGACTTACTCGAGGAAGGACTAAGTCCCGGTTGCCGATTGTGTTTGCTCTGAGCGCTCCTAGGCGGGCGCCTACGTCGGCTTATCCGTTCAACGAGAGGGAAATATGAGCCGCATTCACGAGGCCTTGTTGAAGGCCGAACAGGAACGCAACGTCGGCCAAGTTCCGAATGCGACGCCCTTATCACTGGGGGCGGCACACCTTAGGCTGATCACAGAGAACAGCGGGCCCGCCAGTGCGCCCGAAGCCTCCACCCGAACTGGCGTTGTTATCCCTCCTCCGTCGAGGGCCTACTTGCGCTTCGACTCCGTTGTTGCGCATTGCGCGCATCCTCAGTGGCACCCGGAGCCGAATGCAAGCGTATTCTTGAATTCGACGGCAGGCCCACAGGGCGCGGAGCACTTCCGAACGCTCCGTTCGCGACTTTGCAAAATCCGCGGGAATCAACCGACCTATACGCTCTTAGTCACCAGTTCGCTCCCAGACGAGGGCAAAACGTTCGTGAGCAGTAATCTAGCGCGGGCGATCCAGCAGCAACCGCAGCATCGCACGCTCCTGATCGACGCGGATCTGCGTGATCCGCAGCTCCATCTGGCGCTCGGTGCACCGCCTAGGCCAGGTTTGAGCGATTACTTGCGAGGCGAGGTCGATGAAATGAGCGCTCTCCAGCATGGCAAAGAAGAGAATCTCTGCTTTATGCCTGGCGGGAGCTACGTGCCAAATCCCGGCGAATTGCTTTGTAACGGTAGGTTGAAGGTGCTGCTCGATGGCCTCACTCCAATTTTTGACTGGGTCATAGTCGATTCCCCGCCTTGTCTTCCGGTCGCAGATGCCACTGGGCTGGCCGGTTTCTGCGACGGTGTATTGCTGGTCGTCCGCGCTGGGTCTACGCCAGTAGAAGTGGCTCAGAAGGCCTGCAAGCAGCTGGGAGGGGAAAATATTGTCGGTGTGGTGTTAAACGGAGCCGAACAAAATGAACTGTATGGCTCGCGCTACTATGGACACGTCCATGGCGATTCAGCTGCCGCCTAGTTTGCCCGTCTTCAGCACCGTGTTTCTTCTCTACGATTCGTGAGGATGGGCATGAGTGAGCCGAGTTTTCCTATTCACAGCATCTCCGATACCGCCCATTGGGTAGCGTATTTTCGAGCGCGCGAATCCGAGCGGCCCGACGCGCTGTTCCACGACCCTTATGCCGAGCGTTTAGCTGGCGAGCGTGGATTTCAGATCGCCAACACTCTGGCCGACGGAAACAAGTATGACTGGGCGTGGGTGGCGCGTACGTACCTTTTTGACAAGTTTCTCTTGCGCGAGATCGGCAATGGAGTCGGCCTTGTGGTAAGCCTAGCGGCGGGACTTGATGCCCGGCCCTACCGAATGCAGTTGCCCAGGGCCCTGCAGTGGGTCGAAGTGGATCTGCCGGACATTATCTACTATAAGGAAGAAGTTCTTTCGAGCGACGAACCCAGATGCCATCTGGAGCGAATCCCTCTGGATCTGTCAGACAAGGCGGCGCGCCGCGCACTCTTCGGGGAGCTGAACCGCCGGGGGATGAAGATCGTCGTGCTGACCGAAGGTCTTCTCATCTACTTAACCACCGAGGAGGTCGGCTCCCTTGCCTCGGATCTTACTGCTGGGGAGCACTTCCAGAGCTGGGCTGTTGATCTTGCTTCGCCCGGCCAACTCAAGTTCATGCAGCGGACAACGGGCAAACAGCTCAGCGCTGCCGGTGCAGCATTTAAGTTCGGTCCGCCCGAAGGCCCCAATTTCTTCGTGCCTTACGGATGGCAACCGGTCGAGGTTCAGGGGTTGCTAAAGACCGCGGCCCAGTTCAAGCGACCCCCCGTCGAACTGCTCTCTCTATTGCCCGAGCCCGAGGGCGCATTCGGTAATTATCCGTGGACCGGGGTTTGTCTGCTCAAGAAGTGCTGAAGCCCCCGAACCATATGAAATTCATGAACTTGCAGAACAACGGTATGGCGGACCACCATACACAAATTGCAAAAGCGCTTCAGCATTTCGCTATCTGAACACCCAACATCGGAAAAGGACTTGGACCTCTCCCTCATCCCGTTTTCCGAACGCTTCCTCTAGCCGAAGTTCGTCATTGCGCAATGGATTTTGAATTTTTTCGTGGGCAGTTCGACAGGAAGTCTTTGCGTTTCAATAGAGCGTGCTCGAAAATTGGATGTAGTGAAAACCTACCCCCTTGTTTGCCGATTGCAAGCGTGACAGATTGCTTGCATGTTCCTGCGAAAGATTCGCATCCATAAAGATGGCAAGGAACACGGATACTGGTCGCTGGTGGAGACCATCCGAACGGCGGATGGTCCGCGACAGCGCACGCTCTGTTATCTCGGTGAGTTGAACGATTCGGCCTATGCGCGTTGGCAGAAGACCGTGGAGGTCTTCAACGAGCACGGAGAGAGCAGTCAACTGAAGCTGTTTTCCTCCGAAACAGAAGCGCCGGATGATCCGAACGTAGCCCGGGTGCTGGTGAAGAAGGTTCGCGTCGAGCGCACGCGCCGATTCGGCGACTGTTATCTTGGGCTGGAGTTGTGGAAGCAGTTGGGGCTGGCCGAATTCCTGGCTCTGCATCTGGACGTGGATGGCGCCGATGTGCCCTGGTCCCGTGTCGCCGCGGTGCTGGCGATCAACCGGCTATGCGATCCGGGCAGCGAGTTGGCCGTGGAACAACACTGGTATCCGTCCACGGCATTGGACGATCTGTTGCACATCGCAAAAGGCAAGATGAACGATACCCGACTGACACTTTCGGAGTACAGCAAGTCTGACCGTGAAACCTTTTGACTATTTTAGCTAAAATAGCTAAAATGGCTTTCAGAGGTGGACTCCTATGGCTGAAGCCCGCGTACTCTTGGTCGATGATGAGTTGTCCATCCTAAGGGATTATGGGCGTGCGCTTTCCGGCCTTGGATTTGACGTGACCAAGGCCAAGAACCGTAGTGAAGCGTTGCGCCGCCTGGGAGACTCTTCTTTCGATGTCGTGGTGACCGACTTGTTGATGCCCACAATGAATGGGCTCGAACTCATTCAGAAGGTACGCACATTGGCCCCGCAGCTTCCCTTGATCGTAATGCTTTCCGAAATGGACAACGAACTCGCCGTCGCGGCGGCGGAACGTGGAGCAATGCAGTCCTTGGTCAAGCCCATTAACGGGGCCCTTCTCGGACGCACGGTTCGGAACGCGCTGCGCTTACGGCATCAGCGCCGGGTGGGCGCGCCGGATCCCTTGAATTTGGGGAAAGACTTGGCTGGGCCGGTCACAATGAACGCGACGGATGCCAAGAACAAGATGGGACAGATGCTCGACACCGTGATGCAGGGCCACGTTGTGCTCATCACGAAAAACGACGCGGCAAGGGCGGCAGTGATTCCGATCACCGAATACGAGCGGTTCTCACGCGCGGCGGAAGCGAGGCTCAACGTATTGAGCGATGAATTCGACGCGCTGCTTGAGAGTATGCAGACCCCGCGCGCGCGCGCGGGAATGCGAGCGGCGTTCGAGGCATCTCCGAAGCAACTCGCGAACGCTGCCGTGGAGTTTGCGCGCAAGCGTGCGTGACCAATCCGAAGCGCCTCGCATTTACGTTCTTGCCGGAGTAAACGGAGCGGGGAAGAGCAGTATCGGCGGAGCGATGTTCGCGCAAGCCGGGGTGGAATTCTTCAACCCGGACGTGGTGGCCCGGAAGTTCCTTGGTAGCGTACCGGGAATTACCCAAGAAGAAGCGAACGGGACGGCCTGGGAGCAAGGCCGCCGCCTACTTGATAGAGCCATCGAGGAGCGGATGGATTTTGCTTTCGAGACCACGCTCGGGGGAAACACCATACCTGCCCTGCTTCAGAAAGCTATCTCTCAGGGAATCGAAGTCCGCATTTGGTATGTGGGGCTCGAAAGCGCGGAATTGCACCTGGCCCGTGTGCGGTCGCGCGTCGCTCTCGGAGGCCACGACATCCCGGAGGCGAAGGTACGCGAAAGATACGCGCGCAGCCAACTGAGGTTGATCGAACTCCTGCCGGGGCTCACGGAACTCCGCGTTTTTGACAATAGCGAAGAAGGTGATCCGCAAAGAGGGCAAACGCCGATACCAAAGCTGTTGCTGCACATGCGCGAGGGCAAAATCGTGACTTTGTACGACCTCCATGCTGTACCGTCATGGGCAAAAGCCATCTTACAGACGGCTATTCGTCAGGCGGGGAAAAGTTGACAGTATGGAGAGCAAGAGGGATGGCACGCGATGAAGTGGTAGGGACGGGAGGCCTAAGCGTCTCCGCCCAGACCATCGAGGCCGAATAACTTCCCGACGAGTCCGAGCCCCCATCCCAGACAGTAAAGCAAGTAACTGCTCCAAGTGGCGATCTTGAAGTATGTCTCATCACGCTTCTTTATCTCCGCCGAATCTTTAAGGATCGACAGTGCGAAGTTTTGGATCGCCGTCTCGGTATCCCAAGCCTGGTGTTCGAGACTCACCGCAGCATTCAAGTTCTCCTTCAATTCCGACGGCGAACGCGGAGACTGCGTATTGCGAAAATCTTCGTCAGCTTTCTGTACGGCCTTCAATTGCGTTTGTAGGACATTAAGTTGCTTCTCTCGATTCTGGTCTTTCGGCATTTTCTCCAGCAGGCGGTCGACAGCGTTCCACTCATTCTCCAGTCTCTGCTCAGTGTCGTAGGCTCCCTGATAATGTGACATGATCGTGGAAATTGTAATCGGGTAGGGTTGTCCGGGCGGTGGCGCCGGCGTATGCATGTTGTCGTATGAAATGATGCCAACTCTGTATATTTCCGCCAGCCTTTGTGACAACTGCTGGTTCTCTCGTTCCGCGACGAACGCGCTCTGCGCCTTATCGACGGAGTCGACGAGATCCTTCAGCCGTTCGCGTAACCCCTCCTTGACGAGGTAGGTCACAAACACGATGAGGGCGCCGACGAATATTAGGAGCTTGCTGTGCCTCGAAACAAAAGTTCGAAAGCTCGATTGACGTGTCTCCTGCTGTCTGTTCATGGTATCTGACCTCGTGGCTGACCGAGTTTGCGCTGATTATAGAATGGCTATTCGAGCGGAAGCGAACGCTGCGCGGTTCGGCAGGCAAGTTGCAAACGGCTTGTATCAGGGGCACGATGGAGCGCTATCTCAACTCGGTGTGCATTACCTTGGGAGGGCAGCAAGCGGTTTAAGTGACTTGTCCGCAAATGCGATGGCTCGTGATTCGTGTTGGACCTCTTTCGTTGAGCGAAGGGATTAGGATTCATCGGTCGTGAGGATGGAGGCGCCGATGTGTCTGTGCACTACACGGCGATCCTGGGCGAGGGATTGTGGAATTTGAGATCGTCGACGGACCGAAAGGAATTCAAGCGGCAAACGTCCAAGTGCAGAAACCGGGTTGAGTGGGTTGCACCGTCTGGCGCAGTCACGAGAAGTGGTTTCTCTCCTCCCTGTGGTCCCGTATTTGTTCTCTCTTCTACTAGCCTCTGGTGTCGTGGGGTTTGCTCGATCGGGACGCTGGTTCCGTTGCATATCTAAGGGTTTTGTACTGCACGATGCCCTTAGAATGTTGGGGGAATATGCAGACGAACCGGGCATGTACATTTCCGTTGACATGCTAGAATTCACAATCGGAGGCAGCAGCGGGATTCGAGTCAGGTGACTACGTAAAATTCGAAATCAAGGACGACAAAACTGGTGCCGCTGAGTGGCTTCGCGTCGATTCTGCAGACGAGTTGAGGAGGGTCGTGCACGGCTGGCTAGATTGCCAGTCGTTTTCGCAACGACTGTCAAACTCGGCCAGCGTTTGGCAATCAGCTACGACAATATTCGAGAGCACAGAAAAAGCAATGAGTTCTGACCCTAGGTTCGTGGTCGATAGTGTCAATGCCAGATTTTGGATGACGGAAAGCCAACCCGGAAAGATCAATCCAACGGAGCGGCGGACTACGAACAGTGTGTGATCTGCAATCGGGATAGAGCGTTCCTCCGCCGATCGGCACGCCCTCGGATCACCCCGCATGAAGCAGCTCGCCTCCAGATGCTTCCCGATTTTGTGACGTTCCGAGACGCGCCATCACGAGGCGCCATCGCGAAGATGATCGGCAACTGTGTGCCTCCCGCGCTCGGTATCGCAATAGGGGAGCTGGTCTTGAAACAGGAGGCCCTGTTGATTCAGGTCTGACTTCACCGCTCTCTCAACAGCAGCGCAAACCACTCGTCCCATTCCGCCAGTCAGTCTTCTGAGTTCCTTCGATAGATAAGATCCCTGTCGAAAGATCTCTATTGTGTGCCTATAGGCTGGATCAACGGGTTTATAACCCGAACTGCTCGGTAGCGTTGTCCCGTTGCCAGATCTTCGGAGTAGAGGATCGATGCGC
>Ga0137418_10005964_pt1 | contig 11198 bp, 10 predicted proteins | sample CZODoug3_1_2_16f_FD_122242 | JGI IMG/M metagenome (GOLD analysis project Ga0137418, IMG submission 122242) | Vadose zone soil fungal communities from Angelo Coast Range Reserve, California, USA - CZODoug3_1_2_16fungal (Hybrid Assembly) | ecosystem: Environmental > Terrestrial > Soil > Vadose... | reverse complement strand
GGGTCACTCCAGGTTCTCCAGCTGCTCCCGGAACTTCTCGAGGTCCCCCTTCATCGCGATCACCGTCTGGGTGATGCCCGCGTCATTCGCCTTCGAGCCCATCGTGTTGACCTCGCGCAGCAGCTCCTGCGCCAGGAACCCGAGCTGCTTCCCCACCGCCTGATCGGACCGCAGCGCCGCGCGGGCCGCCGCCACATGCGAGCGGAACCGCACCAGCTCCTCGGTGATGTCCACTCGATCCGCCAGCAGCGCGATCTCGAGCGCCAGGCGCTGCTCGTCCACGCTGGTCTGTGCCGTCAGTTCGGCCACTGCCCGCTTGAGCCGCTCGTGCTCCGCCTTGAGCCGTGCCGGCGCCTGCGCTTCGATCGTCTGGGCCGCCGCTTCGAGCGCGTCAAGACGCCCGTTCAGCTCGGTCGCCAGCGCCTGCCCCTCCCGCTCCCGCATCGCGACCACGTCATTTGCGGCACGCTCGACGATGGGTTGCACGTCCGCCCACTGCACCGGCTGTTCGCTCGTGCCGTTCGTCGCCGTCAGGACGTCGGGCTGCCGCGCCACGAATGCCAGATCGACACTGCCCTTCAGCTTCAGCTTCTTCTTGAGCTGCTGCGCCGCGGCCACCACCTGCTTGGCGCGCGTCAGGTCGATGGTGACTTCCCGTTCCGGCCCCGGTCCCTCGACCCATCGGGCGGTCACCGACACGTGGCCGCGCTCGAGCAGCTGGCGCAGCCGCTCGCGCATCTCGATCTCCACGCCAGCCAGATCCGCCGGCAGCTTCAGCTGCGGGTTGAAATAGCGGTGGTTGACGGTGCGGATTTCAATTCGCAACCGTCCGCGGAGCACCCGATCTTCGGCCGAGCCGAAGCCCGTCATACTGCGCGGCACAGGGCCTTAAATGTAGCCCCTAGTTAGTGAAGAACCAGCGGGCGCCATACTGCTGCACGCTCTTCGGATAGCCCAGCCCCGTCACATAGCTCGACCGCATGATGTTGATGTTGGTGACACTCCAGAAGAGCGTGGCGCCGGCGAGCTGGATCTCGAGGTTCGTATCGACGAAGCTCGAGCCCGTCATGCCCAGGTGCGCGCCGGTGGTGTCGATCCCTCCGAAGGCGGATCGACTCCACGACTCCATCGCGACCTCGCCGCGCAGCGCGAAGATCCCGCTCTTGAAGACCCGCCAGAACTTCGAGTAGAACGTCGCCGACACCCGCCCATGCCGTGGCGGTTCGAAATCCCCGCCTCCAATCACCGGATCGAAGTACCAGCCGCTCAGCGTGAATCCGGGCGCAATGTGCAGTATGGCGTGCGCCGCGACGAACTCTGTGAGCGGCGTGGGATTCAGTGAATCCACGGTTTTGATCCCGGCGGCGAAGCCGAGCGGCGCGAACGGATCGCGCCGGCCACGACCGACCTCGACTGTCAGGCGGCGGTTCTCGAAGCGCAGCCAGCCCGCGACGTCCAACGTGCGATGCATCGGATCGGTGGTGACGAGCGGTGCCTCCGCGTCCTCCTGCCAGGCTACCTCGGCCCGGGCGGAGAACCCGAGCGGGAGCGTGAGTCCGGCGGAGCCAAACGTCCGCCAACCGTATCGATTGCCGACGTAGAACGCTTGGCGGAAGGATCCGGCAAGTGTGATGGGCGAGAGCGGTATCCATCCCGCGCGCGCCTCGAACTGTTGGGGCGTCCCGGCGGCGCCGAACCGCGCGACTCCCGAAACCGACGCCGCGCGCCACGTCTGGCTGGCCTCGAGGATCGCGGTGGAGGTCGTCCGGCGCGCGACCAGGGTGTCGTTACTGATGGCGCTCGTCCCGAGCGTTGCCGTGAACCGCCACCCGAGACCGTCTTCACGCTCTGCGACGAACAGGCGCAGCATCTTGTCGCGGCGATCCTGCCGCCAGCCGTCCACGCGGCTGTCGCTTGCGGTGGCGCGATGCCAGCTCGCGCTCGATACCTGAAAGGACGCGCCGACGCGTCCGCCGGGCGGCACGTAGTCGGCCTTGACCCAGATATCGCTCGTCCCGAACGGCGGCGTGGTGTTGCCGGGCGAGCCGATTCCGATGCTGGCCCAATCGGCGAGCATCGACACACCAAACCCTGAGCGCGTACGCGTGGCGTAGCCCGCGCGGTAATCGGCGATGTCCTGTTGCCCGGACACGATGCCGACCTGCGTGCGCGGCGCCGTCGGACGATGTTGCGCGGTGACCAGGTACACCTGGAGCGATGCGGGGAGGATGATGACATCGACGCGCTCGATCGGTCCAAGCGGGATGCGCGCCGGATCGAGATAGACCGAGTCGCGGCCCAGCGGCCGCATCGGCATGCCATCCCAGTAGATCTCGAGTGACGTGGGACCGCGGCCGCCGTACAAGACGATCTCGGGCTCTCCGTACCATCCGCCGCGCGCGACGTAAACGCCGGGAATGTGGCTGAGGAGGTCGCTCAGCGTGCGCACGCTGGAGAGGATGATCGAGTCGGCGGTGAACGTGTAGCGCGTGCCCTTGGGCAACGGACCGGGCATGATCGCCGGCGCGAACGTCGGGAGCAACACAGTCGTCGTGTCGCGTGCGGTGGTGTCTCGTGCCGACGTGTCTCGTGCCGACGTGCCTCGGCCTGCGGTATCCACCTGGGCAGAGAGAGCCGCAGGCAACAGGGCCAGGACGAAAAGTCCCGCCCGCGCAGGAATCAAGCGCCGGCGCGTTTGAGCAGGAACTCCGTGAAAAGCCGGACGCACACCGCCGTCGGACCCTTCGCGTGATCGGCGCCCTCGCCTTCCAGATACGCCGTTCCGGCGATGTCGAGATGGACCCACGGGAAGCTGTCGACGAACTCGCGTAGGAACCAGGCGCCGGCGATCGTGCCGGCGGCACGCCCGCCCGAGTTCTTGACGTCGGCGACATCGGACTTGAGCAGCTCGCGGTAGTCGTCCCACAACGGCAACGGCCAGCAGCGCTCGCCCGCGCGCTCGCCGGCGTCGCGCACTTCGGCCAGCAGCGGCTCGTCATTGCCGAGCATGCCGATGGCATGATGGCCGAGCGCGATGACGACGGCACCGGTCAACGTGGCGGCGTCGATCGCGGCGACCGGCTTGAAACGCCGGGCGTATGAGAGGGCGTCGCACAGAATCAGGCGCCCTTCGGCGTCGGTGTTGATGATCTCGATGGTTTTGCCCAGGTGACTCTTCACCACGTCGCCCGGCTTGATCGCGGTCCCGGAGGGCAGGTTCTCGGTAGCCGGTATCAGGCCGACGACGTTGATCTTCGGCTTGAGACGGCCGAGCACCTCGAAAGCCCCGAGCACCGCGGTGGCACCGGACTTGTCGAACTTCATATCCTCCATGTTCGCCGCGGGCTTGATCGAGATGCCGCCGGAATCGAACGTGACGCCCTTCCCGATCAACGCCACGGGGGCACCCGATCCGCCGCCATACTCCAGCACAATAAACCGTGGTTCTTCCGCACTTCCTTGCGCGACGGCGAGGAGCGCGCCCATCCCTTCCTTCTTTATCTGCGCCTTGTCGAGGATCGTCGCCTTGAATCCGTGCACGGCCGCAAGCTTGCGAGCCTCCTCGGCGAGGTAGCTGGGGGTGCAGACGTTTCCCGGCTGCATCTGCAGGTTGCGCGTGTACAGGTACCCGGCCGCGATGGCGTCCCCGATGCGGCGCCCCGCCTCCCCTTCGTCCTTGTCCGCCGCGTCGATCACCAGCTCGACGGACTCGATCTCGGGCTTGGGGTCCTCCGGCTGCTTCTTGAGCTCGGTGAACTGCCACCCGCCCTGTGCGGTACCCTCGATGAGCACCTGTGCCAGCTCGGCGGCGCCGAGACTGCCGCGGGCCTCTTTCGCGACGGCCAGGGAGAACGTCTTGGTCCCCAGACCGCGGGCGCGCTTCGCCGCGACCGCCGCCGCGCGCCGGACGGCACTCCGCGTGATCTCGTTAGCCTTGCCGACGCCGACGAGCAGGATCCGCTCAGTCTTGCCCGCGCCGTAGATGAGGAGCGTCTCGTCTTTCTTACCGTTGTAGTCGCCCGAGGCAATGGCGCGCTCCAAATTTGCCTCGAGCTTCGGTACCGATCCCTGAGCGGCGAGCAGCGCCAGGAGTGGCGTGTCAAGGTTCGCGAGCGGCTTCGTCGAGATGAGAGTTTTCATGACAGGTGCTCGATGATGGCGTCGGCGAACGCGGAGGTCGAGACCTCGGTCGCGCCGGGCATTTGGCGCGCGAGGTCGTACGTGACGCGTTTCGCCGCGATCGCGCCCTCCAGCCCGCCCACGATGGCGCGCGCCACCTCATCCCAGCCCATCTCCTCGAACATCATCACCCCGGAGAGAATCACACTGCTCGGATTGACCTTGTCCTGGCCGGCGTATTTCGGTGCGGTGCCGTGTGTCGCCTCATACACTGCGTAGCCGTCCCCGACATTGCCGCCCGGGGCGAGCCCGAGGCCGCCGACCTGCGCGGCCGCCGCGTCCGACAGGTAATCACCGTTGAGATTCGGCGCCGCGATTACCGAGTACTCGTCGGGCCGCAGCACGAGCTGCTGAAACATCGCGTCCGCGATGCGATCCTTGATGACGACCTTGCCGACGTCCTCTTTGCGCTTGCCGCCCTCCGCCTCGGTCACCGTCTGCGCGCCGAAGCGCCCTTTCGCGATTTCGTAGCCCCAGTCGCGGAAGCCGCCTTCGGTGAACTTCATGATGTTGCCCTTGTGGACCAGCGTCACCGAGGGGCGCTTGCGTTTGATCGCGTATTGGATGGCTTTCACGACGAGACGCTGCGAGCCGAATTTCGACATCGGCTTGATCCCGATAGCGCTCTTCTCGCGGATCTTCGCGCCGAAGCGGCGCTGGAGAAACTCGATGACCGCGTCGGCCTCCGGGCTCTCGGCCTTGTACTCGATGCCGGCGTAGACGTCCTCGATGTTCTCCCGGAAAATGACGACGTCGAGTTTGCCGGGCTCCTTTACCGGCGCGGGCACGCCGGCGAAGTAGCGGACGGGTCGGATGCAGGCGTACAGGTCGAGGATCTGGCGGAGCGCGACGTTCAGCGACCGGATCCCGCCGCCCACGGGCGTCGTCAGCGGCCCCTTGATCGCGACGCGATGCTCGCGGATGACCGCGACGGTCTCCTCCGGCAGCCAGTTGCCATTCTGATTGAACGACTTCTCGCCGGCCAGCACTTCGCGCCACACGATGCTGCGCTTGCCGCCCGACGTTTTGGCCACCGCGGCGTCGAACACCTTGGCCGAGGCCCGCCAGATGTCGGGCCCCGTGCCATCGCCTTCGATGAAGGGGATGATCGGATGGTCGGGGACGATCCAATGGCCGTCCCGGAATTCGATTTTGGCGCCTACGGCGCCGCCGCGGCGGCCTTCAACCTGTGTTGGCATGGCCCCCAGTTTACCACAAAAAGGCCCGCCTTTGCAGGCGAGCCTGTGACCTACCGGAACGCCGGGGGGGTCATTGGGTAAGGGATTCATGCGAATCACACCCGTACCCGTCAGCGGAACCCTGCTCGCGATATTGGTGAGCGGCTGCTTCGGCGGCCAAGGCTCCGGCCTCGTCGGCATCAACGGCGGCAACGGCAGCAACAGCCCGCCGGTCCTGGGGTTCTTCGTGCAGCCGAATTCGGCCGATGCCGGTCACGTCATCACACCACCGGTCGAGGTCGTGGCGCAGGATTCCGCCGGCGGCACGGACAGCTCATTCACCGGCGGCATCACGATCAGCCTCGCATCCAATTCGACGGGTGCCTCATTGAGTGGCACCACCGTCGTGCGACCGGTGAAAGGGATCGCGAGCTTCAACAACCTCGCGATCGATAAGGCCGGGACATACACGCTTCAGGCAGGTACCAGCGGTGCCACGGCGGTGGTCAGCAACGCGTTCACGATTAACACGCCGAACGCGCCCTGACGGGCGAATGATCATTGATCAATGATCATTGATCATTGATCATTCTCCTCAGAGCTTGTAGCCTGCCAACGTCCCACTTGTAGTCTGTAAGAAGAGCATCCCCGAAATATCGTCCACCGCATACACGGGCTCGCGCTGCTTGCCGAGGTCTACGCGCGAGCGCGGCTGCGCGGTGTCCTTGTCGATTTGGAGCAACACGTTGCCGTTCCCATCGGGTGACTTGGTCAGCACGAATACGGATCCCGGTGTCGCGAGCGACGCCTTGAAGCGCTTCGACGCCAGCGACGCAGCCTGACTCGAGTAGCCCTGCAGCTGTGCCCCGCCCTGGCTGTACGCGGCGGCCAGCTGGCCCGTGATGCGTTTCGCGGTCGTGTCGGTGGCGTTGCGCGATGCCTGCGCAAAGGCGTCCCCGTACGCCGAGGCCGCCGCGCCGTAGAGTCCGGCGCGCACGGAGTTGATCCGGTACAGTGCGCGCAGCAGCCCGGGCAGCTGCGGCGCCGGATTATAGACCTGCTGCTTGATCTGCCCGTCTCGACCCACGATGACGAGGTTCTGCGGTGAGATCAGCACGAGTCCCGACGGGCGAACCTCGAGAGTGGTCGGATCCTCGTCGCCCTGCAGCTTGATCTCTCCGCCCAGCGCGCGATACGTCCCGTCCTGCCGATTCACCGCGTAGAGATGGTGATCCTTGTTCGCATACGCGTACAGCGTGCTGCCATCGATGGCATGCAGCAACACAGCTGACTTGCCCTCGATCGCGTCCTTGTATTTCGGTTCGCCGCTCGTCAAGTCGATGATGTTGACTTCGCCGTTCGTCGCCTGATCAGAGCGCGAAACGTAGAGCAATCCGGCCGGCGTCAGCTCGGCATATGCGAGCTGCCCCTTGATCTTCACATCCTTCGTCAGGCGCACGGTGGCCGTGGCGATGTCCAGCACATTCACGAACGTGCGCGACTCGGCGTCGACCGCGAGCACGGCGGATCCACCGGTGATGATCGCCTGCCGGACCGTGCCGCGCATGCGCAGGGGCTTCGCGGCGATCGTGGTGCCATCCTCGTAGCGGGCGATGTTGAGGCCGGTTTGCACGACCCCGTTGCTGACGCGCACATTGCCCGTCGCCTCATTTGGTGGCGGTGACTCCGGCAGGATGATGATGCCGCCGGGATGCTGCACGATGTCATGGACCCATCCCTCGATGATCGCCGGCTTGGCCCACAGTGCCTGACCATCGGCGAGACGATAGGCCATCAGGCGATCGTCGAAACCCACGTAGATGCGATCGGGCTTGTCGACGGACGGGAAGAGCCGCACGTGCTTCGCGGGGTTGCCCGCGCGTGCGGTCGGTAACGTCGCCGACCAGCGCACGGCGCCCGTTTTCGCGTCGAGTGCGCGCAGCCCCATCAGGGTGTTCACGACGATGACCTCAGGGCCGGCCTGCAGCACTTCCAGTGTGGTTGCCCCTGATGCCATGCGGACGAGTCCCTGCATTAGACCACCGAGGCCGCCGCGTTTCGGTTCGGTCTGTTGGAAGAGCGATTCACTCACCCAGCGCTGGTTGCCGGTCGCTAGGTCGTAGAGCGCTACTACGGGCGGACCCGATGCTCGCTGGCCGTGGACGATCAGCGTGCCCGTCTGCGGCAGCACGCGCCGCGTCACGACCCTCGTCAAACTCAGGCGCCGCGAGTCGAACAGCACGGTGCCGGTGACCGGATCGAAAATGAGCGACAGGCCCGGCTTCGCCGCTTCCATCAGGAGCGACCCCTCGACCATGCGCACGCTGTCGACCGGGAGGCCGCCCAGCTCCGGTTTCTGCCATGTGATCAGACCGCGTTCGACGTCGACGCCCGCGAGGGCACCGTCGCTCGACACCAGGAGGGCCCCCGCGGGCGTGATCTGCTGCCACCGGATATCGCCGCTGAAATGGAGTGTCCAAGCCGCAATCGAACCGACGGGAGTCTGCGCCGGGGGGGGCGGCGTGGTCGGGTGAGCAGCCTGAAGCAGCACGAGGAGCAGCGGCAGAGCCATGAGTGACCTCCTGGGAGGCCCCCATATCCCCCAATGGCTGCCTTTCGCGCAAGGGTCTAAGGCGGCGGAGGCTGGCGGCTGAAGCGAACCTCGACGGTTCGCTGAGTCTCGATCTTTGTTTGTCGGCTGTGGGGATAGGTCGTGATGGCGGTCAACGAGTTCTGCAGGGGTACGCCGCGCGCGATGTTGCGAAAGCGCGTGCGGAAGTTCATCGAGCGGACGCTGATCAGGGACGATTGCTCGGGCCGTGTGAGCCACGTCGTGGTATAGCGCAGCTCGTAGGTGTTGGGGTCGAGGAACGCGGCGCCCGCCATATCGGCCGAGCGGATGCGTGTCGCCGGCTCAAAATCGATTCGCACGAACGTCTCGCCATCGACCGTGTCCCGTCCTGCCAGGCGGAAGCAGTGATTCGCGATGAAGTCTGCGTTGCCCAGATCCTGCAACTCGGCGCTGTGGATCAGGCTCACGTTGTCCGGGCTGCCCCATGGCCCCCATGCGGGTTCGACGACGCTGCCCACCGCGTAGGGATGATTGTCGTTGCTCGTCAATCGCAGCGTCCGAACGACCGCCCGCCCCGTGTCACCGCGCTCATTCACTTCACGCACCGCGATTTCCAGGTTGTAACGGAACGGGTAGGAGTCCGCGAGCAGCTCGAAGCGCCGCGCGTTCTCCTGGAGCTGGTCAAAGACGGCGAGCAGGGCCGCGTCGCTCGAGTCGGGCCGGCCGGGATTCGTGCACTGACCGGCGGCGATTGTGACTGGAGGCAGCTCGATGGCGAGGTGCCGTAGCGCGATTCGCATCCTGATGGTGCTGTCGCCGCTGACGACGACCTGCGTGTCGAGCGGGGTGTAACCGATTTGGCGGACGCTGAGGAGGTATGTGCCGGGCTTCGCGCCCTCGAACGCGAATGCGCCGGCGCCGTCGGTGAATTGTCGCCCGACGTTCGGGTGCAGGGTGACGATGCTGAAGCTGAGCGGCAGGCCGGTTTCGGCGCTGACGACGGTGCCGCGGAAGGCGGGTTGCTGGGCGGCGGCGAGCTGTGCAGTGGCCAGCAGCAGCAGATACGTCATAGCGGATGCCCGAGGAGAGAGTCGAACTCTCATGGGGTTGCCCCCGACGGATTTTGAGTCCGTTGCGTCTGCCATTCCGCCACTCGGGCTGATTGCAGCGCGCGAAATATACCTACGGAAATAGCATGCGGCCGCCACGGAGCAACGCGTGGACGGCCGCACGTATGGCACAAGGTTCGTCTAGATCCCGCGGCGGCGGCCTCCCCGAATGCCCGGACGCACAGGCCTCGGGCCCGGGCCTCGCTGCATCCCCCGCCCTTCCCGCCGCTCCGTCCGCAGCTCGCCGACCCGCTGCATCAAACGCTCACGCATCTGTTGGTAGCGGGCTCGCTGGACCGGCGTGAGATAGCCGGACATCTCTCGGTCCTGATCCTGCTCGATCTTGAGCATCTCCGCGCGGCCCGTCTGAATCCCATCCATCAGCCTGCGCACGCTATCGGAGTTCGCCGCGATGCCCGGCTGCATCTGATTCTCGAGCGCGCGACGGCGTTCCATCTGTTGCTGCATGACATCGCGCCGGCGGGCGCCAAACCGTTCCTGCGTCCCACGCAGCTTGGCCGCCTGGTCCTGCGAGAGGTTCAGGTCCTCTTGCACGCGGCGTGTGAACGTCGACTCGATTTGCGCGCGCAACCGTCCCGCTTCCACGGTGTCTCGCTGCTGAGCCGAAAGACTCGGCGCCAGGAGGACGACCAGGCTGAGTAGCATGTACTTCCTCATCATGTTTATCCCTCCAAAGCGCGCAGTACTGCACGCAGCTGCTGCGCGTCCAGTTCATGCAAGTCCGTGCTGCCTTCCGGTACGGCCACACGATCAGTGCTGATCAGTTCATCGAACGTCGCGAGCACATCGCGGAGCTCATCCGCCGAGAGATCGTTCAGATCGTCGGCCACGAAATGGGCGGTATGCGCAGAACCGGGTCGAATGAGACTCTGGCGGACCGCCATTGCGCCTCCCAGTACGATGACCAGCGCCGCGGCAACCCGCAGCCACGTCTGCTGGACCCACACCAGGCGGCGCACCGGCTGCTCGCGCAAGCGCTCGACGACCTTCCGCGCAGTCGCGTCGACGTCGAGTCGTGCGGCAGCCCCGCTGCCGAGTCGCTTCGCCAGATTCTCGAGTTTCTCGTCGTTCACTTCACTATCTCCTTCAGTCTCCGCACTGCGTGATGGTAATGCACGCGGGCTGCTCCAGGTGTCGTCGCCAGTGCCGCCGCGATCTCTTCGTACTCCAGTCCCTGCTGCGCCCTGAGGAGGAACACTTCCCGCTGCAGCCTCGGCAACTGCTGCAATCCCGCCGCGAGCAACGCTTCGGTCTCGCTCGCCTCGGCAATGGCGCGTAGGGACAAACCCCGCAAACGCTGCTGGTAGCACCAGACCTGTTCCTCGGCTACGCTTGTCCGCTTTGCGGTACTACCGGCCACTGCGTCACCGCCTTAGTGTCTGGTCCTGGTGGTCACAATGCGCGGCCCAAGTTGAGCCTAAGCGTACGTCAACGATCGAGGCGCTCAGATCCACGCTGCCGCGTCGGGCGCCCTCATGCGGCGTCCTGCCACGCAAAAGCCGGCTCCGACGCCTCAGCGGCGATTCTGACGCCGCGCAGGTCGGTTTCCATCGCGGCCACGAGCGCCGCGGTCGCCACCTGCGCTTGCTCGGCAGGCACGGCCACCAGGATCTCGTCATGGACGGGCAGCAGCGTGGCCTGCCCCCACGGTGTCCGCTCCCACTTGATCAGCGCGTCTACGAGCAGTTCGCGCGCTGTGCCCTGGATTGCGTAGTTGGGCCCGGCATGGGCGCTGGCTACCGGCAGATGGATCGTGCGGCCCGAGTACGCCTCGAACTTGGTCTGTCCGCGCTCGACCGCCTGGCGCACCCCGAACGTCCAGCGCACGAGCTCGGGCGCCATTTCCTTGAGCGAGTCCACAATGGCCGCGGCGATCGATTCGCTGATGCCGAGCGTGCTGGCGATCTTGGCCAACCCAGCGCCGTACAACCATCCGAAAACACCGCGTTTGGTGTCGTATCTGTCGGCTTTGGTGTAATCCTGGCCGTAGACCTGCTTGGCCACTTCACTGTGGACGTCCACGCCGGCGTCAAGCAGCGCGCGCAGGGTGGCGTCCCCGGACAGCGCGGCCGCCACCCGGATCTCCACCGAGGCGAAATCGGCGCTGACGAGCAGCTGGCCCGGATCGGCCGTGATGCA
>Ga0137418_10005962_pt1 | contig 11202 bp, 7 predicted proteins | sample CZODoug3_1_2_16f_FD_122242 | JGI IMG/M metagenome (GOLD analysis project Ga0137418, IMG submission 122242) | Vadose zone soil fungal communities from Angelo Coast Range Reserve, California, USA - CZODoug3_1_2_16fungal (Hybrid Assembly) | ecosystem: Environmental > Terrestrial > Soil > Vadose... | reverse complement strand
AAAGGGTTTTCGGGTGGCCTCGCCCACCCGTGGCGGGCGCATCATAGGGAGAGCGCCCTCCCGCCGCAACAACCGCGAAGGGGACCGCCGCGCCCGTTGCCGACCGACCGCTGGCTTGCGCCGGGCCGCTCTGCTACCCGCATTGCAGACGATAAACGACAGGGATTCGGCATGGCAAGTGCGCAGCGCCCGCTGATCGCGGGCAATTGGAAGATGAATGGCCTGCAGCAGTCAGCGACCGAGCTTTCCGGCATCATCGAGGGGGCAGGGGCGCTGGCAACCCGCATGGACATCCTGGTCTGCCCGCCAGCGACGCTCATTGCAGGCTTTGCGGCTCGCGCGCGCCATTCGCCGGTGGCGATCGGGGCGCAGGATTGCCACGCCGAGCCTGCCGGTGCCTTCACGGGTGATATCTCGGCCGAGATGCTGAAGGACGCCGGCGCGAGCGCCGTGATCGTCGGGCACTCGGAGCGCCGCACTTATCATAAGGAGACCAATGCCGAGGTGCGCGCCAAGGCGCTGGCGGCCTGGCGCGCCGGCCTGGTGGCGATCGTGTGCGTCGGCGAGACGCAGGCTGAGCGCGAAGGCGGGTGCACAATCGCGGTCGTGGGAGATGCTTCGGCCTCCGCTTCAGCCTCCGCCTTGCGGCCCTCCTGCCACGGCCGCACCACGTTTAGCCACAACTCGCGCATCCCCAAAATGGTGATGGCGAGCATGAACGGGATCACGAAATACAGCACGCGATACAGCAGCAGCGTCGCGACCAGATGCTCCCGGCCATCCGCAAGACGCTCCAGGACAAGTACGGCGAGCCGACCTTCGACTACGGCAACGTCGACACTCCGCTCGAGCCCAAGAGCTGGGACAGCTACGCGCCGCTGGGCTGGTACGGCACGAATTACGTCGGGCTGCGGGGCCGGATGGCGATCCTGTCGGAAGCGTACTCGCACGCCGACTTCAAGACCCGCGTGCAGGTGACGCACGACTTCCTGGTCGAGATTCTCGATTACGCCGCGCGGCACGGCGATGAGATGCGCCGCCTCGAGCGCGAGGCCGATCGCCAGACGGCGCTGGAAGGCGCGGGCACAGGCACGCGACCGTCACTGGCCGTCGCCTACAAGCTCGCGTCGCGTGGCGTCGAACCGGTGCGGCTGGAGGTGACGCGGCAGGTCCGCACGTACCCGCTTCCGGTAAAGGACCGCTTCGTCGATTCTCTCACCCGCCCGTTGCCGGCAGGTTACTTCCTGCCGGCGGCGGACAGCGATGTCGCCGCCCTGCTCCGCCTCCACGGCATCCAGGTGCAACGCCTCGCCCGAGAGTGGACCGACACGGTGGAGGTCCTGACGGGGACCGAGCTCAAGCCGGCGACGCGGGAGTTCCAGGGACACCATCTGCTGGAGGTGACGGGGACCTGGGCGCGTGCGCCGCGCCGCGTGCCGGCGGGCGGATATTTCGTGTCCACGGCACAACCGCTCGGCAGGCTCGTCTTCGCCCTGCTCGAGCCGGAGGGGTTCGGTCTGGCGCGCTGGGGTGCGTTCAGCGCGGGCTCCACCTCCGGGCTGGAGTTCCCGGTATGGCGTGCAGGGCGCGCGCCCCGCGCGCCGTCACGGGTCCTCCCCTAGGCCATTACGGGTCGACGTCTGCGTCGTCCTCGAACGCGAACGACCCGCCGCTCCCCGTGCCGCTCGCCCGCTCGACGCGCAGCACCCGAGACAACGTCTTGCCGTCTACGGTGATGCTCACGAGGTAGTCGCCGCTCGGGACGGCGGGCGTGCCACCGCCGAACCCGCCGGCCGATCCCGTGGCGTTGCCCGGGAACCCGCCGTCGTTCGAGCCACCCTGGCCGTACATCAGGTCGATTTCGAGTCCGAGCACGGCCTTGGTCCGTCCGACCGCGAACTCGAAGTCGGGACGGAAGCGCGTCCGGGCGTACCACTCACGGTCGTTGTCACGGGTGTAGTTGCCGTCGTAGAAGTTTCGACCAGCGGTCGTCATCTGGTCGAAGAGTCCGGTGATCGTCACCTTCGGGGCCGCCGGCGGCGTCTGTGCGAACGACACAGACGGAGCCAGCAGCGCGAGGATGACGAAGGCGAATACTGCGGTGACGAAGCATCTCCTCATTACCGCCTCCTCAGATGTGGTGAGCAGCAATCAGCTCGTTGCCGACAACTCAACGCCGACATCACCAACAACTCCGCCTGCAGTAACGCCTAGAAGGCCAACCGGATCCGCGCCGCGATCTGATAGCCGTCGTTGGACTTGCGCCGGGTGTGCACGCCGTTGAGGACCTCGGCCGTGTCGAGCCCGTCGCCGGCGAACAGGTACGAGCCGACGAGGTCGAATGCGGTGTTCGGGGCGAACCGCCACGTGATGCCGAGGTTCGCCTCCGTGCCCAGATACCGAGACTCACCCTGGACCCAGCTCTTGTCGGACACCGTAGTCCGCGGAACGTTTCCGGCTAACGCGTTCGCGGTGGTGCTGGCCGGGGTCACACCGGTGTCGGTATCGACCTTCTCCGCCGTCCACATCGGAGCGACGATTCCGTAGACGCTGAAGGCGGGAGTAAAGCTGTAGGTCGCCCTGAAGGCGAGCGTCGCGAGACCAAAGCGGTCGTAGGTGATCCATCGGGTCATCGGGAGGAAGCCACCGTTGAAGTAGTCGACTCCGGTGGTCCAGATCTGGCCCCACCCGGTGAAGTAGCTCCCATCGGCGTCGAGTGGCTGATAGTAGCGAATGCTTCTAGCCAGGTTGTCCCGGGCCTTGTTGCCGGTGGTATAGACGCCGCGCGCTTCGAGAAGAAGAGGACCAGCCTGGAAGCTGCCGATGATGTCGACGAACCACGCGCTCATGTCGGCCTCGACCTTTCCGGCCGAGCCGTTGGTCCTGATTGCCTGGCTGTCTTTCGTTCCCCACTGGTAATAGACCGTCGGATCGAAGCCAAAGGGACCCGACCGCCACCGCACGTCGAGACCGACGGTGTCCCGATCCTCGTGGAGGGTCGAGTCGCCCGCCGTCGTGGTCGTACCACCCGCCCCAATGCCGTTGGTGGTCCCACCGACGGTGCGGATGTTGGCGTGGTTACCGCGAGCGTTCGAGCTCGTCAGGCCGTCGGCATGGAAGTACGAGAAGAGGGGCTTCACGTCGAGGCCCTTGAAGGGCGTGACCTCCGGGCTGAAGATGAGCGCGTAGTCCTTGCCACGGCTGGTCCGCAGCGGAGCCAGGGCTCGATTCCCGCCCGCGAGCTGGTCCTCGACGATCACGTAGGCGATGCTGGTCTTGACGTTCGGCGCGAACGTGGTGACCGCCGACAGGCCGGCAAAGTCGCCGTTCGCGTACGCGGCGGTCTTGTAGCTGGCGAGGGTGGCGAACGGTTGACCACCGGCGCGGGCGACCGTCTGCACCGGAATGAAGGGCAGGAGGCTGTCCTTTCCGGTCAGATCGAACTCGGTGTAGATCCATTTGATCTCGATCATCCCGGCGACGTCGGTATTGAGGTCGAGACATCCGGTGGTGTTGGCCTTACACCCTCCAGCTGTGCCTCCCACGCTCCCGCTGTTGTTGCCGGGGAACCCGCCGTCGTTCGGCCCCATCTGGCCGTAACCGAGATCGATCTCGAGGCCCAGCACGGCCTTGGTCCGGCCGACGGCGAACTCGAAGTCGGGACGGAATCTCGTGCGGGCGTACCACTCGCGATCGCCGTCACGGGAGAAGTTGGCGTCGTAAAAGTTCCGACCGGCCGCCGTAACCTGGTCGAACAATCCTGAGATCGTGACTTTCGGTGCCGGCGTCTGCGCCAGGACAAGCGGCGCCGGCGTCACCAGAGTGACGAAGGCGAAGACTGCCGCCATGACGGGGAATCTTTTCATCACCGCATCCTCCCAAGTTGATGCTTGGTTCTGAGCGGGTTACGCCTGGTCACACAACAAGCCGAATCGGGGATTCCCGACACGAGGCCATTCGACCGGGACCGGCTGCTGGACGCCACGCGCTGCACAGGCGCACACGGTGCAAGGACACGGCCTCCACGGAATGGCTTGCGCTGTGAAGGGCGGGAGGGGAGACAGCTACCCCAGGTTCCATGCGCGACCTGGACCCCGAGCGCACGAACGTCCCCGGCATCGGTCGCCCTCCTCGACGAGGGCACCGCGCGGTCGTCCCAAAAACCCGATCCAGGGGCATGACTGCCTCCCCACGGTCCGGACAGTCAAGGCGGTGACGGGATAATCAGCACCCACCTACAGGTTGTCGAAGCTAGTCATCTCGGCCGCCGCAGTCAAGCGTCAAACAACACTGAATTAACCTTCATCCGATCTTCAGCATTTCTTCAGGTCGGGCCAGTTTCAGGTAAAGGAGAGCGACCTTCGCATTTGGTTCGGCACGCTCCAGTACGACGGGAAGCAGTCGGACGAAAGCCCATCGGCGATCGGCGTCATATCGACAGCCGGTAAGACCTTCACGAATCCCCGCAGGGTAAGCGATGACGAGACCTGCGCGAGGAGCCTCAGCTCGTCGCGTTCTCCCTGTTCACTTCCGCTGCGACGGCCTCCGCTGAGTGCGCCTTGAGGTGTTGTGGCTGAGAAACGACTCATCCCCGGGGATGTTCTTCAAGCGTTCTCAATCCCCGAGGTTGATCGGGTCGCCACCGCAGGTCTTGGGAAGCCCTCCGTCTCGGGCGCCACGATCACGTCGACGTTGCCGCCGACGAGATCCGGAACGTATAATCGCGCTTGGAGGTAGCCGGCATGCAGATCCGTCTCCCGCGCGATCTCGGAGGCCGGGTGCGCATGGCACCGGGCCCGATCACCGTCGAGGAGTTCTTCGCCCGTTTCCCTGAGGTCCCCCGCGACCTGCGCGACGAGCCGGTGCTCGCCGAGTTCGTCGGCGCCTTCGGTTCCCAGCTCAGGGTTGCCCAGAAGCCCTCACCGTGTGTGGCGCAGGCGGGCTCCGGCGACGCCGAGCACCATTTCTACACGCGTCTCGTCAACGATCTCGCCGTTTACGGCATCGGCCTCGCCCGGCGCGAGCGTACACTCCAGCGCCTGGAAGCCCTCCTTGTCGAGTACCGCGCGCAGCCCGCCACCTTCGCCTGCACGTTAGTCCCGCGCAAGGGGCCGGACGCGCCGCGCGCGGTTTGTAGATAGCGTCCGTCTCCCGATGTTTTGTCGGGTCGTGGCGATACCGCCACCTCCGGCGCCCTGATGATGCCCGCTCGGCCTCCGCGTGAAGCACGGGATCGAACGCTCTAGACAAAAATCTAACTGGAGGTGAGGCGTGCATTTGACATCGGAGATTGCAGGGGCCCCGCTTCGAATCAGCGCATGAAGTAGCGACGCCAACCCAGTCGGACCGATCGGTGGATGGCCAACTACCGTTGTCGCTCTGCTAGTCGTCCTGCAAAGGGTATGAGCGGAACGCGGTCTTCGACCGAGGCATGGGCACGTGCGTCCCCTTGACCGTGTGCCAGAGGATGGCGTTCAGGATCTGAGCATCTGCCTCGTCGGGTCGATCAAGGGGCAGCTCATTGGAGTCGTTGGCGCGATACGCGTTGTTCTGATTGACCTCGCTGAGGGACTGGTTGGGCCGGAGAACGTGGTAGGGCGTGAGTGTTGGCGTGTCACCGAAGGCGGCGATCATTGGCGCAGCTGCGGCGTCGAACTGACTCATGGGTGGGAGACCGAGGATGAGTTCGATGGTCCGTAGCATCGAGACCGTGGAGTACATGCGGTGATCAACGACGCCCCGTCGCACGTAGGGCGAGGCGATCAAGCATACGGTGCGGTGCGCATCGACATGGTCCGGTCCGTCCTGCGCATCGTCCTCGATGATGAAGATGGCCGTCTGCCGCCAGATTGGCGAGCGGGACACGATTTGTACAATCCGGCCCAGTGCGAGATCGTTGTCGGCCACCATGGCTCTCGGCGTCGGATAGCCCGGACGCGTGGCCGCCGTATGGTCATTGGGGAGTGAGAGGATCATCAGCCTCGGAACCGTGCCGCGCCGAGCGAACTCCTCAAACTCTGCCTCCCAAGCGTCGACGCGCGCCTGGTCACGAATCGAGAGGTCGTAGCCTGCGTAGGTGGGGGAGAAGTGCCCGGCGAGCGCATTGGCGAACGGAGCGGGCTCGACGGCCGGTGGCTTGGAGCGGAACGCGAAGAACTCTCCGTACACGCGATACGTAAGACCGGCCCGTGCGGCGTACTCCCACAAGTAGCCCCTCAGGGGCGCCGACGCGCCGGAGCCCCCCTGGAAATCGTAGGAGCGATTCCGGTTGGAGTAGTTGGCCGGCCACATCTTCTGCACATAATCGGTCGCGACAGCGGCGGTCGACCAATTGTGGCCGTCGGCCGAGACTTCTGCGTCCGCATAGCAGTTGTCCAGGAGGACGAATGTTTCCGCCAGGGCGTGGTGGTTGGGCGTTACGTCGCGACCGAACAGGACGAGATTGCGATCGCCGTCACCCTGGGGAAGATCGCCAAGGACTTGATCGTAGGTGCGGTTCTCTTTGATGATGTAGATAACATGCCGGATGAGACTCGGATCCCCAACGCGGCGAGGCACGGCGTGTGGAGTCGTGTCGCGTGGACCCTGTGTGAGAACCTTCTGGGTCTCGTCAAACCCGTTGTTCTTCACGACCTGCGTCGTGTACGCGTGGAGCGACGCCGCGTTGGGCAGAGCGATCACCGACAGCGTGCCGCGCGCCATGCTGCCGATGTACTGAGCAGTCGGCGCGGGTCGTTCCGGGTTGGGGCCGCGCGGATTTGCCCCGGCGCCGAGGCCCTTCATGTTCCCAACGTAGAGGGACTGCCCATCGCGAGAGACCGCGATAGCGCTCGGAAACCACGCGGTCGGAATCAGTCCGCGGATGCGGAAAGTCGCAGTGTCCACCACGGCGACATCGTTATTGCCCCCGTTCGCGACGTACAACGTGTGGCCATCCGGCGCCACCGCGAGGGCGTTGGGCATCGAGCCCATCGGCGCCCCCGGGTATGGTGAGAGATCCACCGTTGCCACCACCACGTCCGTCGATGTGTCGACGACGCTGACGGTGTCGCTTGTCGCGTTCGCAACGTAGAGACGCGTTCGGTCGGGTGAGAGCGCCAGCCCGCTGGCGTGGCCGCCGGTCGGAAGTCGCTGAAGCAGGCGCTGCTGACCGACGTCGATGACGCTCAGGCCCCCGCCATTCCATTCAGAGACATAGAGTTTTTCGCCGGCGTGGACCAGCGCATACGGAAGAGGGCCGATGTCGTTGGCCCTCGCGGCTGGCGCGAGCCGGACTCGTGCCCGCACCTGGCTCGTTGCCGTGTCGATAAACGCTACGGCATTCTCGAGATTGAGGGCGGCATAGAGAACAGCGCCGTCGGGCGAAATCGCAAGGCCTGCCGGGTAAATCCGGGACTTGGCGTCACCGAGCGAAATGGGGGGTCGTTCGGATAGCGCGCGCCCATCGAAGTCATAGATGCGGATCTTGTTGTTGCCGCCGGCGGAGGCATACACGCGGCGCCCATCCGGCGTGACGGCGATCCCCAGAAAGAGCGCCTCGGGGCTCTGGTACGGAATCGTCTGGACGACCTTCTGCGTCGCGGTATCGAAGAGCACGAGGCTCTGCTCGCCTTGACCGTTGTTGGAGATCAGTAGGTGTCGGCCATCCGGGGTGGTCGCGATCCCGAGCGGTCGATCCCCGATCTCGACCTGATGACCGACGGGCGTGAGCAGCCAATGATTTGGGGTTACTCCCGTACCGTCTCGTTGAGGTCCAACGCGACCGAAGAAGGAAGAGCCGGCCACAGCGCACGCTCCCAACGCGACGACCAGAAGAACCGCGAGGATCGACCTCCTCGGTTCGCGCATTCAGCGTCTCCTCCTGAGCGGGCCAAAGTTACAGACGGATTGGAACCAGAACACGAATTGCGCGCTGAGATTCTACTCTGCGAACCTCTCTGTCCGAGAGCGAACGCGGAAGAGGTAGTTTCCCCTCCGGCCAGTCCGCTTGCCTTCGGAGAGTGATCGGGCTACCTTCGGCCCACTACTCCGATCTGCATCGGCCCGGCTCGTTGGAGGACGCGGTATGCAGTGTCCCCGGTGCCCGCACGAGAATTCCCCGCAGGCGAGATCCTCGCTCTACGCCACTCGTTGAAGGAGGCATCCATGCCAGACGACGTCATCATCTCGGCTGACTCGCACATGACGGAGCCCCCCGACCTGTGGGTGGAGCGGATCGACAAACCCTTCCGTGACCGCGCCCCGCGGGTCGTCAGCGAGCACCAGGGCAAATCGGGGCACTGGTTTGTCTGCGAGGGACTTGAACCGCGTTCCGTGGCAGGCACGTTCGCGGCGGGGAAAACTCCCGAAGAACTGGCGGCGTTTCAAAAGGTTGGATATGAGGCTGCACGCCCAGGCGGCTGGGATCCGGCCGAGCGCCTCAAGGATATGGCGATTGACGGCGTGGCGGCAGAGGTCCTCTACACCACGCTGGGCTTCCGACTGTTTGGGCTCACCGATGCGCCCTTCCAGGCCGCGATTTTTCGATCGTACAACGACTGGCTGGCCGAGTTCTGTCGGTACGATCCGAAGAAGTTCGCCGGGCTGGCGCTGATTTCCCTCCTGGAGGTCGACGAAGGCGTTCGGGAGATCCAACGATGCGCCAGGTCGGGACTCAAAGGCGCCATGATCATGGCCTCACCCCCTGAGGGACAGGACTACAGTGAGCCGATCTACGATCCCTTCTGGGCGGCTGCGCAGGATCTCCGGATGCCCCTCAGCCTGCATACCTCGACGGGCCACGGCCGCGAGAGCCGCTACAACGTCAACCGATACATGCGGGCCATGACCCTGCCCCACGAGACCCAGCGTACGCTGACGACGCTGGTCTTCTCGGGTGTGCTGGAGCGCTTCCCCGCTCTCCGTATCGTCTCGGCCGAGAACGACATCGGCTGGATCGCGCACTACCTGTACCGGGCGGATTTCATCGCGGAGAAGTTTCGTTACACGGACCCGACCCCCATCAAGCTTTTGCCCAGCGGATACTTCCAGCGGCAGATCTTCGCCACCTTCATGGACGACCCGGTCGGGATCGCCAACTGGTCGTTCGTGGGCCGCGACAACTTCATGTGGGCATCCGACTACCCGCACACGATGGCGACCTGGCCGCATTCGCGCGATGTGATCACGCGGGACTTCAAAGGGGTGCCGGACGACGTCAAGTCGAAGATGGTCGGCGAGACCGCGGCCACGCTGTACGGGTTGCTCGCATAGGACAGCAATCATCCGGGCTGGAGGTAGATCATGGCTGAGCCGAAGCTGATTTCCGCCGATTCGCACGTGAACGAGCCGGGCGACCTCTGGGTGGAGCGCATCGACAAGCAGTTCCGCGAGCGAGCGCCACGGGTGGTGGAGAACCTGCCCGGGCAACGACCGGGAGCCTATCTGGTGCTGGAGGGCGTTACGTCCATCCATCTGGCCCAGGGCATGGGGGCCGGGAAGAAGCCCGAGGAGCTCCCGCAGTTCTTCCAGGCCTCTACGTACAAGGACGTACGTCCCGGCGGCTGGGACCCGGCCGAACGCATCAAGGACATGGATCTCGACGGCGTCGAGGCGGACGTGATCTACACCACCCTCGGGTTTCGCCAGTTCTGGCTCACGGACGCGGCGCTGCAGCGCGGCTGTTTCCGCGTCTACAACGACTGGCTGGCGGACTACTGTGCCTACGCGCCAAAGCGGCTGGCCGGGCTTGCGCTGATCTCCCTGTATGACGTCGGCGAGGCGGCGAAGGAGCTGAGACGCTGTGCCAGTCGAGGCCTGAAGGGCGCCCTCATTTGGGCTTCGCCGCCTGAGGACCGGCCCTATAGCTCTCGCGTCTACGACCCTTTCTGGGCCGAGGCGCAGGAGCTCAAGATGCCCATCAGCCTGCACAGCATCACGGGCATGGGCGCGGAAAGCCGCCTGGCGATCAAACAGCCCCTGGACCGCTACGTTCGCTCAACCGTCCTCTGCCATGAAGTGCAGCGCACGCTGGTCGTGTTGATCTTCTCCGGCGTCCTGGAGCGGTTCCCCGATCTCAAGTTCGTCTCGGCCGAAAACGAGGTGGGCTGGCTGCCCTTCTTTCTGCAGAAGCTGGACCAGGCCCAGGAAGAGTACCGGTATCTCTATCCGGCCCCGCTGAAGCTCACGCCGAGTGAATACTTCCGGCGCCAGATCTTTGCGACGTTCATCGATGATCGGGTAGGGGTGGCCAGCCGCGAGTCCATCGGGGTGGAAAACATCATGTGGTCCTCCGATTATCCTCATACCGTCTCGACATGGCCGCATTCACGCGAGGTCGTCGAGCGGGATTTCAAAGGGGTTCCGGCGAACGAAAAGCGGCAGATCGTGCGGGAGAATGTGGCGCGGCTCTATGGCCTTGCCCTGGCCTAGCCCGGCCGCGAAGGGGCTCGGGTTGAGGACGTTCGTCGCGCTCGTGTTCCTGCTCCTCGCGTCGACCGGCGTGCTCCACGCGGCGCCCGAAGGAACCATGACGTGGGGGGTGCACGTTTCCCTGGCCGCCCGGTGGCTCGACCCCGCAGAGACGGAAGGGACGATCATCCCGTTCATGGTGCTCTACGCCCTCCACGACGCGCTGGTGAAGCCGATGCCAGCCGGTCTCAATACGCTGAGCCTGGCCGAGTCGTGGACGATGGCGAAAGACGGCCTCACCTACGAGTTCGTTCTCCGCAAGGGCACCAAGTTCCACAACGGCGACATCGTGACCGCCGGGGACGTCAGGTTCTCCTTCGAACGGTACCGGGGCGCGGCCGCCAAACAGATCAAGGAGAAGGTCCGAGAGGTGCAGGTCGTGGACCCTTGGCGAGTCCGGTTCCACCTCAAGGAGCCCTGGCCCGATTTCTTGACGTACTACGGCACGACAGCGTCGGGCGTGGGGTGGATCGTCCCTCAAAAATACGTCGAACAGGTCGGCGACGATGGCTTCAAGAAGGCTCCGGTTGGCGCGGGCCCGTACCGGTTGGTCTCTTTCAATCCTGGCGTGGAGTTGGTAGCCGAGGCGTTCGAGGGTTACTGGCGGAAGGCGCCACACGTCAAGCGCCTTGTGTTCAAGGTCACGCCCGACGACACGACGCGCGGCGCTGCCCTCAAGAAAGGAGACGTGGACGTCATCTTCCAAGTGAACGGGCCCGTCGCCGAGGACCTGCGACGTACACCCCATCTGAG
>Ga0137418_10005960_pt1 | contig 11204 bp, 8 predicted proteins | sample CZODoug3_1_2_16f_FD_122242 | JGI IMG/M metagenome (GOLD analysis project Ga0137418, IMG submission 122242) | Vadose zone soil fungal communities from Angelo Coast Range Reserve, California, USA - CZODoug3_1_2_16fungal (Hybrid Assembly) | ecosystem: Environmental > Terrestrial > Soil > Vadose... | reverse complement strand
GGAGACGTTTGAGAAATTCTGGGAGGCTTCGCGTGGGTGTATCAAGATGATGACCATCGCGCCGGAACTGGAAGGAGCGCGGCCGGTGATTGCTGAGGCCACATCGAGAGGTGTGTGCGTGAGCATCGGGCATTCGGACGCGGACCTGCAAGCGGCGCAGGGTGGCGTCGCAGCGGGCGCGCGGCATGCGACACACGTATTCAATGCGATGCGACCCCTGGATCATCGCGATCCTGGGATTCTGGGGGTGGTCTTGATGGATGGACGGCTCAGCGCGGAGATCATTGCTGACGGGGTTCACGTCGATCCTTTGATTGTCCAGCTATTCCTGAAAGCCAAAGGCCCCGACGCCGCCGTGCTGGTCACAGACGGTACGTCGGCGACCGGAATGCCGAACGGCCGCTATCGCCTTGGTTCCCTTGATGTTGAAGTCAAGGATGGGAAGTGCATGGCGGACGGGAAGCTTGCTGGTAGCGTTCTCAGCATGGACAAAGCTGTCCAGAACGTTATGAAATTTGCGAATTGGGACCTGCAGCAGGCAGTCCGCTTGGCTACGGTTAACCCGGCACGCACTGCGGGGCTTCCGAATGCCGGAAAGCTCGCCCCCGGGGCAGTCGCGGACATTGTGGCGCTCGGGCCGGGCGCCGAACTTCGTAAGACGATCGTGCGCGGCCAAGTCGCGTAGCACTCGAAATGACCGAGGAGACGAGAAGGATGGCAGAGAAGCGGGACTTTCCCCATCACATGATCAAGGAAATTTTCGAACAGCCGCAGGGTCTGCACGACACCATCGCACCCCGCATCTCGCTGCGAGAGGGCGTGGTGCAACTGAATGAGGTTCCCATCGGCCGTGACGAATTGCGCGGCTTGCAGCGCATCCATATTGTTGCCTCGGGAACAAGCCGTCACGCCGGCATGGTTGGGCAATACATGATGCAGCAACTGGCAGGCCTTCCAGTGGACGTCGACTACGCCAGCGAGTTCGAATATCGCAACCCGATGATTGGGACCAGTGAATTGACGATTGTCATTACCCAGTCGGGCGAAACAGCGGATACGGGCGCGGCCCAGCGGGAAGCGAGGTCCAAGGGCTCGCGCACGGTAGCGATCTCGAATGTCGCGGGCACCACCATCGCGCGCGAGGCGGATGGCGTCATCTACACGTTAGCCGGTCCAGAAATCAGCATTGCGTCGACCAAGGCTTTCACCGCCCAAATGGCAGCCCTGTTCCTATTCGCTCTCTACCTTGGCCAGGTGCGCGAGAGTATTTCTAAGGACCTGCTGGCTCATTACATTCGCGAACTGCTTGACCTTCCCGGCAAGGTCAAGACGCTGTTGAATTGCGCTGCGGAGTGTGAGCGAATCGCGGCTGAGTTTCATGCGTTCGACGATTTTCTTTTTCTCGGCCGGGCGATCCACTACCCCATTGCCATGGACGGTGCCCTCAAACTCAAGGAAGTCTCCTACGTTCACGCGGAAGGCTACCCAACCGGAGAGACCAAGCATGGACCGAACGCGTTGATCGACGAGAATCTGCCGGTGGTGATCATCGCCACCCGCGACCTCAAAGATCCGGGTTCCGTACTGCGCTACGAGAAGAGTCTGGGGAACATCGCCGGGTTCAAGAAGCAATCTAGCCGTGTGATTGCGCTGGCTTCCGAGGGTGACCAGCAGGTGGCGAAGCCCGTGGACCATGCCATCTTCATTCCAACCGCTCCGGAGCTGCTTTTGCCGATCCTCGAAATTGTTCCGATGCAGCTTTTCGCCTACTACATGGCAGTGAAGCGCGGGCTCGACGTCGACCGGCCGCGCAATCTGGTCAAGTCCGTGACGCTGGAGTAGTGGAAGAAGACGGTTGCGAGTAGGTTGCTGCTAGTTTGGCTTCCGGGTCTTTCCGTCAGCGAGATACTGCAGCATCAGGGCCTCGGCTGCGTTCCGGATGCGTTCGTTCAGGGGATTGGGCGGCTGTAAAAGGGCGGCATCGTTGGATGGCTTTTGCCGGATGGTCTCTCGTAATTTCTCCCCGAATTCGGATTCGTTTGTCATGACCTGCAGATAGAACCAGAGGAAATGGCGCATCTGGTCAAGTGCCGATTTCAGCACCTCGAGCGATTCCAACTCAGGCACTTCGCTGAGAGCCTCCATCAGTTCCGGGTTGCCGGGAGCCTCCATGGCTGCGCAGTTGAGTTCTCTTTGAATGGCGCGCAGATCGTCAGTCACGCGCAGGATTCGGAGATGAACATCTTCCAGGTAGTCGTTCTTTTCCATGTTCATGGGGCCCTGAAATACACCTCAACATCTCATCGGCAAAACCAGGCGAATAGATGTCCCACGGGCATGAGCTTTGGTAATTCTTCGTTACCTTGGTGAGAAAGGCCCATTTGACACGGGTTTCAGAGGGCTGCGACGTCGGACGGACTATCGAAAGTGCAGCGACGCATTTCCGGTACGCCTAAAACTCGTACACCGGTGCAGGGATGTCCGACCGCGCCGGCCAGCGCTTTCAGCATTTGCTCCAAAGTAATCAGGCCCAGTCGGCGCGCTCCTTCGCGGGTGGATGGCAACCGCTCCAGCAACCAGTAAGCAGGGAGCAACGCGTACGGCCAGTGATGCCCCGGGCCGAGGACGTACCAGGGACGCAGGATCGTGGCGTTCAGACCGCTGTCCAGAATCATAGACTCGCACTCCTCCCGGACCGCGATGTAGGCCTTCATCATCGGCGCCGGATGCGCGACGCTGACGTAGACAAAGTGACGAATGTCGGCCCCGACCGCAACAGCCACGGCTTCCCGGCCAGCCACCAAGTCGATGCTTCGGAACTCCGCTGCCTTGGCTGGGCTGGGATGGGCAACGCGGACCAGTTGGACAAACGTCGTGGCGGGTTGCACTTGATCCCTGTAGGTCTTGGCGTTCAGTGCGTTCCCCAACACCGGGGTGCATCCGGGAGGCAACTTGCTTTGCGATTGGGGCCGCACCAGGGCTCGTACCTGATGGCCGCAGCTCAAGAGACGCGGGATCAGGCGACTTCCCATGTAGCCGCTGCCACCGCTGATGAAAATGTGCTGACTCCTGGTCATTGCGCTCCCAGATCTTCTCCGATTTCAGTACGCGCAATCGGTCTGGACGGATTGCGTAAGTGATGGCGGAACGATCATCCCTTGTTCCCAGACCTTCCGAATGCTAGGCTGTGCGCCTCGATGAAATCGTGTCCCTCCCGTGTGCTTTTCTCAAGCCTGCTCGTGCTGTCGTCGATCTCGTTCTCGCCAATAACCTCCCCGTCGAACGCATGGGTGACGGACAAAAACGTCGCCGTGGCGATGCGAGACGGAGTCGTACTGCGTGCGGATGTCCTTCGACCGAAGGCTGGGGGGCCGTTCCCGGTGCTGGTGTATCGCACGCCCTACGGCAAGGAGGAAGCGCTCAAAGACTACACCACCTTCCGCCGTGCCGTGGAGCGCGGCTATGCGGTCGTAGTCGAGGATGTGCGCGGACGGTATGCCTCAGCCGGCGAATTTCGCCCGTATCAGAACGAAGGACACGACGGCTACGACACCATCGAATGGGCGGCGAAGCAATCGTGGTCGAACGGGCAGGTCGGCACTTTCGGGCTCTCGTACCCGGGAGCGGTCCAATGGCTCGCCGCGGTCGAGAATCCTCCCCATCTGCGGGCCATGGTTCCAGCAATGACATTCTCGACGCCGGAGAACTTTTTCTATGCCGGCGGAGTCTGGGACATGTCGTGGATGGAGTGGATCTGGAACAACATCGCCTATGAGGCGAGGATCAAGAAGAACCTTCCGGGCCCGAAGACGTACAAAGAGTCCTTAGCCGTTTGGAAAGACGTTGGACCAAAAATGCAGGATACGCTCCCGTTGCGCGACGTGAGCGAACTGAAAGGCGTTGCGCCTTACTATTTCGGTTGGCTCAATCATCCAGCCGACGACCCCTGGTGGGACTGGTGCGAATTGCGCAATAAGTACGCCCGCGTGCATGCAGCTGTCCTGAATCTTTCGGCTTGGTATGACGACAACTACGGTCCTGAGGGCGCCGCGACCAACTTTGCGGGTCTTTTGAAAGCGCGAGTCCAGGAAGGGCACCCGCAAACCAGCCTGCTGTTGGGGCCTTGGGTTCATGGTGTGGACGAGACCGCGAAGACGAAATCAGGTGAACGTGAGTTCGGCCAACACGCCGCCATCGACTACGACGATGTCATTTTGAATTGGATGGATCACTACCTGCGCGGCATGAACAACGTGGAGCACGCAAAGCCGGTTCGGTACTTTGTTATGGGCGATAATCGGTGGCGGGAGGCGGATTCGTGGCCTCCAGTCGCCGATCCCACTCCCTACTACCTGACTGGAATCGCTGCCGCCGCGCATGTAGGAGGCTTAACTACCAAGGCCCCGACGGAAGCGGAGGAATTTACCGCGTTCGTCTCCGACCCGGCAAATCCGGTGCGAAATCCCTATGCAAGCTCAGGAGCGCATGACTACCGGCGGTTGGACAAGCGTGCCGACGTGCTGACATTCGATTCCGCGGTGCTGGATAGCGATACGGAGGTGACGGGTCCAATCAAGGCGGAGATCTACTTATCTTGCGATTGCCGCGATTTGGACCTGTGGGTGCGCCTGCTCGATGTCGCACCCGACGGAACAGTGTTCAACCTCATGAGCCCAGGGCTGGATGTGCAGCGTGCCAGCTATCGTGAGCTGAAGCGCGGAAGACAGCTGCTGAGTCCAGAACAGATTTATGAGGTGACCCTGGACCGTCTGATCACAAGCAACGTGTTTCAGAAGGGACACCGGATTCGCGTGCAGATTTCCGCGACGTTCTTCCCGAATTTTTCCCGGAACCTGCACAACGGTGAGTTAGAAAGCGTTTCGGCGAAGATGCAGAAGGCCAACATTCGCATTTATCACGACGTGGCGCATCCGTCCCACATCGTACTGCCGGTTGTTCCGCGCTGAGCTCATGTTGCTGGGCAATTGGCTTGGTTGCGTACGCCTTCCGGTATAATTCGCGCCGTCCGCATACGACGTGAACTGGCCCTCGGAGGAATTCTTGGCCATGCGCCACTGGGTTTCCAGTCCGGCTGTTCTTCTGATCCTTTCTGTTGCAACCTCGGCGCAACGGGCGCCTGTACTCAAGCAGATCGATGTACCCCACCCCTACTACTTCCGCGAGATGTATCTGCCTCAGTTGACCACGGCGCCCAGTTCTGTCACTTGGGCACCAGATTCGAAGTCAGTTGTGTATTCCATGGGTGGATCTCTCTGGCTGCAAAAGATCGATTCTCAAACCGCTGAGCAATTGACAGCAGGTCCGGGATACGACTATCAACCCGATTGGTCCGCCGACGGGCGATGGATCGTCTACGCGAAATACAAGCAGGACGCGATCGAGCTTTGCGCACTGGATCTAACCAGCAAAAAGGCACAACCGCTGACGCAGGATGGCTCGGTGAATGTTGAACCGCGTTTTTCACCGGATGGTAAGCGCATTGCTTTCGTCTCCACCGCATTCCATGGGCGTTTTCACATTTTCATTAGTCGTTTCGAGGAGGGCAAGCATCACGATGTGCAGCGGGTGACCGGCGAAAACCGCAGCCCACTGCCTCGCTACTATTACAGTCCGTTCGACCACGAGATTAGCCCCGCGTGGTCGCGCGATGGCTCAGAGTTGCTGTTTGTTTCGAATCGTGGACACATCTATGGGACAGGTGGATTCTGGCGGATGAAGGCCGAGCCCGGCGCGCAAGCGCGGGAACTCCACTACGAAGAAACGGCATGGAAGACACGCCCGGACTTTTCTCCGGATGGTAAGCGTATCGTGTATGCCTCGTACCTGGGTCAGGCGTGGCATCAACTCTGGGTGATGCCGGCACAGGGCGGAAATCCGTTCCCGCTGTCGTACGGTGATTTTGACAATGTCAATCCGCGCTGGTCACCGGACGGTCAAAAAATCGCATTCATTTCCAATCGCTCCGGGAATACGGCGCTTTGGATTCAGCAAGTGCCGGGTGGCGCACAGCAGCAACTCCTGGTCAAAGACAGACGTTACTTGACTTCCATGGGTCGCGTGAATCTAACGGTGCTTGATTCCGCAGGCCACGAGACTTCTGCGCGTGTCTTTGTCACTGGAGAAGACGGACGGGCCTACGCTCCTGACGATGCGTGGATGCATGCCGATGACAGCTTTGATCGCAGCGAGAGAGGCTTTGAAGCGCACTATTTCCACACGACTGGCAAAGCGGACCTCCCGGTCCCAGCCGGGCGCGTGACGGTGGAGGCCATGAAGGGATTTGAGCATCACTTTGAACGGCAGACGATCGAGGTGAAAGCTGGCCAGACAGTACCGGTCACGGTCCGGTTGCGGATGCTCGACCTGCCCACAGCCAAAGATTCGCGCTGGGTGAGCGGCGATGTGCACGTGCACATGAACTACGGGGGCGCCTACCGTAATGCGCCCGCACACCTCGTCTTCCAGGCTTCCGCGGAGAATCTGCCGATCGTCCAGGATCTAGTCGTCAACAAGGAACAGCGCATTCCCGATATCGTGTATTTCCGCACAACGCCGGACCCCGCTTCAGCCTCGAGCAATCTGTTGCTTCATGGGCAGGAGTTCCACACCAGCTACTGGGGACACCTTGGACTTCTTCATTTGACCCGAAATTTTCTGCTTCCGGACTATGTTGCGTACGCGAATACAGCCGCCGCCAGCCTGTTTCCGACGAACGCGAGCGTTGCCGACCTGGCTCATGAGCAGCAGGGCCTGGTTGGTTACGTTCATCCCTTCGATACGTACCCGGATCCCGCCAAGGATGCGCTCACCAACGAATTGCCGGTGGATGTGGCCCTGGGCAAAGTTGACTACATCGAAGTGCTCGGCTTCGCCGACCACAAATCGACGGCGAAGGTCTGGTATCAGCTGCTGAATTGTGGGTTTCACCTTCCCACCGCAGCGGGTACCGATGCGATGGCCAACTTCGCCTCCCTGCGTGGACCAGTGGGACTCAATCGGGTTTACGTTAAAGTGCCAAATGGACCGCTCGACGTTGAACCGTGGTTAGCGAACTTGAAGCAGGGCCGAACCTTTGCGACCAATGGTCCGTTGCTCGGCTTTTCGCTTGGACAGCGAGAGATCGGCGATGACTTGCGCTTACCGGCGGGAAGCCAGGAGGTCAAGTTCTCGGCGTGGCTGCGCTCGATTGTACCGGTGGATCATCTAGAGATCATCTGCAATGGTCAAACCGTAAGACATCTGAAACTCACCGGAAATCGGGACACGATCGATGCAGAGGGGACGCTGCCGATCTCGACAAGCGGTTGGTGTCTGCTGCGGGCTTCCAACGACCGAGCGGTCTATCCGGTGCTGGACATTTATCCCTACGCGACAACCAGTCCGATTTATATCAGGGTCGAGGGCTCACGGAGCCAGCCCAAAGATGAAGCGTCGTACTTCATCGCCTGGATCGATCGACTCATCTCTGCCGCTCAGGCCAATACGGATTGGAACGACAACCAAGAGAAACAAGCCGTGCTCGATCAGCTTTCCCGGGCGCGCAAGGTCTACGAGCACATGCTCAACTAGATTCGTGTACGCGGAGACAAGCCGGTTTTGTTCCAGCGCCGTCCGCGAGAAGAGAGGCCGTCCCTGAAGGGACTTGCCTTCATTCCTACGCACAACCCCGGACTTACGTCCGGGGCTAGCGGCTGCCGTCGCTACGCGACTGGAACTCAGAGATCCGTGCTAACACAGGGGACGCCACGCTATCGCCCAGCGCTCGTGTGCGAACGTGCCTCCGCACTCTGCTGCTCCAGTTGCAGCAATGTCCGTTTGCGCTCGACGCCCCAGCGGTAACCGCCCATTTCTCCATCCTCGCGCACTACGCGATGGCATGGAATCGCCACGGCAACCGGATTCGTTGCACACGCACGCGCCACAGCGCGGGCGGCGGTGGGACGTCCGATGGCTTTTGCAACTTCACCGTAGGATTGCGTCACGCCGAACGGCAAGGATTGCAGGTGCGTCCAGACGCGGCGTTGGAATGCCGTCGCTTGTATGTCGAGCGGCAGAGTGCGGTTCAGATTATGACCAGCTATCCGGTCCAGCACCGCATTCGTCCAGGAGCGCATCGATTCGTCTTCACGCTTGCGAACGGCGAAGGGGAACTCGCGCTTCAGGCCTTCGGTTAACTCGTCGTCGCTATCTGCAAACTGAATCGAGCAGATACCCTTATCCGTGACAGCAATCAGCATGCGGCCCAAGGCCGAATCCGTGCATGCGTAGCGAATGGAGGCGGCAACCGCGCCTCGGCGGTACTTGTCGGGCGTCATGCCCAGTTGAGAAGCGGTGCGCTCGTATAACCGGCTGCTCGAACTGTAGCCCGCATCGTAAAGGGCGTTCGTCACGCTTTGTCCCGCTTGCAGATTGCGTTTGAGCAGCTTCATCCGGCAAGAATCAGCATAGGCGCGAGGAGAGATGCCCAGCGCCTTCTTGAATGTTCTTTGCAGATGAAACGGACTTTGGCTAAATGCCGCACCCAAAGCCTCCAACGTCACAGGCTCGTCGAGATGCTGTTCAATGTAGCGGCAGATATTCTTCACCATGTCGGTCTGCGGATTGCGGCTGGCAGCCTTGGGGCGGCAGCGGAGACAGGCACGGTAGCCCGCTTTCTCGGCGTCTTCGGGATGACGGAAGAACGTCACATTTTCGCGGCGTGGGCGCTTTGCCGGGCAGGATGGACGGCAGTAGACGCCTGTGCTCGAAACCGCAAAGAAGAATTCCCCATCGCGCCGGGCATCGCGCGCCAGCACGGCATCCCACCATTTGTTGTCGGGGATCGCAGCCATGGTCGGATCGCTTTCCAGATTGAGTATCGCATTGGTTGTCATGATGGGAAAGATAGGCCAGCGGGGCTGCGCGAGCTATCCAAAGCTTGCGGTCAAACCAAGTTTCCTGCAAGATGCTGAAGCACTAGGCAATCCTGTAATGAGAATCTTTCGGACCTGGGCGGTTCTGCTGTTTTCCTGCGCACCCATGATGAGCCAAACGAGCGCGATGACGCCTTGCAACCAGCCAACCGCTGAGATTGTTGCCTCACCGACTCAAGGAATTGTTCTCAACGCGGCGCGGCCAGCCTCTGACTGGGACTCAGCAACTCCCGTGACGTTTTGTTCCGATTGGCAAGGAAAGAACCCGGATCCGGATCGCGAGACCAGGGTACGCGCAGTCTGGTCGCGCGACACGCTATACATTCGCTTCGAGTGCCGGTATCGCGTACTTCATGTGTTTGCCGACTCCGATCCCAATGGACGACGTGATCACCTGTGGGATCGCGATGTTGCGGAGGCTTTCCTGCAGCCCGATGCCTCGCAGCCAAGGGCCTATAAGGAATTTGAGATCAGCCCGAACGGACTTTGGATTGACCTTGACATCTCGCCGGGGGCCAAGCCAGACCTGAAGAGTGGACTGCAGCGCTCCGTGGCATTAGATGAGTCGGCCCACACCTGGACGGCCGAACTCGCGATTCCGATCAAAGCGCTCACAGCGGCGTTCGACCCGAGCGCGATCTGGAGAGCAAATTTTTACCGCGTCGAAGGTAAGGAAGAACCTCGCGGCTATTACGCCTGGCAACCAACCAACACGCCGCAGCCTAATTTCCACGTTCCAAGCGCGTTTGGGCGAATGCGTTTCGCAACACCAGGCAAGAAATAAGAGTACACGTTTGAACGAGCCGCGCTTCAGTGCGGTAAGGGCTGGTGCCGGCCCACGATCGTCTTGATGCCGGCCCGCTGGCGCAAGACTCCGAGAAGTGCCTGGGCTGCATTGAGGTACGTCTTGTTGGAATCAGAAGTATCCGCCCATACAGCGTCGTAGATCACTTGGGCGGCTTCCTTCACCTCCATATGCAGCGCTGATTCGCAATGATCAAACTGAGTCTGCAACTGGTGGTAACAGTCCTTGCAGACGGTAGGTCCCTCGTGCGCTCCGCCGCGTTCATCAGAGAAGGTGCAGCGTAGTTGCGCCGAAGGGTTGATTTGGATGTGGGCGGCGTACAGCTTTGCCTTAAATTCACGGAGAAAGCGTTCCCGCTCCTCGTCCAGAACTGCCGCGTCGGCTTGTAACTCAACCACGGGGCGATTTTCTGGAGCCAGTGCAACCGGGGAAACCCTTTCTGATGACTTGCAGACCGGACAGGCGTTCAAATTCGCTAGGTAGTAGGTCTTGCATTTCGTGCAAGGCAGTCCGTAGCCGGCCGGCTTGTGAATCAGCTCGTCCGAAGAAATGGGCGCGGCGGAAGGTTGCATGCGGCGGACGCCGTTTTCCTTAGGCAGGGCAGCCGCCGTGGCTTGATAGCCCGCCGGTACCGGTTGTTGTCGCGTCAAGTCCATAACAAATCCCCTGAGTCATCTCCAGTCTATGCAGGAGACGCGGCTTCGCCGAACACCACGAGTACAGTGCCCTGCATTGTCCGGTCGGCCAAGGTGTGCCAGAGCTCTGCACCGCCCTGGATCAGTAAATTCTCAGATCATCTCCGGCTCAACGTCGCCGGGCTAACGCGCGTTCGTGTCTTTCATCAGCTTCACCAGCTCATCGCGGCGGGCTCGATACAGCGTCCGGCTGGGATCCAATCTGGAGGCCAGTTCCAACTCCGCCAGGGCCTCACCGTAGCGGTCCATGGTCATCAGACACGCCGCCAGAGAGTAATGATTGTCGGCGGACGGGCTAAGTCGAAGGGCCTCGCGAAATTCCTTCTCGGCAGCTTGCACTTGTTTTTGCTGGAACAATGCAGTTCCTAAATAGTGATGAGACACGTCCGAATCGGGGTTGAGCGAGACGGCCAGGCGGAATTCCCGCAGAGCCGCTTCCGGTTTGTCGTCCAGCAGCAGCGCCTGCCCGAGAACGCGATGTTCCGCCGCTCCGGTCGGATTCAGGCGCAGAGCCAACTGCAATTCCTCGACCGCGCTGTCGTAGTTCCTTTTCGCCATGTACGCGCTGGCCAGGCAAGCGTGTCCCTGCTCCCACTCGGGATGCAGGCGATAGAGTTCGCTGAGCTCCGCCACCGCCTCGTCGAACTTGCCCTGATCGCAGTAGGTGTTGCCTAGGTTGCTGCGGATGGAGGGCTCCTGAGGGGCGATACGTTTTGCTGTGCGATACTCGTCGACCGCCTCGGCCAGCTGGCCTTGTTTATGCAACACGAA
>Ga0137418_10005959_pt1 | contig 11204 bp, 10 predicted proteins | sample CZODoug3_1_2_16f_FD_122242 | JGI IMG/M metagenome (GOLD analysis project Ga0137418, IMG submission 122242) | Vadose zone soil fungal communities from Angelo Coast Range Reserve, California, USA - CZODoug3_1_2_16fungal (Hybrid Assembly) | ecosystem: Environmental > Terrestrial > Soil > Vadose... | reverse complement strand
CGGCAGGAATTACGCGTCGGATCCCGAGGGCCGCTGGTATTTCCAGAACGGCCCGCAACGGGTGTTCGTCGCGCTCGATTACACGCCCTGGGTCTACAGGCTAGACGACGCGGGGCAGGGTCTGGTCGCGCACACGGGGGCCGCGCCGCGCGCGCTCGAAGCGGTGTTTCTCGACGACGCGGGCGCGCTGCTCCTGAAGACGGAGATCGGCATCGGAGTGCTGCTCGACCGCGATCTCGCGGCCTTTCTCGAGCGCATTGCCGACGTGCGCGGCCGGCCGGCCGAGCGGCTCCTGGAAGAGATCGCGCGGGGCGCGGAAGCGCAGGCGATGCTGCGGGGCAAGAAGGTGCCGATCGCTTCCATTCACTCCGCGGACGTTCCCGGCCGGTTCGGATTCGTCGCTAGGCCAGCGCCCCGGGCGGGCGAGCCGGAGTGCTGAGCGAGCCCGGATGTAACGAGGTGTAAGAGGTGTAAAAGGCCAGCGCCGGCCCGGCGCCGGCGTTACACTTCTTCGGAGCCGGGTTCTCCGCGAATAGGAGGCTCCAATGCGACGAGCGATTGCGATTCTGCTGGGATTGGCGCTGCTGGCGGGCACAGACGCCGTCTTCGCGCGCGGCGGCTGGGGCGGCGCAGGGCATGCAGGCGGAGGACGCGGCGGGCCATCGATGGGCTTTCACGGCGGACACGGGGGAATAGCCACCGTCGGCGCACATGTCGGGCATCCCACCGGACGGACTTTCGTGGGCGTTCGCCCCGGGTTCGTCGGCCGTCCCTATCCTCCCCATCACCACCACGGATTCCACGGCGGCACGGTCGTGATCGGTGCGCCGTTCTTTTTTCCTTACTATCCCTACTATCCCTACTATCCTTACTATCCTTCGGCGTACCCGGTCCCGTATGCGGAACCGCCGGTCTACATCGAGCAGGGCGCGGGCGTGTATTACTACTGCCCCGATTACAACGATTACTACCCCAAAGTCTCCAGCTGCCCCTCGCAGTGGGTGCCGGTCTCAGCGAGCCCGAGCGAAGCCCCGCGCTAAAGGCCCGCCGCTAGCCGGTGGTCAGCACGACCTTTCCCTGAACCTTGCGGTTGATCATGTCGTTGAGCGCGTCGGCTGCGCGCGCTAGCGGGTAGCTCGCGCTCACGAGCGGCTTGATCTTCCCCGCGCGTAGCCACGCAGTGAGCTCCCTCAGGTTCGCCGCGTTGAGATCGCGTTCCCGCCGCGCGAACTCGCCCCAGAAAACGCCCACGATAGCGCAGCCCTTGAGCAGCGTCAGGTTGAGCGGAATCCTGGGGATCTCGCCCGAGGCGAAGCCGACCACGAGGTAGCGTCCCTTCCAGGCCATTGCGCGCAGCGCGGGCTCGGAATACTTTCCGCCGACCGGGTCCAGGGCGATGTCGACGGCGCCTCCCAGATTCCTGAGCGCCTCGCGCAAGTCCTCGCGCTCGTAGTTGATCGTGACATCGGCGCCGAAACGCCTGCAGGTTTCCAGTTTTTCGTCGGACGAGGCGCAGGCGATCACGCGCGCACCGAAGAGCTTGCCGAGCTCGACGGCGGCAAGGCCGACCCCGCCCGCCGCGCCGAGCACGAGCAGCGTCTCGCCCGCCTTGATTCGCGCGCGGTCCCTGAGCGCGTGGTAGGCCGTGGCGTAGACCAGGCCGAACGAGGCGGCGACCGTGAAATCGAGGCCGGCCGGAACCGGCGCGACGAGCGCTTCGTCGACCACGGCTTCCTCCGCGTAGCCGCCCCAGCGCATGTGCGCCATCACCCGGTCCCCGGGCATGAAACCATGCACGCCCTCGCCGACCTGCCTGACCACGCCGGCGATCTCGCTCCCCGGCGAGAAGGGCAGCTCGGGCTTGAACTGGTACTTGTTCTGGATGAGGAGGACGTCGGGGAAATTCACCCCGCTCGCTTTCACGGAGACCAGGAGCTGTCCCTTGCCCGGCGCGGGCGACGGAACGTCTTCGACCACCAGCGAGTCGGGCGGCCCCCAATTCTTGCACAGCACGGCTTTCATGCGCGCCCTTTCCGGATTCCTGGGCCATCATAAAGCGCTGTTGCTTCGGTCACAAATGTCGGGCTACCATGCGCTCGAAGGGGGTGCCCATGGCCGAGAACGCGACATCGCCGCAATACGTGGGGTTCTGGAAGCGGGTTTTCGCCACGTTCATCGATACCCTGATCCTTGTCGTCGTTATCGGACTGATTGCGGTTGCGGTCTACGGGATGCAATACGTGCGCCTCTCCTCCGAGGGGAAAACCGTGATGTTCGATTTGCTCGTGCAGGGACTGCTCCCTGCGCTCGCGGTGGTCGTCTTCTGGCGCTACCGCGGCGCGACCCCTGGGAAGATGCTGATCTCGGCCAAGATAGTGGACGCAGAGACATTCGGGACGCCTTCCACGGGAAAGCTGATCGGGCGTTACTTTGCCTATATCGTTTCCTGCATCTTCATGCTGGGATTCATCTGGATCGCTTTCGACAAGCGCAAGCAGGGCTGGCACGACAAGCTTGCGGGGACCGTGGTGATCCACGCCGAGAACGACTGAAGGCTGCGCTCGCCCGCAACCGGAACGTACGCCAGAAAAGGGGAAGACATGAGCTGGGGATTCTGGGTTGTCGTCGGCATCGTCGTCGCGGCCGTGGTGTGGCTGATCTCGATGTACAACGGACTGGTCGCGCAGCGCAACCGCTTCAAGAACGCCTTTGCGCAGATCGACGTCCAGCTGAAGCGCCGCTACGACCTGATCCCCAATCTGGTGGAAACGGCGAAGGGCTACATCAAGCACGAGCGCGGCACGCTCGAAGCGGTGATCGCGGCGCGTAATACCGCCCACGCCGCCAACCGGCCCGCCGCGGCCAACCCGGCGGATCCCGAGGCGATGAAGCAATGGATCGCTGCGGAGGCCGGCCTTTCGGGCGCACTCGGCAGGCTCTTTGCTGTGTCCGAATCGTATCCCGACCTTAAAGCCAACCAGACCATGATGCAGCTCTCCGAGGAGCTCACCAGCACCGAGAACAAGATTTCGTTCGCCCGCCAGGCCTACAACGACGCGGTCATGAGCTACAACACCGCGATCGAGAGCTTCCCGGACAACTTCGTCGCCGGCTTCGGCGGCTTCAAGGAGGCGACCCTGCTCGAGTCCACCGAGTCCCCCGAGGAGCGCAGGCCCGCCAAGGTGTCGTTCAGCTAGCGCCGCGGCGGCGGCGCAATGGATTTCTTCGAGCAGCAGCACCGCGCCCGGCGCCGCACGTGGCTGATGCTCCTCCTGTTCGTGCTCGCCGTCATCGCCATCGTCGCCGCGTTCGACCTGGTGTGCGCAATCGTGTACGTCTGGTTGTTCGACGCGCAAATCCTGTATTCGACGAGCGGCCTTCTGCAGCAGGTTCCCCGCTCGGTTTACCTGTGGTCCACTCTCGCAACGCTGCTCGTCATCGGCTGGGGAACCGCGTCGCGGCTGCACCAGCTCTCCGGCGGCGGCGTCGCGGTCGCGGAGCTGGTCGGCGCGCGCCATGTGAAGCGCGACAGCGGCGAACCGGCGGAGCGCCGCTTGCTCAACGTCGTCGAGGAGATGGCGCTCGCCTCGGGCATCACCGTGCCGCTCGTGTTCGTGATGGATGACCAGCGCGCGATCAACGCCTTCGCCGCCGGTTACTCTCCCAACCAGGCGACGGTCATCGTGACGCGCGGGGCGCTGGAGCAGCTCAACCGGGACGAGCTGCAGGGGGTCGTGGCGCACGAGTTCAGCCACATCCTGAACGGCGACATGCGTCTCAACATCCACCTCCTCGGCGTGATCGCAGGAATCGTGATGATCGGCTCGATCGGGGCGTTCCTGATGACGGGCATCCGCAACGGCGACGACCTGCGCCGAGCGGGAACGGACATCCGCGTGTTCTTCCTCGGGCTCCTGCTGTGGCTGATCGGCTCGATAGGGGTGCTGGCGGGCCGGCTGATCAAGGCGGTGATCTCCCGCGAGCGCGAGTTCCTCGCCGATGCGTCGGCGGTGCAGTTCACCCGCAATCCGGAGGGCATCGGGGGAGCGCTGTTCAAGATCGGCCTGCGCGGCAGCACCATCGCGCAGCGTCACGCGGAGGAGCTGTCCCATATGTGCATCGGCGCCCCCGTCAACGACTATTTCGAGTTTGCCCTGTTTCACGATCATCCGCCTCTCGACGAGCGAATCGAGCGACTGCTCGGCCCCGGCGCCAAGCGGCTGCTGAGCGAGCGCATGGAGCGCGCCGAGGCCGCGGCCCTGTCGGCGCGGGGAAGCCCGGTCGTGAGCGAGCTCGTGAGTCCGCTCTACGCGGATCGCGCCGCGCCGCCCGCCGCCTCCGGGGCGCCGGGACTCGCCCGGTCGATGTTCGAAAGCATCGGCAATCCGTCCTCCGCCCACCTCGATCATGCGCGCGGGATGCTCGATGCCATTCCGGCGGAGATCCGCGCCGCCGTCGGGAACGAAAAAGGTGCGGAAGCGGCGCTCTTCGCGCTCCTGCTGGGCGAGGGCGAGTTGCGCAAGGCGCAGCTCGCCCTGGTCGGGGAGCGATCCGGCGCGGAAGTCCCCGCGCAAAGCGCGCGCTTCGCCGACGCGCTGAAACCGCTCGGCGGGCGCGCGCGGCTCCCCGTGCTCCAATTGGCGATCCCCACCCTGAAGCGCCTGCCCGGACCCGAGCGCGAGGCACTGCTCGAGACGATCAAGGCCGTGATCGAGGCCGACCGCAAGGTCACGCTCGGAGAGTTCGTGCTGCTCACGCTGTGCAGGAGCCAGATCCAGAAGGAGCCAAAGCGCCCGCCGGCGGCGAAGTACCGCAGCGTCGACGCAGTGGCCACCGAGGCGGCCGTGCTGCTCTCGCTGCTCGCTCACTCGGGCAAAGGCGGCATGGCCGCGTTCGACAAGGGGATGGCCGCGCTCGGCGCAGCGGGCGGCGTGCTGCGCGCGCCTTCCGAGCTGAGCATCGGGGTGGTGGAGAGCGCCCTCAACGAGCTGAACCTGCTCGCGCCCCTGAAGAAGCCCCTGTTCATCAAGGCGTGCGTCGCGACGGCGATGGCCGATGATAAACTCACGCTTGCGGAAGGGGAGCTGCTGCGCGCGATCTGCGCGGCGCTCGACTCGCCCCTGCCGCCGATTCTGGAGAGCACGGAGGCTGTCGCGTGATTGGACCACTGGGCGGGAAAATCGCGTGGGTTACGGGCGGCGGCAGCGGCATCGGGCAGGCATCCGCGGTTGAGCTCGCAAGAGGCGGCGCGACGGTGGTCGTGTCGGGGCGGCGGGCCGATGCGCTCTCCGAAACCGCGGCGCTGATCAAGCAAGTCGGCGGCAAGGGCGAAACCGCGGCGGCCGATACCAGCGACAAGCAGGCGGTCGAACGCGCCGCCGCCGCGATACTCGATCGCCACGGCCGCATCGATGTCCTCGTCAATTGCGCAGGCACCAACGTCCCGAGGCGCTTCTTCAAGGATCTGGCCGCGGCCGATTGGGACAGGGTCGTCGCCACCAACCTGAACGGCGCGCTCTACTGCACGCTCGCGGTGCTGCCTTCGATGCGCAAACGGCGCGACGGCCTCGTGATCCACATCGCGTCCTGGTTCGCCCGCTATCAGAGCTACCTCGGCGGCGCGGCCTACAACGCAAGCAAGCAGGCGCTGTGCGCGCTGGTCCACCAGATCAACATCGAGGAAGGCCTGAACGGAATCCGTGGCTGCGCGATTCACCCCGGCGAGACGGTGACTCCGCTGCAAAAAGCGCGGCCGAAACCGCCTTCGCCCGAGGATCAGGCGAGGATGCTCAAGATGGAAGACCTGGGCCGGGTGGTGCGCTTCGTCGCCGAATCGCCGGCGCACGTCTGCGTGAACGAGATCGTCGTCAGCCCGACCTGGAACCGCTTGATCCTGGGTGGCGGCGAGATGCTGCTCGCACCGAGGATCGAGTAAAATCCACACGCCGGGCCCCATAGTCCGATTGGAGTTCTAATCGCGCGGCGTTCGACTTCATCTCTGTTGCACGGCGTGCTGTAATAGGTAGTTCGATCCGCCCACGAAGCAAATACGGAGGGGCAGGATGGAAGTCGGGACCGGCGGAAAGCTAGAGGTGGTTGATCCCATGCGGCGCGCGGGACGGCATTCCGCGCGCGGACTTGCATTTGCGGCGCTCACCCTCTTGGTACTGAAGATCGCCGCCTGCGGAGGCTCGGGCGGCGCAAGCACTACCGGCGGCGGCAGTGTGGGAGATAGCTGCGCCGGCGCTCTCGGGCCGGGTCTGTTCTTTGCAGCCAGCGACGGCGCCTCGGGCGTGGAACTCTGGAAGACCAACGGCACCGATCCCGGGACGGTGTGCGTGAAGAACATCAATCCGGGAGCAGGCTCCGGCCCCCTCGGGTTGACCGTCTTCAACGGGGCGTTGTATTTCCTCGCCAACGACGGCGCCTCGGGCGCGGAACTCTGGAAGAGCGACGGCACCATCGCCGGGACGGTGCTCGTGAAGGACATCAACCCTGGACCGGTCGGCTCCTCCCCGTTCGGGTTGACCGTCTTCGCCGGAGCGCTGTATTTCCAGGCCAACGACGGCGCCTCGGGCGCGGAACTCTGGAAGACCGACGGCACCGCCGCCGGGACGGTGCTCGTGAAGGACATCAATCCCGGTGCGGGCAATTCCTCGCCCATCGGGTTGACCGTCTTCAACGGGGCGCTGTATTTCGCGGCCAACGACGGCGCCTCGGGGTTCGAGCTCTGGAAGACCAACGGCACCCCCTCTGGGACGGTGCTCGTGACAGACATCAACCCCGGACCGGGCGGCTCCTCCCCCTCCGGGTTCACCGTCTTGAGCGGGGCGTTGTATTTCCAGGCGAGCGACGGCGCCACGGGCCTCGAGTTGTGGAAGACCGACACCAACGACATGACGACGCTCGTGAAGAAGTGGGCGATGCCCTCGTTTCCAGGCGCATTCACCGTCTTCAACGGGGCGCTGTATCTTCAGGCTGACGACGGCGTCTCGGGCATGGAGCTCTGGAAGAGCGACGGCACCGCCTTGGGGACGGTGCTCGTGAAGGACATCAATCCCGGGGCGGGGGGGTCCTTCCCAAATGGTTTTACTGTCTTCAACGGGGCGCTGTATTTCCGGGCCGACGACGGCACCTCGGGCATCGAACTGTGGAAGACCGACGTGACCGGGACGGTGCTCGTAAAAGACATCAGCGCGGGCGTCGCCGATTCCAACCCCTCCGGGTTCACCGTCTTCAATGGTGCGCTGTATTTCCAGGCCGACGACGGCGTCTCGGGCGTGGAACTCTGGAAGACCGACGGCACCGCCTTGGGGACGGTGCTCGTGAAGGACATCAACCCATTCGCACTCGATTCGAACCCCTCCGGGCTCACCGTATTCGGCGGGGCGTTGTATTTTCAGGCCGACGACGGTGTCTCGGGCACCGAACTGTGGAAGAGCGACGGCACCGACCCCGGGACGGTGCTCGTGAAGGACATCAATCCCACGGGAAATTCCTCTCCCACCCAGCTGACGCCCTTCTGAATTGGGGCGCGCAGTTCCCGCTTTGCTGCAGCCGGTCAACCGATACGGCCACGCTGCAACCGATACATATTGTTTCACCCGTCAACGATGGTTTCCCTTATAACGTTCTAGGGATTGTGTTTCGCCGATCCTCTTTCGGGAATCTGCAAACAAGATGAACCGGAACACGCAATGCGCCGCGGTCTTCCTTTCCCTGTTGGCCGCGGCCGGGCCGGGTCGTGCGCAGCAGCCCTCGTCGCAGGACCTTCGGTTTCTCGGCCGCATCACTTATGGCGCCACGGCGCAGGACATGGAGGCACTGCGCGTGCTCGGGCGCGAAGGCTACCTCGAGCGAGAGCTCGTCTTCCGCGGAGACGACGGACTGCCGGCCGAGGCCCGGTTCCTGATCGACGCCTTGCCGGTGTCGCGTACGCGCCCCGAGGATCTCGCTTCGCAGCTGAGGGAGGTGCGCCGGTCGGCGCAAGGAAAGCCCGACGGCCAGAAGCGCGAAATGGTCAAGGCGCTGCGCAAGGATTTTTCCGAGCTCGACTTCCAGGCGTTCGAGCGGCGCAGCGTGCGGGCGCTTTACTCGCGGCACCAGCTGCAGGAAATGCTCACCTGGTTCTGGTTCAACCACTTCAACGTTTTCCAGAACAAGAAGCAGGTGCTGTTTCTCCTGCCCGACTACGAGGAGCACGCCATCCGCCCGCACGTGCTCGGGAAATTCCGCGCGCTGATGCGCGCGGTGCTCATGCACCCGGCGATGCTCGTCTATCTCGATAATGCCGAGAACGCCCGCGACGCGATCAACGAGAACTACGCGCGCGAGCTGATGGAGCTGCACACGCTGGGGGTGAGCGGCGGCTACACGCAGGCCGACGTGCAGGCGCTCGCGCATATTCTCACCGGCGCGGGCATCGATCTCTCCACCCGCCCGAACGGGACCTACGGCGACTACTTCAAGCAGGGGCTGTTCGCTTTCCTCCCGAACCGGCACGACTCCGGCCCGAAGACCTTCCTCGGGCAGAATTTCCCCGGCGAGCGGAGTTTTTCCGAGATCGAGCGGGCTATCGACGTCCTGTGCCGGCATCCGTCGACTGCGAAGTTCATTTCCCGCAAGCTCGCCGTCTATTTTCTCGCCGATGACCCGCCGCAGGAACTGCTGGATCGCGCTGCGGCGGCCTTTTCGCGTACCGACGGCGATATCGCCGCGACGCTCCGGACTCTCTTCGCCTCGCGCGAATTTTCCGATCCCGCCTATGCAGGAAAGAAGTTCAAGGACCCGGTGCAATACGTCTTTTCCTCGATCCGGCTGCTCTATCCGGGGCAGGTGCTGCGAAACTACCGGCCGCTCGCGGGCGCCTTGCAGCAGCTCGGAGAACCCGCATACGGCCGCCAGACGCCCGACGGCTACGGCATGCGCGAAAGAGACTGGGCGAGCTCGGACCAGCTCGCGAAGCGCTTCGAGCTGGCGCGCGGGTTCGTCGGCGGGCGCGCCAGACTGTTTGTGACGAGGGAGGCTCTCGACGCCGGGATCGACCCTTCGCGGCTCGATCGGCTTCGGGAGGCGCATCCGCTCGAGCGTGCGGCGATCGAGCCGCTCGTAGCGCCGCTCCTGTCGCAGCGCACGAAAGACACCCTCGCCAAAGCGACGAATTCGGAAGAGTGGGCGGGGCTCGCGCTTTCGGCGCCCGAGTTCATGTACAGGTAGAGGGTGGCGATGAATAGGCGCGATTTCATGCACGCCGGGCTCGCCGGCACGCTCGTTCTGGCGAACGCGAAGTTATGGGCCGCACCTGGCGACGCGAAGCTCCTCGTGGTGATGTTGCGCGGCGCCTACGACGGCGCCAGCCTGCTCGTGCCTTATGCGAGCGATTTCTACTACCGCTCGCGCCCGAGCATCGCCGTGCCGCGTCCGGGCTCGGGCGACCCAAACGCCGCGATCGCCCTCGATTCAGATTGGGCGCTCAACGCCACGGTGAAGGATTCGCTTCTCGCTCTGTACAGGAACAGGCAGGCGGTGCTGATTCCTTTCAGCGGCAGCGAGGACATCTCTCGCAGCCACTTCCAGGCCCAGGACCTGATGGAGCTCGGGCAGGGCGGGGGCGGCGCGCTCGATTACTCGAGCGGATATCTCAACCGCCTCGCCGAAACGCTTTCGGGGAGCGGTTCGCGGAGCGCCGTATCATTCACCAACAACCTCACTGCCGTCTTCAAGGGCGCGGTCCCGGTTCCGAATATCTCGCTCCGGGGCAACGTGAAGAGCAATCTTCCTCAGCGTCAGAGCGAAATGATCGCCTCCCTCTACGAGGGGACGAAGCTTTCTGGCATGGCGACGGCGGGAATGGAAACGAAGAAGTTGGTCTCGGCGGAGCTGATGAACGAGATGGCGGAATCCTCGCGCGGGGCCGGCGCGGCGCGCGCCTTCGCCGTCCGCGCCCGCGTGATCGCGAAGCTGATGCGCGACAAACCCGCCTACTCGATCGGTTTCGTGGACGTGGGCGGCTGGGACACGCATGTCAACCAGGGTTCGGCGCAGGGCGCGCTCGCCGCGAACCTCTCGGGTCTCGCCGAGGGCCTCTCCGCCTTCGCGCAGGAAATGGGCGGCCTCTGGCGCAACACCGTCGTCGTCGTCATGTCGGAATTCGGCCGCACCTTCCGCGAGAACGGCAACCGTGGCACCGACCACGGGCATGGCAATGCGTTGTGGGTGCTCGGCGGCGGCATTTCGGGCGGCCGTATCGCGGGGCGCCAGGTGGCGGTGAGCGAGGCAAACCTCTTCCAGAACCGCGATTACCAGGTATTGAACGACTACCGCTCGGTGCTCGCCTATCTTTTCGCGCGGATGTACGGGCTCGGCGGCGCGGGACTCGCGCACGTGCTGCCGGGCGCGAAGGCCGAGAGCTATGGCTTCATTTGAGCTGTCAAGCGGCCCGCTCTCCGCCTTTTTTCTCCTTGTCCGCGAGCAGCTTGAAAGTCCCGATCGCCTTGGCGAGCAGCGCGCCCTTGTCGTCGCGCGCCTCGGCCTCGCAGAAGGCGGTCGATTTTCCGCCGTGGAGGACCTTGCCTTCGGCCGTCACCCTGTCGCCGAAGCTCCCTTTCATGAAGCCGACGCTCAAGTCGACCGTCAGCACGCCGCCGACCACGCCGTAGTGCCCGCGCACCGCCCAGCTCATGACGAGGTCGAGCATGGTCATGATCACGCCGCCGTGAGTGGCGCCCCAGCTGTTCAGGAGCTCGGGGCGCTTCTGCAGGGAAACTACCGCGCGTTCCTTCGTCATCTCGACGAGCTGGATGCCGAGGTGCTCGGTAAACGGGATCTTGATGCCGGCGGAGCCCGGCGCCGCCGGGGCTCCTTCAGGCGACACTCGCACCTCCGTCGACTGCGATGATCTGCCCGGTGATGTGACGCGAGGCGTCCGATGCGAGCAGCACCACGAGCCCCTTCAGGTCCTCCCCGTCGCCGAGGCGGCGCAGCGGCGTGCGCGCGACGATCCTCTCGCCGAGCCTCTCGAGCGACGCCTGGGTCATCTTCGAAGGAAAGAATCCCGGCGCGATGGCGTTCACCGTGATGCCGTGCTCGCCCCATTCGGCGGCCAGCGCGCGCGTGAAATTCACGAGCCCCCCCTTGGTCGTGTTGTATGCGAGCGTCTCCAGCATGTCCACGGGGTTGCCGCGCAGCCCCGCGATCGACGCGAC
>Ga0137418_10005957_pt1 | contig 11207 bp, 12 predicted proteins | sample CZODoug3_1_2_16f_FD_122242 | JGI IMG/M metagenome (GOLD analysis project Ga0137418, IMG submission 122242) | Vadose zone soil fungal communities from Angelo Coast Range Reserve, California, USA - CZODoug3_1_2_16fungal (Hybrid Assembly) | ecosystem: Environmental > Terrestrial > Soil > Vadose... | reverse complement strand
CTGCGTTCTGCGATATTTCCCCCTAACTAACGTAAGGCGCCAAGTTGCCCGCCTCGCCGGGCTCGGGCCCGAATTAACGACACCGGCCCTCAGTGCAAAAATATTCAGGGACGGGTTACAAAGTATAGCACGTGCCTACGTTCGTTCGACAAGAGGTTTGATGTGGGCGGATGGGCGGAGGTAGCGGCGGCGGAAAATTTTCAGGAAGTTACCTTCAACTCACCCTTTGGCCCAACTATCGTGGCTCTTAGTGCGGACTGGTCACCGCGGGAGAAGGATAGATCGAGCTGCAGCAGGCTAGCGATTTTCGCAAGCTCATCTGTATTTGGAGTAAGTCCTCCGAAATTAGTGAGCCGGCAGCGTTTAGGCGCGTCCTCCGAGGGATGAAGCGAATCGGAGCTCCATTCGATGAAGAAGGGGAGGAGACCGTCTCGATCATCCTTGAGATTGAGGGTTTTCCATTGCAGGAGCTTGCCGTCAGGCCGTTGACGCGAGCCGGCCCGCGGACCATCAAACGCAATGCCCGCCTCACGCAGCCGCACCGAGAATTTCTCGAGATCACCTGGGTGCGCGGCCCAACCGATCAGATGTGGCGAGGCCAACTGTTTGAGATGAGCGACTTGCTTCTGCGCGAACCCCTCGATGCCGTCTTGTTTCGGATCGGGCGCAATAATTTCCAGATAGCGGCGCTCGCCGAGCGACAGCAAAGCGTTACGAGTGCCACGGCCAGGATGGATACCGCCGAACGCGGCGCGTACGCCGGTACGCTGCTCCACGAAGTCGATCCCATGATCCAGGTCGTTACATCCGAGTAGAATGTGATCGAGCAGTGAAGGAACCTCGCTGGCAGACAACGTTAACAGTGAACTAAACGCTGTTCCGCCGATGACTGCCAGAAAAAGGCGACGGGAGATGAAGGCTTCTACTCTGTGCGGCGCGGGGTTCATAAAAGCGCATCTGGGCACAAGAACCGCCGCTACCAATTCCCGAAACCTTGCTGTGGCATCAGCGACATGACGATACCTAAACTGGCAAGAATAGCGGTGTAGTAGGTGGCAATAGGGCGACTGGGATTAGGGGCCATATCCTTGGTAAACAGGCGCCATACCATTCCACCTGCGACGAGCACAAAGACACTCTCGTGCAACACAAGCCAAAGAGCCAAGCAGGCGGTTAGCAAGATCCAGCGCTCAGTTTTGCCCAGTGCGAGGGTAGCTTGGCCGCCATCAAGCACCCAGACGGGAATCAGATTCATAGCGTTGAGCCAGGCCCCGGACCAGGCAAGCGCGGCCCACAGAGGATTGCCGGTCCTCCACCACAACACTGCGCAAACGATAGCAGAAACACTTCCGGCCAGCGGGCCGGCCAAGCTAACCGCTGCGCGGGTCTCCTTGGAAACGCCCGACGCCTGCCAGCGCACGTAAGCGCCGAATCCTGGAAGGAAGATAGGCATATCCGCTGACAAGCCTCGGCGTTTGATATCAATGTAGTGTCCCATTTCGTGAATTAAGATCAAGACCGCAAAGCCGATACCGAATTTAACGCCGAACGCTGCCCAATAAAAACCCAAGAATGCGCCGAGACTGAGCAAGAATTTCAGCTTGAACACAGAAAGCAAGATTTTGCTTTTAGCCAATACAACCAGGATGGGACCCAACGGCCCCAATTTCCTGGCCCATTGGTGCTTGTTCTGATTCGGTGCAGGGGCTGAGTTTTGAGCGAGTTCCAGCTTATAGACCTGGCCGCGGACCCATTCAGCCTGAAGAGAATCGTGCGGCAAGAGCGTTAGAGTCTTGAGCCATTCCTCGCGCGCCTGCTGCAGATTGTCGGCGGCCTCGAAAGACTTTGCGCTAGCAGAAATACGCTCCAGTTCTTCTCCATGCACAAGGGAGTGACATTGCGGACAAGCGAGAATGCCGGGCATTAACTGGTGCGAGCAGCGGTCACAGCGTTCATTCGACATCAGGGGCGGAGAGGTTGTGGCCATGGAAGCGCGAGCTAACCGGGTGCGGCTTTGGCGGGAGGGGCGGAATTATTGAATGGGCCCACGATGTCTATGGGCTTTTCGGCAGTGAGCTGCCACGCGATGCGAATGCCGACGAGCAAGATGATAAGGCCAATTCCGCCGTGAAGGGGATCCTGCAACTCAAGGAATGGCGAAGCCAAGCCGGCGAGCGCGAGCATGCCGAGCGCTGCTCCGATGCCCATCTTAGGTTGGCTCACTTCCGACGATTCAGCCGAGTCGTTTGCGTCTGAGTCGGGTGCCGCTGCAGGAGAAACGTCGGCCTGCGAGCCGGCGGGGGCGTGCGTCACTTGGCTTTGTTTCTGCGCGTTTTTTTGTTTGACAATCTGCGAAATGCTGATGGGTATGGCGGACATGGAAACGGCAGCGTACGTAAGCACAGCTGCGGCGAGCTGATATCGACGTCCACCAATTCCGCCGGAACCTTTCAGGATAGCCTTGCCAACGATGTAACCCACGGCCAAAGATACATAACCAATCGCCAGGCCGGTAATGATCCCGAATGCGGAGTAAAGGAAAAGGCCAATGAACGCGCCGCCTACACCAAACAAGAGGCCTCGTACCAGAGTTGTATGAGTGTCCTTAGGCGTCTGATTCTTGACGCGGTCAACACAGCTCTCGCATGCGAGGACGCCATTGACCCGGTAGTAACGAGCGCCGAGCGGCTGGTTGCAAGTCTTGCAGCGCTCGGAGCCAGACTCGCTGGCGTATTCCGCGGTACCGAATTGTGGAGTTGAATCAGTAAGCCCCGACATGGCGGGGTACGTTAGCACAAGTGTATGGGAACTAAACACAAGAATTTGATCGCGTGAATGGCTGGCGCAAACCCTTCCAACAACTCAGCTGGTGGCGCGCGAATCGATTTCTTGCTGCAGGGACGCGATTACTTCGGCTAGCGGCTTGGGGCCGAGGTCGCCTTTGCTGCGGTGGCGGACGGAGACGGTGCCGGCTTCGGCTTCTTTTGCGCCGACCACCAGCATGTAGGGAATTTTTTGCATTTGTGCGTCGCGGATCTTGGCGGGCAGTTTTTCGTTACGGTCGTCGAGATGGACGCGAATATTGTGACGCTTGAGAGTTTCGGTGACGTGCTTCGAATAATCGGCCACTTTTTCGCTGACCGGGCAGATTTCAACTTGCACGGGTGCGAGCCAAAGAGGGAATGCACCCGCGTAATGCTCGACGAGGATGCCGAAGAAGCGCTCGACCGAGCCGAGCAGCGCGCGATGGACCATGAGCGGCTGGTGGCGGGCACCATCTTCGGCCACGTATTCGAGGCCGAAGCGGGCGGGAAGATTGAAATCGAACTGAACGGTGGTGAGCTGCCACGGGCGGCCGATGGCGTCGATTAATTTGATGTCGATCTTGGGGCCGTAGAAGGCGCCTTCGCCTTGAACCGTCTTGTAAGGAATATTGAGCCGCTTTAAGGTGTTGGCCAAGCCCTCGGAGGCGCGGCGCCAGTCTTCGGCCTTGCCCTCGTAATTTTCAGGATGCGCAGCGTCCCAATCGGAGAGTTCGACTTCAAATTTGTCGAAACCAAAATTTTTCATTACCGCGAAAGCAAAATCGACACAGGCTTCGACTTCCTTTTCAATTTGCGAAGGAGTGCAGAAGATGTGAGCGTCGTCCTGGGTGAAGCCACGCACGCGCAAGAGGCCGTGAAGGACACCGCTGCGCTCGTAGCGATAGACGGTGCCGAGTTCGGCGAGGCGCACGGGAAGATCGCGATAGCTGTGGAGCTTGGATTTGTAGATGAGGATGTGGCCGGGACAGTTCATCGGCTTCAGTTGATAGTCGGCTTTTTCTACTTCGACCGGGCCGAACATACTGTCTTTGTAAAAATTGGTGTGGCCGCTGGTTTTCCAAAGATCCAGGCGCATGATATGCGGGGTGTAGACGAGGTCGTAGCCGCGGGCGAGAAGCTCGTTGCGCAGCCAATCTTCGATGATTTTGCGAATCAGGCCACCCTTGGCATGCCAGAAGATTAGTCCGGGGCCGGCCTCCTCTTGAATACTGAAGAGCTCGAGTTCGGTGCCGATTTTGCGGTGATCGCGGCGCTTGGCTTCTTCTAGGCGATGGAGGTACTCGTCCAATTCCTTTTTGGTGAAGAAGCAGGCGGCGTAAATGCGCTGGAGTTGCGGATTGCCTTCCTGGCCTTTCCAGTAGGCGCCTGCGACGCTCATCAGCTTGAACGCCTGGATGCGCTTGGTGGACGGAATGTGGGGACCGCGGCAGAAGTCGATGAACTTGCCGGTGGAGTAGAACGAGACGATGGGCTCGACGGCTTTTTCTTCGACGAGCTCGCACTTGAAGATCTGGTTGGATTTTTTGTAGAGCTCGAGAGCTTCTGGCTTGGGCATGAGTTTGCGCTCATTGGGGAGATCTTGCGCGGCAAGCTCGTGCATTTTGGCTTCGATTTTGACCAGGTCGTCGGGGGTGAAAGGTTCTTCGCGAAGGAATTCGTAGAAGAAGCCGGTGTCGATTGGCGGCCCAATGCCAAGCTTGACGTTGGGAAACAGCTCCATGACCGCCGCGGCGAGAAGGTGCGCGGCGGAATGGCGGAAGACGAAAAGCGCGTCGGGATCCTTTTCGGTGAGGATCTGGAGCTTTACGTCGCGGTCGAGCGGGCGGCGCAGATCAACTAGCTCGCCGGCGCCATCGTTGGGAGCGGCGACTCGGGCTACTAGAGCGGCGTCGGCTAGACGCGGCGAAATACCTTTTGCTATGTCCGCGGGCGTGGTGCCCTTGGGCACTTCTTGGACCTTGCCGTCCGGCAATGTGATGTGAATCGGCTCCATGCGATTTTCACCTGTTCGGAGAACAATAAAGCTTATCGGCGCTCGGTTACCGGGTCAAGGTGGAGAGGCAAGTGGGATTCGGTGTATTAGAGTAAGATCACGCCCGGTAAGTCGCGGAAACCTGTATCGGAGGTAACCAATCGTGCCCCAAACCTCTCGGCCGTGGAGTATACAAGGGCGTCAGCCATCGCCAATTTATATTGGATGCTGATGGCCGCCGCGGAAAGAGCTATCTCTTGGGTGATAGGTACAACTGTGTGGCGCAAGGCTTCGGACACAAAGTAATCGGCGGCTAACTTCGTTTGGCGAAGAAGGAGTATTTTTCTGACTTCGTACAGAACGATAGCGGGAACAAGGATCGATGTGTCTGCGCCATGTAAATAGGGGTCAAAAAGCTCAGCCTTCGTGTCTGCCGTGAAAAACTCGAGCCAGCCTGAGGAATCAACCACTATTTGATCAGAACCGGTCGGAGCGGTCACGATAGATGTCCTTCCACTTCATGCCTTTTGCCATTCCGCGCAGATCGTCGATTGAGCGCGGCCGATGAAAGTGGATAGCTCCGTCGAGTACGTACACTTGGAGTTCCTGCCCAGGTTGTATTTTCAACTCTTCGCGCACTGGCTTTGGAATAACAACCTGAAACTTCGGGGAAACCCTTACGGTTACCATAACATTCCCTCACACCACCTATTGTATCGTTAGCTGCTACGTATGTCGATAGCCCAATCGATGACCGGACTCGTAACCGCAGTATGACGGTTCGTGCATCGATAGGAAATCTGCCCTACCAAATTTGATCCACTTGTAAGCGATCATACCCGAAACCAAAAACCCCCTCTAAGCTGCGCTGCGCGACTTTGCTGTTGGCGAAGCTCGGGTTAAACTCCATGGCCGGTGTGGGAAATTCGTTGCTAAAGAGGCCAATCATGGGGCGCGTTGCCTTTGGTGTTTTTGCCTTGCTTCTGGTGCCACTAAAGTGCAGGGCTCAGGAAACGAAATTGCTGCCAGAAGCGGACGGGCGTTACAAGGCGGACATTCTGTTGGTGGTGGCGCATCCGGATGACGAGGGCGGCGCGACGCCTTATCTTGCGCGGGCGATTTACGACGAGCACAAGCGGGTTGCGGTGGTTTTTGCTACGCGGGGTGGCAGCGGCGGGAATGATTATTCGCGAGAGCACGGTCCAGCGCTTGCGGATATTCGCGAGCAGGAGGCGCGGCGGGCATGCGGTGGGTTGGGAATCACGAATGTATGGTTTCTGGACGGGAAGGACACCGCTTCGCAGAACGTTTTGAATTCGCTGGCGAATTGGGGGCACGGAGCAAATTTAGAAGCGTTGGTGCGCATCGTGAGACTAACGCGGCCGGAGGTCATCATTAGCTGGCTGCCGGGCGTTTTCATCGGCGAGAACCACGGCGATCACCAGGCTTCCGGGGTGCTGGCGATGGAGGCGTTTGATCTTGCCGGTGATCCTGTGGCGTTTCCGGCGCAGGTGGCTGGAGCTTCGAAACGATTGGAGCCTTACCTGGAAAATCTGACGCCTTGGCAGCCGAAAAAGATTTACTTCTTCGGTGACGCCAGCGACGAGAAGCAATTTGCGGGAAAGGGGCCGGCATATTCCATCCGGGAAGTCTCGCCTTCGCAAAAGAAACCCTATTGGCGAATCGCGCTGGAAGCCGCGAAGCCGCATCTCACGCAGTTTCCGGCGGAGATTCATAGATTGTCGAGTCTCAGCGACGAACAATTGGAAAAAATGATGAGCGATCCGGACCACGCGTGGTGGTCGGAGCCGATGACGCTGATTTTTGGGAAGGCAACTGCGCCGGTGCAGCCCTGGGAAGCGATTTTTCCTGACATAGAAGCAAAACAGAAGGAACCGCCGCCGCGGCCCGCGGAGAACGCCAGCGCTCCGACAACTATTTTTGATTCGCGGCAGCCCTTGAGTTTGGCGCTGGGAGATCCTTGGCATTTTTATGAGGGATTTCGCCACGCGCACAAATTGACGAATTTACCTGGCGCATATGCTCCCGAAATCGCAGTCAAAGCAGGTAGCATCGTTGGCGTTCCTGTAATTATTACGCGAAAGGCTGGAGCTACGCGCGAAATCACGGTGAAGGCAACATTGCCGAGCGGATGGAAGGTTATCAGCGGGGACGGAAAGTTCCTTTTGCCGGACGAAGAGATTACACATTTGCGCATAGATCTACAGTCGCCGGAGATTCCTGCCAATGAGTTAAAGGAAAGGAAGGCAGATTCCATCGTGGTTGGCGGACTGGTAGGAGAAAAGAGCTTTGGCGAGTTCACGCTGCGGGTCTTGCTGCGCACTAGTGCGTTGCCGCAGTAACGCAAACGCTGTGAATGAGTCGCCGCACTCTATCGAGGTGCGCGCTACTTCTTGCTGCGCGCGGCCTCCATGGTTTCCCAGGCGGAGTCTGGGAGAAGCAGCAGATCGTTGAATTCGCCGGCGCCGCGCAGCCAGTCGCCGCCGTCAATCACCACGCATTCCCCGTTGATGTATTCGGCCATATCGCTCAACAAAAACGCCGCGAGGCTAGTGAGTTCCTCGTGACGGCCAAAGCGTTTCATGGGATGAGATTCCTTGGAGTGCTCTTCGAATTGTTTTGAAGGCATGAGTCGCGACCAAGCACCTTCGGTGGGAAATGGGCCGGGGGCTATGGCATTGAGCCGGATGTGATGCTTGGCCCATTCGACGGCCAGCGAAGTAGTCATGGCGAGCACGCCGGCTTTGGCGCATGCGGACGGCACGACGAAAGCGGAGCCGCAATTCGCCGCGGCATAGCTGGTGACGATATTTAATACGTTGCCGCCGAGGTTCTCGTCGATCCATCTTTTGCCAAAAATTTGCGTGCAGTTGAATGTACCGTTGAGCACGATGCCGACCACCGCGTTGAAGGCGTTGGGCGTGAGCTTCTCCGTGCGGGCCATGAAATTCCCGGCCGCATTATTGATGAGCGTGTCGATGCGACCGAATTGCTCGTAGGCGAGATTCGCAGCGGTCTCCACCGCGCCGTAGTCGCGCACATCGCAAGTGGCAAAGGCCGCGGAGCCTCCGCCGCGATGAATTTCGTTGCAGACGTCCTTGAGCGGCTGTTCGCGGCGACCCGCCAGGAACATGCGCGCGCCGAGCATGGCGAAATGCAAAGCCATGGAACGACCGAGGCCGGTGCCTCCGCCGGTTAGAAAAATAGCGCGGTCCTTCAACATGTCGTGCTGAAACACGGTCACCGCCCGAGGATTGAGATGGCCGCAGTTCTGTGTTTGCGCGGCAGAGGGATTCTAGTGCATTCGAGCATCAGAGGCAGAAGATTTCCGCCAGAGAAATTACGTATGGGCGGTTTGTCAGCGAGTAATGACTGCGGGAACCGGGAGCCCCATGGCCTTGGCGTACTCGGCCGCATAGGTATCATTCGAAGGAAATTCTTCGGTTAGCTCACGCAATAACTTTTGAGCCAGGGTGTTTTGTTTTTCGCGGCGAGCCGCCAGAGCCAGCATGATTTTCGCAAACGGGCGAAGGTAGCGGCCGTTTGCGACCGTTTTGGCAATTTGCTCCATGCCGAGTTTCTTATCGCCATGAATGCCGCCAAACCACAGCGCGAAACGGTAACCTGGGTTGAGCGAGCCAATGATGTAGTTAGCGATTCCCGGAGCCACGTAGGCATCTGCAGCATCGGGATGCACTGCGAGCAACTGTTTCGCGTACTCGTTGGCTTCCTTCATGCGCTTCAGACCATCGAGCTGCTTCTTCTCGAGGATTGCGTCGGCATCCGATTCCATTCCAGCGGCCAGGGTGAGCGCGAACAAAGCTTCGGGATCCTTGGGATTTGTTTTGAGACGTTGCCTTGCCAAAATGCGAGCGCGAGAGAGTGCGTCGCGGAAGTCGTTCATGCGAACGGAATCTGGTTTGCCGTCGATGCCGTGCAGAAACTTCTTTTCGTTCAGGAAAAAATCACTGGTCAGCACGCCCTGGCGATACATTTCTTCAAAAAGAAACGAGGCGCCGAGGGCGACTTCACCCAACGGTTCTTCCGGATGATTCGAATGCCAATCGTTGAATGTTTCGCGGGCTGGCTGGAATTTCTGTTCGTAGAGCTGGTGGAACCCGGCCATGAGTTCGGGCACCGGATAGAACGCGGGCGTTGCAGAGGGTACGGGAGGGGCAGGGGTGATAGCAACAGGCTCTTGCGCCAGGCTTATTGCTGGTGCGAGGAACAGAATGAAAGCCATTGCGCGGGCGCTGTGGTGCATTCCTCAATTCCAATTAGAAGAGGCCGGGTAAAAACCTGGGTTTGCCGGCCATCGCCGTTCGATACGCGGGATTGGCGAAGAGCACGCTTTCTTCCAAGGCGATTCGCTGCCAGATAGTGGCAAGGCAGCCGGCACAGCCTAGCACCGCCGTGATCCATGCGGTGTGAATCAGCGGCAGGGAAACCATCTCCACAAAAACCGCGGCGTAGTTCGGATGCCGGACAAAGCGAAATGGTCCGTCCGTGACCACCCCCAGACTCATCGAATTCATTATCTGCACGTTCCAATGCTTGCCCATCGTTCGCACCACCCACAGACGGACCGCATTTGCCGTAAGGAACAGCAACAACATCACGATCGCAAGAACGGAAATGAACGGTCGGCGGAGAAGAACAACTTCCAGGGCGGCTCCGATGAGGACTGCGGTGTGAACAAACACCATCCAGCGGAACTGCGGCTCGTTGACTTTAGTGGCGCCATCCGCGGCCATTTGCTGCTGATGGCGCCGGGAGACGCCCAGCTCGAGAATGCGCAATATCCCAACGGCGAGCAGAAGGGCGAGAAAAGCGATGACGGTTATGTCCATTGCAGCAGCAAAAACTCTGCGCTGAAGCCGGGGCCGAAAGCGGCGGCGAGCGCATAATCACCAGGCTTCAGGGGCCGCTTCTCCAGCCATTCCTGGAGGATGAAGAGGATGGTTGCGCTCGACAAGTTTCCTACATTGCTGAGGATATCCCAGGATGGCTGCGTCTGGCATTTGGTCAGGCCCAACGCGATCTCCACATTTCCGAGCAGACGCGCTCCGCCGGGGTGGAGAATCCAACCTTTAATATCTTGGAATTTCTTGCCGTGACGTTCGAGAAATCCGTCAACCAATTCGCGAATCTTCTCACCGATCATTTCGGGAACATCTTTGGCGAGCAGGATGTGAAAGCCGGAATCGCGAAGATCGAAACCCATCGCTCCCAGCGAATCGGGAAACGTGTAGGTCTCGGACACCATGATCTTGGGACCGGGTACTTGCCGGCCGGTTACCAGCACCGCGGCAGCGCCATCGCCGAACAGGATGGACGAAATCAGATTTGCCTGCGAAATGTCTTTGCGTTGAAAGGTAAGCGATGGAAGTTCGACGGCAATGATCAAAACGTTGCCGCCGGGATGCGCCTTCAGAAAGTCCGCGGCGCGGCCCAGAGCCATCGCACCCGCAGCGCAGCCCAGCTCGGTGAACGGCATACGCCGGACGTTGGAGCGGAAACCCATCAAATTAATAAGGTGGGCATCGAGGGAGGGAATCATGAAGCCGGTGCAGGAAACGGTGATGATCAGGTCCACTTCGTCGGGGCGCAGGCCGGCGCGCTGCAGGCATTTTTCCGCTGCTTCTTGTCCTAGCTTGACGGCGTGTTCAATGTATTCCTGATTGGTCTGGTAAAGGGCGCGCGGCTCGACAGTGTATTCGATCGGGAAAATGGCGTGGCGTTTGTGTACCTGCGCATTGTCCACGATGGTCATCATGGCTTCGAGGCGGCGCTCCGGGATATCGAAGACGCGCCCCATGTAATACTTTACATCGTCGCGGGTGATCGTGTGCGGAGGAAGGGCCGTGGCGGTGGCCGCGATAGAGCAATGTGTGGAACTGGTCTGATGCGGCGGCGGGTTCATGACCGCCTGATGAGTACTCAAATTTTCTCCTGCGTCATCGACGCGCAGCTCTGCGGGACATCGGTACGGCTGGTAAGTCCTTTAAGATGCAGCGGCCCACCAGCACGCTGCCCGTTGGCAGTAGACTCTACATCATTCTGGGTGCGGGACGAAATATCGTTTGGACGATGCGTTCCGGGACCGCACAAATGATTCGCCCATATCACCATTCTGTTAACCCGGAATAACGGAGAATTACTCGCCTTCGAGTCGTTTTTTTCATCCACACTCGCGCGTAATTGGCCGGCATTTTCCTCACCCATGGAACTGAGTGCTTCCTGAGTAGTCGAAGCCGCGGTTGCCCCCAATCCGCCACTGGGAACTTGTTTTCGATGGCGGTGTCCAACCCTGTGAGGACGCGCGCAACCTCACATCCCTGCGAGCGCGGCGCCGGTCTCCTGCAGAAGTTTGCAGGATCCGGCGTCGC
>Ga0137418_10005956_pt1 | contig 11207 bp, 5 predicted proteins | sample CZODoug3_1_2_16f_FD_122242 | JGI IMG/M metagenome (GOLD analysis project Ga0137418, IMG submission 122242) | Vadose zone soil fungal communities from Angelo Coast Range Reserve, California, USA - CZODoug3_1_2_16fungal (Hybrid Assembly) | ecosystem: Environmental > Terrestrial > Soil > Vadose... | reverse complement strand
CTCATCTCGCGGTCCTGCAGATGAAATCGCGCATTGGGAAACAGCTCGAGATTGCCGGCGTGGTCATAGTGCAGATGGGTGACCACGACATCCTTGATGGCTTCGGCGCGGACGCCGAAGCGGGCCAGCGCCTCGACCGGATTGAGCGTGAGCTTGCGGTTACGCGCCTGCGCTTCCGCGGCGTTGAAGCCGGTGTCGACCAGAATATCGCGGCCGCCGCCTCTGATCAGCCAGACGAAGTAGTCGAGGTCTTGCGCAGAGGTTTCATGCGGATCGGGCAGCAGGTGATTCATGTGGGGCGTGCGCGGCGACATCGTCGCATAGCGAATGGCATAGATTTCGTAGGCGTTTCCCATCGCTTCACTTTCTTCTGGGGTGCGTGGTGGCCGATGTCAGCAGCAAGCCACCGTCATGCGCAAAGGTCAAACGTGGCCTTGCCGTCTGCTCCCGGCAGCCCCCTTTTTGCCACGTGAGAGCCGTCACAGGCTTGCTGCCCGCCAACGCCCCCCTTCCCCTCACGTGTCAGTTTTATTGCGGTAAATTGTCGCCATTACCGGCGGCTTTGCAAACGGTTGACAGGGCTTGCCGACCCGGTTTGATAATGCGGTTTTCGTAGAGTAAGGTCGCCGAGGCGCAAGCTGGAATCGGCGCCCTGTTGGTTGGACCGCCGTGGAATGATAATTCGCCTCGCACTGCTTGTGATCTTTGTGTTGTCGGTCGCCCCGATCGTCCCGTCCGCCGCTGCGGGCGCCGATCGATTCGCGCTGGTGATCGGCAACGCGAAATATCCCGACGCCGACGCGCCGCTCAAGGAGCCGATCAACGACGCCCGTGACATCGCCGAAGAACTCAAGCGCGACGGCTTCAACGTCGAGATCGGAGAAAACCTGACCGGTGACGCGATGCGCCGCGCCTTCGAGCGCCTCTACGGACGCATCAAGCCCGGCTCCGTCGCGTTGATTTTCTTCAGCGGATTTGGCGTCCAGTCCAGCCGTCAAAGTTACATGATCCCGGTCGACGCACAGATCTGGACCGAAGCGGATGTTCGCCGCGATGGCATAAGCCTGGAGACGGTACTGGGCGAAATCAACAGCCGCGGCGCAGGCGTCAAGATCGCCCTGATCGACGCCTCCAGGCGCAACCCGTTCGAGCGCCGCTTCCGCAGTTTTTCCGCGGGCCTGGCGCCGGTGATAGCGCCTAACGGAACTCTGGTAATGTATTCGGCGGCGCTCTCTTCCGTCATCTCCGACAATGGCCGCGATCGCAGCCTGTTCGTGCAGGAGTTGCTCAAGGAAATCCGCGTTCCCGACCTGATGGCCGAAGAGACGCTCAATCGCACCCGCGTCGGAGTCACCCGCGCATCGCGCAGCGAGCAGGTGCCGTGGATTTCGTCGTCGTTGGCCGAGGACTTTTCGTTTATCCCGGGCTCCGGTTCCGGCACCAAGCCACCCGGCTCGGTGGCGGCACTCCCGAGACCCGCGCCCGAACCGCCGCCGTTGCCGCGCGTCGACCCGGTGCTGCCGCCGCCGCCAAAACAGGTCGAACTCAAGATTCCGCCACCCGAGAAACCGGTGATCGACAAGCCGGTGCTCGACAAGCCGGCAGTCGACAAGCCGGCAGCCGACAAGCCGACGGAAAAAATCGACGGAACCACGGCGCTGGCGCTTGCCGATGACCCGACCATCAAGAGCCTGACCAACAAGCTCGCCGACAATCCCGACGATGCCGGCGCGCTCTACCGGCGCGGACAGGTCTATGCCAGCAAGGGGGCGTACAATCTCGCCCTCAAGGACTTCGATGCCTCGCTGCGGCTGAACCCCAAGGACGTCGAAGCCTTCAACAACCGTTGCTGGACCCGCACCGTGATCGGCGACCTGCAGGCGGCATTGAAGGACTGCAACGAGGCGCTTCGGCTGCGCCCGAACTTTGTCGATGCCCTCGACAGCCGCGGGCTGGTGAATCTGAAGAGCGGGCAGACCAAGAACGCGATCGCCGATTTTGACGCCGCACTCAGGATCAATCCGAGATTGACCTCGTCGCTGTACGGCCGGGGGCTCGCCAAGAAGCGCAATGGCGCGATTTCGGAGGGCGAACTTGATATCGCCAACGCCAAGGCGATGGATCCGAATATTGTCAAGGAATTCGCCGATTATGGGGTCCGCTGACGAAAATTTAGGTTGAAAGACCCGGCGTTTCCTCGAACCCCGCGGCGCGCGCCCGCGACATACGGGAAAGCAGCCGGCGCCAGCCGATCGGGGCGGCGGCTGATGTGCGAACCGATGGGAACCGCGCGTGAGCGCAGGAGGACTGACAATGTCGAGGATGTCTGGAAGAAAATGTCTCACCGCAGCCCTTTCGATGCTGGCGATTGGCGCCGCACTTTCGTTTGGGATGGGAAAAGCCGTCGCCGCCGATGATGTCACCGCGGATCAAATCGTCCGGGCGCTTGCGCCTGCCAAGAAGGCGCCGCTGACCCGAGGCCTGTCGATAGCTCCGCAGGCCGATCCGGCGGCCGCCGCGGCCGCCGCGGCCGAGGGGCGTCTGCTTCAGAACATCCGCGGCCGGGCGACACGTTCGCTCTCGGCGAGCGAGCGCGAAGAAATCTCCGCGATCGCCAAGGACAAGCCGAATATCGATCTGGAAATCACCTTCGATTACAATTCAGCCGATATCAGCACCAAATCCTTGCCCTCGGTCCAGGCGCTCGGAAAAGCGCTGACCAATCCGGATCTGAAGGGCTCGACCTTCGTCGTCGCGGGTCATACCGACGCCGCCGGCGGCGAGGCCTACAACCAGGACCTGTCGGAACGGCGCGCGGATTCGATCAAGCGCTACCTCACCGGTAAATACAGCATTGCCGCCGCTGACCTCGTGACCGTCGGCTACGGCAAGAGCAAGCTCAAGGACCCGGCCAACCCGCTGGCGGAAATGAACCGCCGCGTGCAGGTCGTCAACATGGCGAACAAGAACACCGCGGCGAAGTAAAGCGGGCAGGTTTCCCGCACCCCAGCGAGACGCTTGTTCTTGAAATGCAGCATTGAAGCCGGCACCTATTGCGAAACTCGTCATGCCCGGGCTTGTCCCGGGCATCCACGTCTTAACGGCACCGCAGCAAGAAAGACGTGGATGGCCGGGACATCTAGCGCGAAGACGCGCTTCGCGCTTCTGCCCGGCCATGACGAAGAAACGAACCGTTTCTTTTACGTCATTGCGAGCGCCGCGAAGCAATCCAAAAGCTGTCATTCCGGGGCGATGCGCAGCATCGAACCCGGAATCTCGAAATTCCCCGATGTGCAATCGCACATCTGAGGTTCGCGCTGGCGCGCGCCCCGGAATGACGGAGCCGGATTGCTTCGCTGCGCTCACAATGACAATCTTAGACTCGTCTCTATTGGCCGCATTTCCGGTTATACTCTCACACCAATAGCTCTGGATTGACCCGGCGATGACGATCTCCGCATTTCTCAAGCCTGTGTTGGCCGTGGTCGTGGTGGCGGCTCTGGGCGCTGGATATTACTGGTTTGAGCACCGCGCCCGTCCCGAGGAAAAGGAAACGCAAAGCAACGCCCTTGTCATCGTTGCGAAATCCACCAATGCCTGTTTCTCCGATCTGGTGCGGGTCACCGGATTTATCGTGCCGCGCCGGGAAGCGGTGGTCGGGGTCGACCAGGAAGGTTCCAAGGTTTCCGATCTCTTGGTTCGCGAAGGCGAAATGGTCGCCGACAATCAGGAACTGGCCCGGCTGACGCCGCCGCTCCAGCAGCCGGGAGCCCCCGCCGCTGGCGGGCGAGCCGCACCGACCTCGCTGCGCGCCCCGGCGGCCGGGCTGATCACCGAGGTCAGGACCATCGTCGGCGCGCCGGCCTCGCCGCAGGCCGGGCCGATGTTTCGAATTTCGGTCAACAACGAGATCGAGCTCGATGCCGAAGTGCCCGCGGTCCAAATGATGAAACTCAATCCGGGCGCGACGGTGCGGATCAGCCGCGACGATGCGACCGATCTGATCGGGCGCGTGCGGCTGGTTTCGCCCCAAATCGATCGCACCACCCAGCTCGGCCGTGTCAGGATAACGCTCAGCAACAATCCGTCGCTCAAGGTCGGCATGTTCGCCCGCGCCAGCATCGACGCCAAGCGCAGTTGCGGGGTCGCGGTTCCGCGTACCGCCATTGACCATCTGACCGTACAGGTGGTCAAAGGGAATACGGTGGAGACCCGGAAGGTTCGGGTGGGACTGGTGTCGGACACCTCGACGGAAATTCTTGAAGGCCTCGACGAGGGCGAAATCGTGGTGGCCGACGCTGGTTCCTCGCTGCATGACGGCGACCAGATCAAGACCATGTTCGCCGAGGACCTCGATCGAACGCGGGTACGCTGATGGCTCTGAATATCTCGGCATGGTCGATCCGAAACCCGCTTCCCTCCATCGTCTTTTCGATCATCCTTCTGGTGCTCGGCTGGGTCAGCTTTACCAAGCTCGCGGTGACGCGGCTGCCCTCCGCCGACATCCCCGTGATCTCGGTGGCGGTCTCGCAATTCGGCGCGGCGCCCGCGGAGCTGGAATCGCAGGTCACCAAAACCATCGAAGACGGCGTGTCCGGCGTCGAGGGCGTGCGGCACATTTCATCGTCGATCACCGACGGGCTGTCGCTGACCACGATCCAGTTCGCGCTTGAGACCAACACCGACCGCGCGCTGAACGACGTCAAGGACGCCGTCACCCGGGTGCGCAGTAACCTGCCGCAAAACGTCAATGAGCCGCTGATCCAGCGCGTCGACGTGATCGGCCTGCCGATCGTCACTTATGCCGCGATCTCGCCCGGCAAGACGCCGGAGCAACTGTCCTACTTCGTCGACGACGTCGTCAAACGCGCGCTGCAGGGCGTGCGCAACGTCGCCCAGGTCGAGCGTATCGGCGGTGTCGAGCGCGAGATTCTGGTCTCGCTCGATCCCGACCGGCTGCAGGCCGCGGGGCTGACCGCGGTCAATGTCAGCCAGAGCCTGCGCGGCACCAATGTCGATCTTGCCGGCGGCCGCGCCGAGATCGGCAAGAACGATCAGGCGATCCGCACCCTCGCCGGGGCCAAGACGCTCAACGATCTCGCCGGCACCATGATCCCGCTGTTCGGCGGCGGCGAAGTGCGGCTGGACGATCTCGGCACCGTCACCGACACCATCGCCGACCGCCGCACCTTTGCGCGCTTCAACGGCGAGCCGGTCGTCGCGCTCGGCATCAAGCGCTCCAAGGGCGCCAGCGACGTGGTGGTGGCGGCTGCCGTGCAGAAGCGCATCGACGCGCTGAAGATCGCCTATCCCGATGTCGACCTGAAACTGATCGACACCTCGGTGGAATTCACCAAGGGCAATTACGAGGCCGCGATCTCGACCTTGTTCGAAGGCGCCATTCTCGCCGTCATCATCGTGCTGTTGTTCCTGCGCGATATCCGCGCCACCATCATCGCCGCGATTTCACTGCCGCTGTCGATCTTCCCGGCGTTCTGGGCAATGGACATTCTGGGATTCTCGCTGAATCTCGTCAGCTTCCTCGCCATCACGCTGTCGACCGGTATTCTGGTCGACGACGCCATCGTCGAGATCGAGAACATCGTGCGTCACATGCGGATGGGCAAATCGCCCTATCGCGCAGCACTAGAGGCCGCCGACGAAATCGGCCTCGCCGTGATCGCGATCAGCCTGACCATCATCGCGATCTTCGCGCCGGCAAGCTTCATGTCGGGCATTGCCGGCCAGTTCTTCAAGCAGTTCGGCATCACGGTCTCGGTGCAGGTGTTCTTCTCGCTCTTGGCGGCGCGCTTTGTCACCCCGGTGTTGGCCGCCTACTTCCTGAAGGATCATCCGCACGACGACCCGCCGCCGGGGCGCGTGCTGCGAGGCTACACCAAACTCGTGACCTGGTCGGTGAAGCACTACTTCGTCACCGTGCTGATCGGCTTTGGCATCTTCGCGCTCTCGATCTGGAGCATCACGCTGCTGCCGCAGGGCTTCCTGCCGGCGCAGGACACCGCGCGTTCGCTGCTGGCGATGGAGCTGCCGCCCGGGACGCAGCTCGCCTTCACCGAAAAGACCACGGAAGAAATCGTCGCGCGCTTGCGCAAGCGGCCGGAGGTCAAGAGCGTGTTCGTCGACGGCGGCCGGGTGCCGCCGGGAACGTTCGAGGTGCGCCGCGCCGCGCTGATCATCAATTATACGCCGAAGACCGAACGCACCATCACCCAGCGCCAGCTCGAACTCGAGATCAGCAACGAACTCGAAAGCGTGCCTGACATCCGCTACTGGTTCCTCGACGAAAACGGCCTGCGCGCGATCTCGCTGGTCGTCACCGGCGTGGACAGCAATATCGTCGGCAACGTCGCCAGCGAGCTCGCGACCCAGATGAAGCGGATTCCATTGATCGCCAATGTGATCTCGGAAACCTCGCTCGACCGGCCCGAGCTTCGGATCCAGCCGCGCGCGGACCTCGCCGCAAGGCTTGGTGTGTCCACCGAAAGCCTGTCGCAGACCATCCGCGTGGCTACCATCGGCGACGTCGGCCCGGCGCTTGCAAAGTTCGACGCCGGCGACCGGCAGGTGCCGATCCGGGTTCAGCTCGAGGACGGCGCGCGCGGCAATCTGCAATTGCTGGAGCAATTGCGGGTGCCGCTGGGTCAGCGCGGCGAACGCGGCGGCGTGCCGCTGTCGGTAGTCGCCGACATCAAGCTCGACCAGGGCCCGACCAGCATCAACCGCTATGACCGGGAACGGCAGGCCACCGTGGCGGCCGACCTCGTCGGCGCCTCCGCGCTCGGTGACGCCACCAAGAAGATCTACGATCTGCCCGTGATGAAGAGCCTGCCGAAGGGCGTCAAGGTGAGCCCGTCGGGCGACGCCGAAAGCCTGAACGAACTGTCGGAAGGCTTTGCCACCGCGATCACAGCGGGATTGATGATGGTCTATGCGGTGCTGGTGCTGCTGTTCGGCACCTTCCTGCAGCCGATCACCATTCTGTTCTCGCTGCCGCTCTCAATCGGCGGCGCCATCGTGGCGCTGCTCTTGACCGGCAAGCAGCTGACGACGCCGGTGTGGATCGGCATCTTGATGCTGATGGGAATCGTCACCAAGAACGCCATCATGCTGGTGGAATTCGCGGTGGAATCGATTCGCGACGGCAACAAGCGCGATTTTGCGATCATCGACGCCGGCATCAAGCGCGCCCGCCCGATCGTGATGACCACGATCGCGATGGCGGCCGGCATGATGCCATCGGCGCTGGCGTTCGGCGCCGGCGGCGAATTCCGCTCGCCGATGGCGCTCGCCGTGATCGGCGGCCTCGTATTCTCCACCGTGCTGTCGCTGGTGTTCGTGCCGGCGATGTTCATGATGATGGACGACGTCGGCGCATTGTTCTGGCGCTTCGGCAAGAAACTGCTGGTCTCCAGCGGTGAAGGCGAGCACGACCACGAGCATCCGCCGGCGGGGCATGGCGCCGAGCACAAACCGCCGCAGGCGATTGTGCATTCGCCTGCGGCGGAGTGACGGCGGCGGGAGGCGGTCCCACATTCACAGACGTCATCATCCGCGAAAGCGGATGATCCAGTATTCACTGCCGTCAGTGATGAATCGCAGGATCTCGGCGTCCTGGATGCCCGCTTTCGTGGGGCATGACGCGACCCGTAGGCGACTCGACAGACGGCCGCCAGATGATAAACTTCACCCATAAACATGGTTCGCCGTACGCTTGAGATTGATGCCGATACAGATACCCGCCTTCGCGAGATGGCGGCGGAACGCGGCCAGGATGTTGCCGCCGTATTGGCTGAAGCCGTCGCGCTGCTCGATTCGGTTGTCGACCTCGCTGGGCCCGACATCGCCGAGGACCGCCGCCGCTACGACGAATTCGCTCGGACCCGGCTCGCTGTTCCGCTTGATGATGTCAAGGCATGGGTGGCAAGCTGGGGGTCCGCGGACGAACTGCCTCGTCCGCAACCACGCAAGGTCGGATGATCCTTCTTTCGCCCGACGCCGTGGAGGATGTCGAGCGACTGCGAACCTTTCTCGATCAGACTAATTGCAGGAATTTCCAGCATTGGGCATGCAGACCGAGGATGCTGACGTCCGCCAGATCGTGATCCGCTTCGGCACATCCGGCTATATCGTTCGCTATATTATTATTTCTGAGACAGCAGACATTCTCGTCACGCGCGTCTGGCATGGACGCGAAGCGCGGATTTGATCGTCGCAGCCGAAGACCCAGTCTCCACTTCGTTTGAAAACGCAACTAACTAACCGGACTTGGCTCGGCCGGGTGGGCCGGCGGGCGGGATGGTGCGCGCAAAACTCGGCCGCGTCGCGTGCCGCTCGTAGTAGCGGGCGAGATGGGTCGCCGCGGCGAGTGCCTCCGCGCCTTCCGGGGCTTGGCCTAATCGATAGAGGATCGGCAGTAGATTGATATCGGCGAAGGTGAACTCGTGGCCGACGAGATAGCCGGTCTCGGCGACTGCCTTGTCCAAAACCCCGATCTGCTCACGCACCGCCGGCATGACGGCGTCGATCGCCTCCCGGTTAGGCCCAGCATCGGCCGCCCGCGGGGCGATATACGCATAGAGATAGGTCCGGATCAGGGTGCGGTCGATCAGCGTGTTGACAAGCGAGACCCATTGCTCGGTGAGCGCGGCGAGATAGGGATCGGACGGGAAGAATTGCGGGCCCGGGAAGCTGCGATCGAGATAGGTGGCGATGGCCTTCGATTCGAACAGCTCGACATCGCCGTGGCGCAGCACCGGCATCTTGCCGAAGGGATGGATGGCCAGGATCTCCGGCGCGCGCAACGGCTTCTCCGTCAGCACGTACTGGATCGCCTTCTCCTCGCAGACCATGCACACGACGCGCGTATAGGTCGAGCGCACAGAACCGATGATCTCCGGTTTCGGCATGGCCCGCCTCCCGCGGTGCAGCCTGTGATCTTGTCCGAACGCGCGAAAAAGCGCCGTCGCCATCGAGATTATATGACCCGCGCATTTTGTGAAATATCGAAGGGGAAAGAAGCCGCTCATCCGACGCGCCATGCGCGTCAGCCTCTCCCCGCAAGAGCGGGGCGAGGTAAAGGAAGCGCCCTGCTCGTTCGACCGCGATCAGCTGCCGCGCCTTGCGCCGCTAAATCCGGCGGCGCGGCGAGGCCGGTGTGCTGTCCCGGCGCCAGAGCTGCATCCGGCGGTCGGCGCTTTCGCGCGCGGCGCCGACCGCCGTCCCGAATTTCTCCTGCGACGCGCGTATCCCGGCGTCGAAATCGGCGGCCATCGTGCAGAGCCCGCGCTTGAGGCGGACCGACACGGGTTCAGCCATCGGCGCACTGCCAGGCGAAGCGGTCGGTCCGCTGTTGTCGCAGAAATATGCCGGTCTTGCACCGTAACCGCGGCTCGCAGCCAACGCATTCGCGCGCTCCGCCGGCGAACAGCCCACATGGCCGCCATGGGGTGTGCATCTCGGCACCGGTATCGGCCAGCGCGCAAAGCCGTCGCGCGAGGCGGACGTTGCGGCTCGGTCCGGCCAGTTCGCAGGGGGGGCCGCCGCCGGTGGAGGAGCCGCGTGCCGGGCGTGCTTGATCTCCTTCTCCTCGGCGGCAAGGGCTGGGCGCAGAGCGAATTCGGATTCGCCATCGGCGCTGTCGGCGCGCGGCGCGCAGCAGGCCGGCTCGTCCTGCCGAACCAGAACGGGCGCGACTTCGGATTCGACTTGCGCGATACGGGGGACCGGTGGCAACGGCGGCGGCGCGATCTTGTCGTCATCGTAAGGCGGCACCATCAGCGCGGTGAAGCCCTGCGTGGCGCCGGGCAGACCTAACAGATTAGACTGTAGCACGAAGGCGGATCTGACAAATCGCGGCGCGCGCGCCGCGGTCCTTTCCATCGAGACGATACAGGCGGTGTCCTCGTCGTAGCACAGCGCCACCCAGCCGCGCCTGAAAGCGACGTGAGGCGGCAACGCCTCGCTATACGGCACGACCAGACGTTCTTCATAGACGGGATGTTCGGGGCTGTAGAACGCCGTGCCGAAGGCGAGGCCTTCGTCGCCGCCGACCGCGGCCAGCGGTGCACTGGACTGCTCGTGCCATCGCCGGGTCAACTCCTTTGCGGCCAACGAATAGAAATTACGCCCCTCGTGTAACGGATGGTCGTTGCGATAGAGCGCGTGAACGGGCGCGACCACGACGACGGCGACCACCGCGATGCCAATCACCAGCACCGCCAGATTGACCGAATAAAACCGTGGAATCGGATAGCTGGCGCCGCAAACCATCACAATCACAAACAGGAAAAGCCCCTGCAGCCCCCAGATCGGCGGCATGTCGGTTCCGAACACGACCGAGGTGATCACCGGAAACACGATGGTGCCGACGCCGACCAGAAACAGCAGCAACAGGCCGGAATTCATCGCCCAAAAATCCTGCGGGACTTGCTTGAGGCGGCCCTTCGCCATCAGCACCCATATCGCTGCCGGTAACGCCAGCACCAAAGCGAGGCCGAGGATGAACAGAGCCGCTTCGATCACCGAAGGCGCAAAGGCCTTGCCGGTATGCCGCGCCAGCGCATAAGCGAACGGCGGCGCGCCTGATATCAGCAGCCAATGCAAATGCGGCACCAGTGCCGACAATCCCGCGGCGATGGAAACCCAGGGCGCCCATGAGGTCCAGTAGACGCGGCGTTGCGGATGACACAGCGCGGCGAAAGCGAACCCCGCAATCAGAAACACCGAGTAGTATTTGCCGAGCATCGCCAGCGCGCCCGCGGCGCCCGCTGCGATGGCCCACCGGATCTCGCGGGTTTCGAACGAGCGCAGGAAGCAATAGGTGGCGATCGGCCAGACCGCCAGCAGCACCGCGTTGGCATTGAAGCGCTGGGCGTGAAACTGGTAGATCGGCAGCAGCATCAACATCAGCAGCACGATCATTCGCTTGTCGCCGGCCACGAAACGGCGCGAGATCAGATCGACCGCCCACAACGCGAGCGCGGCATTGGCGAGCGCCATCAACTGAAACGACCAGTTGGTGAGCGGAAACACCGACGTCCATGCGCGCGCGACCCATCCCATCAGCGGCGGGTGCTTGGAGTAGCCCCATTCGATGCTGCGGCCGAACGTCCATGTTTCCAGAACATCGGAATGCAGATCGCCGCCGAGATAGGCGATCACCAGAAACAGGAACCAGACCGCGACGA
>Ga0137418_10005954_pt1 | contig 11209 bp, 13 predicted proteins | sample CZODoug3_1_2_16f_FD_122242 | JGI IMG/M metagenome (GOLD analysis project Ga0137418, IMG submission 122242) | Vadose zone soil fungal communities from Angelo Coast Range Reserve, California, USA - CZODoug3_1_2_16fungal (Hybrid Assembly) | ecosystem: Environmental > Terrestrial > Soil > Vadose... | reverse complement strand
GAGCCGCGCGCGGTCGAGCCACCTGAGCAGGGCGGCATCGTTGCGCTACGCCAGGTCGGTGGTCTCCACCATCGCTACGTCCGCCGCGCAGCGTAGTCGCGGTTGTTAGTCCTCACCGTCGCGAGGCCAAGCGAGCGCGAGCGCCAATCAGCGCTAACCCCGATTAGGGCGGCTTTCGTCACCAGTCATCTTGCCGACGCGGTTCGCCGCTGCCGCATCACCCCGTTCAGTGCGAGACTGCCCCCAGCTCGGGCCATCCTTCGCGCGGATCGAGTTTTGGCCAACGACAGGCAGACCCATCATGCTGGCGAGCTTACTGACGTCCAACGCAACGCTGACAGGCGGCAACGCGCTTGCTGTACTCGCATCCGGGTCCGTCGGCTGTAGCCGTGGCGTCACACTGGATGCTGTCAGTGTACGAATGATCGCGACAGACAAGGACATGGCCAGAAGCGCTGCGACCACACCAGCGGCCCATGAAGCGCCCTTCTCTGACGCCGCCCGCCCACCGCTTGGCATCGCCATTTGCTCCCACTGCATCGCCAAGGGAATCGTGCCGATCATCTCGAGCGAGCTAAAAGTGCGTTGCGCTCAAGCTTGGACGTCAAGCCTCGCTATTCCTCCGCTGATTCGAGAGTCAAGGGCCGCCGTGTCAAGACGGGGCCGGAACGGCGCGATGCATTGTCGGACTGCCGTCCGATGCGCCGTCAGGGTGACGCGGCGAGCCGCAGCGTTCTCCCTTCCCGTCAGCGTTCCGGCTTTGGCCGGAGAAGCACCAACGCTTCACCGAGGATGCGTTTTTGGTACCAGCGACCACTCGGACCCCGATGACATGGCGGACTCCCTCTCCGCCTTTCGATCGGTGCCCACCGAACCGGGGCAAATTTCAAGTGATGCTCCGTCCAGGACAGGGCGCCGTATCAGAGAACGGCGGCTTGCTGGGATATGCGACGAAGGCTATCCGTCGCGTCGATCAGGTCCTTCAACGGAGTGGACGCCATCCGCCCAGGTCCAGCCGTGGTGGGCGTGCGGCGAGTCGCGCCCTTAGCGGCCTCGCATGACGCGCGCCAACTTGACTTCCCATTTCACCGCGGAGGCTAGTCCGCAACCGCGTCTGCCCGCGAGGCACCGACCACGAGAAGGAAGGGGGCACCGACATGCTCTCAGGCAATCATTGCAAGTCCGTCTTCACCCGAATGGGCTGGGCCATTGGTCTTGGGCTCTGCTGCAGTGCCTTGGTGCCATCGGCTGGCGCCAAGGAGCGCGATGAGCGCCTTCAAATCCGCACCCTCTCCAACCGTGCCGACCTCGTTTCGGGCGGCGATGTCCTCGTGGAGATCGTACTGCCTCTCCGGCCGGAAGCGGACCGGGTCCAAGTCGAATTGAACGGGCGCGACATCAGCCACGAGTTCGCGATCCGCGCCAATGGACGCTTCATCGGCCTCATCAAGGGATTGTCGGTCGGCAAGAACAAGCTGGTCGCGGCCTTGCGCGGCGAGGGAGCCCAACGCCTTACGATCACCAATTACCAGATCGGCGGACCGATCTTCTCCGGACCCCAGGTGCAGCCCTGGATCTGCAGCACGATCGAGGCCGGCCTGGGTACGCCTCAGGATGCGCAATGCAATGCCCCGACCAAGGTGGCCTTCTTCTACCGCTCGACCAATCCGGCCACCACCGGCTTCTTGGCGTACGACCCGGCCATTCCGCCCTCCGACGTACGCACGACCACGACAGACCAGGGCATCACCGTCCCGTATATCGTGCGCCTCGAGCAGGGCACTTTGAACCGCTCGATCTATAGCTTCGCAGTTCTCTTCGACCCCACCAAGCCCGCGCTGCCGTGGCTTTCGCCGCGCGGCTGGAATCACAAGCTCTATTACCTGCTCGAAGGCGGCGCGCTGCCGAAGCACATCCAGAGCCTGCCAGTCAACGTGTTCAATACGGCCTACCAGAACGTGTTCAGCCGCGTCTTCGACGATCTGCCGCTGTCTCGCGGCTTCGCCGTCGCCAATACCTCCCGCGATATCCTCGGCAACAACTCGAATACGGTCACGTCCGCCGAGTCGATCATGATGTTGAAGGAGCATATCGTCGAGACGCTGGGCGAGATCCGCTACACGCTGTCGAACGGCGTGTCGGGCGGATCGATCCTCCAGAACTTGATCACGGATACGTATCCAGGGTTATTGAACGGGATCCAGCCATCGGAGACCTTGCAGGACCTCTGGACCACCAACACCGAGTCGCAGGACTGCGGTCTTCTGGTGCGGTACTTCACGTCCACGGCGCCGCAGCTCTGGCCCGACATCACCCAGCAGAACGCCGCCATGGACAACTCCAACGATCCTCCCGGAACATGCCGGAGCATCGTTGCGCCCTGGCCCCCTTACCAGCTCGACGACTCGTGGGCGAACCCGACCTCCACGAGCTGCACCGCGCCGGGCGGTACCGGGTTCGGGCCGCATGAGCCATGGATGTACGATCCGGTGACGAATCCCACCGGAACGCGCTGCACGTTGCAGGACTATCAGGTGGCGATCTTCGGAAAACGGCCGGACGGGTTTGCCAATCGTCCATACGACAACGTGGGCGTCCAATACGGTCTGAAGGCACTGCAGGCCGGAAAGATAGCGCCTGAACAGTTCGTCGACTTGAACGAGAAGGTGGGCGGCCGCGATATCGATTGGCATTGGACGGCGCAGCGCAGTACCGCCGATGCGTTCGCGCTCATGGCAGCCTATCGTTCCGGCCAGATCAACCTGGGCACCGGGATGTCCACAGTCGCCGGAATTGACGTGGGCGCTTGCGCTCCGTTGCCTACGGTCAATAATGCCCTCCATAGCTGCTTCCACACACCGAGCATGATTGCACGGCTCGTGAAGGCGAACGGACGCGCCGACAACTACGTGACCATGCAACTCGCGCCGTCGGACGTTTCGTTCGACGTGCTCGATCGCTGGCTGACGGCAATCGAGGCCGATATGTCGAGCGCGGCCTTGACAACCAAGATCATCCGCAACAAGCCGGCGGACGCCGTCGGCTCGTGCTGGATCAGTGGCCAGAAGGTCACGGACAAGGCGGCTTGCGCGGCGGCGTTCCCCAACTTTGGCGACCCGCACCTCGGAGCCGGGGCGCCACTCGAAGACGACGTCCTCAAGTGCCAGCTTAAACCGCTGAGTCGGAGCAACTACGCCGTGAGCTTCACCGATGCGCAATGGGCTCGCCTACAGGCGGTGTTTCCAAATGGCGTATGCGACTGGTCCAAGCCCAGCGTTGGCTTCACCCGGTCAGTTCCTTGGCTGAGCTTTGCCCAAGGGCCGGGCGGGCGCTCGCTCGGGCCGGCTCCAGTGTCGAGGCCAGACGACAATCGAGACGACGATCGCGATCAAAATGGCCGCGGGGACGGCGACGGTCATGGGGACGATCGCGACGATTGAGCCTCGGCAACGCAGAGAATGGCAGAGAACCGCTCCGAGCTCGTCTCCACGTCGATGAGACCCCACGAGCAATTCACCACTCACGCTTTCCAGAGAGAGGAAGGAGGATGTCATGAGATGCATTTTGAGTGGAACTGCCACTCCGATCGTGTTGAGCATCCTTACAATCGGCATTCCTAGCGTGGTCTACGCGGAGACCAGGGAGGACCGGACCGTTGACGCTCGCTGCGACGATCGCAAGGCGGCTGATATTGTGGGACAGGAGTTGCAGAACATTGCGGACTTTCCGGAGACAGTGTTGATTTCCCCCCCCAATCGAAACGCGCTCTATTACAACCTGGTCATGCGGGAGCCTCACGAAGCGCCCGCCAGTCACAGAATCTACTACGGTTCCGCACTGCCGCAGTTCGGCGATCTCCGGCTCCCAAAGGGACGGGGGCCATTCCCCGTTGCTGTCGTCATTCACGGGGGAGGCTGGGGAGCCTCTGTTAATCTTCACTACATGGCCTCTCTTGCGGCGTCCCTCACCTGCGCCGGCGTAGCGACATGGAACATCGAATACCGCCGCGCAGGCTCTGGCGGCGACTGGCCAGCGCTCTTCAAAGACGTGGGTGGCGCCACGGACTTTCTGCGCGAACTGGCGCAACGGTACCCGTTGGATCTCAGTCGCGGAGTCGTCTCCATTGGTCATTCCGCAGGTGGGCACCTGGCCCTGTGGCTGGCCATGCGTCACAAACTCGCCGGCAACTCCGACTTGTTCACGCCTAGCCCTTTGCCGATCGCAGGGGCAGTATCTCTAGACGGCGTGCCCAACCTCTTCGCGTTCGTGGCGGCCTTCCCCGTTCCGTATCAGGCCACGTTCCAGGTGTTATTTGGGACCGGCGGAGCGTCGCCCGCCCTCATCGCCCAGCGAATGAGCGATGCTTCTCCTGAGTCGCACCTACCTCTTGGCGTGCGGCAGGTACTCATCCAAGGTAATCCGGGAGGAGTCCCGCCGTTTGGGTGTTGCGGAATCCCGGAATACGTGGCAGAAGCCCAGGCCAAGGGAGATAACATCCAGTATGTCGTCGTAGACGGCTTCCATTTCGCGTCCGTCGATCCGTCGAATCCCCAGTCCGGACCAGTGGTCAGGAGCGCGGTGCGGTCCATGTTGGACCTCCGAGACGATGAGGACTGAAGAAGCGGCCTCTCCAGCGGTTCGCTGAGCCAACTCCCGAGCAGACCGAGAAGGAGACGAGCAGGCTCATTTGCGAAGGGTACAGGATTGTCCGCGTGGCGGGGCTGTCGATCTGGATTCAGGACTAATGGCTGGAAGCGTCCAAAGGCCCCGCAAGAGCAGTAACTGCGGGGACCCGCTGTTACACCATTCCGCCTTTGGGCGAAGGAGCTTGTTGAGCGCGTGAACGTTAGACGCCGCGCTTCACCGTCGTGAGCAGCCCCGCCTTCTCCACGTAGGTCTTCGCCCAGCCGAGCCGGTTGTCGAAAATCGCCTGCTTGCCGCTGGGCAGGAGTTCGGCCCGGTCCTCCTCCGTCAGCGCCATCTCGCGGGCAATGCGCTCGCGGACCTCGCTCACGGGATGATCGGCACCATCTTCGAGGGCGCGAAGGAGCGGCAACATGAAGGACTCGAAGCCGGGTACGGGCATGGAGCCACTCTACTCGACCATTCGGGACATCTTGGCGACGTTCTGGTCCCAGCACTTCCGATGGCCACATTGCTGGCTTCGCCAGCCAGAACTCGGGCCAGAAACGTTTCCTTGAGCGTGGGTGCGTAGTGCGCGAACATCGGTTCCTTCATCGAACCAAGCTCCACACGAGCAGCGCATGATCGCGTACGACCTGCCCGCCGCGAAGGTGATGCAGGTGCGGGCACGTCTGAACGCGCACCGTCTCCGCATCGTACGCGACCCGGACCCCACGATCACGGGCCCGGGTGCGGAGGGCCACTGCGGGATCGAGGGACTTGACCGTCTTCCGGGCACTCCGCGCCACATAGTGAAGACCCTGAAGGTGGAACTCTTGAGCTGCCTCACACCTGCGCGGCCCTAATCGGCGCCGTCCAAGTCTCACTCCGCCACCTGCTGTAGACTCCCCAACATGGCCGTTTCCGGAAAAATACGATCCGCATTCGACGACGTGGCAAAGCGCAAGCCCGCACTCTACGCGGGGAATATCATTGGTGCAGCTGGGAGTGCCTGGCTTCTCGAGGCATTGTCCATGCTCGAGACGACGCTTGGGGAGGGACATCCGACCTCCCGCACGATGCGTGGAGCCGTGGATTACGTCCTCGCCAACGAGGCGCACGGCCCGGCGTTTCGAAAGCACAACGCCTGCGCAGCGGCTGCTGAGGGCGCTTTTGAGGCAGCAAAGCAGATCGTTGATGGAGACCGCGTCGACGGCCTTATCGACATCGTGCGGGCGGACACCGAGGCTGAATTACTCACGCAGGCGGATGCGTTGCGTCTCGAGGGTCCGGTCGCAGCCGCGACGGTCATTGCTGGGGGAGCACTCGAAACCCATCTACGGGGGCTGGTCGATCGCTATGCCATCAGTTGGCAGCAGCACGGAGAACGCGGAATCTCGACGTACAACAACGCGATCGCTGCCTACCGCAAAAAGAATCCGAGCGCCTCTCTGTACACTGCCGCGACCGCCGACCTGATCTCCGGTTGGGCTAAGATGCGGAACGACGCCGCCCATGAACCGATCGCCTTTATGAAGACCTACTCGCTCGAGAGCGTGCGGCAGATGATTGACGGCATCCGGCTCTTGATCTCTGGATCGACGTAGATCGAATCGCACGTCCCTCGCGCAACGGTCAGAGCGCACTGCTACGCTGTCTCGCATGCACCCGACGCCCGTCGCCCCGAACGAGCACCTCCCCGAGCCGCTGCAGGCCTGCCAGCTCCTCTGCGGCGTGTGTCGCGAATGGGTCGTATTCAACAATTGGGACTGCTGCGTTTTTGGTCTGGGTTCCCGCGACCCAGCGTGCGGGTGTAAAAGTACATCCGCAAGGTCTTCTCCGACCCTGGGGGGTTGCCAGCGGCGGCTTCCGTTCAGAGCGGGAGCCGCCGTTTTTCACACGTTCCCGCATACCTGACACGCGCAGCACAGCTCGCCCGGCAGCGCGGCAAGAAACCAACACAACCCCTCCCGGTGCGTTGCGACGCGGGCCGTTCGTTGCGAAGTATTTCGCGTGCCGTACTCTGTTCAGTTCTCGGAGGATGTCGACGTACCGCCCGAGCTGCGGACGCGAGCCTTCCAGACCCTGGTCGACATCTCCGAGACCTTGCAGAGCATTCCGTCGAGCAGCGCATTCTGGAGCGCGGCGAACAACGGCCTGGCCGAGCTGAATCTGGGCGGATGGAAGCTCGAGTACCGCATTCTCCACCGCGATCGTCGCATCCTGGTCGTTGGGGCGCGGCAGCTCGGTTCGCGAGCTCGATCTTCATGAGCGCAGCCGAAACCTGAGCCGTACCGGCTCCGGGCGGGAATTTTACTGCCGATGACGTAGGCCTGGATCGCTACTGCCAATCCCTACAGGGGCGCGTCGACCATGCCCTGATTCACGATCCCGCACTTGGCGCACTTCCAGCTGAAAGCGCCGAACGTGTTCGGAGCGAGCGCATCCCGTACCTTCTTCGCTTCTGCAGTCACGTCCTGCTTGGCTTTGCACTTCCCGCACGTGCTCGCGGTCTGTTCCATGGCGGGGACCGTAGCGCTCAGTGTTGAGGCGCGCTAGGCGGCCAGGACCCGCCCCGGCTCGATTCCAAGCTCCGGAGGCCAGGATCCGGTGTTGCTAACACTGACGTGGGATGATCGGTACCAGTTCCGGTGTCGGGTCACCGAGCTATCTTGTCCAGCATGGACCCGAATCCCGTCGCCCCGAACGAGCAGTTCCCTGATCCGCTCTATCTCAACGTGACGGAGTATCGCTGAATTCTGTGCTGGCCGGCGAGCCGATGAGGGCGCCAATACCCGCACCAAGCAGGCCGAAGGCCAGGCCGCCCAGGACACCTCCAAGAAGTGCAGGTCCAGTGTGACTCTGGGAGCACGAGCCGCTCTCGCACAAAACGGTGCTCAACAGCGTCGAGGTGGTCACCGTCCCTGCCACAAATCCTATCGGCACGCCGATCCCTAGCCCAATCAAAGCGCCGCGGCCACGACGCGTCACCTCGATGCGTCGCACAGATGCAACTGGTGTCTCAGCGGGTAGCCATGGAGGCGACTCCTCCGTCGACACCGCATCCTGCTTAAGAAAGAGTAGGCTACTTGCTTCGATGCGTAGATTTTTGCCCGTGATGACTTGGGGCGTGCCCTCCAACTCCAGATCCGCCGTCTTGCCGGCGATAAGCTCGTTGATCTCCTCCGTCTTCTCGGAAGAGAGAGGCCGCTGGGCAGCGACAGTCGTAACGCATCCGGCGCACACCCAGGGCAGTATGATGCTCGCCCCAGCACGCACAGGCTCTCGATAACAGATCGGCGGCTTGGTGGTCCACCCGGCAGTCAGCCCGCAGGAGTAGGGTGTGCTGAATGAACCCGAGGCCGGTGACGCTGGAAGAGCAACTCCCTGAGCCGCTCGAGGCCTGCCAGCTCCTCTGCCGCGCCTGTCGCAACGGGCTCCTGTACCAGAGCCAGGAACGACCCCGGTTCCCGCGGCACTTCTACTGGTGCGATCGCTGCGGGCGCAGATACGCGGCGTGGGAGGCGTGGGCGCCAGGCTTGGACACGGACGCGAAGGCGGGGTAGCGGGAAACTTCCGGGTGGCAGGTAGTCTAAAATCCCTACGAATGATCGTGTTCCCCTGGGTACATACAGTGTGCCACGCTTTCCCCGTCATCAGCCATCCCCCCCAAGGAATTGGTGACCGGCGGCGGGCCTCCTCCGGTCTGCCGCCGTTTGTTTTGTCCCGCCAATACAGGCGCGGCTGGTGCGTCGGCGCTCTGGTTATCTGGCTAAGGTCGTCCGCTCCCGTACGGAATCATCGTCGTGCGCTGCGAGATGCATGCAGTAGCCTTCCGGCTCGCGCTTCGGTCGCTGCTCCAGCCCGCCACGTCGTAGAGAGTCCATGGGTTACAGGGCGGCGGCGACCGTACCCCGATTCATCGCCCGGAGTTTTCGCACTGCCAAGCAAAAGCGCCGAACGTATTTGGGGGGAGACCGTCGTGCACCTTCTTCGCCTCGGCGCTCACGTCCTGCTTCGCTTTGCACTTGCTGCAGGTGGCCATGACTCGGTCCATGCCGGCGACGGTATCGCCAGCCACCGGCAAAGCCAGCGTGAGCCACGACACATTACGAAACCGTATACATGGCTCTGTTCCTGCCGGGTGTAGTGCAGGGCACGGTCGCGACCCGAGTCCATGGCGGGCGCGATCCAGGGGTGCTCGGGGTGCCAACGACTCTCTGGGCTCCCCGCTTTTCCTAAACGTCGGAGGTTCCCATGCGTCGCATCGCCGCTGCACTCGCCCTTGCTCTTCTCGTCTCACCGGCCATGGCCAAGACCAAGTCCGCGAAGGAACCGCGTGCTGGACAATACTGCTCCAAGGGGGCGGTCGGCTCGACGATTCAGGATTCGAAGGGGACGACACTGGAGTGCAAGGCGGACAAGAAGGGCAAGCCACGGTGGACAAAGAAGTAGGGGCCTCGGTTCCGGAGGTTCCTGCGCCTCTTCTTGGGGCGAGGAACGCGTTCTCACCGACAAGGACCCCGCGGCGACCCGGCCCCAGGAAGCGAGGGCCCAGCGGTGCGACGCCTGACGGCGCGCCAGACCGGTTGGCCGGGCCCCTAGAGCTCTTCGAGTACCAGAACGTCGTGGTCCGCGATGGCGGATGCTGCTGCATTCAAGATGCGCCACTCCCCGTTGAGTAGATTCGCGAGTGGACCAGGATTAAGAATCGAACCGGGCTGACCGCCGGAGCCACCGAAAACACCCTTGGCTATTCCGAGCGTCTTGTGGCTCACCCAAACAATCGCTGTTCGTTTTGCAGCCATTTCTGTCTCTCTCCGTTTCCGCAGGAACACCGGGCGCCGCCTACCTAGCATGCGGGTCTAACAGCGCAAGAGACGACTGGGCTTGCGTATCTACAACGGATGTGTTATCTATGTAGATAGGAGGTAGCGCCCATGTCGGATGTAGTAGCCTCACGGCCCGTGCCTAGGCCCACCAAGAAGCTCAAGAAGGGCGAGCAGCACCAGGTGCATCTCATGCTGCCTTCCGACCTGCTTGCGCTGATCGACCGCGCCGCAGTGGAGATCGGCCGCGAGGTGAACCCCTGGGCGCCGCCGGTCACGCGCACCGAATGCATCAAGGCGCTTCTCGTAGAGGGACTGAGGAAGCGCGGGCTTCTGAAGTAGGGAGAGCGAACACATGACTTCTATCGTCGAGAGTTTGACGGAGTACAGGAACGAATTGCGCAAGCTGGTGATGGCCACGGATGCCACGCGCGAGCACGCCGCTCAGGTAGACGAGATCTTCGCCAAGACGGAAGCGCTGTTCCAAGACCTGAAGGCGAGAATGAAGGCGAACACGATCGGCCGCGACGACGCAAGAGCCGCGGCGGCTATCTACGACGAGCTAGGCGAGCTGTACTACGCAATGGCTGATCGTTTTAGGCGGATCCTCTCCCCATCGGCGAAAGCCTGAGCAGGACCGCTGCGCGCCCACGGCGCTGACGTGCAGCGGAAGCGGGGCCAGCATGGGTCTAACCCCACACTGACCCCTAGGAGCGCCCCAAGCAGTAACTTGGAGAGCACCATGAAGAGGAACACTAGCAGGAAGCTCTCGATCGTCGGTCGGAGCGTACCGCTCAACCCGGAAACGAAGCTGGCCCAGATGGAGGCGCTTTGGGAGGGAGCGCATCTACTCTTGCGGTACGCCATCGGGATCGACGGCGAAGGGCCGATGATCACCAACCTCGCGGCCGGCCCCGAGGACCAGGGGGTTCGCGATCACATCGAGGAAGCCAGGACGTACGTGGGCACGGCGTTCGCGCTCCTGGGCGTCCTCGGGATCGAGGATCGCGTTGGGGTTCTGGGTGGAGTTCAAAGTGCCTACTTTCCTGACATAAATCCTAGTATCGCAATAGGGATTGTACGGGTTTTTAGTTGCCGTGTCAACTAATGCCGACCCATGAGAAGGGCTCGGAATGGGGTCGTATCCGGTGTCAGAGAGCTGACGCGCGGACGCTCAGGACAGCGGGGCCGTCGCGCTGAGCCGGTCGTAGCGGCGCACCGCCCGGAGCGCCGCCGCGAGCCGCCGGACGCCCTCGTCCAGCTCCTCGGGGTCCAATAGGCCGAAAGAGAGCCGCAACGAGGTGTGCGGCCCCGGCTCGACCATCGCCGCGCCACCGACCGTGTCGAGGTGACCGAGCAGCATGACGGTGCAACCTCCTCGCCCGCCGTGGACGAGGACGTTCACGCGGCCGGGCTCCACCTCGTCCAGTTCGGCGCGCAGGCCGTGCTCCTGCGCTGGCGGAGGCGCGGCATTGAATAACAGCACCTCTAGCCTCCGCGTCATGACCTGGAACATCCACAGCGGGGTCGGCCCCGATGGCCGATTCGATCTGACACGTGTGGTCGAGGTCATCGCGCGCAATCGTCCGGACGTGGTGGCGCTGCAGGAATCACCGGTCAGCCGCTGGCGCGGCGACGTCGCCGCCCTCCGCCTTGCGCGGCGCCAGGCCGGTGTAGGCCGGGAAGCGGTACTCGAGATCGAGCTGCCGAACAGTCGGCAGGTCGACGACAGTGAGCGAGAACTTCTCGGACCGGAC
>Ga0137418_10005953_pt1 | contig 11209 bp, 8 predicted proteins | sample CZODoug3_1_2_16f_FD_122242 | JGI IMG/M metagenome (GOLD analysis project Ga0137418, IMG submission 122242) | Vadose zone soil fungal communities from Angelo Coast Range Reserve, California, USA - CZODoug3_1_2_16fungal (Hybrid Assembly) | ecosystem: Environmental > Terrestrial > Soil > Vadose... | reverse complement strand
CTGCTACCGCAGACGCTACCTCGCGTCAATGAGATTGGCTTGAACTGGCCGGTCATGCTCTTCGCGCTGGGACTGGCCCTGCTGACCGGATTCCTGTGCGGATTGGCTCCAGCATTTGCTGCGATCAGGACGAGCGTGAATGAGGCGCTCAAAGAAGGCGGACGCACCGGCACCTCGGGCAGCGGCCATGCCAGGCTACGCTCGGCACTCGTGGTCGCGGAGATCGCCGTGGCGCTCACGCTGCTTACCGCCTCCGGCCTGTTGCTGCGCAGCTTCGAAAAGATGCGCGATGTGGAATTAGGCTTCCGCCCCGACAATACGCTGGCTGCGCTCTACGTTCTGCCGCAGCAACGGTATCGAACGCAATCCGCGATCGACGAATTCACTAGAACTCTGCTGAACGACGTGGAGCAGCTGCCTGGCGTAGATGCGGTTGGCATCACTTCGTTTTTGCCTGCGGCCGGCAACAACTGGGGCATCGCTTTCACCATCGAGGGCTATGTTTCCCCTAAGGGCGCGGGATTGAATATGGCGTCGATGTCGCTGGTCGAGAGCGATCCCTTCGAAGCGCTGGGCATTCGTGTGCTCCGCGGGCGCGTCTTTACCGAGTCGGATAACGCCAACTCACAGTTGGTGGCTATCGTGAATCGCAAGATGGCCGAGCAGTACTGGCCAGGCCAGGACCCGATCGGCAAGCGACTGCGCCGGGGCATGGCGGAGACCTCCACGCCGTGGATGACGGTAGTGGGCGAGGTCGATGACGTCAAACTGGGGTCGCGCGATGCGGAGACGATGCCACAGGTATACCAGCCGGTAACACAGACCGTCGCCAGTGAAAGCGTTTTGGCCTCTGTCGGCGAATTGAGCGGCGCCGACGGCTGGATCGTTCTGCACAGCCGTATGGATCCGGAGCAGATGGAAGACACGCTTCGCGCAACCGTGCGACAGATCGACCCGCAGTTGCCGCTCTACCAGATGCAGACGATGGAGCACGCCGTCTCCAAGAGTGAGGCGCCACGACGCTTCAATACCGTCCTGATTTCCTCGTTTGCCATCGCTGCGGTGCTGCTCAGTGTGCTCGGGATCTATGCCGTGATCGCGTTCTCCGTGGCATTGCGCGAACACGAAATGGCCGTGCGTATGGCACTTGGCTTCCAGCGCTCCGGAGTGATACTGCTCATTCTGAGTTCCGGCGCCAAACTTGCGGCTGTTGGCTGTGGCCTGGGTTTGCTTGGCGCCTTGGCCGCATCCCGTTTGCTGCGTTCCTTTTTGTTTGAAGTTAGCCCGTTCGATCCGGGTGTGCTTGTACTTTCCGCCATCGCAATGCTGCTGCTCGCACTGGCAGCTTCTGCACTACCGGCCAGACGCGCATCGGGTACGGATCCGATGCTGGCTTTGCGAGGCGAATAGGGAAGATGCCGACGATCGGGCCAGAAGTCGGCCTCGCGGAAATAATCCGCGGATCTCCCACATGCCCGTTTCTGGCGCGTGTAGTTGATCTGCTGCCCCTCGAGGTCCGTGGCTCGATCGATCACTTCCTGTTTGCCGACCAACCACTAAGTAACGGCCAGGACCGCATTAGGGGGTCGGATACGCCCGATCGCTACGAAAAACCGCAAGGAATTTCCGTGTCTATCGGAGAGAACAATCTGGGCGACGCGGGACGAATATTCAACGCCCTGGCCGACGGCGGGACCGTTCAGATGGAATTTCAGAAGACATTCTGGGCGGCGGGATTCGGCATGCTTGTGGATCGGTTCGGAATTCCGTGGTTGGTGAACTGCGAACAGTCGACGTGAGACCGCAGGCAGGTCGGCAACGAGTCCTTAAAGTTGTCGAAGTACCAGCCCAAGGGTAATTTCAGTACAATCTCACCCAATCAGGGAAGATCAGGAACAGAAAAGGAGGCATCTATGAAAATCGTGGCCATTATCGCGAGAATCCTGCTGGGTCTGATGTTTTTTGTCTTTGGGCTTAATCCGTTTCTGAAGTTCCTGCCGATGCCTCCGCTGGAAGGAGTGTGGGGACAGTTTCTAGGCGCGCTGGTCGTTTCACACTATGTGTGGTTTGTGGGTGCGGTGCAGGTCATCAGCGGAGCGCTGTTTCTGATTGGGAGGTACGTTCCCCTGGCGATTGCGTTGAGCGGCCCAGTGGTCGCCAACATAATTGTCTACCACTTGACAATGCAGCACAGCGGGGCACAGCCGGCGGTTCTGGCAACCATATGTTGGGTGATTCTGTTCTGGCATTACCGTGCTTCGTTTGCGCCCCTGTGGGTGCAAAAAGCCTAGCTTTGGACAGCACCTTACTCGGATCTTGCGCCTGCTTAGGTACAAACAGCAAAGTGCTTCGGCAATTCTGTCCATACCGTACCCGCAGCGAATTAATCCACTGCGCCGGGCAAGCCTATTGCTTCCGAATCCACAAGCGCATCAGCACTCATGCACGCTTCGTACAACCTAGCTCTGATTCTAATCTCACACTGAAACACTAACTGACCCACCGGCGTGGCCAGTTTCTTGTTTGCCGACAAACCGGGAGTTATCTCGCCGCCTCCACGGTTACCCCGTCATAAGGCAAGTGTTCTGGGTTCGACATGCTCCTGCCAGAGCAGTTCACCAGCCGTGAATTCCGTTCCGCCAGGATCGCACTCACCATGAAACCTGAATCGCACTCAGCTACCACCGAGCCGTTCGCTCATTACTCTTTATCCCGATACTCGCCGGGAACATCATCCTGCGGCACCTCATGCGTGCGAACCTCCTTCTGGTCAGTGTCACCAGCGTGTTCCACGCCCGCCACTGCGTCGGCCTCGAACGCGTTTCCTTCCTCGATCAACTCGGCCACACTCTCCGAATCCGCACCTTCGATGTTGGACAATCCCTGTAAATCTCCCGATTGCCCGCCCGACCTCTCTCTCAGTGCTTCGGGTGCAAATGCCTCCGTATCCACGCTCTGGCTTTTTCGCCGAACCCGTGTCCTGAGTGCGGTCGGCGTCCTCGCACCGGTTGTCTTCTGGCCGAGGGCCTTCGTTTTCACCGCCGCCTTTTTCAAAGCGGGCTTCTTCTTCGCCAATTTCTTCTTCGGAGTTCCCCTCTTCTTAGCCAGGTTCTTTTTAACCGTCTTCTTCAGCGGCTTTCCTTTCTTCCCGGCAGATCCCTTCGGCTTCGTGAGCTTCTTATTAGTTTTGTTCTTGGCCATAGGCGCAGTCTACCACCGGCACCATGCGTGCTCACGAAAGCGAGCTAGACGCATAGCGAGGAAACCCACGGGACCAGCGACCCAGTTTCCGCCATTAGTAGGCGACGCAAGACCCGAGGCAACCATTCTTTTCCAACTGCCAACGGACCACCTCACCCTTCGGCAAACGTGGCATACGGCGTTCAATTCGCAGGCGAATGGTCGAATTACTTCCGGCTTGCCGACCATACGGGAGGCATCCGATTTCTTCTTCGGCATGAGCGAGCCCGATGCGGAATTTCGCATGACCTTTACTTGGACCATAGCACTCGATCGAGGCCGAGTACCGCGCGGGGCGATTTGTGCGGATGAGTGACGTTCGGTGAAACTGGTCTCATGCAATCTATCGATAGCACCGTTCTCGAGATTTTCTATGAGGAACTCGGCCCCGAAAGTGGGCCACCGGTTCTCTTACTTCATGGCTGGCCCGATGCGCCTCGCGGATGGGCGAGCGTCGCTAACCTGCTTCAGGCAAACGGCTGGAGAACCATCGTCCCCTATCTGCGGGGCTCGCGTCCGACGCGGTTTCTATCTCAGGACACTCCACGATTCGCAGCCGGTGTCGCACTTGCGCAGGATGCAATCGACCTTGCCGATGCTCTGCACCTTGATCGCTTTGCGGTGATTGGACACGATTGGGGTGCTCGTGCCGCCTATACAATGGCAGCTCTATTTCCGGAACGATTAACCGCAATTGCCGCCTTGGCCCTTGCATACCAACCCCGCGGCCTGTTGGAGCTTCCCGATTTTGAGCAGTCCAGAAGATTTTGGTATCAGTGGTTTCAGTGTACAGAACGTGGTTCTGAGGCCGTGCGAAAGGACCCGGTTGGGTTTGCCCGTATTCAATGGGATACGTGGAGCCCGCCAGGATGGTTCAACGAGGCAGAGTTTACTGCCACAGCAGAGACTTTCTTAGGTCCCGATTGGCCCGCCATCACGCTGAACGCTTATCGAGCCCGCTGGATGCCCGGCGAGGCCACAGATGCGCACTATAACGCTCTGCAACTCAAACTTCGAGAAATCGACTGCCTCTCAACGCCTACTCTTATGATTCAGGGCGCATCGGACTTTTGCGATGCTCCAAAAGAATCCGAGGTTTGGAGAGGTTTTTTGGGAGAGCGTATCGCCGCGTCTTGCTTGACGAAGTAGGTCATTTCCCGCATCGTGAAGCGCCTGGACGAGTGGCCGATGCTGTCCTCCGCCTGCTCGAGACGTATGCTCGCCCGTAGTTTCCGCACAAGGCGACAATTTCCGGATCACTCGTCATTCGGGAACAATCCGGAACGATTGGGCAGGTCCTAGCAGATCACTTCAGCTATGCCGACTTGAACTAAGCCGGTTTGCGGCGGACGCATTCGCGTGTTGCTGAGCCGACGGTGGAGGTGATCTGAGTTAGTTTGTTGTCGCAGAGGAGGAACTCTCTGTGACCCATCTACGCCAGATCATGCTTGAGGAACTACGGCGCCGCAACTACGCCGAGTCCACCATCGACGCTTACATTCACACGGTTGAGCATTTCAGTCGACACTTCCATCGTTCACCCGATCAGCTTGGACCCGAGCATATTCGCCAGTATCAGGCCGCGTTGTTCACGCGGTGGAAGCTGGCCCCGAACACTGTGACGCAGCGGTTGGCAGCGCTGCGTTTCTTCTATGTTCAGGTGTTGAAGCGAGGTTGGAGCGTTGCCGAGACGCCGTATCCGAAGAAGGTTCTGCACCTGCCCGAGATACTCAGCCCGGAAGAAGTCGCACGACTGATCGACGCGGCAGAGTTTTCCTTTCATCGCATTCTGCTGATGACGCTGTATGCCACGGGCGCGCGGCGCGCAGAAGTGGCGCGCCTCAAGATCAGCGACATCGACAGCCAACGCATGGTCATTCATATCCGGGGAGGCAAGGGGCGCAAGGACCGTGATGTCATGCTCAGTCCCAAGCTGCTCGATGCCCTGCGCGTCTACTGGCGCGGGCTGAAACGCAAGCCCACCGATTGGTTGTTCCCCGGCAACCGATGGCGCACGGCGAGTCATCCTGTCTCCACCAAGGTTCTCTGGAACGCCTGTCAGCAAGCCGCCGAACGCGCCGGTCTTGCGCACAAGCACATCCACCCTCATACGCTGCGCCACTGCTTTGCCACGCATCTGCTCGAAGCCGGTGCCGACCTGCGTACCATCCAGATGCTGCTCGGCCATCGCGACCTTGAAGAAACGACGATCTACCTGCATCTCTCCCGACGGCATCTCAGCGCCACCGGCAGTCCGTTGGATGCACTCACGATCCGAGGAGAAGGAGAGCCGACGCAGAGCGCATGAACCCGCCTCCTCTGGAGGTGGCCGACATCGTTCGCTGTGCCGGACGGTCCTTCATTGAGCGCAGTCGCAAGTGGATCAACGGACAACACGAAAAGGTGTTGCTGGCGATCACACGCTGCCGCACCGCCGCGTTGGGTGGACATCGCGATCAGTGCTCAGACTGCGGACATACTGCCATCTCTTACAACTCGTGCAGAAATCGGCACTGCCCCAAGTGTCAGGGCAACGCCCGCATGCGCTGGCTCCAGGCGCGGGAGCGGGAGTTGCTACCCACCCGCTATGTGCACGTCGTCTTCACCCTGTCACGGGAAGTCGCTCCGCTCGCATTGCAGAATAAACGGCTGATCTATAACCTGCTGTTTCACGCCAGCGCTGCAACTCTGCTGGAGATCGCTCGCGATCCTCGTCACCTCGGCGCGGAGATCGGCTTCTTCAGCGTGCTCCATACTTGGGACCAGCGACTGCAGCATCATCCTCATGTCCACTGCGTGCTCGCCGCAGGCGGCATCGCTCCGGGCCACACTCGCTGGATCTCCTCCCAGCGCTCCTTTTTTCTTCCCGTCAAAGTGCTCAGTCGTGTCTTCCGCGGCAAGTTTGTCGCCGGACTCAAGACCGCCTTTCATGCCGGCGCACTCCAGTTCCACGGACATCTCCTACCGCTTGCGGAACCGCGCGCCTTCGCCGCATGGCTGCGGGTACTGTTCCGTCACGACTGGGTTGTCTACGCCAAACGGCCTTTTGGCGGCCCAGAACACGTGCTGCGCTATCTCGGCGCTTACACTCATCGCGTCGCCATTTCCAACAGCCGGTTGGTTGCTCTCTCCGAGGGCCACGTCACCTTTCGCTGGCGCGACTCCGCCCATGGCAACAAGAAACGGCTCATGACTCTGCCAGTCGAAGCGTTCCTGCGCCGCTTCCTCCTGCACCTGCTGCCGCGCGGTTTTATGCGCATCCGCAACTTCGGCTTCCTCGCTAACCGGCGGCGAGCAGAACTCCTTCCGCTTTGTTTGCGGTTGCTCCATCCCTCTGGTCAGCCAGCAGCAGACGCCACCTCACCCGCGCTGCCCATTCACTCGCTGTGGCAATGTCCGCTTTGCGGCGGAACCATGCGAGTTGTCGAGCGCCTCTCCGCCGCCCAACTCCTCCTCCGATCTCCGCCTGATCTCATCCGGTGCGCCGCATGAACCCACATCTCCAGCCTCGAATCTCGCTCGTGCTTCGGCGCGCACACCGGTTCTGTGTCTCGCACTTGTCAGAATGCAGTATGGTGGTGCGATTCAGACCCTCCGATGCACCGCCCCACGCTCATTCTCTCTGCGACCAGCTACTGAAACCTGAGCACTCTGACCGCAACGGCAAACTCACACACGATCAAGACCGGCTCATCCCGATACAAATCCCATAGTCCCCAGGGCGGCTTCCTTCAAGTCGCTGTATCTGAAGCGCCCCTTCACGGCGCATCGGAACGATAGATCTTCACTCGTGGGGCGCTTCAGATACAGCACTAAGACTTCTGAAGAGCTAGCTAGGTTTCACTGGACCGATAACGGTGTTATTGATCGCTATGCTGTTGGAGACGGACAACTCGATCTCCGTTCCGGCACTCGTGCGGCTCCAAACTCTGAGTCTCGCGCCAAATTTCTCTGCTCGTTCGCGCATGCCGGGAAGTCCCCAATGTCCTTCGCGTCCCGCATGCAGCACGTGAGGATCGATCCCACGGCCGTTGTCGCGGACGATTAACCGGAAACGCCTGGCGCCATATTCCAGCTCCACTTCGATGCGACTGGCTCGGGAGTGGCGGTATGCATTCACCAATGCTTCGCGGCCGATACGATAGATCTCGTCGCGGATGACCGGATGCAGCTGCTGCGCCGAGCCCAGCACGAGGACGTGAAAATTAGTTTGCTCTTCGGCGCCAACCTCTCGCGGGATTCGGGCAAATGCCTCTGCCAGGTCGTCGAATTCTGTAGTGGGCGGACGGAGTCCTTGAACTGCGTGGCGGGCTTCTTCGATGGCGCAGCCCATCAATTCCAGAACACGGCATAATCTGAGGTTCACCGGCGAATTCGCGGGTAGCTGATCCGCTGCGGCATGCAGCTGCATCGATGCACTGAGAACAGTTTGCAACACCGTATCGTGCAGATCTTGGGCAATTCGCATACGCTCTGCCTGTCGCTCGTTGAAACGGGCGCGCGTCTTCTTGATCATCGGCGGTAAACGAAAGACAAACGGATTTCGATAGGCAAGAGACAATCCATTGAGCCACATGACAGCCCCTCCTTTTTGCAAGGGAAGCTTTGTTCCCTTTTTGTTGCTCTCACTAGCAGGCGACCCAGCGCAGTATGACTCAGCGGACATCAAATGACGACCGCGTTGATGCTTTGTGCTCGTGAGCATGGGAGGATCATGGCAGGAACGCTAAACAGGGTCTTGGACGATTGCGCTGCGGTCGGGACGTTCTTGCTCAATTGTGTGGGTGCAGTCGCCGGATAGGGCGATGCGGCTCCGTGACTTAATCTCGCCGAAAGCTCACGATTGATTCGAAGGAAAGGACTTATCGTTGTTCCCAGCGTGCCAGACTGGGGGACACACCGGTCATGCGGCGGAAGTGCCGGGCAAGATGACTCTGGTCAGAGAATCCTGCTGATAATGCGATCTCCGAGAGTGGAAGCTCTGTATTGCGAAGCATGTGCTGGGCATGTTCGATGCGGCGCTGCAGCACATAACAATGCGGCGGCACACCAACAGTTTGCTTGAACGCCCGCGCGAAGTGGTGTATCGACAACCCGGCTAATTCGGCTAGCACTTCGAGACTTATATCCTGGTTAAGGTTAGAGTTAATGTATTCGCAAATCCGGTGCGCGCGGGCCGGTGAGAGGCCGCCCCGATTCGGAGGAGCAGGCTCCTCGAGAGGAATGTTATGCAGCAAGCTGATCCTCGGCCGCGAGTGGATCGCAACGTCCGCCGGAGAGCGCCAACCCTTCGATCCACAAAGGGGAGGGGTAATCAACACGCGCCACCAGTCATCAGTACCGATGCGCGTGAAGCGCGCTGCGACATCCTGTTCCTGGTTGCAACGAAAAACCGACCGGCTATAGTCGAAGATCGACGAGAGCAGTATGCCGCCAATCAGACTGTTGTCATCCAAGGCAAAAGCGTTACGCGCGAGTCGGTCGGCACCAACGATTCGCAAGTCAGTGTCGACAGCCAACAGCAAAGCTGGACTACTGTCGTCGAAGGGCGAGGCCACGATCGTCCACACGTTGCAAAACGAGTCGCGAAATAGTCGTTCTTCCACTCCGCGAGCTGCAACTGTTGTCGCCGCCAAAGCCAATGAGTGAGATTGATCCGAAGTCATCGACGAAGTGTCGAGTACCAGAGCCAGCCGTCCGCTGGGGTCAAAGATTGGTGCACCAGCGCAACTGAGTCCGGTGTGGCGTGTCCGAAAATGTTGGTCGCGATGGACAAGAACCGGCCGTTGTTCAGCAATACATGTTCCGATTCCGTTTGTGCCTTCTAGCTGTTCCGACCACACACCCCCGACCCAGATACCCCAATGCTTGAACTCGTCCGCCTTGGCTTCATCTCCGCGGTGATGGATGGCTACTCCATCCGTATTGCATAACAAAACGACATACCCCGCTTCGCGAACGATGGCATAAAGACGGTCGACTTCTTCCTGGGCATAGACGACTGCCTTGCTCACGGGCTCGCGAAAATGCCGGAGTTCGTTTTCGGTGATGATATGGGGAGCTGCCGGGCTGGCAGGGTTGACAAGAAGTTCAGATGTGCATCTTCGCCAGGAAGCGGACACTAGTTCGAGATCGGAGGTCGGACCTCCACGCTGAACAACGGACTCGACTAGGTCGAGGTGCCGCGATTCCGCGATCCTATGGACAATGCCGAGTTTGGCTGCCTTAGCCATGTTGACCTTCTGAGACCCGACCCGATTGCAGAATCCGGCCACCGCCAATTGTGTCCTAACCCGCTGTCGGCGTTGGCTGCCCACTGAGTCCGACATCAAAGTTGACCAAAAGGGTAGCACACTGCCTTGCGGGCGGTGCATCGGCCCGTTTCCGTTGTTGGACCCCAAGCGTCAGCCGTTCTTGAACGCGCTGCCAGACTGCGCTAAGTTCGCCGGGATCTCCATGGGCACATCACTGTCACGATCGTGCGCATATGGCGGAAGTCACTCTTGGGATATTAGAAAATACGCACCATCAAAAGCAGCCAGTTCGAAATTGCGCACGGAATTTCCAGACTCTCCCGCTGCGTCACTGCGATGGATCGATACGCGCTCGCCGTCGTTCCATCGGAATCCCGCCACTTGATCTGTCGCTGTGGGGTTATAGACATGAACCAGCCAACTGTTCGCAGCTGCCACTGGCTTAATGGAAGAGACAAGAATTTTCGTTGAAGACAGCTCCATCAGTGGATGATGCAACGGCCGGGACGGGCCCGACATGCTGACTGACATACCAACGATTAGCGGCTGTCTTCTTTCGGTGCCGAATTTCGCGGCTTCCGTTGCATCGAACGCTGCGTGCGGCCGAATAGAATAGGCAAACGTGACAGATCCTTCCTGATCAGCTTTGTAATTTGTATGCCAGTAATTGTTCATGACATAGGAGTAGATCGAGGATGACGTTTTGATCGACTTTATCCAGGGCTGCTCGGCGGTGATCTCGCCGATTTCCACCAGCGGCGCGTTCGCTGTTGCCCACGTTACACCGTACTCCCGGTTGGAGATGTCCACCCAACTCTCCACCGAGAAAAAGTTCTTGCAAGCACCGGCTAACTGATCGGTCTCCGGACGAACCACGCCATCGGCTACGTCGTACCGCAACTGCCCTTCAGGTACCGAGAACGGAAAGGCAATGTGCACCCCCTCTTTTTGGCGTACAGCAAGTTTGTCAATATTCGCGATCACGTCCACGCGGTCGATTCCTTCAACGAGCCGGATCTCGCTGGAATAATGCTTCGCGCCGGGCGCATCGCCCTCCACGAGAAGAGAGACCACCAAGTCTCCCTGTTCTTTTACACGCACATGCACGTTCGAGATCCTCTGTGCTTTTCGTGAATCGGTGCCAGGCACATAGAGATACTCATCCAGCCCACCGCGCGCTGCATCCACCAACTCAACTCCATTCTTCTTCCACTTCAGACTGGCGATCGCTCCCGTTTGCGGGTTGATCGACAGCGAAAGGAAATTATTGTCCAGCGCATTCCCTGTGGCCTTTGTGGAATCACGCTTGTCGGAGTTTCCACGGGTTACTACAAGTTCCTCGGACGAAAACGGCGGAATGTTATCGACCAACACTGCCAGTTCTCCCGTGGACAGGCGTTGCGACCGCAGCGGCTTGCCGCTGGATTCCACCACCCGATCTCCCGCCGAACTCTCCTCCGGCGAAAGAAAAACTACGTCAGTCCGCGGCCAGGAGTTTGTGTTGTAGACCTGGATTGCTTTATGCGGCAGTTCATTTTTCGGTGGAACGTGTTTCGATGGAGTGTGCAACACTTGTTCTAGTTCTTCGCGAGATTGGCTGTCTGCATTCAGCGCAAACTCACGCTTCGTCTCCCATTGTTGTTTCACAAAAGGTAAGTCCGGCTCTTCCGTGCTGTTGTGTGCTCCCCACGTGTGCTCGTCGAAGAAGGCCACAT
>Ga0137418_10005951_pt1 | contig 11210 bp, 9 predicted proteins | sample CZODoug3_1_2_16f_FD_122242 | JGI IMG/M metagenome (GOLD analysis project Ga0137418, IMG submission 122242) | Vadose zone soil fungal communities from Angelo Coast Range Reserve, California, USA - CZODoug3_1_2_16fungal (Hybrid Assembly) | ecosystem: Environmental > Terrestrial > Soil > Vadose... | reverse complement strand
CGTACATCCTGGTGCACGACAAGAAGATCTCCTCGATGAAGGACCTGCTCCCGGTGCTCGAGAAGGTGGCGCAGGCGGGCAAGCCGCTGCTCATCGTTGCCGAGGACGTGGAGGGCGAGGCGCTGGCCACGCTGGTGGTCAACAAGCTGCGCGGCACGCTGAAGGTGTGCGCGGTGAAAGCCCCTGGCTTCGGGGACCGGCGCAAGGAGATGCTCACCGATATCGCGGTCCTCACCGGCGGTAAGGTGATTTCCGAGGAGCTGGGCGTAAAGCTCGAGAACACCGTGCTCGACGACCTCGGCCACGCGAAGCGGATCGTCATCGACAAGGACAACACCACGATCATCGGTGGCAAGGGCAAGCAGGCCGACATCCAAGGCCGCATCGGCCAGATCAAGGCGGCAATCGAGAAGTCCACGTCGGACTACGACAAGGAGAAGCTGCAGGAGCGGCTCGCGAAGCTCGCGGGCGGCGTCGCCGTGATCAACGTCGGGGCGGCTACCGAGACCGAGATGAAGGAGAAGAAGGCGCGCGTGGAGGATGCACTGCATGCGACGCGCGCGGCGGTCGAGGAAGGCATCGTGCCCGGAGGCGGCGTCGCGCTGCTGTGGTGCCAGAAGGTGCTCGACAAGGTGAAGGGGAGCGATGACGACGAGAAGATCGGCGTCGACATCGTCCGCCGCTCGCTCGAGGAGCCGATGCGGATGATCGTCCAGAATGCGGGCGCGGAAGCCTCGATCGTGGTCGGGAAGGTGAAGGAGTCGAAGGACAAGAACTTCGGCTACAACGCCCAGACCGACGAGTTCGAGGACCTGGTGGCGGCGGGCGTCATCGACCCCACCAAGGTCACCCGCACCGCGCTGCAGAACGCCGCGTCCATCGCGGCGCTGATGCTCACGACCGAGTGCGTCGTGGTGGAGAAGAAAGAGAAGGAGAAGGCGCCGCCGATGCCGGGTGGTGGTGGCATGGGCGGGATGTACTAACAGCTGGACGCGTAGACGCACAGACGCACCGCGGTAAGCAGTGAACGGGGGTCGGGAGTCTCTCCCGGCCCCTGTTTCGTGTTCACCGCGGTGCGTCTGCGCGTCGAGCTGGTCCCGGTCCTAGTATCTTTGGCCCCATGCCTGCACGCTCCGGCGAGCACGCGACCCTGTCGCGCGACCTCGCCGATTTCCTGATCGAGCTCTCGATCGCCCTGCACAAGCATGCCATGTACCCCGAAGGACACCCGTCCCTCGCGCCGGCGGCGGCGGGAGTGACCCGCCGTGCCGCGCTGCTGCTCGAGGATCGGGCGACCGTTTCCCTGGGCGTGGCGCGGAATCAGCTCGTGATCGAAGGTGTGGCGACCGATCCCAAGCATCCTGTGCTGCGAGAGCTCGCGGGCCGGCTGCATCGTCACCATCTGGGTGCCATCACGTTCCGGCGAGGCGTAGAAGAGGGAGAAGTGGCCGACGCGCTCCGCACGCTCGCCATCGAAGCGGAACGCACCGGCCAGCCACTTGGCCTCGGCGACCGGGATCGCCTGGCGGCGTGGCCGCACGTGCAGCTGCATGCCCTCACGTACGAGCGCCTGGAGCTCACGGACGAGACCGGCTCCGCCGCAGGGGAGGGGGATGCGCGAGCGGCCCAGTTATGGGTGGGCCTCGCCCGGGCGGCCCTGGCGACGGCCCCCGACGACACCCAGCCCACCCCTATGGAGCCGGCAGTCATCGCGCAGGCCATCGACCAGCACTCGAAGGCCGAGGCGACCGGATACGATCAAGTGATCGTCGGCTATTTGCTTCAGATCGCCGCCGAGCTCAAGACCGCGGGCAGCACGGAGGCGGCGGCGCTGCGGCGGCGCACGTCGCGTCTCATTCGCACGCTCAAGCCCGAAACGCTGCAGCGGCTCGTGGCGATGGGGGGCGACTTCGCGCAGCGGCGCCAGTTCGTTTCCGACGCGACCGAAGGCATGGCGGTGGATGCGGTACTCGACATCGTCAAGGCGGCCGCGGAGTCGTCGCACGCGACCATCTCACACTCGCTCGTGCGCCTGCTGTCCAAGCTCGCGGTGCACGCGGAAGCGGGCGCCGCCCCGGTGCGACCGCAGGCCGACGCGGCGCTGCGCGAGCAGGTCCAGCAGCTGCTCGCGGGGTGGACGCTGCCCGATCCGAATCCCGGAGCGTATGGCGAGGCGCTGCAACGCATGGCGCGGGCGGCACCGGTCGGGACGCCGCGCTCCGATCACCATGCGACCGAGCCCGATCGCCTCGTAGCGATGGCCCTGGAGATCGGGACCCTGGGGCCGCGTCTCTCCGCCGCAGTCGCCCGTGTGGTGGCGGAGGGTCGCCTGGCGCAACTGCTGGACGCGCTGGAAGGCGGGGCGGGGGACACCGCAGCGGTGGCGACGGTGCGCGCGCAAGTCGCCACGGCAGCCGCGGTTCAGCAGATCGTCACCCGCGAGCCGATCGACTTCAAGCTGCTCGAGCGGCTCGTGCCGCTCGTGGGCACGGCGGCGGCCCCGCCCCTGCTCGATGCTCTGGCGGTGGCGGAGTCGCGTGGGGCGCGGCGCGGGTTGCTCGCGCAGCTGGCGAAAATGGGCGCCGACATCGCGCCATTCGTGATTGCGCGACTCGACGACAGCCGCTGGTACGTGACCCGCAACTTACTCGCGCTGCTCGGAGAGTTGGGGCCCTCGCCGGGGGGGTTCTCCGCCGCCTCGTATATGAGCCACGCCGATGCGCGGGTGCGCTGGCAGGCGGTCAAGCTGCAACTGACGCGCCCCGACGGGCGCGACGAGGCGCTCGTCGCCGGCCTGCGGGATCAGGACCCCCGCACCGTGCGGCTCGCCCTGAGCCTGGCGGTCGCGCTGCAAGCCTGCCCGGACGCCGCCGTCCCGTTCCTGGTGCAGCGTGCCACGGATCGCGCGCTGGCCGGCGACCTGCGCGCGCTCGCCGTGCGTTGCCTGGGGTACACGGGGGCGCCGGCCGCACTCGACGCCCTGCTGCAGATCACCGCGGGCGGTCGCACGCTGTTCGGCCGGGCGAGGCTGCCCCCCAAGTCTCCTGATCTCCTCGTGGCGCTGACGGCGCTGGCGACCGGGTGGCGCCAGGACGAGCGGGCGCACGCCCGCCTCCTTATGGCCGCGTCGTCGGCCGACGGCGAGATCCGCGACGCCGCGGACCTGCAGGCGAGCGAGGCGTGAGCAGCCCCGCGGGGTTTCTCAACGCGTTCGCCCACGCCCTCGCGGCGATGACCTTGTATCAGCCGGGTCATCCGGCGCGCGAGCGCGCCATCGACGACGCGTATCGGGAGCTGAGCGACCTGCAGGCGAGCGAGACGCGACCGCTGTTCACGTTCCTGGGAGATGAGGTCGTATTCGGGCGGCTTCCCCTGCGCGAGCTCAAAGCATGGGACTGGGGGCGGCGGCTGGCGCTCTCGGGGATCCAGCGCCTGGAGTTTTCCGATGCCGTGAGCCGGGAGGAATTCGAGGAGTTCCTGGACGAGGTACTCGCCCGTCTCACCCTCTCGGCGATCGACACGACCGAGGCGCGCCAGATGCGCCGTTCCGCCATCCGGTTCGGTGCGGTGGGCGTGCGAGGCGGGGATGAACAGGTCGCTGCGGCGGTCCCGACCGCCACCATCTCCTATTCCCTGGGCGAAGAGGCCGACGCGGTCCGCTGGGTCCAGCAGGAAGTGCAGACGCGGGGGATGCTGCCGCTCACCGAGGCGGAGGCGGTCGTGCGGTCCCTGTCCATCGCGATGCACGGCGGGCGGCAGATCGTGATTCCGTTGCTACAGCTCAAGGAGTTCGACCAGTACACCACCACGCATTCGATGAACGTCGCGGTGCTGGCTATGGCCCTCGCCGAATCACTCGGGCTCTCGGCGCGAGACGTGCGAGCGTTCGGGGTCGCCGGACTTCTGCACGATATCGGCAAAGTGAAGATCCCGCTCGAGGTCCTCACCAAGCCTGGGCGTTTTTCGGACGCCGAGCGGGCGCTGATGAACCGGCATCCTGCCGAGGGCGCGCGCATCATCCTGCGCGCCGAGGAAGACTTGGATCTCGCCGCGGTGGTCGCCTACGAGCACCACATCATGTTGAACGGCGACGGCTATCCCGCGTTTCAGTTCCGGCGCGATTGCCATGAGGGAAGCAAGCTCGTGCACGTGTGCGACGTGTACGACGCCCTCCGTACCCACCGCCCGTACCGCGAAGCGTGGCCGCAATCGAAGACCCTGTCCTACATCGAGGATCGGGCCGGCACGGAGTTCGATCCCGAACTGGCGGGTGCGTTCGTACGGATGATGCGTCAGTGGGAGCCGCAGGTGGCGGTCCTGACCGACGTGCAGAGCCCCGTGCCTGTGGCGGGTGAAGCGGGGGCGGAGGGGGGGCCCGCCGTGACCTGATCCATCTCCCTCCGGTGTGGGTATGTTTGTAGTGCCCCCTCTGGCTCGGTTGCTCGTGACGGTTCGTCTCTCCAGTATGCTCGTCCTGCTGCTCGGGATCGCCTCCGGTCTCTCCGCCCAGACTGCCCATGCCGGCGCGCCTCCGCACTCTCGGATCGAAGGGAAATGGCAGGCCAAGACCGACGAGGAGATCCGCAACATCATGGTGCGGGGCGACAGCTCCGCGCAGTTCGGCGACCAGGTGGCACGCTGGCGGGTGATGGGCGACAGCTTGTGGCTGACACTGGGAGATGGCGTGTGGCAGGTCTACGGCCTGAAGCTGGACGCTGACAAGCTCACTCTCTCGGGGGGCGATCTGGAGAAGCCCGTCACCCTGCGGCGCGTGGGACCAGCCATCGCGCGCGCCGACTCCGTCGCCATCCCGGCGCCGCCGGCGCCTACCGAGCGCGCCTGGGACTGACGGCCGGCGCTCAGGGCGCCTGGCGGATGTTCGCGACGCGCCAGCCGTTGGGCGTCCGGATGAAGCGGATGGCCTGACGCAGGCGTGTCTCTCCCTGCGCCCCGCCGCCGGCCAGCACATAGAGGTAGACGGTCCGCACGGTGGCGTACGCCGTGTCGGCGCGCGTGTTCAGGCGTTCGAGGGTGTATCGCGCGCTGAGGCGCGTGTAGCGCTGGAAGAAGCCCTGCCACGCCGCCACATCTTTCTCCGCCATGCCGGGCATCAGCACCTGGAGGTTTGCGACCCGCTCGCTCGACACCGCGCGCTCCAGATCCTGCAGCAGCACGGCGATCGCTCCGTGGGGCTCGGGCGGTTGCAACGAAGGGGGAGCCACCCCGGCGGCCACGCCCACCTGCTCGGCGTCGAGCGCCGCCAGCCGCGAGACCACGTAGTCCATCGCCTTGTAGAGCGAGTCTGCGCGCGCCAGCGAGGTGGCAGCGCGTCCCGCTTCGGGTCGTGTCGCCAGTGCGTGCACGACGGGCGTCGCGCGGATGATGGCCTGGTCGGCCTCCCGCTGCAGCACTTCGGCTTCGGCCTGAGCCTTGGCGTACTGGGGGATGGCGCCGAGGTAGCCGCTCGCGGCCCGCGCGAGGTCGCCGGTACGCAGGGCGCGCTCGGCGTTCTGCACGACGGCTTCGGCGAGGATCAGGGACGGCACGTTGTTCTTCATCGCACCGGCATGCCGCGCCCGGTCGCGGGCGGCGAGCGCCGAGTCGCGCTGGGCGACCAGCGCGGCGTTGAGATGCGCCGGCATCGGGTACGTGAGGAGCTGGTCCAGCGTGGCGCCCGTGACGTCGGCGTCCGGAGGCGCGGCGACCGGGGAGGGTGAGCGCGACACGTAGAGCAGCACGAGTGCCGTCACCATCAACGCCGTCAGCGCCGCCGCACGCCATTTGATCGGCGCGTGCGTGACCAGGCGCAGAACGGCCGACGGGATGGGTGTCCAGCGCAGGCTGAGCCGCTCGGTGGTGTCGGACGCCCCGGACAGCGCGGCGCGGATGCTGAACAGCGCCGACTGCATCTGTCGCGCCGTCTCGTAGCGTTCTTCAGGCACCTTGTTCAGGGCCTTCGCGACGACGCGCTCGAGCGACGCGGGGATCGACGGCGCCATGGTGCGGAGCGGCTTCGGGTCGGTGGTCAACACCTGGTACAACACGCCGTGGACCGTTTCCCCCGAAAACGGCTTGTGGTATGCCAGCAGCTCGTACAGCACGCAGCCGACGGCGAAAATGTCGGTGGCCGGTCTGATCGCGCCGTTCGTGATCTGTTCCGGCGCCATGTACGTCGGCGTACCGACGATCGCGCCCGAGCCGGTCACGTCGGCCGACTGCAGGCGCGCGATGCCGAAGTCCATGATCTTTACCGAGCCGTCGGAGGCGATCCGCACGTTGGACGGCTTGACGTCGCGGTGGATGACGCCGCGCTCGTGCGCGTAGGAGAGCCCCTGCAGAACCTCGATCACGATGTCGAGCTTGCGCTCGAGGGCGAGCGGCTCGCTCAGCGCGATCAGCGAGCTCAGGTCCCGGCCATCCACCAGCTCCATCGCGATGAACAGCTGGTCGTCCGATTCGCCCAGGTCGTAAATCGTGACGATGTTGGGGTGTTGCAGGGCACCGGCGGCCCGCGCCTCGCGCATGAAGCGATCTTGCGCGTCGGTGGGGCGGCCCGCGCGCGACAGCAGCTTGAGCGCTACGAAGCGGCGGATGACGGAGTCGTACGCCCTCCACACGGCGCCCATCGCCCCTTCGCCGATGAGCTCGTGCAGCTCGAACTTCCCGACCCGTCGGTATTGCTCCGTTTGCGGCATAGCGCGTGTGTCCAGTGGAACTGAAGAATGTGCGCGTTCCCTCTCCGGGGAGCAACGGGCCGAGCACGAAACTCAGTGCGTGGACCAGTCATAGATCCGCTCCAGCATGGCCCGCGTGGCGTCGTCCACGGCGACGTCGCGGCGCGGGAGCACGCGCCCGGCGATCTTGAGGAATCCGTCCTTCGTCATCCGGCCGTCGCCCACGCCCCCCCAGGCGAAGGGCGGGACGTACTTGGGCGGCCGCTCGCCGTCGAAGACGCTCGCGCCGGTGCCGATCACGGTCCCCGTCCCGAGCAGCGTGCCGATCGCCGTCTTGGCATGGTCCCCGATCAGGCTGCCGAGAAACTGCAGGCCGGTCTCGAGTCGCGTGCCCGCGATCTCGAGGTGCACCCGGCCGTATGTGTTCTTCAAGTTCGACGTGATCGTGCCTGCGCCGAGGTTCGCCCAGCGGCCGATCACGCAATGGCCGACGAAGCCGTCGTGCGCCTTGTTCGCGTATCCCAGGAACACGCAGTTCGACAGCTCACCACGCGCGTTGGTTCGCGGCCCGATGGCCGACGCGCGTACCGGACCGCCGAGCACGTGTGCGTTGGCCCCGATCCAGAGGGGTCCCTCCAGCCGGGCCCCCGCGCGCACCTCGGCGCCGCTCTCGAGCACGACCGGCCCGTTCCGTACATCGAAGACGACGCCAGGTTCCACGGCCGCGTCGCGCAGGGCGATCGCCGCAGGGTCGCCCAATATGATGCTTCCCGAGGGGATCGGGTCACTGTCGCCGAGCAGACCGCGCAGGTCGTCTGGGAGGAGGCGCTCGAGGGCGGGCACCAGGTCGTAGGCGCCGTGGAGCACGACGCCCGGCACCTCAATCGCCGCGGCGTGTGGTTGAGGGCCGTCCCAGGTTGCTCCCGGTCCGACTCCCCATCCCACCGTGGCGCCACCGCTCGTGAGGCGGAAGGCCCTGTTCGGGAGCGGGGGCGCGAGCCCGCGGGGCGCGAAGGTCGATGAGCCGATCACGGCCGGTCCGGGGACCGGGCCGCGGGCGGCCACGCGCGGCACCCCAGCTTCCGCAAATCCGGCGAGGTGGGGCAGGGCGAAGATCGCGGCAGTCTCCGTCCCGATGAACGTCTCCCAGCGCTCGCGGATCAGGTGGGCACCGGCCCGCAGTTCACACAACGGGCGCGCGCCGACGAAGGGCGCCCATGCGGGAGCGGGATCCGGGTCGAGCAGGTAGAGGGCGTGGGTCACAGCCGCTGCACGAGTTCCTTCAGGCGCTCGGCGCGGCCGGTGGGCATCACGAGCGTGTGGCCGTTCGCGCGCACGACCACCATGTCTTCCAGACCCACGACGGCGACGTGCTCGTTCTCCGACCAGATCACCGACCGGCGCACGTCGTCCGCCACGGTCGCCTTCCCGACGACCACGTTGCCGTGCGTGTCGGGCTTGCGGATGCGCAGCAAGGCGTCCCAGGAGCCGATGTCGTCCCACGCAAAGCTCCCGGCCACGACCGCGAGCCGCTTGGTGCGCTCCAGCACGGCCACGTCCACGGCGACGGGCCGGACGGCGGCGAAGAACCCGCCGACGTCGCCCGCGGTCAGGGCCGGCCAGCCGGGCTTCAGCTCGCGCGCGTACGCTCCGGCTTCGCCTAGGAAGCGCGCCACGCCCCACGCAAACAGCCCCGTGTTCCAGAGCGCGCCCCGGCGGCGCAACAGCGCCGCGCGAGCGGGGGAGGGCTTCTCGAGAAAGCGCCGCACGGTGCGCGCTCCGCCCAGCGGCTTCCCGGGGAGGATGTACCCGTAGCCCGTCTCGTTGCGCGTGGGCTTCACGCCCACCGTGACGAGCACATCGTACTCGGCTGCGACGCCGAGCGCCTCCCGCCCCGCCGCGCGGAAGGCGCGCTCGTCGCTCACCGCCCAGTCGGCGTGCAATGACAGCATCTGAGCCCCGGGGTCGCGTTGCGAGATCCAGTGCGCGGCCCAGATGAGCGCCGGCGCCGTCGATGCGGCCCGCGGCTCGGCGAAGATCTGCGCCCGCGGGATCTGCGGCACCACGCGCGCCACCTGGTCCACCAGAAAGGGCCCCGTGAGGATCAGGATTCGCTCAGGTGGCACGAGCCCGTCGAGCCGCTCCACGGCCTGGACGAGCAGCGGGCGGTCGCCCGCCAGCGGCAACAGCTGCTTGGGCCGCTCCGGTGTCGAGAGCGGCCAGAACCGCGTCCCCGCCCCCCCGGCCAGGATGGCGGCCCAGATGCTCATCGTGGGTCCTGAGGAACCGAAGGCGGCGGCGCGTCGCCCAGCAAGGCGGCAATGCGCGCCGTCAGTTTGCTCGGGCTGAACGGCTTGGTGAGCAACCCGGCGCCCAGGCTCTCCGCCTCTCCCAGGACGCGGTCTTCACCTTCGGCGGTGAGGACGATGACGGGAAACGCCCGAGTGGCGGTGGCGGCGCGGAGCTCGCGCAACAGATCGAGCCCGGACCCGTCGGGCAAATGGAGATCGAGCAGCATGGCGTCGAGGGGCTGCACACCGCCTGCGAGGGCGCGGCGCGCTTCACCCAGGGTGCGGGCGAGGCTCACCACGTAGCCGAGGCGCTCCAGATGCGGGCGCAGCAGCAATCCGATATGCGGCTCGTCGTCAACGACGAGGAGGTGCCGCCGGACGGGCGACAAGCGGGCGACTCCGGGTCAGAGAAGGCCGGCGATCGCCGAACGATGGCGGCGCAGGTCGTAGAGCAGCGCGCCCACGTTGGTGGACGGCCGAACCAGGACGACGAGCAGAGCGTCGGCGTTGAGGACCGAGACCACGGCGAGGCCGGACCCGAACTCGAGCACACCGGTTCCGAATTCTCCCCGCCCCCCCGCCTGGCCCAACTGCCCCAACCCGTTGATGACGGAGGGCAGCAGGGCAGCCACGTTTTCGGCGTCGACGCCGTCGGTCGCACGGGCGTCGATCGGCAACCCGTCACGCCCCACAACGACCACGGCGTCCACTCCGCCGCGGCGGGCGAGCGCCTCGACCACATCCCGGATTGTCGCCATACGGCGGCCAAGCTAGGAACGGAAACTAGCGAAGTCAAGCAGCCACCGTGGGTTGACCCACTTGGACGCCGCGGAGTATCTTCCCCGCACCGAATGCCTCCCCACGGCCGAATCGTTGCGCGTCACGTCGCGTTGACCGGGCTCGTCTTGCTCGTTGCGTGCGGCGACACGACGAACCTCCCCGCCGCGTACTTCACCAATGTGGTGGACACGGTGTCGCTGTTCGCCCTCCGGGGGACGGACGTCCGCCTCCCGTCGGCGTACGCGCTCGAGGGCAAACGCACCGTCCGGGTGGACCAGACGACGGGGCTCGACTTCGCGTTCGATTTCGACTCGGTCGGGGAGCCCGCGCTGTTTCCCACGGGAGCGATCAAACTGGGCGCGTTCTCCGGCTTGCAACGGTCGACGCTGGCATTCGCCGCGATCACGCTCGCCCCGACGGATGGCTACATCTTCGACAAGCCTATCGCGCTCGATACCGGGACGGTGGTGCTGGTCCGCTCGCGACCGATTCAGTGCACCTACGGCACGACGGTGTCGTTCTACGCCAAGCTCCGAGTGCTCGCCGTGGACACGGCGGCGCACCGCTTGGTGTTCGAGACTCTGGTCGACCAGAACTGCGGCTATCGCGGCCTCGAGCCCGGACTCCCGAAGCAGTAGTGCCGTGATCGATCTCAAGCTCCTGCGCGCCTCGCCTCAGCAGGTGCGCGCTGCGCTCGCCCGGCGCGGCGATCCGACCGTCACACGGCTGCTCGACGAGCTCGAGGCTCTGGATATGCGCCGCCGCGCGCTCACGGGCCAGCTCGACCAGCTCAAGGCGGAGCGCAACGAGGTCGCCAAGACGGACGCGCGCCTCATGAAAGAGAAGGGGGCGCTCCCGGCGGACGTCCGCGAGTCGCGCCGGGCCCTAGGCGAGCGGATCGATGCGCTCGAGACGGAGCTCAAGAGCACCGAGGCGGAGCTCGAGCGGAAGGCCCTGTTCGTCCCCAACCTGCCACTCCCCGAGCTCCCCGACGGCGACGCATCGCACAACAAGGTCGTCCGCGCGTGGGGCGAGCCGGCCCGGACGGGCGGCAAACCGCATTGGGAGATCGGGGAAGCATTGGGGATCCTCGATCTCGCGCGCGGCGCGAAGGTCGCGGGGTCGGGGTTCCCGGTGTTCGTGGGTACCGGCTCGAAGCTGGTGCGCGCCCTGATCAACTTCATGCTCGACCTGCATACCCAACAACACGGCTACGTCGAGGTGGAGCCGCCGTTCCTCGTGAAGCGGGAAACGATGCAGGGTACGGGTCAGGTCCCCAAGTTCGAGGAGGACGCGTACAAGACGGCGCCCGACGATCTCTTCCTCGTCCCAACGGCCGAGGTGCCCGTCACGAACCTGCATCGCGACGAGATCATGGACGGCGGGAAGTTGCCGGTGGCGTACACCGCCTACACGCCGTGCTTCCGACGCGAAGCGGGAGCCGCCGGCCGGGACACCCGTGGCC
>Ga0137418_10005950_pt1 | contig 11210 bp, 9 predicted proteins | sample CZODoug3_1_2_16f_FD_122242 | JGI IMG/M metagenome (GOLD analysis project Ga0137418, IMG submission 122242) | Vadose zone soil fungal communities from Angelo Coast Range Reserve, California, USA - CZODoug3_1_2_16fungal (Hybrid Assembly) | ecosystem: Environmental > Terrestrial > Soil > Vadose... | reverse complement strand
ACTTCCCGGAGCCTTTCGAGGTCGATTGCTAGCGCCGCTAGTGTTTGCGTGGTGCTGTCGTGCAGCTCGCGTGCAATCCGGCGCTGCTCATCATCTCTCACCGTCAGAAGTCGCGCGAAGAACTCTTCTTCGGACTGTTTGCGATCAAATACCTCTGCTTCAAGCTTCTCATGAAGTGTTTTCAGTTCCGCCGTCCGGTCCCGAACACGGATCTCCAACAGGTCGCGCGTCCGACGCAGCTCCTGGCATTTGACATATCCAGTCCTAGTGAAATCAAGCGCCAACACCAAAAGGAGGCCAATCATTGCACCCGTGGCAAGGGCCAGTTGAGGCAAATTAGATCGAACCATCTCCAGTAGATCCGGTTTCGGCCAGACGCGAACGTTCCATGTTATCCCGGGCAAGCTAAGCTCCGCACCCTCTTGCCACCTCTCCTTATTCTGACGGCTGCTGTCGGGCATCGTGTAAACTTGCTGGTTCCCTTCCACAACAGAAATTGCATATCCTCGTTTGGCTTGGTCTGCCAGCATATCCTCGAGAACTTTTTGGTCATCAAAAACGGCTGTCACAAATTCCGTGAGTTGGTCGCGGCTGTAGATCGGCGCGACCGCCCCATGGCCGGTACGTCCGTTGCGGAGGAGGAAGGCAGGGGTCATTATCACGTCTCGTTCACGGCGACTTTGTTGCAGAGCCGGCTTTAGTGCTCCATCCGCCGCCAGAAGGGCGTCCAAACCCGAACCATCCTCCGCTTGTCCGAATGACAAGCGCACGCGATCATTGCTATCCACTAATTGCAAGGCTGGATAACCGGCGTGATGAGCGACAAAAAGCTTCGCATATGACTCCCATTCCCTCTTCTTGAGGTTCTCTTCAAAACTGCATATTTGAACAAGATGGACCTGAGCAAGCAGGTGGGACCGCATTTCACCTGCTATAACGGTTCGGGCACTCTGAGCGGCCAACTTGGACAGATGCTGAATGTGGAATGACTCTTCGCCTTGCAAGGGAAGCCAGAATGCAAAGCCTACGGCGGCAATGAATGCAAGCATCAGCCCCGTTCTGAGTGAAAGCGCCAAAGGTGACTCTTTCGTCTTCACAATTTTCCTACTTTCCCTTCGCGTTAGGCCTTACCGGCACTGTGGCGCACCGAGTTATCTACCAGGCCTTCACGGTGGTCCTTGCGCAAAGTCAAGTTCAGAGGGCGAATTTACCCCGCTCTTACAACCCTTACAGCCTTTTTACAGCCTCATGTTTTCTTGCATGTTAGAGTTGGTTCGTTCGTTACTGCTAGACGCTGGTGAGGTTCGGCGCGGCCATCGCAGCGGGCGCGAACAACGATACGCAGTCTCCAAAGAAGGCGTTGTTGTGAACACATTGACGATATTGGGGAATGGGACAAGCTTCGAAATGCGGCAGCAATCCCACGAAGGGCTCCGTGTAGTGCTCGCCGACGACCATCTAATTCTCCGAGACGGACTGAAAGCAATTCTGAAAGAAGAAAGAATCGAGGTTGTCGGCGAAGCTTCGGATGGTTTGGAAGCAATCATACTGTGCGGGAAGCTAGCGCCTGACGTGGCTGTGCTCGACATTTTCATGCCTCTACTGAACGGCATCGATGCTGCGCGTGAAATTTCCAAGATCTCTCCGAACACGAAGATCATAATACTTACGATGATGATTGAAGACCGGTACGTTTTATCGGCTCTCCACGCAGGCGTTAGCGGGTATGTTCTGAAAAGTAAAGCCGCTTCTACCCTTGTGGATGCTGTCGATACGGTTTGCAAGGGGGAGGTCTATCTAAGTACCGGTGTGTCCAAAGCGGTTGTGAACGCCTATTTGACGAGAGTCGATGCTCCCATCGAACCTTTGAGCATTCGTGAGCGCCAAGTTCTCCAACTGATTGCAGAGGGAAAGAATGTCAAGGAGATCGGTGGGATCTTGGGTATCAGCGCCAAGACCGCCGAGTCACACCGCACGAACATCATGAACAAGCTAGACATTCATGACGTGGCTGGCTTGGTTCGGTACGCCATTCGGGAGGGGCTAGTGCAGATCGAGTAGCTGGGTGACGGCCCGCGCATTCCTTCGCATCGTTTTTTCATTCTAAGCAGCGGTCCCGCTTCTTTTCAGACTCCCACGCCGAAAAATGGGGAACCACCTGATTGTCCGGAGGGCGTGCGGTGTCGTATCTTGCGTCAGGCGGGTTTTTCTGCGCAGGAGCAGACAAGGTCCAGCAGCATCAGTCACGCAAAGTGCTAGCGCCTTGTTGACTGAATTGACTGCCCTATTTCAAGAGGCCGCAGGGAGTTTGGTTGAGGGCGCAGCAGCCGGCACTGGGGGATTCAGGTTACGAACCTGGATCCAAAGGAAGCGTGGAAGGTGAGCTCGCGAAACATCGAAGACACGGGTCCTGGAAAGCGCGGCGTGGGCAACTCTGAATTGCCGGGGCCAGTCAATCCGGCAGACGTATTCGCCGAATTATGTGAGTTGCTCGAGGAGTTTGCTCCTAGCTGGTACACAGAAGAACAGCGTGATCGAGCGGTGGCCGCGTTGAGGGACCTGCGCGCAATCATTGATCAGGCCTGGACTAATTGAACATCTCCGGAGCCATAAATATACAATGCCATTGCGTATCCAAATCTCTCCGCAGATCGCTCGGGCCTTTACGGCAAGCCGAGAAGGATTATCATCTCCGAGGTTTGTAAACCTCTGGTCTGAAATAATCCTCCGCCCGACATGTTCGCACTCTTCAATGCGGATCCATAGAGTAGCTCGCCCTGCATTTCTGGCCTCCAGTCTGGCTTCTCCAGATTGCATCTCCTACGTATTTGACGTTGGTTTGAATGCAATTGAGCATTATGGCGTAACACGTTGGAATTCTGGGAACGAGCCTTGTGCGAGTTGGGATGGGCTCTCAATCGGGAAAGAAGCACAGAAAAATGATGTCAGCGGCGCTCTATTTGACCGACAGCAACGACGCTGACAGGCCTCGCCCCTAGACTGCCGTGCGAAGCTAAGCGTATTCCGCACTGGAGGAGAAAGTCATGCAAATACCCAGTTTGGTATCTTCCGATAGGTTTCGATTACTTAATTGGATTACCAGCAGAAGATCAGCACGCATAATTTTACCTTTTCTCCTTATGCTGCTCTGCGGTTCTACGCTGCCGGCGCAGGAGCCCGGCGATGAAACGGCGATTGACAAGCATACGGTGCAACTGCTGATGCAAAGAATTGACCAACTGGAAGCGAGGGTCAGGCAACTGGAGGCTGACAAACAGGAAGCAGGAGCTGCGAGCACAGCAACCGCTCCCGGTTTTCCTGTCGCCCGGAGGGTAGATTCGCTGGAATCGACGCTGCCCGTGCAGCCTTCACCGGACACATTGAAACAGGCTCTTGCCTCCGCAAGGATCCCTGCCTCTCCCGCCCAATCGGAACGGTCGCAGCAACAGAAAGACATGTCCGAGAGAATGGACGTGAGCAAGACGCTGTTACGCATTCGCGGATTCGGAGACCTCACCCTTCACGGCGATACGCACAAGGGCGACACCACCTCGTTTTCTCTCGGGCAGCTCAACCTGTTCGTCACTTCGGACATTTCTGAAAGATTTAAGTTTCTCAGCGAAATTGTGTTCGAGGGAGGGCCCGATACGATCTATGGTGTCACCCGCGGACAGGCCAATTTGTTCACCACGGATATTGAGCGTTACTTCATGCAGTACTCCCCCAACGACTACGTGACCATTTCCGCTGGCAGGGTGCACACTGCGATCGGCTTTTACAATACCGCCTATCACCACAGTACCTGGTTCCAGACAACCACGGATCGCCCCTTCTTGTTCAATTTCGAGGACCGGGGCGGCATTCTCCCCGTCCACACGGTCGGCGTGTCCGTCTCAGGTTTGATTCCCTCCGGGCGGCTCGGATTGCATTATATTGCGGAAGTGGCGAACGGTCGGGAGTCCCGCGCGCCACTGCAGGAAGAGCCGGTGGCCAACGTCGTCGATGAAGAAAATCACAAGGGGATCAACCTCGCACTGTTCGCTCGGCCGGAAGCATTTCGCGGCCTGCAGGTTGGATTTTCAGTTTATCGAGACGGGCTGGAACCACCTAGCTCCCGTGGGGTCGAGGAAACGATCATGGCCGTGCATGCTGTGATAACACGTCCTACCTTCGAATGGTTAAATGAAGGCGTTGTCATTCGTCATTCCTTGATCGGACAGTCCAAGGCCTACAATACACCGGGCTTCTATACTCAGGTCTCCAGGCAGTACGGTTTGTTCCGGCCCTATTTCCGTTACCAATACGTAAACGTAGCCAAGACGGAGCCCATTTTCCCGGATGTGGGCCTTCGCCACGGCCCTTCGGCGGGGATACGATACGATGTCGACGAATTTGTCGCTTTGAAGTTTCAATATGATTACACTTTTCTGCGACAACAGCCGGGGATCGACTCGCTGAGTTTACAGCTCGGATTCACGTTTTAAAAAGGCGGCGTGAATGGCGCGATCGGCTGGTCTACTAATTACTCTGAGCGTGGTCGTGTTGCTTTTGGTGGCGCTCCCTCGAGAGGCTGCCATATCAATGCAGCCGCCCAAGCTAGAGCAGAACACGCATACTGAGCCGTTGGCCATCATTGTCAACCGTTCGAACGCAGTGAACGACCTTACGATGGTGGAGCTGCGCAAACTTTTTCTCGGCGGGCGCAGCCACTGGCCCAACGGCCGCCGCGTCACCCTGGTGATGCGCGCACCAGGCGAGCCTGAATACAAAACGATCCTCCGAGACGTTTGCCAGATGGACGAGACCGGGTTGAGGAATCATATTCTTCATAGTCTATTCACGGGCGAGATGTTGGTATCGCCCAAAACTCTTGACACCCCAGCGGGGGTCCGTAAATTTGTCTTTAACGTGCCCGGGGCCGTTGGTTACTTGCGGTTGAGCGAGGTGGATGACACGGTGAAAATCGTGGCGCTTGATGAGCTTCTGCCGGAGGATGGGAAATACAAACTTCGTGTGGAGGTCGCGCACGCTAATTAAAATGCCCGCGTTGCGCAAAAACGAAGGGGGACAAAAGTCGTTCCGGTTGGTGGCCGCGCTGGATCGGGCCCTGGGTGCGACCTCGCGCCATTACCATCATAATGTCTTTGTTTTGGCGCTCCTGATGTTCTGCGCGGTCGCGGCTGTGGGTTTTTGGGGTGTCCGAGATTTGCAGAAAGCCAATTCGGAAGTCCGGAATATCTATGTGGTTTCTGTGCGCGGACTCCAGCAGGTCGGGGAATTGCAGTATGACGCTCAGGAGACCCGCCGCGCCACTCTTTACGCCTTGACCACCGACGATAGTAACCTTCAAGTGGGATATGCCGACCAATCCCGCGATGCCGACCGGCGCGTGACGCGAAGCATCGCTGAGTACACACTGCACGCAAGCCTGCCCGCAGAATTGGTTTTGAGTGAAAAGCTCAACCGCGATTGGGCCAGCTATCTCAAAGTTCGCGACGAAGTCCTGGCCTCGATTCTTGAAGGGGGCACCAAAGAAGCCGTAAGTCTCGATCTTTCCGCAGGTGCGCCGTCTTTCGAGCGCGTCCGCCTAGATTTGGATGAAGTTAAGCGGATGTATGATGAGGGAGCTTCGCAACGCCTAGCCAACGTCGTGGCCACATCGCGCCGCTCGGAGGCGAACCTTATCGGAATCCTCTGCTTCGCTTTTGTCATCTCCAGCTCCGCCATCTGGGCCATCCAGAGAAGCAGGATGTTGAGCGCAATTCAACTTGCCAGGCTGCAAATGGAATTCGTTGCGTCGGTGTCTCACGAATTGCGCACGCCCCTGGCCGCACTGAGCTTGGCGGCGGACAACATTGCCGATGGTCTCGTCGAGGGGAAAACGGCGGTTCAAAAATATGGGACCGCCATCCAGAAGGAAGCCAGGCAGATGTCCGAGCTGGTCGGTCAGATCTTACTCTTTGCTTCCACGGAAGATCGAACAAAACGCTATGACCTGCAGCCTTTGCAAGTTTCGGAAATCATAGACGCGGTACTGTCTGACTCCAAAAACCTATTACAAGGTGCTGGGTTCATGATTGCACTTCACATGGATGCGCACCTGCCGCTTGTCATAGCCGACCGTTCGGCGGTCGCGCAATGCCTGCAAAATTTGATCGGAAATGCCCTCAAATATAGTGGTGATAGCCGGTGGATCGGTATCGAAGCATTTGTGGCCCAGTCAGAGATGGAGGTCAATCGCGAAGTGCGAATTGCGGTTTCTGATCGTGGTATCGGAATTGACGGCTCCGAACTCGCCGACATATTCGAGCCATTCTACCGCAGCTCCCGCGTTAACGCGCTGCAAATTCATGGAACGGGCCTGGGTTTGTCTTTAGCCAGGCGAACCATGGAAGCCATGGGTGGAAAAATTTCCGTTGTCAGTGAACTTTCGATTGGGAGCACATTCACCATACATCTCCCAACCACTGAGCCAAATGGGTTGGAGAGGGCCCGTGCAACGCCCCAGCCGCACTCCTCAACACGAGCATGAAAGAAAACATCTTGATCGTTGAAGATGAAGAATCATTGCGCAACTTTCTGGGGGACCGCCTCCGAAGCGAAGGCTACCTGATCGATTTTGCTATCGATGGCGAACAGGGAATTGAGAAGGCCACCCAACTCCCTTTCGACCTTATCATTCTGGACGTCATGCTTCCGCGACGCAGTGGACTCGAGCTCTGCACCGACATTCGCCGAGCCGGGCTGGCCACCCCTATTCTCCTTCTGACAGCCCGGGGCCAAACTAGCGACAAGGTGGCGGGCTTCAAGCTGGGAGCGGATGATTATGTCACAAAGCCGTTCGATACCCTCGAACTCATGGCCCGCATCGAAGCGCTTTTACGGCGCGCTCCTACTCAACTAGGAATCTCTTCAAGAGGCGGTTTGGGCCTATACCAGTTCGGTTCGATCAGTATAGATGTTCGCGGAACCCGCGTTACGCGCGACGGCCAGAACGTTAATCTCACGGCGCGGGAGTATCAATTGCTCCGCTACTTCGTGGAACACCCAAGGGTTACGCTCTCACGGCAGGAGCTATTGCGGGAGGTTTGGGGCCATGAAGCAGACACACTCACCCGCACCGTAGACGTGCACGTTGCAAGCCTGAGGCAGAAGCTAGAGCGCGTTCCACAAAGGCCAGAAATGATCGTCACGATCTCAGGACTTGGGTATCAATTTCGGGGCTAACTGATCGCCTCCCTGCGTTCCCGGATCACTCGATATTTATGTACAAGCCCGGCAGTGCGAGGCGGGAGCGGTTCCTATCCCCGAGGCAGGGATAGAAGGCGCCTAGGCACTTCGAAGGTTTGCGAACCAATCGGCAGTGTTAGTGGTATTGGAGACGCGCAGCACGGTCGGCATAGGCGATCCCCCAAAGCTGTAAGCGCTCGACGAGATCGGGCGCGACGCCGGCCTCGCGAAACTCTTGAGTGGCCTCCCAAACCCTCCCGCCGGTGATGTCCTTGTAGCCAGAACCGGGAGTGTATGACTGCTGGAGCCCTCCCTGCACCGGCAAGAACTTAGCAAGCGGGTATTCCTGGTTTTTATCCATCCATGCGGCGAGAAACGAATTGGTAAACGCTCGGCGCAATTCGGGCGGCAGCGGTTGGAAGATAGGTGCCCAGTAAGCATTAACCAAGATGCGAGGATCAATGTTTTGTTCCGGGCGCCAGCCGTGGCTGTAGTCGTCAGGACCCAAGCGGGGATCTGTGGATTGTAGCGCTTTGATAACGGCAACGAGGAGTCGCGTGGGCTCAGGTTTGTGCGTCTCGTCGTAAAGATTGCGGAATCCGCCGACGAGATATACCCAATCGACGGGACCGCGATCGCGGTGTTGGTGATTGCCGCTATTGAGGAGGATCTGCAGTTCATACCAGGAAGCGTTGAAATATTCGTTGGTCAATGCACTGCCGCCAACTCCCTCTGGTCCATCGGGGATATGGACCTCCGAGGGGGCGGTTTCTTTGGGAGTCGTGTTGAACCAAGTGCGAGAATCCGCGGTCAAACCAATGAGTTCTGGGTCACGCCCCTCAAGCGCAAACTCCTGCATCATTTCCCAAGTCTTGACCAGTTGCCAGAGTTGGGTCGAATAAACCTTGTTCGTCAACTCCGGTGACCACTCCGTTTTTGATTTGACAGCATTACGAAGGAAGGTGCTGCGGGCTTGCGACCATTCTGAGAAAGCAGAGACGACGGGGCGAAGGCTGGCATCGGGAGTGTGCAGTGCCGCGAGAAGCGCGCGCAGCGAGCGCCTCGTCCCCGATTTGACCTTGGCCTCTGGAGCGGTCTCGCCATCGTATAAGGCGGCGAATTCGCTTTGGGCAAAGACGGGTCCCCATGCGTCCTTAGGGTGGATCCGAGGTAGCCATTCACTCCAATCCGGCAGTTGCAGGGCGATTGGAATACTACGAGGGCTGAGGTTGCCGTCGGGCCGAAATACTTCCGGGGTAATCTGGTTGAGGAGTTGGCGAAAGTCGGGAGCATTGGCCGAGGGATCAGAAGCTGAGCCGACCGGCGACGCGCCGTGCTGGCCAAGCAGATACGGCAAGGCGTACGTATCCTGGTCGAGGACCCAGGCGAGTCCGGCACCTGCGGCCCAGCTCGAGATCGGTTTTTCGTCCAGCCCGGGTCCAGGTTGGTAAGGGGGGTTCCATGGGCGCCCCGGATTGGGAAATGGCAGGCTGCGAATGTAGCTTGCGATCTGCTCGCCTTGCAAAGTGGACAAGCCATGGAAGCACGAGCGCGCGACAATGCTGCCATTGGAGAAGTTGAAGTATTTCAGGTCGCGCCCATCCTGAGCATGACAGTCCGCGCAGTGCGCCTGAATCCGCGGACTATTCGCGAGGCTGCTTGCCGCCAGTGAGGCGGTGTGCCAGAGTTCCCGCCCAGCCTGGACAGAAGCCGCGTCGGGCCAGGGCGGCCTCCAGTATTCGGGTGGATCTTCCGCAAAAACATCTGGGGGAAGGAGCTTGCGTCCCTCTGGGTTTAGGAAGTTCCAGGCAAGGACGCGATAACCGCTGGAGAGCCCGTCAGTATGGTTGAAGCGGAAGCGAATCGTGTTTGCGCCGACGGCGACGGTTCCGACCGGGACGGGGAGAGTCATCACGAGCGTCGAGTAGGCGCCGCCGATTCCGCCGAAACCTTGACTCGGATCAGCGATTGTGACCGTGTCGTTGTTGAGGGGCGTCCATGGGCTCGCGTTGACTTGGACGCTTGCCTGATCCGCGTACCTTAGTCCATGGATCTGCAGCCATAGCGATAGTGGCGACGCACTTTGCTCCGCTAGCAGGGCGAAGGTTCTGCTGACGACTGTTCCGTCTGCCCCGAATACCTCGATGGGTAACAGAATCTGATCCCCTGCGGTTGCCACAGATCTAGCAGGGGTGCTTCCGGCTACAAGGAAGAAGCTCACGAGCAACCGAGCGGCTGCCGCCATCAACTGGGAATAGGACCACCTGTTCGAAACGGATTGCACAACGTTAACGGGCTTTTGCCGAGATACCACTTTCGGTCGCATCGTATTGAACCAGCCTATCGTGGTGTGTGTCCAGTGTAATTGGCCTAGCACAATCTCGTGCTTCTCGTCCGGAAGGCGATAGAGCAGTGCTACCAGAAATTCATTCCAACTGCTGGTTGTTTTCAGTATAGCCAATCTGCACGGCTCATTTCCAGAGTAATCTTCGTACGACGCGAAGCAGCTCCATTTTGGATTGAGTCAGAACTGTGTCAAAACGCCAGATGTTTGAGTTGCGGGGCGTAGCTTTGAGCGTAGACTCCACATTTTCGAAGTGGCGGGCTTGGCCCGCTGCGCCATCCGAGCGGGCCAAATCGGACCTGAATAATTAGCGACCCCAGCCAATTCGTTTTGCCTTCGTCAGATGTTGCCTCAGAGCGTTTGAGCCCGGTTTTGAGATTTCTTCGCCCCGTTTCTGCGGATTTGCCCAATTGAGTTTACCCGTTCAATTAGTCTAACTTTAGGAGCGTTCGCTCAGAATTCACGGGAGAAGGGTTCAACAGGCCTGTGTGGAACCACATTCAAAGACTTGCGGCCGAGCCGAAGCTTTCCTTAGGTGATTCCCGCGCGGCACCTCCTTGGAAACTGAGGTTCGTGATCGCTGATGGCGACCCGACAATCCGGAAACTTGTGAAAACCATTGTCGAAGGACAAGGATTTCATGTCGCCGGAGTTGCCTCCGATGGTGATAAGGCAGTCCGGCTATGCCGAGACCTGAAACCCGATATGGCCGTGCTTGACCTTTCCATGCCTCGGCTCAACGGCATCGATGCCGCACTCCAGATCAAGAAATTTTGCCCCGATACGAGAATCATACTTCTTTCTGCGCACCCTGACGGTCCCTGCATCTTTCAGAGTCTTTGTGCGGGGGCAGCAGGATACGTGACGAAGGACAAGGCTGCCTCCAGCTTGCCGGAAGCCATCGCAGCGGTTTTCAGGGGGGAAATCTACGTCCGAGCCAGTGCCAGCCTTCGCTGCCTTAACTCATTTCTTGCGGCTGCTGAGGGGCGCATCACTTGCGAAGCTGCTACTGCGGCCTCAATGTGCCTTGAAGCATTTCTTGCGGGGGGAAAAGGGCCAGGCACCATGCGGGAACGCGATTGGGAAAGGAAAGCTATCCGCCCTGGCTTTAGGCGCCGGCGCAGTAATCGACCGTGGCTCCAAGAGATCCCGAAGCATGACCCGAATCTTTTGGCTAACCTTGTTTAGGCCCATTCTTTTCTACCGGCAATCCCGTCGGCCTCCTTTCAACTCAGATATCACAGAAATTGCGACTCCAAAGCCTTTCGAATGCGGGATTCCCCGATTGTGCCCATCTGGTTAACGGCATATCGTGTCGCATACGGAGAGTGTTCTTGAGGGCTTCGGTTGGGCAATGTCCCCCGACCAGTCGCTGCCACAAATGAGCCTCGAGAAATAGGCAGGGCGACTAACGCCCTGTCGATTCTGGGTTGCCGTGAATTTCTATGAATGGAGAGCAAAAACATATGATGCGTGCTAACTTTTCCCAACTCTTCAAGGGAGCACTGCTGTTGGTGGCGATTGCGCTGGCTGTTACACTTGCGCCCTCGCCCGCGATGGCTCAGCAACCAACTACTTTCGGCAGCAACTCGGGCGTCACGTTAGCGACCAGACGCAAATTCTCTTCGGTGCAGTC
>Ga0137418_10005949_pt1 | contig 11211 bp, 9 predicted proteins | sample CZODoug3_1_2_16f_FD_122242 | JGI IMG/M metagenome (GOLD analysis project Ga0137418, IMG submission 122242) | Vadose zone soil fungal communities from Angelo Coast Range Reserve, California, USA - CZODoug3_1_2_16fungal (Hybrid Assembly) | ecosystem: Environmental > Terrestrial > Soil > Vadose... | reverse complement strand
TGCTTGGTCTTCTCCTCCAGTGAGAAGTCCCCGGGGCCCTCTTCCTCCTTCTGGCGCGTGAGCCGCGGCACCAGCTCGTTGATGCGCAGATACAGCTCGGTGCTCTCCTCGGCGGGCCCGGAGATGATGAGCGGCGTGCGTGCCTCGTCGATGAGAATCGAATCGACTTCGTCGACTATCGCGAAGCTGAGGGTGCGCTGTACCCGGTCTTCCAGGCGAAACGCCAGGTTGTCGCGCAGGTAGTCGAAGCCGAACTCGTTGTTGGTGCCGTAGGTGATGTCGCAGGCGTACGCGGCACGCTTCTCCTGCGGGCTCTGGGCGTTCTTGATCACTCCCACCGACAGTCCGAGGAAGCGATACACCGGACCCATCCAGTCCGCGTCGCGCTGCGCGAGGTACTCGTTCACCGTGACGATGTGCACGCCCTCGCCGCTGAGCGCGTTGAGATAGGCCGGGAGCGTCGCCACCAGCGTCTTGCCCTCGCCGGTGCGCATCTCGGAAATCATCCCCTTGTGCAGCGTGATGCCGCCGATCAGCTGCACATCGAAGTGGCGCATTTTCAGCGTGCGCTGGGCCGCCTCGCGCACCACCGCGAACGCCTCCGGCAGCAGCTCATCGAGGGTCGCGCCCTCTTTCAGGCGCTTGCGGAACTCCTCGGTTCGCTCGCGCAGCGCCTCGTCACTGAGCTCCTTGATCTGCGGCTCGAGCTCGTTGGCGGCGCGCACGGCGCGTGCGTAGCCACGGACGAGCCGCTCATTGCGGCTGCCGAAAACGCGGGTGAGAAGTTGACGCAAGGCGTGACCCGTTGACCTGAAAACAGCTTTACCGACAAGCACTTACCGCGCATGCCGGACTTCGAAAGCGGCGTATTGTACGAGATAGACGCTGCTCACGCCCAATTGGTTCGTGGGCGCGGGAATTCAAGGGCGGGCGGTGGGGCGTGCGGGAGGGTGCGGGAGCGCGGTCAGCGACCGACGAAGGACAGGGGATCGACCTGGCGGCCGTTACGCAGCACTTCGAAGTGCACGTGCGGCCCGGTCGAGCGGCCGGTGGAGCCCATGAGCGCCACGGCTTCGCCGCGCTTCACGGCCTGGCCGACGCTCACCAGCGTGCGCTGGTTGTGGGCGTAGCGGGTGATGAAGCCGTCGCCGTGATTGATCTCGATGAGCTTGCCGAACCCTGAGCGCTCGCCGGCCCAGGTGACCACCCCTGCCGCGACCGAGATCACCTTGTCGCCGATGGAGCCGGCGAAATCGACGCCCTTGTGGAACGCCTCGCGGCCATCGAAGGGATCGGCGCGCTCGCCGAAGTAGGAGGAAATGAAGCCCCGTGTGACCGGGCGGCCGGCGGGGCGGATCTGCTCTTTCAGCTCGCGCGCGAGGATCACGTTCTCCAGCGCCGCGAGCTGCGAATCACGCAGATTCACGCGCTGCTCGAGTCGGGTCATCATGACCGTCAGATCCGGGATCTGGGCGCTCACGCCCTCGCCCACGCCTTCCGGACCGCCGCTGGGCGGCTCGAGCTCGAAATTGAACTCGTGGCTGTCGATGTCCGCCATCTCGGTGAGGCGCTTGCCGAGCGCATCGAGCCGGATGACGTGCGCATTCACCTCACCCAGCCGCATGGCCATCGCGTCCACCCGCAACTGCAGCTGCTGCTTCAGTTCGCTGATCTGGTGCTTCTGCTCGGCCAGGAGGCTCCCGAAGCTCAGCGTGTCACTGAGCAGTCCGCGCTCGTGGGCGCCGCGACCGAACTGCAGACCGAGCGCGAAGGCGCTGCCGAGGACGGCGAGCGCGAGGCCGGCGACGAGACTCAAGGTCAGCGGGTGGGCGAGATTGAACTGTCGCGCCCGAGCCTCACGCCTGGAAAGAAAAATGACGTTCATACTGCGCGTTCCGACTGCCTCGAGGCCCCCAGAGCCAAGCGACGCCGACAGGATGTACGAGCCACGCCCGGGCGTGAACCGCCCTGTTGTGCGTTAAAAAGCCTGTACCTGTACGATGCTGGCAACCCCGCTGTCATGGCTCCTCGCTTTAGACCGGTGGCTTTGCGTCCCCGCCTTTCAGCGGGTTTGCCCACAATGCAGCAAGGGCAATATGCCGAAGAAAATGTCACGAGACAAGCGCGGAAAAGTCCTTATGAGGACTACGGCAGCTGCGCGGCCGCGGCGGCTTTATTCTGTTAAGGAGCTGCTGGGGCGCAGCGCCCCGGGATTGACGCAGGTCACAGATCAGGCCGCGCGAGAGGGTTTTTGGAGCGACTGGTTGTGTCGCCATCTGCCGACGGAAATCGGCGCGCAGATCCGCGGCGTGCTCGAGCGTGACGGCACGCTGGTGATTTTTGCCGCCTCCGCCGCCTGGTGCGCGCGGCTGCGCTACGCGCTGCAGGAGCTGGATCCGCAGATCCGCGAGGCCGCCCCGCAACTCACCGCCATCGCCGTGCGCGTGCAGCCGCGCGCCTGATCCAGGCCAAGCGGCGCAGAGATCGACGTGTCAGCCGCGCGGCGGATGCAGTGCCGGCCCCTCGATGTAGGAGATGGGCGCGTCCGCGTAGCGCTCGAACACGACTTCCTCCCAGGTCGAGGTGTCCGCCAGCAGTGAGCGCAGCAGCTTGTTGTTGAGCGCGTGCCCGGATTTGTGGCCGCTGAACTCGCCGATGAGGCTGTGGCCGAGCAGATACAGATCCCCGATTGCATCGAGGATCTTGTGCTTGACGAACTCGTCCTCGTAACGCAGCCCGTCTTCGTTCAGCACGCGGAAGTCATCCAGCACGATCGCGTTGTCGAGACTTCCCCCCAGGGCAAGGTTGCGCGAGCGCAGTGTCTCGAGATCGCGCATGAAACCGAAGGTGCGCGCGCGACTCACCTCCTTGAGAAACGAGGTGGTCGAGAAATCCATCGAGGCGCGCTGCGAGCGGCGCTTGAAGATCGGATGGTTGAACTCGATCTCGAAGTTCACCTTGAAGCCATCGAACGGGTCGAACTGCGCCCACTTGTCCCCGTCCTCGACCCGCAGCCGCTTCTTCACCCGCATGAAGCGCTTCGGGTGGTGCTGCTCCTCGATGCCCGCTGACTGCAGCAGGAATACGAACGGGCCGGCGCTGCCGTCCATGATCGGCACTTCCGCGGCCGACAGCTCCACGATCGCGTTGTCGATCCCCAGTCCGGCGAACGCCGACAGCAGGTGCTCGACGGTCGAGACGCGCGACTCACCCGTGCCGAGCGTCGTGCCGAGCATGGTGTCGCCGACGTTCTCCGTGCGGGCGCGGATGTCTACCGGGATCGGCAGGTCCGTGCGCCGGAACACGATGCCCTCGTCAGGCCCTGCCGGGCGCAAGGTCATCAGCACCTTCTTGCCCGTGTGCAGGCCAACACCAGTGGCGCGAATCGAGTTTTTGAGCGTCCGTTGTCCGACCATGCGTACTGCTTGGCTCATCGCGCGCGCCGTCAGGAAGGACCCGGCCGCGCCAGACCCTCCCTTGGGCGCCTGAGTAAGGCGCGCTACCGTATCACATCAATCGGCCTGCCGCCGCAGGAATGCCGGGATGTCCAGCAGATCCTCCGACTCGGCCGGCGCTCGCAACCCATCCCCGACCGCCCGTTGCCGCTGGACGGTGGGCTTGTCGAGCGCCGCGTAGTCGCTGCTGGAGAGTGGGCGGCGCACCATGCGCATCGCCGGCTCGGCGCGTACGTCGCGGTGATCGCGGCCCGCGGCCTCACGCTCGCGCTCGCGCGATGAGGTGAGGGGCGAGCGCACTGCAGCAGTGGGCCGACCCAAGCCGGTCGCCACCACCGTGACGCGCACCTGGTTGTCCAGCTCCGGATCGATGACCGTACCGATCACGACCGTCGCGTCATCGGAAGCGAACTGCTTCACGATCTGCCCGACTTCCTGGAACTCACCGATCGAGAGGTCCATGCCCGCGGTGACGTTGACCAGGATGCCATGGGCCCCGGCGAGGTTGATGTCCTCGAGCAACGGTGAGGATACGGCCGCCTCCGCCGCCGCGCGTGCCCGGCCCTCGCCGCTGGCCGCGCCCGATCCCATCATCGCCATGCCGGTCTCCGCCATCACGGTGCGCACGTCGGCGAAGTCGACGTTGATGAGGCCGGGGCGCGTGATGAGCTCGGCAATGCCCTGCACCGCGCCTTGCAACACCTGGTTCGCCGCCTTGAAGGCGTCCAGGAGCGTCGTCTGCGGACCCAACACCGTCAACAGCTTCTGGTTAGGAATTGTAATGAGCGAGTCGCAGAACTTGGTCAGCTCACCGATGCCGTGGTCGGCGACGCAGCTGCGCTTGTTGCCCTCCATCTCGAACGGCCTGGTCACGACCGCGACGGTGAGTATGCCCAGCTCACGCGCCACCTGTGCGACCACCGGGGCGGCGCCGGTGCCCGTGCCGCCGCCCATGCCCGCGGTGATGAACAACATGTCGCACCCCTCGACCAGCTCGACGATGCGGTCGCGGTCCTCCATCGCCGCCGAGCGGCCGATTTCCGGGTCGGCGCCCGCACCCAGTCCCTTGGTGATGTTGCAGCCGATCTGCAGCGCGGTCTTCACCTTGGCGTGCTTGAGGGCCTGCGAGTCGGTGTTGATACACATGAACTCCACGCCGTCGATACCGGCTAAGACCATGTGGGCCACGGCGTTGCCGCCGCCGCCACCTACGCCGATCACCTTGATGACGGCGCTCTGGCTGTATGCGTCCATCAGTTCAAACATGGCTGTCGCTCCTTACGGGAATACAAACGGTTGGTTGGTAGTCGCTCATCGCTCTGTCAGCTTCAAAAGTTGCCCTGGAACCAGGAGCGCATGCGCTCGAACACCGATTTGGCGTTCCCGCCCAGGGAGTGCCCGCGATGCGCGGGCCTGACGTTGTCACGCGCGTAGAGCAGCAGCCCCACGCCGGTGGAATAAATCGGGTTGCGCACCACGTCGGTGAGGCCCCGCACCGCCTGCGGGATCCCTAAGCGCACCGGCACGTGGAACACTTCCTCGGCGAGCTCGATCGCGCCTTCCATCTTGGCGCTGCCGCCGGTGAGCACGATGCCGGCGGCGATCACTTCCTCGAAGCCGCTGCGCCGCAGCTCCTCGCGCACCAGACCGAACAGCTCCTCGTAGCGCGGCTCGACGATCTCGGCGAGCGTCTGGCGCGCGAGGCGGCGCGCCGGGCGCTCGCCGACGCTCGGCACCTCGATGCTCTCGTCGGGGTTGGCGAGTTGCGACAGCGCGCAGGCGTAGCGGATCTTGATGTCCTCGGCGTACTGGGTTGGCGTGCGCATCGAGACTGCGATGTCGTTGGTGACCTGGTCGCCGGCGATCGGAATGACCGCCGTGTGGCGGATCGCCCCGTTGGCAAACACCGCCAGGTCGGTGGTGCCGCCGCCGATGTCGACCAGGCACACGCCGAGCTCCTTCTCGTCCTCGGTGAGGACCGCGAAGCTCGAGGCGAGCTGCTCGAGCACCACGTCGTCCACGACCAGCCCGCAGCGCTGGATGCACTTCTCGATGTTCTGCGCGGCACTGTCGGCGCCGGTGACGATGTGCACCTTGGCCTCGAGGCGCACACCCGACATGCCGATCGGGTCGCGAATGCCCTCCTGGCCGTCGACCAGGAACTCCTGCGGCAGCACGTGCAGGATCTTCTGGTCCGCGGGAATGGCCACGGCCTTGGCGGCATCGATCACGTGCTCGACGTCGCCGTGCGTGACCTCCTTGTCGCGCACGCCCACCACGCCGTGGGAGTTCAGGCTCCGTACGTGGCTGCCGGCGATGCCGGCGAACACCGAGTGGATCTCGCAGCCGGCCATGAGCTCGGCTTCCTCCACCGCCCGCTGGATGGACTGCACCGTGGACTCGATGTTGACCACCACGCCCTTCTTCAGTCCGCGCGAGGGCTGCGAGCCCAGGCCCAGAAGCTCGATCGAGCCGTCGAGCCCCACTTCTCCCACCAGCGCCACGACCTTGGAGGTGCCGATGTCGAGGCCGACGATCAGATTTCTGTCGGTACGCTTAAGCATCGTGGCCACCGTCCCGGCCGGCGGCGCGGGCGGCATTGCCGCGCCAGCCGATGGCAAACCCGTTTGTGTAACGCATATCCACGTAGGCAATGTCCTCGCCGCGCTGGGTGATGAGCTTCAGCGCGGTGTTCATGAATTTCTCGAAGCGCTCGTCCACCTGGCGCCTTCCCAGACGCACGGTGACGCCGTTGGCAAGATCGAATTCCCAGGCGCCGCGTGCGTCCAGGCGCATTGCGGTGAGGCGCAGGCCCGCCTGCGAGAGACGTCCTTCCGCGGCCAGATAGCGCTGCGCCACCAGTGACTCCTTGCCGTCGGGGCCGGCGAGCTGCGCCAGCTCCGGCGGAATGTGGCGCTCGTCGGAGTCGAACAGCTCGCCGCGGGTGTTGAGGAGTCCACGCTCGCCCCAGCGCGCCGCGGCGGTCTGCTCGATGACCAGCACGTTCAGGCCGCGGGGCCAGGCGCGCTGCACGCTCACCGCATCCACCCACGGCAGCGTGTGGATGGCGCGGCGCACCGCGGCGAGGTCCACCGACAGCAGGCCCGCGCCGTGCACCTTCTCCTTCACGACCCGCTCGACGTCCACCGGCGCCACGCGCTGGAAGCGCCCTGCCACCGCCACCGTCTCGATGGGTTGATCGAATGCCCACGACACCACGCACACCGCCGCCGCGATCCCCGCCAGCGCGCCCACCCACAGTCCGAGGTAGCGCCAGTTGATCAGCGGCAGCCGCGGGCGCGCTTCCGAGGGTCTGCGACGGTTCTTGGGGCGGGCGAACATGAGCTACACCGGGGACTGAGGGCCCGAGGCGGGCCGGCGGGTGAAACTGGTCTCGAGCACGCGCCACACGAGCTCATCGAAATCGAACCCGATCGCGCGCGCGGCCATGGGCACCAGGCTGTGACTGGTCATGCCCGGAACGGTGTTGATCTCCAGCAGCAGCGGCCTTGCGGCGCCGTCCATCATGAAGTCCACCCGCCCCCAGCCCGAGGCGCCGGCCGCCTCGAATGCGGCGAGCGCCAGACTGGCGAGATGCTCCTCGGCGCTGTGCGAGAGGCCCGACGGGCAGAAGTAGCGCGTGTCGTCGCGGAAGTACTTGGCCTCGTAGTCGTAGAAAGTCCGCGGCGTCTCGATGCGGATCGAGGGGAGCGAGCGCTCCTGCAGGATCGCCACGGTGTACTCAGGTCCCGCGATCCACGCCTCCGCAAACACCAGCGTCTCGAGAGCGGCGGCGAGCGCATAGGCGGCCGGCAGATCCGCGGCGCGCTCGACCTTGCTCATGCCGACGCTCGAGCCCTGGGTGGCGGGCTTCACGATCAGCGGCAGCTTGAGGCGCTCGAGCGCGGCCTCGAAATCCTGCGCGCCGGTGAGCACGACGAAGTCCGCGGTCGCGACCCCGACGGCCCGCGCCAGGCGCTTGGTACGCAGCTTGTCCATGCCGATGGCCGAGCCCATCACACCGCTCCCGGTGTAGGGGACGCCCAGGTATTCGAGCGCGCCCTGCAGCGTGCCGTCCTCGCCCCCCGGACCGTGCAGCGCAATCCAGACTCGGTCGAAGCGCCGGGCGAGCAGCTCCGAGAGCGCCGCATCGCGCGGATCGAAGGCGTGCGCGTCCACGCCGCGGCGCTTGAGCGCCTCCAGCACCGCGTTGCCGGAGAGGAGTGAGATCTCGCGCTCGCTGGAGTCGCCGCCGAACAGCACCGCCACGCGGCCGAACTCGCCCGCCGCGGTGACGCGGTGCAGCTGGCGTGGTTGGTAGCTGAGGCGCATGGCTTATGGCACTCCCACGATGCGCACCTCGGGCTGCAGCGCGACGCCATGCACGCGCTGCACCGTGTCGCGCACGTGCGCGATCAGGCGCTCCAGGTCCGCGGCGCTCGCCTGGCCGTGATTGATGATGAAATTCGCGTGCTTCTGCGACACCGAGGCATCACCGATGCGAAATCCCTTCAGCCCCGCGACCTCGATGAGGCGCGCGGCGTGATCTCCGGGCGGGTTGGTGAACACCGAGCCGCAGCTCCACTCACCGATCGGCTGCGACGCCCTGCGCTGCTCGAGCAGCGCGCGCACCTCGCCCTCGTGCGCGCCCGCACGACGCTCGAAGCTCAAGTGCGCGGCGATGAACCATTCCTCGGGCGCGGGCGCGATGACCTGGCGGTAGCTGACGCGGTACTCGCCGGCCGCGCGGCTGTGCGTGTGGCCGCCGCGGTCGATGGTTTCCACACTCAGCACGTGGCGCCAGGTTTCCCCGCCGAAGGCGCCGGCGTTCATCGCGAGCGCGCCGCCGAGGGTCCCGGGAATGCCGGCGAAGAACTCCGCCGGCCCGAGGCCCCACTTGATGCACTGCCGGGCGATGCGCGCACAGGCGACACCGGCCTCCGCCTGCACCGTGGTCTCGTTGACGCGCGTGAGGGCATCGAGCGTGCCGTGGGTGCTGATGACGATCCCCTTGAGGCCGCCGTCACGCACCAGCAGGTTGCTGCCGAGGCCGATGAAGTGGATCGGCACCCCGGTGGGCACGGTGCGCAGGAACGCCGCCAGCTCGGTGCGGTCGCGCGGATTGAAGAACACCTCCGCAGGTCCCCCGACGTGCCAGGAGGTGTGCCGGCTGAGGGGCTCATCGCGGCGCACGCGCACCAGGAACTGCGGGGCTACGGCGAGCGTCACGACGCCCTCCCCGGCGGCAGCAGTGCCGCGAGCGCATCCGGGAGTGCGTGCGCCACGGCGCTGATGTTGCCCGCGCCCATGGCGAGGATGACGTCGCCGTCGCGGACCACGTCCTTGAGCGCCTGGGCGAGCTCCTCGACCTTCTCGACAAACAACGGCTCGAGCTGTCCGCGGCCGCGCACCGCGCGGCAGATGGCGCGGCCGTCGGCGCCGGGGATCGCGGTCTCGCCCGCGGCGTAGACCTCGGTCACGCACAGGGCGTCCGCGCCCGACAGCGCCTTGCCGAAATCGTCGATCAGGTCGCGGGTGCGCGTGTAGCGGTGCGGCTGAAAGGCGAGCAGCACCCGCCGCCCGGGGTAGCCCTGGCGCACCGCCGCCAGCGTCACGGCCACCTCCGTGGGGTGATGGGCGTAGTCATCGACGATGCTGATACGGCCCACGGCGGTGAGCACGTCGCCGATGTGCTGCAGCCGCCGGTCGATGCCCTGGAAGTGCGCCAGCGCGCGCAGGATCGCCCGATCGTCGATATCGAGCTCGGTGGCCACCGCGATCGCCGCGAGCGCGTTACGCACGTTGTGAACGCCCGCCAGATTCACCGTCACGGCGAGCGCCGCCGCCGCTCCGGGGCGCCTGACGTCGAAGTGCGTCTGCAGGCCCGCCGGGCGCAGGTTCTCGCCGCGCACGTCCGCCCCCGACTCCAGGCCGTAGGACAGGATCGGCCGGCTGACTTCCTGCAGGATGCTGCGCAGGTGCTCGTCGTCCGCGCACAGTACCGCGAGGCCGTAGAAGGGCAGATTGTGCAGAAAGTCGACGAAGCTCTGCTTGAGGAGCCCGAAGTCCCCGCCGTGCGTGCTGAGGTGATCGTTGTCGATGTTGGTGACGATCGCGATGAGGGGCTGCAGATGCGTGAACGAGGCGTCGCTCTCGTCGGCCTCGGCGACCAGGTAGCGCCCGGCACCCAGGCGCGCGTTGCTGGCGGCGCTCTTCAGGCGCCCGCCGATGACGTAGGTCGGGTCCTCGCCGCCCTCGGAGAGGATGCTGGCGATGAGGCTGGTCGTGGTGGTCTTGCCGTGCGTGCCGGCGACGGCGATGGAATAGCGGAAGCGCATCAGCTCACCGAGCATCTCGGCGCGCGCCACCACCGGGATGCGCGCCGCGACGGCCGCCCGCACCTCCGGGTTGTCGCGCGGCACCGCGCCCGAGGCGACCACCACATCGGCGCCGGCGATGTTGGAGGCCGCGTGACCGATGCTCACGCGTGCGCCCAACCCCACGAGCCATTGCGTCACGGTGCTGGCGCGCAGGTCCGAGCCCTGCACGCGGTAGCCGAGGTTCAGCAGCACCTCGGCGATGCCGCTCATGCCGCTGCCGCCGATGCCGACGAAGTGGATGGTGTTGATGCGGCGCATGCGGTCGCGCCGGTCGGGCGTGACGCGACGCTCCACGCTCACGCGCTCGGGCAAGGTGCGCCGCTCGCCGCTCATGCAGCCCTCCGCGCGAGCTCCAGGCACGAGGCGGCGAGCTCATCCGCGGCGTGCGGCTTGGCGAGCAGGCGCGCCCGCTCGGCCATGCCGAGGAGCTTGCCGCGGCCGGCGCACAGGCGCTGCAGCTCCTCGGCGAGGCGCTCGGCGGTGAGCTCGCGGTCGGCGATCAGCACCGCGGCGCCCTCGCGCACCAGGTACTGCGCGTTGTACGCCTGGTGGTCGTCTACGCTTCCGGGGAAGGGCACCAGGATCGAGGCCACGCCGACCGCGGCGAGCTCCGACACGGTGAGCGCGCCGGCGCGGCAGATCACCACGTCCGCCCAGCCGTAAGCCTCGCTCATGTCCTCGATGAACGGACGCACGTCCGCGCGCACCCCCGCCTGGGCATAGCTGGCGCGCCCGGCGTCGATCCAGCGCTCCCCCGCCTGGTGGCGCACATCGAAGGCGAGCCAGCCCGCCACGCGCTTCAGCGCAAAGGGCACGACGGCATTCAGCCGCGTCGCACCCTGGCTGCCGCCGATCACGAGGATGCGCACCGGCCCGGTGCGCCCCGCGAAGCGCTCCGCGGGCGGCGCCACGGCGCTGATGTCGCGGCGCACCGGGTTGCCGATGACGCGTGCGTGCACGTCGTGTCCGAAGCTGCCCGGAAAGGCTTCCAGCACCTGGCGCGCCAGGTGCGCAAGCATGCGGTTGGTGAAGCCGGCGATGGCGTTCTGCTCATGAATGAGCAGCGGCCGGCGCGTGAGCCATGCGGCGACACCGCCCGGACCGGTCACGAAGCCTCCCAGGCCGACCACGACCACCGGCCGATGACGCCACATGACGCGCAGCGCCTGGATGAGGGCGAGCGTCAGGCGAAAGGGCGCCGCCAGCCAGCTGAGCACGCCCTTGCCGCGCAACCCGCCGACCGACAGCCGCTCGATCGGAATGCCCTCGGCCGGAATGACGCGCGACTCCAGTCCGCGCGCCGTGCCGAGCCAGATGACCGGGAGCGACTGCTCGCGCAGCAGGCGCGCCAGCGCCAGCGCCGGGAATACGTGTCC
>Ga0137418_10005948_pt1 | contig 11212 bp, 8 predicted proteins | sample CZODoug3_1_2_16f_FD_122242 | JGI IMG/M metagenome (GOLD analysis project Ga0137418, IMG submission 122242) | Vadose zone soil fungal communities from Angelo Coast Range Reserve, California, USA - CZODoug3_1_2_16fungal (Hybrid Assembly) | ecosystem: Environmental > Terrestrial > Soil > Vadose... | reverse complement strand
AATCAGAGTGGCCTTTTTTACCTGGGCCAAGACGTCGTGGAGCCTCGCTCGGCAGAGGTCGGATGTGCATGTGTTTTCGGTTGACGACTCCAGTAATGGAGTCAAGTCTTGACTTCCCGACGTTTTATGATGTCCGTACTGCCGATAGGGACAAATGTTAACCGGAGGACAAAAGAAAAAGATTTCACGTACCTTCCGAATGTGCCACTTAAATGCCAACTGATGGTCAACATCAAGCGAATATGTCTTCCAATCTTTTTCGTGATTCCACCAACCGAATAAGTATTGGTCAACAGTGCTCGTCGGGTCCAAATGATCGACATTTTGTATTTCTTTAAGTAGTCGGGCGCAAAGCGTTATTTGTTTGGGGCCGACCTTTCCGTACATCGACTGACTCAAACCTCGAATGAAAAGCGGCATTTCGAGGAAAATGTTTCTTGAAGCAGCATGACCCACAATTGCCATAGTGGCATCCTACTTTCAATGTGGCCAATTCTTAGATTTCAAGAATAAATAAGACTTACCAATTCTCTCTGCAAGCCTGTCCACCACCATACATCAATTTCATCTTCTTCTTCGAGGTCGAAATTGGCAGGTTTGCTCCAAGTCAAAATCGCAGTGCGCATCCTGGACGCCATGTAATTGAGTCGGGCCATTTGCTCCTTCTTCATTGATCGTAGCTGAGAAGCCGATGGATAGCGGAAAGTTTGGAGCGCTACCACTTTTTTCTCAGCTTCGAGTTGATCTTTTGACGACATGGTGGTAATTGTAGAGGTTAATTAAAAAAAGAACCCATCACGTGTGTGGTTGAAATAACTTTAATAATTATGTAAAGACAGACAAATCGGGATCAAAATCGGCCCAGATAATCTTAAATACCTGTCGCGCTAGCTCCCCAATCTCGGCCCACATTGCTTTTGGCGCCATAAGCAAAATGTCCTCACGTGTCAATCTCGGCCCACATTGCTTTTTGGCGCCATAAGCAAAATGTCCTCACGTGTGTGGTTGAAATAACTTTTAAGAATTATGTAAAGACAGAGAAATCACAATCGAAATCGGCCCAGATAATCTTAAATACCCTCCCCAATCTCGGCCCACATTGCTTTTCGGCGCTCCGCTTAAGCAAAATGTCCTGACCTCTGGAATCGTAGAGGTTAATTAAAAAAAGAACGTGTGTGGTTGTAATAACTTTAATAATTATATAAAGACAGACAAATCCGAATCGAAATCGGCCCAGATACTCTTAAATACCTGTCGAGCTTGCTCCCCAATCTCGGCCCACATTGCTTTTTGGCGCTCCGCATAAGCAAAATGTCCTGGTGTCATGGAAGGGTACGAAGATTGCCAGGAATGCCATTGCCTCTGTCGAAAAGTAAAATAATTGATTGTCCAATGCATTTCATTTCTTGCAAGTATGACTTCTTCTTGCCATCTGTGTAGTTGTGCCCTCGCTCGTAGCCAATGGACCCGATAGACTGCTCCATGTGAGCCAGATACAGATAAGATAGAATTGAGCTCACTCACATTCGGTCAGGTGGTTATCATTCACACCTATCCCTTGGTGTGTGGTCCAAATCCAGGACAGTTTCGTCCGGCTGGAACCGGCAACATTTGGATCGGAAACTGCAGAGCTAACAGAAATGTCGTCTTTGGTCAGCGGTTTATAAAGGGAGTCCAATGTTTCCAATTCCATGCCAAGGCTCAACATCGCGTTTCGGGACCGACTATATATTCGAGTTTGGAGAATCAAAGTCCTATGGACATTTTGAATTGATGATCGGGCACGAGTGCGGTGTGTTTTAGTTTGGGCCGGTTTCAAGAGTTTCTTGCATTGATACGCTTGTTGCCCGATTGTTGTCCGAATTTCTGTAAGGCAGTCATTGGCATGTCCTTTCCGCAGCGCCAGTTCTACCGTTAGGAGTCGGAGGAGTAAAACACGATGAGAAGATTGTGGAGGGAGGGCTGAAGGAAGTGCAATCGAAAACGATTCCGGCTGGGCACCAGCAGGATGTATAAGAGGAGGATCAATCGGATCCCACTCGCTCTCAAAGTCGGTTGCACCGAGCTCGACAAGTCCCAGACATTCCTTGAATGCTTCAACACCAAGGTACTTTTGGCAATCTGCGTTAAATGTTGCCATAGATTTGACTAGTTTGTCTCGTTGCTTTGCCAATGATGATATTTTATCGGCTGTCGGGTGACTTCCCATCCGTCCGATAAATTGACGTATCTCCAACCTAAGACATCGTTAAGTGGGAATGGAGTAAGTAGTAACACGACCTTACTGTTGCTCTTCAAGCTTGAGACCAGCTATCATCCAAGAAGCTTCTCCCGCAACTCCTCGTTCCTGCTCTTGCAACAACTCGAGTCGCTTATCAGCCAAAGTAGGTGCTAGAGGCCAAAGTGAGTCGGATAAACCGGGTACATGATGAACAGACCTTTTGGAATGCGAGAAGCCATGACATCCATTGCCTCTGGCTGGCTGGTACGCTTTTCTTCAGCCTCTGAGATTTCCGCGTCCCATATTTCTATTTCTTCAGCAGTCGGCACCGCTGATAGCTCCTCAAAGTAGTCCCTGCTCTCCAACTCATTTGAGATGGCCCGATTATATTTTTTTATGATGGTCCGGGCTATTATTGTTGTGAGAAGAGGAAACCTATATGAAACATTGCCGAGTCACTCACTGATTGAAACGGTTTTCTTCCAGTTGCTGTCATTCATATGATCATCGAGAACTTCCGATCGGTGGGCTAGAGAGGCTGTTCGCATGCTTGGAGAAATACTGTTTAAAGTGCTCCAGAGCGTCTCCAGAATTTCTCCATCTATCATACCTGCCCCCTTTATGAAGTTTGATGCAAATTGAAAGAAACAAGAATCCTTGTGGCCATGGACGTGAAACATGCCGATAGCCTTCTCAAACTCGATCGGAGGGAAGGAAATATGATCCTTGCCGGCTTCGAAACGCTTGCGGAAGTTCTTGTAGTATTGACATACAATGTCATAAATTTCCAACCACCTTCGAATTCCGATACAGTTAGTGTGTTTCCTTGTTTCTGATACTGAATAGTCGATGCATTTCTGTTCTTCACCCAGCGAAAAATTGACGCAACTTGATGGACAGTAGCAACCGTGGCGTGCGCAAGCATGTACCGCTATGCCTGTTATGTCTTTGATTCGCGAACCTGTTTTCGCATCCAGGATGGCCCGAAAGTTACTTTCCAACGAGGGACAGGGATCTATCTAACCGAAGCATTACATTAGCCAGTAGAGCTTTTACAACTAACAAAACTCACATCCGGAATATCTTTTGCTGATTTAATGTGGGCATTATATGATGTTCTTTCGGTCATCATCCCTTCACCTTCGGTTAGCCACACATCATCATTCGGCCGAGTCTGTTTGATGTGATCGGCTGTGAAGTTTCCATCGACAACGAAGCTCCGCATAGTTTCGTGACTTCGGATCAAATATTATTAACCGACCGGGTAATGTAATGAAACTTACGAAGTGTATCGGATATTGTGATCAGCTGGAAGGTTGACACCCGGTTGAGGGCAAGCAGCACAAAAAAGAGCCATTGTTCCCTTCATCGGGGCTAGTAGCCGGTGGCCGAAACCAAACCACTTCCGTAGTTTGAGGTTTCTCCATTGCCTTGTTGCCCGACGAAATTCATTGTATCGGTTCGGCACTGACTGAGGAAGTGCTGGATTTGTCACTCTTCGCAGCTTCTGATAGTATTGATAAGCTGTTGTCTTGCACTCCAAGTTGGATAATCTGTAGTCGTCCAGGCAGCGAAAGGTGAAAACGGTCTTGATCCTTGTATAGCTTACAGGAAATAATTGCAAATCTAGTAAGTCTTCGTCCGGTTTGCGTTCTGCCGCTTCACATGCACACCAAATAGCTGGAAGTGAAATCAAACCTGAAGCGTCTACCAAGAGAAGATGTTCAATCTCCAACTCGTCCTTTGTGGGGGTAGGAGTCCTTAGTGGGTCTATTTGGGAGGCTGGAATATCTTGCCAGTCGGGATCATCGGGGTCAACATCAACATAGGTGGCATCATCATGGTCATTGATGGGATAATCATGGTCATTGGTGGGATGATCGTCTAGATCGACTTGTCGTGCGGGTTGTGGTGGCTGATCATCCGCTTGATCCTTTTCCGCTTCCAATAAACTGCATGCTCCTAGTAACAATTCCTGAGAGGGACAATTCTCTCCCATATGCCCCACACATAGCCGCACACCCACCTCCCATAATCCGGCATCTTGAAAATACAGCCCAGTCCATTTCTGTAACTTGTGATAAATAAGCTTGTCGTGCAATGTCCGGCAACATCCCCGACAAAACATTGGCCGACCAAGGCAACAAAGGCAGCGCCAACGGGCCGGATTTTGGCAGACTTTGCAGGTTAGCACAGTTGCTTCGGTACTGATAATACGCCCAAGGTAGGTCATTCTTTTGGGTAGCCATTGTCGCATATAGTCATTCTGGCTCTGTTTTTCAATGAGTGAACGAGACAAGTGTAAAATTGAAAATAATACATTGCCGTATGAGCTTCTCACTTCCTCCATAGTCGGCAAAGTGGGATCCAGGTGCATTGAGAAATCAGGTTCCATGCCCAGGTCGTTTTGATCTCCAAGATGCCTGGCTTCTACATGTGGTGGTAGCTTCTTGCGGGACTGGGTTGACTTATAAGGCTTCCCAACAATGTGCGTTTTACCCCAACGCTTAACGTATCTTCCCTCCTGAATGTCGTCGGGCATTCTTTGGGCTCTGCTATGCATCTTTGACCGCTTCATTGGAGAAAGGAGGGATGAAATTTGTCCAGCCTAAAGAAGAACTAAGAAAGGAGAAAATTTCCTGACAGTTTCGGCTCCTTTAAAATCAGAAGTTTCGGGCAACGATGGAAACACGGCTGTTCCGTTTCGGCTATCTGGATCTCTTCTTCTTGTGGCAGAGGCCTCACAGCTTTGAATTAATAAAGTAATTTAAAATGTCCGAGATGTTATGTAAAAACAAATCGTTTCCCAATACGAACGAAAGAAGGGCCTATCCGAAATACACGCCCCGAAATGAGATTCTAACAGTCTAGGCCCAATCAAATCCCTTCAGTCCCAAGTGAACGGTCTAACAGTCAAGCAACCTTGCCCAAAATAATGCAATCGACCGGTTGCTAAAAAGCTGATCACCTGAGATTGTTATAGGCCTTGTTCACTTTCGATTCTTCTGTTTCTTTTTTGCACGCTCAGTCTTCTCTTCTGCCTCTAAGTAAAGATCAGTCTTTCGCTTGTGAAGACGCTTAGGCCGACCCAAATCATCTTCTTGCATACTAGTCGGATTCGGTTCATCGGATGAAACAGTCGGGTTCGTTTTGGTTTTCCGCGCCTTGGGTTTGGGTCGACGTCTCGGAGAAGGATTTGATTGCTCTGTCATGTTTACAGTCGGCCCAATGACTAGACCGATGTTGGGATCCAAATTATTTTGAGTCGGCCCAATGACAGGCGTTGGAGCACTCGGAACTATTGTTAATGACTCGGGTGTAGTCACAGGAGTCGGGGCTCTCAATGGACCTTGAAGATAAGGATCGATGTTGGGATCCAAACTATTTTGAGTTATTGGAGCACTCGGAACTCCTGTCAACGACTCGGGTGTAGTCACAGAAGTCGGGGCTCTCAATGGAAAGGAGAGACCTTGAAGATAAGGATCGATGTTGGGATCCAAACTATTTTGAGTTGTTGAAGCACTCGGAACTCCTGTCAACGACTCGGGTGTAGTCACAGAAGTCGGGGCTCTGAATGGAAAGGAGAGACCTTGAAGATAAGGATCGATGTTGGGATCCAAATTATTTTGAGTTGGATGGGTCAGGTTCTGGGTCGGATTTCCAGAAAAGGAGTCGGAAGCTGGGGTGCAAGTTGGATGTGTTTCGGAAATTTGTATTGTCGTAGGAACTCCCGAGTCAACTCCAGCATCCCCACCATTTGAGGTGAGGCTGTACAAACCAGCAAAGGAATCTGTATATAATGCAGTCGTTGTTTCTTCGGTCTTGCTGTTGACCAAGACGTGGCTAAACCTAAAGAGTTCAGAGGCATGGACCGGTCGTTTCCAGTAATCCAACAGCCGAATGATCTGCTCTTTCTTCATTTCACTTGGCTCATCTAATTGCGGGACACCATCCATCGGTTCGGGAAGATATTTGGGGTCCACAAAGTAGTCGGTGTTCTCTTTAATTTGCTTCCAAGGGACACGATCCTGTGTCCGGCCTGATGCAAACCCTGAAAAGGAGTAAATTAGCACTACTGTACTGAAAAAATTAGAATGGATATCATTACGATAATGAGCTGTCACGAAGCTCCGAATTATCCGCTTCATGTTGATTAAGTTGCCTACGTCCTCGGGCACCATTGGGTATCCTTTTGTGTCCCGATTGAGCTCCACCAAGAACACAGTTGACCGATTCTCTGCGAACGATGGAGCGACTTCACCCGACTCAACCTCAGCACAGTACTTCATGTACTCAATCCAAGGCCCTCTAAAGTTGTCAACGGCCTCGGGAAATCTTTCAGCAAATGATTGAACCTTTATCTTTCCTAAAGTTTCATTGAAATCGTGCCTAGAGAATGTCAATATTTTCATGAAATACGATAAGGCACTCACATCTGAAAAAGCTTTAAACCGTCTTTATTCTCGTGAAACGTCCAAATAACCGATCTCAACCCCATCTCCCTGAATTGAATTTCGGCCGACTCCTTCAGATAACGGTGAGCCGACTTTTCGGCTGTCTTCCTTTGGACATCGATCGGGTAACTTTCTTTCATCCATTCGGCCCGTTTAAGTTCCAAATCCAAAACGTCCTTTTCGTTGAGTGTCTCCATAAATGCAGTGACCGACCCTTGAAATGCTGACATGTAGGATTGCTGTCCTGGTTTTGCACCATTTGCTCTCTCTCTGGCAATCTCTGCAATTTCATCTTTATAAACGTGGCACGCAACTTGTCGGACATTCAGTTTCCGCTTGGATAGCAAAGTCGTGGTCGATTTTCGGCACTGGTTCTGAAACCAACGCTTTATTTGCTAGTCATAATATTAAGTCAATGTAGCAAGCAATAGATATTTATATACTGCGTACTCACCCCCTTTCTATCTTTCCAGGCATTGGCAGTTAAATGTTTATTGAGAGTATACATTCGAGGAAGTATTTTCGTCTTAAGCAAGCTGTACCGTTCGTGTTTGTCTCCATCAGTGTATAATGTGAGAAAACTCTCGACAATGGAGAGCTCTTGTTCCGTCAAATTAAGATTAGTCGGAATAGGAGCTGCTGCATTGGTAGGGATTACTGAAGTGCTAGCGAGCTGGGGAATTGGGGGTGAAAACATTGTGTTGGCAGTGTTGAAGTTATAAAAAAAAGTACAGATCGGCGTAACTGATAATAATCATCGGGTGATGGCGCATCAGAACCGGCCTAAACTGAATGTTTATTCTATCTAGACTAGCGGCCGAAAATATATTACGTTTTGCTGTCTCAAAATGCTTCCATATCAATTATTTAGCTTGTTTTAATTTACGAAATCCATCAGATACAAGGCACGTCAAGTCACCCCTCTCTATATTCAAGGAGCGCAGTCGTCCGAATTCCCCTTACCATGTCAGGCTCAGACGATTGCAGATTTCAGTGACGAACAAATCATCGACAAACTTGCAAAATTGTAAAACTTCTCTTCGTCCAGATATCTCCTTCGATGACCTTGAATAGCCCATTGAATGCCGAGTACAATAGAGGAATCGGTTGTCAATTCAAATTGCGCGGCTTAATCGCTCCCGACCTCTGTATTTGCACATAGTTACGAACCGAGTGCCCTAGCGGGCGTAATTTATTGTTCCCGTGCCATAAATTGACAATTTTTCATTTAAATTCAACCCCGATCTGGAACTCGGTTCTTATTTGCAGGGTTGCAAATATTTTTGTTGACCGATATTCAACTCGTTCATTTCCCAGCTAAAAAATTAATATTAGAGGCGGCCGATACATCTTAACGACCGCCGGTACTACCAAGAGTACATTCCAGCGATCGACATCGGATGACATCGTCATCACCCTTCATATCATGCCAACGGACTAGAAATAGAGGCGGCAAAAGATTCGGATGACATCGCCATCACACTCTTCCACACCATCTCATCGACTAGAGATCAAGAGAACCAATTGGTAATTTGGTATAGACACCACCAATGGTGTTGTTTGGCATCGGCATCAATGGGCTCTGACATCGGATGACATCGCCATCACCTATCCATCACTCTTCCACACCATCCCATCACACATTATCGGCCCCTCCCGCCACCCGCTCGTTGTGTCCCGCCCTCATTGTAATTATTCAAAAAAAAAAAAAAGAGTAATAACGCTCTTGCATGTATATACAGTGATCATAACAATGAATTTTCGCTTTATCATCAATATTAAGCTTGTGGAACAGCATTCTTTCTCTATCAGCGGGAGGGAGGACACACTCACCAATTTTTATTATTTAAAGGATATAGGGGCAGATACTTATTCCCTCGGTGTCCCTTTTATCAACTTAGAGAGGCCCGATTGACCGCAGAGCAGCCAGTGAAACTCTATTGAGGTAACGGGTAGGTATACCCAAAATACATGAAAATAGCTTCCTGTGGACGCATTTTGTCGGATAAAAAAAATCTTAAGACATAGATTGGGGGGCTACCACTACTACATAGACATATCCGAAAACTAAAGAATTTGATTGGTTGTAGCTCGAGCAATCAAATCCGAGAGTCGAAAATGTTGTTTATAGATACATAACAAAATTATGATCAAAACTGTGTACTTTGATGTACCTCTTTTCAAGCATCTTTGAACCATATCTTTCTCCAATGACATTCAAATTATACCATTTTTTAATATGTATTTATGGATGTATTTACCTACAAATCTATGTCTTCATATTTCTTTTATCCGACAAAATGCGTCCACAGGAAGCTATTTTCATGTATTTTGGGTATTCCTACCCGAAATACCTCAATAGAGTCTCACTGGCTGCTCTGCGGCCAATCGGGCCTCTCTAAGTTGATAAAAGGGACACTGAGGGAATAAGTATCTGCCCCTATATCCTTTAAATAATAAAAATTGGTGAGTGTGTCTTCCCTCCCGCTGATAGAGAAAGAATGCTGTTCCACGTTACCTCAATATATTGAGTTTCACTGGCTCCTATTTGCGTCCGACACTGGTGAGGGCGTGATGCTCTACAATCTCTCACCTCAAGTGCCCCGGTCATGAGAGGACAGCATTTCCGTGAGTATGAGTCGAACATCGCAGGATCCTTTGGGATACAGTAAGCGAAAGCGTCCTTCCCAAGATCCGTTCATCCTCGAGCTCCGAAGGAGCGTCGGTTAGTGAATGAAAGGATGTAAGGACGTAGTAGCCGAGATTCGTCTTATACCCATTACGAGGAGGACGACGATAGTTCCCCCATAGATTAGCCGCTGACACGAAGCGCGATACCAGTGGCCCTTGATGCTGCTTCATGAATTACTCGTGTAAAGGACACATCCAAAGAAACCCGACCAATGACAACGGCCTGACGTTCGCACTGGGGAACGGCTCGGAACAGAAAACGGCTGGAACGGAAAATAGCGGGTGGCTAGGAGACTGAGGATGAAAGGACGGAGTAGCCGAGACTCGTCTTATACCCATTACGAGAAGACGACGAGAGATCCCCCTTAGATTAGCCGCCGACAGGAAGCACGATACCAGTGGCCCGTGATGCTGCGACCAATGTCAACGGCCTGACATTCGTACTGGGGAACGGCTAAGAGCGGAAAGAAGGGGGTGGCTAGGAGCCCAACGGGTGTCCTATAATACAAATCGTGAGCCCGTGAGCCTATAATCTATAACTGAGAAAAGGGAAAAATGTGTTCATCGCATTCGTTGTCTTTCTGGTTTCCATCAATTCTTGCTTCCCTTGCCCATTTCTACACTTCGAACGGCCTCGCTGAGCTGAGGGTCCAGTGGTGATTATTAATTCCAGCAAATACCGCAGTCATTGTTCCTTCTCAGGGAGATCTGACGTTCGCACTGGGGAACGTAAAAAATAGCGGGTGGCTAGGAGCCCAAAGGGTGTCTGTCCTATAATACAAAATTGTGAGAACATTAGCGAGAAATACGCTACCTAGGAGATCGTGAGCACATAGAGAGAAGGCTCGCTAATCAAATCACCCTGGAGAATGTCGAGGAGTCCGATGTCCGAGTCCTTTGATATTTTCTTTATCTCCTCCAAGATGTCAATGACGAAAAGATCGACTAGGTAGTTGGTGCTGTAGAGAGGGTATTTGATGCTCTCTACAGCATCAACTACCTGAGTCTCGGATATGTTGTCGATGTTGCAAGTAAAAATCGACTCGGACGGAATCTCCATATCAACGGTTCTATCTGAAAGATCAGAATAAATAATAATAAATGAATAGGTTACGTACAAAATGTTTGAGGCGTACCTATTAGTAACTAACAAGTTCTTTTCTTTTTCTCGATAATGAATCGGGCCAAATTATGTCGTCGGCTGAACAAGCAATAAATAATAAATTTTCGGGGCCACAATACAATGTATAAAAAAAACTACGAAGGCTGGCCCCACACCAAGATGCTTCAAAAAAAAGAACAAAAATTAAAGGGTAAGAATGTCCGACTGACTCTATGATCCCCCGAGTTTACGGCGCTTGGGAGCCGACGCATCACTATCCGCTGGTCGTTTTTTGGGTGACGGGGTTTGCAGAGTTGTTGTGGAAGCGAAGGGAAGAGTCGTCTGACGGGGGTCCACCACCAGTGGGAGCTTGAACAGGCCTTCCACCTTCTCTCCAAACCCCCGTATGTCTAACCCTAAAAGTCGGGACATTTCCTCACCATGTTCCACAACATTCTTCAGAGCTTCTGCCGTTATCGCATCCCGCTGATCCATCTTCTCGAAGACCTCATCGATTCTATCCCAGACCAACTGGAGCCTGTTTATAACCCACTCCCGTGTTGTTGTGTTCTCTGCATTCAGACGGGCCAAGACTTGAGAAAGTTCTTCTATTCTCTCAAGCAAGTGAGACTTTCCCGAGTCGATGTTGTCTTCTAGCTTTTTTAGATACCCGGGGGATAAGGAGTCGGCTAGTGAAAATATGAAGCGATGTCGGAACAAGTCGAAAGAAGCTCACTATTAAAT
>Ga0137418_10005947_pt1 | contig 11212 bp, 9 predicted proteins | sample CZODoug3_1_2_16f_FD_122242 | JGI IMG/M metagenome (GOLD analysis project Ga0137418, IMG submission 122242) | Vadose zone soil fungal communities from Angelo Coast Range Reserve, California, USA - CZODoug3_1_2_16fungal (Hybrid Assembly) | ecosystem: Environmental > Terrestrial > Soil > Vadose... | reverse complement strand
AGTTTGAAAAATCAGGATCAGTTGTGAAGATCGCCCACTGTCGTTTGATCGCGACAGCACATAGAAGGATGTCTACAATCGATACAACAACCCCCTTCTCTCTGCAGCGATTGCCGGCCTTCGCCGCCTCTTCGATCGCCGCCGAGACCTCCTCGTCGATCGACTGCCCCGCCTCGACGATCAACTCGTTCGAGATCGGATGGACGACGTCCTCGGCCGCCTCGGGCTCGCGAAGGTCGACACGGTGAAACCGCCCGAGCTCACCCTCGAGCAGCGCCGTCGCCTCGCCCTGGCGCGCGCGCTCGCCGGCGAGCCGCAGGTCCTGCTCCTGGATGAGCCGCTCGCGAACCTCGACCCCACGGCGCGCAAGGCGCTGCGCCTCGAGCTGACGAAGCTTCATCGCGACCTGGCGGTGACGACCGTCCACGCGACCAGGAACGCCGCCGATGCGCTGGCCCTCTCGGATCGCCTGGCCGTCCTCGACGGCGGCCGCGTCCTGCAGGTGGGCGATCCGGCCGAGCTCTATCATCGGCCCAGGAGCCGGGCCGTCGCCGAGGCCCTCGGTCCCGCCAACTTTCTCCCGGTGCGGGTCATCGAGGTGCGGGATCTCGGCGTCGTCGTCGAGACCGAGCGCGGCGATCGCGTGCCCGTCGCAGGCATCGGTACGCACCGCCTCGGCGACCGCGGGTTGCTCGTGCTGAGGCCGGAGACCTTGTCCATGACCGAGGCCGCGATGGCGCGGGGCCCGAGCATCCCGGGCCGGATCTCGCTCCGCGTGTTCGAGGGCTCGCGCCACCTCTACGAGATCGAGATCGGCGCCCACGCGCCCGTCCAAGTCGAGCTGCCCGCCGTCGGCGAAACGAGAATCTTCCGCCTCGGCGACCAGGTCCGCGTAGAAATCTCCACCGAAACCGTCATCCTGATCCCCGACTCCTGACCCCCGTCCCGATCCCCGGGCCCCGAACACAGTACTGATCCCGAGACCGCCACTCGAGTCGCTCTAAGTCAAACCCGAGCCGAGCCCCGCGCCCGCGCAGCCGGGCCCGCCCTATTCCGATGCAGCGACGCGCCCGCGCCGTCTCGTCTCAGCGATCGCCGAGCGCCCGAAGAGACTAGAGAGTGTACGTGCGGTCTTGCTCGAGAATACTGACGCGACCCGAGTCGATGCGCGAGAGCTCCTCACCAACTTCTTCGTGAAACTGCGGCTTCACGTGAAAGATCCAGACCGGGACGTCCGGCGGCAGCTTGTCGAGCTCACGGCGGATCAGCGCCGGCGTCAGGTGCTTGGCGACCTGCGCGAGCGGGCCGAGTCGGTTCGGGAAGGCGCACTCGAGGATGATCGCGCGGAGACCGCGCAGGCCGCGAGCCGTCTGCCAGAGCGCCTCGGTCGGCCCCGTGTCGCCCGAGTAGATCACGCCGGTCGAGCCGTCGTGGACGATGAAGCCGGCGGCCGGCACGGAGTGACTGACGGCGACCGGCGTGACCCAGAGGTCGGAGACACGCTGCTCGACGTCCTCGATCAAGGTGCGGAACTTCACGACCGGGACATCCGGGTGAGGGATCTTGCTGAAGTCTGGCCAGAGCGAGTTGTTGAAGACGCCGGAGCGAAGCGCGGTCACGACGGGATCGATGCTGCTGATCGTCACCCCCGCGCCGACCTCGCAGAACGCGAGCGTCTCGGTGAGGTAGACGAGCCCGGCGACGTGATCCAGATGCGCGTGCGAGACGATCGCGTGCTCGATCGCGAGCTGCTGGGGAACGGTCAGGGCGCTGGTAACCGAGCCACCGTCGATCAGGATCTTGTCGTTGATGAGAAAGGCCGATGGGCGATGCCCGAGGCCTTCGCCTCCGAAGGCGCCGAGCACACGAATTTTCATCGCCTCGATGATACTAACACACCGGAATCGTTGTAAGATGACGCGAAGCACATGGGCGACGAAACGTTCGACTATCCGACGATGGCGCGCGCCTTGATCGTGGGCGACAAGGACACGGTAGCCAGAAAGACGCGCGAGGGGCTCGATCTCTCGCTCGACCCGAAGGCGCTCATCTTCAAGGGCCTCATCCCCGGCATGGACGTCGTCGGCGAGAAGTTCCGCCGGAACGAGTACTACGTCCCCCAGGTGCTCCTCTCCGCGCGGGCGATGTACGCCGGGCTCGACCTGCTCAAGCCCCTCATCACGGCCTCCGCCCGCGGGGGCGACTACCTCGGCATCGTCGTGATCGGCACCGCGCAGGGCGATCTGCACGACATCGGCAAGAACCTCGTCGCGATGATGCTCGAGGGCGCGGGATTCAAGGTGGTGAACCTCGGCCGCGACGTCGCGCCAGAAGCGTTCGTGACGGCCGTTGGCGAGCACGGCGCGAACATCGTCGGGATCTCGGCCCTGATGACCACGACCATGCCCGCAATGAAGCGCACGATCGACGCGTTGACGAAGGCGGGCCTGCGCGAGCGTGTGAAGGTCATGATCGGTGGCGCGCCGGTCAGCCAGGCGTTCGCCGACGAGATCGGCGCCGACGGCTACGCCAGGGATTCGACCCTGGCCGTCGTCAAGGCCAAGGCGTTGGTGGGGCCGACGGCGGGGGTCGCGTCGTGAAGGCGCGGGGTTGGGAAGTCGTCGAGCGGGTGCGCTCGGGCGAGTCACTCGTGTTCGACGGCGGCTACGGCACCATGCTGTTCGCGGCCGGGCTCGCGAATGGAGACTGCCCCGAGCTCTGGAACGACACCCACGCCGAGGTCGTGCAGGGGATCCATGCCGGATACTTCGGCGCCGGGAGCCACATCGTCGAGACGAACACGTTCGGCGGCACGCGGCTCAAGCTGAACGAGTACAAGATCGGCGACCGGACGCGCGAGCTGAACGAGAAAGGCGCGCGGCTGGCGCGGGCGGCGGCGCCGGCGTCCGGCTACATCGCGGGGTCCATCGGGCCCACGAGCCGCCTGCCGGTCGACTACGCGCTCGACGAGGGCGTCACCGACGAGCAGTACGTCGACACGTTTCGCGAGCAAGCGGAAGCGCTGGCCGCGGGCGGCATCGATCTCTTCGCGGTCGAGACCATGATGTTCCCGCAGGAGGCCACGGCGGCGATCCGCGCGTGCAAGGCGGCGGCTGACCTGCCGGTGATGGCCACCATGTTCTTCCAGTACGAAGAGATCCACGACCGCGACCGCACGATGTGGGGCGAGAGTCCCGCGGAGGTCGCCAAGAGCCTGCTCGCGGCAGGCGCCGACGTGATCGGCATGAACTGCGGTCGCGGCCCGGATCGCGCCATCGTGATCATCCGGGAGATGCGGCGGGTCACCGACGCGCCGCTCGTCGCCTATCCGAACGCGGGGCTGCCCGTCACGACGGGCGACACCGTGACGTACGAGCTCGGCCCCGAGGAGATGGCGCGAGAGTATCCCGCGCTCCTGGACGCCGGGTGCAACATCGTGGGCGCCTGCTGCGGCTCCAATCCCGAGCACATCCGCCGCATCGCGGCGGTGGTGCGAGTCGCAGGGCGTCGGCGGGCTGGGCCCCGCCCGCCCGAGGCGAGCCGATGAATATCGTGCGCGCGCGAGGGCGTCAGAAGCACTCGTAGTGTCGCCGCAGCTCTCCTCCGCCCTTCGAGTCCTTTCGGCCCTTCCGCTCGCGATCGACCCCGACGAGGTGCTGCGCTTTCAGGGATACAAGAAGTCCGTCGACACGCCCGGACCGGAGGTGCTGGCGCTCTTCGACGAAGCCCTGGCGCTCGGACGAAGCCTCGTCGTCCCGCGCGCCGTCGTGCGCTGGCTCGCTGTCACCCGCGTGGGCGTCGACACCGTCGAGGCCGGCGACGTCACGCTGACGATTCCCGACGTCGGCCGCCTCTGGGGCCCGATCGAATGGGTCGCGACGGCCGTGTGCACGATCGGTGAGGGGCTGGAGCGGCGCTCCGCTGAGCTATGGGAGGCGCGCGAGCTGCCGCTGGCCTCCATGCTCGACAGCGTGGGCTCGGGAGCGGTCGAGAGTCTGGCCGAGTACATCAACGATCTCTTCTGCCAGGAAGCGATCCCGCTCGGGCTGCCGGTCACGAATCGCGTGAGCCCCGGATACGGGCACTGGGACGTGAGCCAGCAGAAGGCGTTGTTCGCCCTCTGCCCCGGCGACGCGATCGGTGTCAGCCTCAACGAAGCCTGCTTCATGAGCCCGGTGAAGTCGATCTCACTGCTGGCCGCGGCGGGAGCCCACGCGAAGGTCGACCACTACTTCAGCCAGTGCGCCCGGTGCTGGATGCGTGATTGCGCCTACCGCCGCACCCCCGCCCGAAAAACCGTCCACCGCTGAGCCCCGAGCGATCCCGCCACGCTCCGGCAAGCCACCTCGCTACGGCGGCGAGGACGATCTGATACGATGCGGGGATGCGGCGAGATAACATCGTTCTCGTGGGGTTTATGGGCGCCGGAAAGTCGGTCTGCGGGCGCTTGCTCGCGCGTCGTCTCGGACGCTGCTTCGTCGAGACCGACGACGTGATCGTCGCCACCGAAGGCCGCTCGATCCCCGAGATCTTCCGCGAAGCGGGCGAGCCGCGCTTCCGTCAGCTGGAAGCGGACACGATCGAGAGCCTCAAGCTCAAATCGGGTGAAGTGATCGCGACCGGTGGGGGCCTGCCGTGCCACGAAGGTCGGATGGAGCTCCTGCGCGAGCTCGGGACGGTCGTGTGGCTCGACGGTGACGTGCGCGAGCTGCACGCGCGCGCCAGCCGCATCGGCAATCGCCCCATGCTCGAGGGGCGCTCGATGGCCGAGATCGAAGAGCTCTATCGGACCCGCCAGCCCTTCTACCGGCGCGCGCACATCACGGTCGATACGACCGGGATCGGCGCCGATCAGGTCGTCGCGCGCATCCTGACCGCGCTCCGGGAGGCGCATGCCGTACGAGCTTAGCCGCCGTCTGGGCGCGGGGCCGCTCCTGTGTGACGGCGCGATGGGCACGCTGCTCTACGCGCGCGGCGTCTCGCTCGACGCGTGCTTCGACGTCCTCAACCTGAACAACCCCCGGGTGGTCCAGTCGATCCACGCCGACTACATCGCCGCCGGCGCGGATTGCATCGAGACCAACACCTTCGGCGCGAACCGGTTCAAGCTCGCGGTCCACGGCCTCGAGGGCCGGGTCCGCGAGGTCAACCGCCGGGGTGTCGCGCTCGCGCGCGACGTGCGGGAGAGCTCCGGCCGGGATGTGTTCGTGCTCGGCTCGATCGGACCGCTCGGGAAGTACCTGGCGCCGCTCGGGACGGTCACCCCCGACGAGGCGCGGGCGGCGTTTCGAGAGCAGGCCGAGGCCCTGCTCGAGGGCGGCGTGGACGGCTTCATCATCGAGACGTTTTCCGACCTGGACGAAGTCGCGCTCGCCGTGGCGGCGATCCGCGCGATCACCGACATCCCGATCATCGCCCAGATGGCGTTCACCGACGACGGCGTCACGTTCACGGGCCGACCAGCGGCCGAGGTCGCTCGTGCCTTGCGCGCGCTGCCGGTCGAGGCGCTCGGCGCGAACTGCTCGGTCGGCTCGAGCACCCTCTACGAGGTGCTGGAGCAGATGCACGCCGAGGCCGGGGGCTTGCCGCTCTGCATCCAACCCAACGCCGGCCTGCCGAGCCGGATCGGCGAGCGCCTCATCTATCTCTCGTCCCCCGGCTACATGGCGGAATACGCGGAGCGGATGGTGAACGCGGGCGCTCGGCTCGTCGGCGGCTGCTGCGGCACCACCCCACAGCACATCGCGGCGATGCGCGAGGTCCTCGATCGGCGGCGGCCGGCCCGGCCCGAAACCCGCCACGCGGCGGTCACGGTCAGCCCGGTCGCGGCGGGTGCGACGCCTGGGCTCCACATCGCCCGTCCGCCGACCTTGCTCGGGCGCAAGCTCGCCGCTCGTGAATTCGTCGTCACGGTGGAGCTCGATCCGCCGCGCGGTCACACCGTCGAGAAGCTCGTGCAGGGTGCCAAGCTCCTGCGGGAGCGAGGCGTCGACATCGTCGACATCAACGACGGCTCGCTCGGCCGGGTCCGCATGGCGGTGCTGCCGACGGCGCTCCTCGTGCGCGATGCGACGGGACTCGACATCAACATGCACTTCACCTGTCGCGACCGGAACCTGATGGGCATCCAGGGCGATCTGCTCGGCGCGCACGCGCTCGACGTCCGCAATATCCTGGCGATGACCGGCGACCCGCCGCGGGCTGGCGACTACGCCAACGCCACCGCCGTGTTCGACGTCGACGGCGTGGGCCTGATGGAGATCCTGCGCCGGATGAACGAGGGTCAGGACGCGACCGGCAGCAGCATCGGCGCGCCGACGTCGTTCTACGTGGGCGCCGCGCTGAACCCGGCGGCCGAGGACGCGGCGCGGGAGATCGAGCGCTTCCAGCGAAAGGTCCGGGCCGGCGCGATGTGGATACAGACCCAGCCCGTGTACGACCTGGCGCTGCTCGATCGGTTTCTCGAGCGAGCCGGCGGCTCACCCGTCCCGGTCCTGGTCGGCATCCTGCCGCTCCACAGCGCGCGCCACGCCGAGTTCCTCCACAACGAGGTGCCGGGCATCACGATTCCCGAGGAGGTTCGTCGCCGGCTCCGCGAGGCCGGAGACGGCGCGCTCCGCGTCGGGATCGAGATGGCGCAAGAGCTCGTCCAGGCCGTTCGGACACGCTACGCAGGCGCATACCTGATGCCCTCGTTCGGTCGCTTCGAGGTCGTCGCGGAGGTGCTCGATGCGATTCGCTGAGCCGGCCTCGCTCGGCGTCACGGAGGCAGCAGAGGCCATCCGCACGGGGGTCGTGAGCCCGGTCGAGCTGGTGGAGGCGTGCCTGGCGCGGATCCACACCATGGACGGCGAGCTCCGCGCGTGGGCACACGTCGACGCCGCCGGCGCCCTCGCGATCGCGCGCGAGCGCGAATCGGAGGCGCGCGCCGGACGACTGCGCGGGCCGTTGCACGGCGTTGCCGTCGGCGTGAAGGACATCTTCGACGTCGCCGGTATGCCGACCACCGGCGGCGCCAAGTCGTTCGCCCACACGCGCCCGGTCGCGGACGCCGCGGCGGTGGCGCGGATCCGCGCGGCCGGCGCGATCGTGCTCGGCAAGACCGTGACGACGGAGTTCGCGTACCGCGACCCGGCGCCGACGCGAAACCCGTGGAACCACGGCCACACCCCCGGCGGCTCGTCGGCGGGCTCGGCCGCCGCCGTCGCGGCGCGGATGGTGCCGCTGGCGCTCGGCTCGCAGACGGTCGGTTCGGTGCTCCGGCCCGCCGCCTACTGCGGCGTCGTGGGCTTCAAGGGCACGCACGGTCTGGTCCCGGTCGCGGGTGTCATCCCGCTCGCGTGGTCGCTCGATCACGTCGGCGCCCTCGTGCGCTCGGTCGCCGACGCCACGCTGGCGATGTCCGTGCTCGGCGGCCACGAGCTCGAGCCGTCGGCGGCGAGCGCGCCGCGGCTGGCCCTCGCCCCTGAGCTCCTCGCTCGCGCCTCGCGAGAGGTCGCGGCCCACCTCGAGGCGGTCGCCGATACGTTCACCCGCGCGGGCGCGACGGTCTCGAAGATCGAGCTGCCTCCTTCGTTTCGTGGGCTCGCCGCGGCGGGGCTCACGGTGCTCGAAGCCGAGGCCGCGGCCTATCACGAGCCCTGGTTCGTCAAGCACGCCGACGACTACGGCCCGCAGATGCGGAGCCTCATCGAGACGGGTCTGCGCCTGCCGGCGACGGCGTACGTCAGCGCGAATCGCGCGCGCCTGGCCTTCCGCGACGAGGTGATGCCGTTGCTGGCGGCGCACGACGCGTTGCTCTGTCCCACGGCGCCCGCGCCCGCGCCGGCCGGTCTTGGCTCGACGGGCGACGGCTCGCTCTGCGCGCCCTGGAGCAATGCCGGCGTTCCCGCGATCACGTTGCCGAGTGGCGTCGCCTCGTCGGGATTGCCCCACGCCATCCAGCTCGTCCAGGCCGCCGGCGCGTCGAGTCGCCTCCTCGCGGTCGCCGCCTGGTGCGAGCGCGCGCTCGGCTTCACCCAGGCTCCCGCGACGAGCCTACCCGCCCGTGCTTGATCTGAAGATCGAGGGCGCGCAGGTCATCGACGGCACCGGGCGGCCGGGCGCGCGCGCCGACGTCGGTATCAAGGACGACCGCATCGTCGCGATCGGCGATCTTCATCGCGAGCCCGCGGGCCGGAACCTGCACGCGTCGGGCAAGGTGGTGGCGCCCGGCTTCATCGACATGCACTCGCACTCGGACTGGCGGCTCTGGGCAAACCGGCGCGCCGAGTCGAAGGTGAGACAGGGCGTGACCACCGAGGTGGTGGGCAACTGCGGCTTTTCTCCGGCGCCCGCGTCCTCCGAGTTCCTGGAGGACCTGCGGGGCTTCGCGCTGCACGTGCCCGCGGGTATGGACTTTCGCTGGCGCTCGGTCGGCGACTACCTCAAGGCGTTCGACGCCAACGGCACCGCGCTCAACGTGATCCAGCTCATCGGCCACGGCACCCTGCGGATCGCCGCGATGGGCTTCGCGCGCCGCGCCCCGACGTCGACCGAGCTCGGCCGCATGCAAAGGTTGCTGGCCGACGGGATCGAGGACGGCGCCTGGGGCCTCTCGACCGGGCTCATCTACGCGCCCGGCTCCTATGCCACAACCGACGAGGTGGTCACGCTCGCGGCCACGGCCTCGCGCCACCGAGGTTTCTACGCCAGCCACATCCGCGGCGAAGGCGCGACGCTCCTGGACGCGGTGCGAGAGGCAATCCAGGTCGGGCGCGAGGGCGATCTGCCGGTCCAGATCAGCCACGTAAAGGCCGCGGGGCGCCCGAACTGGGGTAAGGTCGCCGACGCCCTCGGGCTCATCGACGAAGCGCGGGCCGAGGGACTCGACGTGATGGCCGACGTCTATCCGTACACCGCCTCGAGCACGACTCTCCGGACGCTCCTGCCGGACTGGGCGCTGGAGGGCGGGATCGACGCCATGCTCAAGCGCCTGGCCGATCCGGAGGAACGCGCTAGAATCCGCCCCGACATCGAGGGGCCCGAGACCGGTCAGGGCCTGCTCGACCGGATCGGGTGGGAGAACGTGATGGTCGCCTCCTGCGGCCGGCGCAAGGACGCCGAGGGCAAGCGCATTTCCGAGATCGCGGCCAGCCGCGGGGTGGACCCGCTCGACGCCGCGATCGAGCTGATTGTCGCCGAGGGCGGGAAGGGATATATGATCCTCTTCCAGCTCGACGAGCGCGATCTTCGCCGCGCGCTGACTCATCCAGCAGTCATGATCGGCTCGGACGGGTCGGCGCTCGCGCCCTACGGCGAGCTGGCGGTGGGCAAGCCGCACCCCAGGAGCTATGGCACGTTCCCGCGGGTTCTGGGCGAGTACGCACGCGAGCAGCGCGTGCTGAGCTTGCCCCAGGCGATCCACAAGATGACCGCGCTGCCGGCGCGGCGCCTGGGCCTCAAGGACCGGGGCGTCGTCGCGGTCGGCGCCCGCGCCGACCTCGTCGTGTTCGATTCTCGTCGCGTTTCCGACCGCGCCACCTACCAGGATCCTCATCAGTATCCGGCGGGTATCGAGCACGTCCTGGTGAACGGGACGTTCGTCATCAAGGACGGCGAGCACACCGGTGCGAAACCAGGGAAGGCCCTTTTCGGACACGGGAGGAGCAACTGATGAAAATTCCAAGACGAACCGCTCTGCTGGGCCTGGGATCCACCGCAGCGGCGTTGCCGCTGGCTGCGGGCGCTCAGATGGCACCGAAGCAGCCCGCTGCCAACCTGCGCCCCATCCGCATTGCGGTCATGCATTTTGTGCATGAGACCGTGACGTTCCTGCCTTACGACACGACAACTGACGACTTCATCTACGAGGGATCGCCAGCTCGCGGTGAGGCACTGTTGGCCTCTCAACCCGTCAGCTATATCGGCGGCTTTGTGACCGTGGCCCGGGAGTTTCCCAACGTCGAGCTGGTGGGCATCGAGTCCCCGCTGGGCTCAAAGAAGGGCTCGGGCTCAGGTTGGATCCAGAAAGCCGCCTTCGATCATTTCCTCAACAAGATGATCGAGGATATGAAGTCGCAGGGCCATTTCGACGGCGCCTACCTGTGCCTGCATGGCGCGATGGGCGTGCGCGACGTGGCCAAGCCCGAAGCGGAAATCGCCCGGCGGGTCAGGGAGGTCATCGGTCCCAAGGGGTTCATCGTGGGTACCTTCGATCCGCATGGCAATGAGGACGCGGAGTTCCTCCGCTACGCCAACCTTGCCTTCTGCATCAAATATTACCCGCACTACGACGGATATCTGCAAGGCGAGCGGGCGGCCCGGACGCTCATCCGCTGCATTCGCGGACAATACAAACCCGTCAGTGCGACCCGCAAGCCACCCATTCTGACTCCGTCGGTGCTGCAGTGGACCGGGGCGTCGCCGTGGATGGACCTGGTGCAACGGACTTTGACCTGGGAAGCGCGCGAACCCGACGTCTACGTAAATTTCTACTACGGCTTCGCGTTTATGGACGCGATCGACGCGGGCATGTGCTTCCAAGTGGTGACCAACGGAAATCCCGAGCTTGCCGAGCATATCGCCGACGACATCGCGGGTACCGCCTGGCGCCTGCGTGACGAGCTTCTCCATCACACCAAGGTCGTGCGTCACAGCGAAGGCGTCCGCCTCGCCAAGGAGGCGATGAAGGAAGGCAAGGTGGTCCTGGGGGACCACAGTGACCGGACCGGGGCGGCCACCTGGCTGCTGCAACAGATAGTCGACCAGAAGCTCGGCAACACTCTGATTGGCACGGTGGCCGACGAGGATGCCATCAACACGCTGCGCAAGAAGGGCGTGAAGGTCGGAGATCCGTTCGACATGGAAATCGGAGGCCGCATCGACGTGTCGGCTGGCAAGCCGGTGCGCATCAAAGGGACTGTCAATACAGTCAGCGGCGGCATCACCCACGGCCAGGGCAAGGCGGCCGGCTCGCAGCTGTGGGTCAGCGTGAAGTTCGGCGACGGCAATGTCGTCATCATCAGTCCGTATCTCGTACAGGTCATACAGCCGCGCGCCTTCTACGACCTGGGAATCGATCCGGACGCATTCAAAGTGTTTGCGATCAAGTCGCGTGTCCATTTCCACCGCGGCTTCACCGACAGCGGCTACTGCAAGACTTTCATCCTGGTGGAGCCGGACGAGCCGTTCGTGGGCACGGTGAGGCTGGAGGCACTCAATTACCAACACA
>Ga0137418_10005946_pt1 | contig 11213 bp, 8 predicted proteins | sample CZODoug3_1_2_16f_FD_122242 | JGI IMG/M metagenome (GOLD analysis project Ga0137418, IMG submission 122242) | Vadose zone soil fungal communities from Angelo Coast Range Reserve, California, USA - CZODoug3_1_2_16fungal (Hybrid Assembly) | ecosystem: Environmental > Terrestrial > Soil > Vadose... | reverse complement strand
AATGTTCGCACCGCGGCTGCGGCAGCAGGAAGTTGACGAATCTAGAGCGACCTGCAGCGGCCTTACCAGACCACTTCCAGAAATCGGAAACCAGAGAAAAATGAGAAATCACGAAGAGCCCGAATATCGCGGCACAACGCTCGTACCGATGGTGGTGGAGCAGACCAGCCGCGGCGAACGGGCTTACGATATTTATTCGCGGCTGCTAAAAGAGCACATTATTTTTATCGGTACGCCGATTGACGATCATGTGGCCAACCTGGCGACCGCCCAGATGTTGTTTTTGCAGGCGGAAGATCCGGAAAAAGATATTCAGCTGTACATCAATTCGCCGGGCGGGTCGATCACCGCGGGCTTCGCGATTTATGACACCATGCAGTTTGTGAAGCCGGACGTGGTGACCACCTGCGTGGGACAAGCAGCTTCGATTGCGGCGGTTCTACTGGTGGGCGGCGCGCCGAAAAAGCGCTTTGCGCTGCCGAACGCGCGGATCTTGATTCACCAGCCGTGGATGAGCGGGCTGGGTGGTCAGGCCACTGATATTGACCTGCACGCCAAAGAGATTTTGCGAATGCGCTCGACGATCAATCAGATCATCGCCAAGCACAGCGGGCAGGCTGTGGAAAAGATTGAAAAGGACGTGGAGCGCGACTACATCATGAATCCCGAACAGGCCAAGGATTACGGGATGATTGACGAGATTATTTTCAAGCATAAGTAAAGCTGACTTCGAGGCGAGATTCCTGGGCCGCAAGGCGGCCTCGGAATGACGGATTTTAAGAGGTTGCGAGCAAAAAAGCGCTCGCAACGCGCAGCACGAGCCGTTCCAAAAAGTTAGTAGTAGATGCGGATTATTTTTTTGGCGCAGAGGCGATTTCGGCCTAGAATGATTAAGAAGAGCTCCACCGCAACCCAGGCGGAGCGGAGGCCTTCACACCCGTGAAACAAAAGTTCAATCCCGACGAGCCGCTGCGCTGTTCTTTCTGCCATAAAACGCAGGAACAGGTCGAGAAGCTGATCAGCTCGCCTTCGGACTACCCGCGCGCGTATATCTGCAACGAGTGTGTCAGCGTTTGCGAAACGATTCTCGAAGATGAGAAGCGCGAACAGGCTGCAGCCCCGGCCAAGCGGCTTCCCCGCCCGCCGGAGATCAAGCAATTCCTGGATGGCTATGTAATTGGGCAAGACCGCTCGAAAAAGAAGCTGGCGGTCGCGGTTTACAACCACTACAAGCGGATTTTTTTGAACAAGCAGCCGAATGATGTGGAACTGAGCAAGTCCAACATTTTGCTGATTGGCCCGACGGGAACCGGCAAGACGCTGCTGGCGCAGACCCTTTCGCGGATGCTGGAAGTACCGTTTGCGATTGTGGATGCGACGACGTTGACCGAAGCGGGGTACGTCGGCGAAGACGTGGAAAATATCATTTTGAAGTTGCTGCAGGCCGCCGATGGCGACGTGCAGAAAGCCCAGCAAGGGATCATCTACATCGACGAGATAGACAAGATTGCCAAGAAAGATGAGAACCCGTCGATTACCCGCGATGTTTCCGGCGAAGGCGTGCAGCAGGCTCTGCTGAAGATTTTGGAAGGTACGGTGGCCAATGTGCCGCCGCAGGGCGGACGCAAGCACCCGCACCAGGAATTTACGCCGGTCGATACCACCAACATTTTGTTTATTTGTGGCGGCGCCTTTGTGGGGTTAGAAAAGATTATCGAGAAGCGCGCGGGAACCCGGGCGCTTGGTTTCCACACTGACACCACGCCAGCCACGGTGCAGCGGCGCAACACGGAGTTACTGGAGCAGGTGCAACCCGGCGATTTGATCCGCTACGGGCTGATCCCGGAATTCGTGGGACGCTTGCCGGTTGCAGGCGTGATGAACGATCTGGATAAAAGCGCGTTGATGACGATTTTGACCGAGCCAAAGAACGCGCTGCTGAAGCAATACCAGCGGCTGTTTGAATTTGAAAATGTGCGGCTGCGGTTTACCGACGATGCTTTGGAGACGGTGGCGGAGTTGGCGCTTCAGCGCAAAGTTGGCGCGCGAGGCTTGCGCATGATTCTGGAAGACCTCATGCTGGAGTTGATGTATCACCTGCCGATGCAGCGGAAGGTCCGCGACTTTGTGGTGACAGCGGAAATGGTGCGCGGACACGAAATTAATTGGAGCTTGCTGGAAAAGGCTGGGTAATTTCCGGCGCAAGGCTTCAGTCAACAAAAACTAGGTACGGGCAGCCGCGGGACATAAGCTGCGCTAAGTTTGCCAGTTCGATCTGAACCGGTTCTGAGGGAAGTTCAGGGGCCTGAATGTTTAATCGCGAAAAACAAGAGATGAAGCGCGTACCGATGATGCCGGTGCGGGATATGGTGATTTTCCCGCAGCAGATGACGCCGTTTATCGTCGGGCGCGAAGCCAGCGTGCGCGCTCTGGAAGAGGCGTTGACCGGCGACAAGAAGATTTTCCTTTCGACGCAGCACGACGCTTCGGTGGACGACCCCAAGCCGGAAGAAATTTACGCGGTAGGAACGCTGGCAAATATTGTGCAGAGCGTGAAGCTGCCGGACGGGAACATTAAAGTTCTGGTGGAAGGTGTGGAGCGGGCGCGAGCACTATCCATTACCGGCGAAGAAGGGTTTTTCCGGGCCAATGTTCGCTTGCTTGGCGCGCGGGTGGAGCCTTCACCATCGGTCGACCAACTGGTGCAGAAGGTTACCGGACTGTACGAGCAGTTCATCAAGCTTTCGCAGAGTTTGAACTACGACACGATGATCGCCGCGGCGCGTGTGGACGATCCGGCGCGGCTTTCCGACACCATTGCGGCGAATTTGCAGTTGCCGGTCGACGAAAAGCAGGATTTGCTGGAGACGGTGGACCCGCTGGAGCGGCTGACGCGGATTTCCGACATTCTGGAAATTGAGCTGGAAAAGCTGAACGTCGATCGCAGCATCAATACCCGCGTAAAAAGGCAAATGGAGCGGGCGCAAAAAGAGTATTACCTCAACGAAAAGCTCAAAGCGATTCAGAAGGAATTGGGCCGTGGGGAAAAGAGCGAACTCGACGAGCTGAAGAAAAAAATTGAGAGCGCCGGTATGTCGGCAGAGGTTCAGGAAAAGGCGCTGACCGAATTGAAGCGGCTGGAACTGATGCCGCCGATGTCCGCGGAATCGACCGTCAGCCGGAATTATTTGGACTGGCTGCTGGCGGTGCCGTGGAAGAAGCGCTCCAAAGAGATTCGGGACATCAAGGCTGCGGAAGAGATTCTGAATAAAGAACACTATGGGTTGGAAAAGATCAAAGACCGCATCCTGGAGTTTCTAGCGGTGCGGCAGTTGGTGAAAAATCCCAAGGGATCGATCCTATGCTTCGTAGGCCCTCCGGGCGTTGGCAAGACTTCGTTGGCCATGTCCATTGGCCACGCGACTGGACGCAAGTTCGTGCGGGTTTCGCTCGGCGGAGTGCGCGATGAAGCGGAAATTCGCGGCCATCGCCGGACGTACATTGGCGCGTTGCCCGGCCAGATCATCCAGATGATGAAAAAAGCCGGCACGGTCAACCCGATTTTTGTGCTGGACGAAGTGGACAAGATGTCCACGGATTTTCGTGGAGACCCTTCAGCGGCGTTGATGGAAGTGCTGGACCCGGAGCTGAATCACGCGTTTACCGATCACTATTTGGACGTGGAATATGATTTATCCAAAGTGATGTTCGTGTGCACCGCGAACGTGCTGCACACCATTCCGCAGCCGCTACAGGACCGCATGGAAATCCTGCGGCTGGCGGGCTATACCGAGCGGGAAAAGCTGGAAATCGCCAAGCGGTTCCTGGTGAAGCGCGCGCGCGAAGCGACCGGACTAACCGAAGAAAATCTGACGTTCACCGACGAGGGATTGCTGCACATTATCCGGCACTATACGCATGAGTCCGGCGTGCGCAGCCTGGAACGGGAAATCCAGAACGTGGGCCGCAAAGTGGCGCGCAAAGTGGTCACCGAAGGCGAGAACACCGTCAAAATCGAATTCACCCCGGCAAACGCTGGCGAGTATCTGGGAATTTTGAAGTACCGCGAAATCTGGCTGGAGAAGCACAACGAAATTGGATTAACCACCGGCCTGGCGTGGACCGAAGTCGGCGGCACGGTGCTGTCGACCGAAGCGACGCTGATGGAAGGCAAAGGCCGGCTCACGCTTACCGGTAAACTGGGCGACGTGATGCAGGAATCGGCGCAGGCGGCGATGAGCTATATCCGGTCGCGTTCGGCGCAGTTGGGCTTGCCAAAAGATTTTTACCGCACGCTGGATATCCATTTGCACGTGCCGGAGGGCGCGATCCCGAAAGATGGCCCGTCGGCGGGCATCACGATTTGCAATTCGATCGTCAGCGCGCTCACCCGGATTCCAGTGCGGTGCGACGTGGCCATGACCGGCGAGATCACGCTACGGGGCAAGGTTTTGCCGATCGGCGGCATCAAGGAAAAACTACTGGCGGCCCATCGAATGGGCTTGCGTACCATACTGGTTCCGAAGGACAATGAGAAGGACCTGCCGGACATTCCGCAGGAGATCCTCGCAAGCCTGACAGTGCACCCGGTCGAGACGATGGATGAGGTTTTGCAGATTGCGCTGGAACGGCCGATTGTGCCGGTCGAGCACCCTGCGGTCGCGCCGGTTGCCGAAGGATTTGTGGGCGGCGCCGAAAAAGACTCGAGTTTGACCAACTAACGAATCCCGCATTACCCGCGGTTCCCACCGCGGGTGCAAGAGAGAATTCCTCGCGGGACGCGAAAGTTGCCAATCACACGGATCGCCAAAACTGGCAGGTGAAACCGCGCCTGCGGTGCGGTAATCCATCCCGAGAGACACACCGTTGTTTCAGGAACTCTTCAACACTCAAAAACTACGAAGTTAAGGACATATGCCTAAAGAAACTGCAGAAAGCAACAATCAAATCAGCATCAGCCTCGCGGAACTCAAGGAAAAAAACATCACCGACCTGGCCAAGATCGCCAAGGACCTGAATGTTCCCGGCGCCAGCGGCATGCGCAAGCAGGAGCTGATCTTTCAGATCCTCCGCGCACAGACCGAAAAGAGCGGACTGATATTCTCGGAAGGGGTATTGGAATGTTTGCCTGACGGATTCGGATTTCTACGCGCCCCGGAATACAACTACCTGCCGGGACCGGACGATATCTACGTTTCGCCCTCGCAGATCCGCAAGTTCGATCTGCGCACCGGAGACACGGTATCCGGGCAAGTGCGCCCGCCGAAGGATGGCGAACGCTATTTCGCGCTGATCAAGGTGGAAGCGGTCAACTTTGAAGATCCGGAAGTGGCGCGCAACAAGATTTTCTTCGACAACCTGACACCGTTGTATCCACAGGGCCGGTTGAAGATGGAGACCACCAAAGACAACATGACTGGCCGGGTGCTGGACCTGCTAAACCCGATCGGTAAGGGCCAGCGCGGATTGATCAATGCCCCGCCCCGCACCGGTAAGACCATGATGCTGCAATCGATCGCCAATTCCATTACCACCAATCATCCGGAAGTGGCGTTGATCGTGCTCCTGATTGACGAACGGCCGGAAGAAGTCACCGACATGCAGCGCACGGTGAAGGGCGAAGTGATTAGCTCGACGTTCGATGAGGCGCCACAACGGCACATTCAGGTCGCGGAAATGGTACTGGAGAAAGCCAAGCGGTTGGTGGAACACAAGCGCGACGTGGTGGTGCTGCTGGACTCGGTCACCCGCCTGGCTCGTGCCTACAACGCGGTAACTCCGCCGTCAGGCAAAGTGCTCTCTGGTGGTATCGACGCCAACGCCTTGCAGCGTCCACGGCGATTCTTTGCCGCGGCCCGCAATGTGGAAGAGGGCGGATCGTTGACCATCATCGCCACGGCATTGATCGACACCGGCAGCCGCATGGACGACGTAATCTTTGAAGAGTTTAAGGGTACCGGCAACATGGAAATCTATCTGGACCGCCGGCTGGCCGACAAGCGGGTGTTCCCTGCCATCGATATTCAGCGTTCGGGCACCCGAAAAGACGAATTGCTGCTTCCGCCCGATGAACTCAGCCGGGTATGGGTGCTGCGCAAGGTGTTGAGCCCGCTTTCGACCGTGGAAGCGATGGAGCTGTTGCTTAGCCGGTTGACTAAATCGAAGTCCAACGGAGAATTTCTGGCTTCGATGTCCACGCCGACGTAATCACGGCGTATAGTTGTACCCAGCTTATCCCCCTTCTCGTTCGCTCGCTTCGCGAGCTGCGTAACCCATGGATACCGCGCCTCTCTGCGGAAATAGGAGCGGCACTGTGTTCGAACGGTTCATCGCGCGACAGGCAATTCTAAATGACAATCTGACGCTGCTGGGTTACGACCTGCAATTCCGGAAAGACGATTCCGGCGTGCCAGGAGCGGCTGCGTGGTCCGCGTCGTATGTCGTGGACGCGTCCACCATGGTGTTCCATTGGGAATCGCTAACCGGCAACAACTTGGCGTTCGTGGCCATGGGACCGGAAGAGTTAAAGAGTGGAGCGGCGCTGCTGCTGCCGCGAATGAAGGCGGTCATCGAAATATCGTCCTCGGTGCCCTGTGACCTCGAAACGGTCGCCAATTGCGAGGCTCTCAAATCCGCAGGGTACCGGCTGGCATTTTCTGGGTGGTTGAACCAAAAAGAGCGGCGTCCATTGACGAAGTTCGCGGACTTTCTGCGGGTCGACCTAAGGGAGCTCACGCCGCAAGAGGCTTCCGAAATAGCGCGACGCGACCATCCGGGCAAGGCAATCCTGATCGCCAATGGAGTAGATAGCTGGGAGGACCATCGAAGGGCGAGAGAGTTGGGGTTCCGTGGATTTCAGGGAAACTTTTTCATGCAGCCGCAACTGTTTCGCCGCCGGCAGGTGGCGTCCACGCGGCGCAATTCCTTGCGGCTTTTGCAGGCCATCTTAAAAACTCCGCTGGACCAGGTGGAAATTGAAGAGATCCTGAGGGGCGAGCCGGCGTTGACGTACAAATTGCTGCGCTATCTGAATTCGCCGGCGATGGAAAGGCAAGTCGAAGTTCGCTCGATTCGCACCGCGATCGCGCTGCTGGGCGAACACGAATTCCGGCGCTGGGCCTCGGTGGTTGCAGTGGTGACGCCGGCGACCGACAAGCCGAGCGAATTGCTGCGTACCGGGCTGGCCCGCGCCTATTTCTGCGAAAAACTGGCGCTAAGCCGGGGCGTGGAGCATGCCTACGACTATTTTTTCACCGGATTATTTTCAGTAATGGATGCGGTGCTGGACCGGCCGCTTCCGGAAATTGTCGATGAGCTTGGCCTGGCTGCCGAAGTTCGCCAAGCGCTACTGGGACTGCCGAATGACTTGCTGGAAGCGCTGCAAGCCGCCAAAAGCTACGAACAGGGTAATTGGTCATCGCTCAAAAATGCCATGGAGCACTTGACCCTTCTGGAAGCGAATGCACCGGAATATTTTCGAGCCGCGGATCACTCCGCAAATGCACTTTTTCACTGAGGGAAATTGCAAATGGCCGACCGGTTCATGGCGCGACAACCGATATTCGACAGTAGGCTCAAAGTGTTTGGGTATGAGCTGCTGTTCCGCGCAGGGCCGGAAAATGTTTTCCGGCCAGGGCAGTCACCCGCGGATGAGGTCATCGTAAATTCGACGATGCTTCACGACGTGAAGCAACTCGTGGGAAACGCGCTGGCATTCATCAATGTGGACACTGCCGCGCTGCTGCGGGAGGCTCCGCGGCTGATGGCGCCAGGCAAAGTGGTGGTGGAGATCCTGGAGACGGTCAGACTCACCGACGAAGTTGTAGCCAGCTGCCGGGCGCTGGCCAAAGATCACTATGCTCTGGCGCTGGATGATTTTCTGGACGAACCGAAATGGCAGCCGTTGATACCCTGCGTGCGATTTCTTAAGGTGGATTTTCGTCTGGCAAGCCACGAGAAGCGCCGGGCCATTGCACAACGGTACCTGCCAACAGGAATTCGTCTTCTGGCGGAAAAAGTGGAGACCGAGCACGAACTTCAGGAGGCGCGGAGTCTCGGCTACGGGCATTTCCAGGGATATTTTTTCTGCAAACCATCGATGGTACGCAGCCGCGACATCCCGTCGAACCGAGCGACCTGTTTGCGGCTACTGGAGTCCTGCGGCGCGGGTGAATTGGACTACCACAACATCGAAGCGCTATTCAGACAGGAGCCTTCCCTCACCTATAGGTTGCTACGCTATCTGAATTCCGCCGCGCTGCCGATGCGCTCCGAGGTGCATAACGTCCGGCAAGCTGTGGGCTTGCTGGGAGAGCGCGAATTCCGCCGCTGGGTAGCGATCGTGGCCATGGTGATGATGGGTGGAAATAAACCAGAAGAACTGATTCGCACCGCACTGACCCGCGCTTACTTCTGTGAACAATTGGCGCAGCCGCTTGATTTGTCTAACCATGCTTCCGAACTGTTCCTTATGGGACTGCTGTCGACGGTAGATGCCCTGCTCGATCGCCCTATGCCGCAAGTGCTGGCGGAGCTTTCGGTGTCGGCGGAAATCCGCGACGCACTGAGCGGAATTGGTGGAGCATTCGGCGAGGTGTTTGAGGTATTGCATGCGTACGAAAAGGCCGACTGGATCAAGTTGTCCGAATTGGCGAGTGCTAGTGGATTCTCCCAGGAGTGCATTCCTGTCTGTTATCTCAAGGCGGCCACGGAGGTAAAGGCCATTATCCAATAAAACCTGCAAATGGGGCGGGAACCTCGCTCCGCGCGTACTAAGAATTTATGTGTTCGCTTAGCACTAAACGAATTGTCAAATGGCCGCAGCGAGGGCTTGGAGCCATGCGCGAGCTTCACGGTCACCCGCACGGAGCGCCGGTCCCAGCGGCGAACCGAGAAAAATTAGCAGGCCGTTTCCGAAGAGTTTCTTAATCGCAACTTGCAACCCATCCAGCCGGCCAATCGTTTCCGCGCCGGGCGCCACGACCGGAATCGCGCGACTAAAGTCTCGTACCATAATTTCGCGCGGCCAATGGTATTGAACATAAGGAGCGCACTGGTGGTCGGACCATAGTTCAACCGGTTCCAGTACACTTAGATCGAAAAATGTCCGGAGCATTTGCTGCTGTGCCGTCATTTCCTTCGGGTCCAAAAATGCGCCACCGGATTCCAGCAATACGGTCGTACCCCCATCCAGCAGTTCCAAAAGGACCGAAGCCTCAGTCGCATTGACGATTCCCGCACCGGGAACAATCACCAGACCGCTGCGATGTTGCCAGCGCCGCGCGTCCAGCGCCGCAACAACCACCTCTGCATTCAGCGCTTCTCGATATCCTTGCAGCGATTCCGGCAGAACGCAGTTCGCCCCTAAGTCGAACACAATGCAATCGGCTTCGGTTGGCGCACCTGCGAGAGCCACTCCGGCAACGCCGGGCACGCAAAACCCACTGGCGCAAGCCGCGCTACCACCAACAAATTCTCGTCGCGAGAGTTTCATAGCACCCGCCGTTACATCCTGCCGTCAATCAGCCGCTGCATCGCCACCGAAGTGTCATAAAACTGCTGGTCGAGAGCGAACTTATAGCGCCATTCCATTTCGGCAATCAGCCAGCCGTCATAACCGACTTTCTTCAGCGCCGCATGAATTGCCGGCCAGTTGTTGTCGCCCAAAAAAAGATTGGTGTACACCGGCTGATCGCCGCAGCGCCCGCGCTTTCGCACGGGGTCTTTCAGATGCACGCGAGTTATCCGCGGCCCATGCATTTCGATCCATTGTTCGGCGAATCCGGTATCGTGAATATTGCCGACGTCCAGATGCAAGCCCACGAATGGGCTGTTCACTTCGTTCAAAAAAGTCCAGAATTCACGCGGCGAAATCAAAAACCTCTGTTCCGAATTGCAGTTCTCGCAGCCGATCTTCACATGCGCCTTGGCAGCCGTCGGCGCCAGTTGCTGCATCGCTTCGACACAGCGTGGATAAACCTCGCCGTAGGGAATTTCTTCGGTCACCAGCCCCGCAACTACCAGCACCGCATCGCACCCCAGCAGCTGAGCGGCTTCGATCTCTCGCTCCACAATCCGGATTGCCTGCGCCCTTACCTTCGGATCCCGCGCCGATAGCGGCGTTTCCCAATGCAATCCCGTCGATACGTTCGAAACAATCAGTCCGGCATTTTCAACTTTGCGCCGCAGTTCCGTAACCTGCGCGTCTGTGGTGTTCATCTGGAACCACGGCACATCACCCAGCCACAGCTCGATCCCCTCGTACCCCGCCTTCTTGACCAGCTCGAGCCCCTGCTCGAAGCTCGAACCCTTGGGGATCATGTTGTCGCCAATCGATTTTTTCATCGCAACCTCAACCGTAAACGTACGCGCCCGCGTTAGCTTTAGCGCGCAGCAAGCTAGCCTTGGTTTCCCACGCTGTTAGCGAGCGCGCGTTCTCGTTCGTGCGCCAATTGCACGATCAGCCGCGCGGTTTCGTCGACGTCCATCGCGGTGTTGTCCACCAGCACTGCATCCGCGGCGCGAACCAATGGAGAAACTTTGCGCTCGGTGTCGCGCTTGTCGCGCTCGCGCACTTCCTCGATCACCTGTTCGACGGTAAAGGTCTCGCCCTTTTCCAGATGCTCTTTCCAGCGGCGTGCAGCGCGGGCTTCCGGTGTAGCTTCCAGAAAAATCTTAAGCTCGGCGTTGGGAAAAACGACAGTGCCGATGTCGCGGCCCTCCATAACCACGCCACCGCCGGCGCCGGCGAGCTGCTGTTGGGCAACCAAAACGGCGCGGACGCCCGGAATCGTTGCGACGCGGGAAGCGGCCTGGGCCACTTCGTTAGTGCGAATGGCCTGAGTCACGTCATCGCCGTCAAGCATTACCTGATTGTGAATACACGGATCGTGCAGCGTGGCTGGCGCAGCGCGCAGTTCGATGCGCGAGTTGCGCGCCAGGGTTTCCAGTTCGGATTCAGAGGTGAGAGCAATACCGCCGTTTTGCAGCGCATTGAGGGCGAGTGCGCGGTACATGGCGCCGCTATCGAGGTATTGATAGCCAAGTTTTTGCGCGACCAGGCGCGCCACGCTGCTCTTGCCTGAACCGGCGGGGCCATCGATGGCGATGGTGAGTTTTCGAGTCATGCGGAGACGGAAAAAAGGTAGTCAGTCATCAGTAATCAGTGTCCAGTAATCCGTTCTCCGAATCTTGCCAATTTGCGGTCGTCCTCG
>Ga0137418_10005945_pt1 | contig 11213 bp, 15 predicted proteins | sample CZODoug3_1_2_16f_FD_122242 | JGI IMG/M metagenome (GOLD analysis project Ga0137418, IMG submission 122242) | Vadose zone soil fungal communities from Angelo Coast Range Reserve, California, USA - CZODoug3_1_2_16fungal (Hybrid Assembly) | ecosystem: Environmental > Terrestrial > Soil > Vadose... | reverse complement strand
AGCGCCACATTGTCCAGCACCTGGCGCGCCTGCGTCTCGAACGGCGCGTCGTTGAGCTTGGTGCCGTCGGGCGCGATCGGCAGCTGGCCCGAGACGAAGACCAGGCCGCCGGCCGTGACGGCATGGCTGTAATGGCCCCCGGGCGGCGCCATGGCGGTCGGGTTGATCTGACCGATGTCGGCCATCGCGGCGTTTCTCCGTTATTTCTTCCCGCCGAAGCGGCCCAGCGCCGCCGTCATCTCGGGGAATGGCTGGTAGGCGGCAGCCGCGCAATCGCCGGCCGGCGCGTCGATGAACTGGTTGATCTCCCCGGCGTAGAAAACCACCAGCTTGTCCGTGCGCGTGTCCGGCGCGACCACGCGCAGGCAGACGAAGTAGCGGCTTTCCGTACCGAACGGCTTGAGCGCGGGCGTCGTCACCAGGGCTTCGCGCCCCCCCACCAGGCCGTAGGGATTTGTCTGCAGGCGTGTCAGCAGCAGCGCCTTGTAGTCGTCGGGGAAAAGATTGGGATCGGGGCGCGGGGGCCCTTGCCCGAAGCCGGCGCAGCCCGCAAGCGCGCCCGCAAGCAAACCCAGGCCTGCCGCCCTGCGCACGGCCGTGCCGAAAAAAGCCGACCCGGCCGCCCGCGCTCCGCCAGGCATCATGGCCGCGAGCGAACCGGCTGCGCGATCCTGCGCACCGTGATGCGGCCAACATAGCGCCGCGTCGAGGAGACCAGATAGGGCGAGCAATCCCCGCTCGGCGCGCAACGCGGATAGGCAAAGAGGCCCGGCCGCACATAGGTGAAGTCGAGCGGACCATAATAATGGACGAAGTCGCAATAGGGTGTGCAGTCGACCTCCGCCGAGGCGGGGGCCGATCCGACCAGCAGCACCCCGCACACGGCAGCAACGAATCCCGGCATCAATCTCGGCATGGCGTCCTCGCGCGCTCAGCGACTTGCGCCATTCTGCGCCTTCGCGGCGGCCGCCGCAACGCGGCCGGCACTGCCGGCGGCGAGCATGCCGCCGGACCGCCGAGGAGTGGTATCGGGCGCGGCGGACACCGAACGCAAAAGAGCCCGCGAGGGGCGGGCTCTTTCGGTTGAATTCGCGATCGCGCCGGTCGCCGCAACTGGCGACAAGGGTGCGCCGAGATGGCAGCGGCCGTGGCGGCGTTATTCCGTGGTCGCGTCCGCCGGCTTCTTCTCGGTCACGCGCCAGAGCTGGAAGCCCTGGCCGTTGATCGCCTTTTCGATCGCGCGGCGCGACAGGTTATGCGGTGGGGCGCGGTCGGGGCGGATCACGCCGGTCGCCTGCCAGGGGCCGTGCTGGGCCGGCAGCTTGCTGCCGGAGGAATCGCCCGCGAAGGCACGCAAGTCGCTCTTGGCCTCCGACTTGAACATGAAAATGTGCATCACAGGAGTGGTCCTTTCAACGCAAAGAGTAACGATGCAGTCCCATTTCGGACGTCGTCACGGCGAAGGCCGTTCCGGCCCCCGCCTGACGCTATCTGCGCCGGAACTGTTGCCGCTGCGGCGGCCTGCCGGACGAGGCGGCGCGCTCGTCCTTGTGGCGGAAGATCAGCCGGCCCTTCTCGAGGTCATAAGGCGACATCTCGACGGTGACGCGGTCGCCCGCGAGCGTCTTGATGCGGTTCTTTTTCATCTTGCCGGCCGTATAGGCGATGATCACCTGCCCGGCGTCGAGCTGGACGCGATAGCGCGCGTCCGGCAGGATTTCGGTGACGAGACCTTCGAGTTGGATCAGCTCTTCTTTTGCCATCGGGGTTCCCTTGCTTCCCGTTCTGCCGCCATCTTACCGCGGCGGACGGCCGGCGTCATCGCGCCGAGCGGGTACCGGACGTTGCAGAAAGCCGACTCCGCCGATGCCCTCGACGTCATGCCCGGCCGGACGGCCATGGCTGTCGGGCTTGTGCGGCTGGCCCTGACGCGGCCGCTCGCCGTAAGACGGGCCACCTTGGCCGCCGCGCTGGGGACGGTGGCGCTTGTTGCGTCCCGGACGGCCGCCCTCCGCGGGACGGCCATGGGCATGAGCTCCAGCCTGGTTGCCGCGCGAATGGCCGCCATTGTGGGGCTGATGCCCACCGCGCGGATGATCGCCGCCCGCATGCTCGCCGTGGGATCGGCCGCCATTGGGACGATGGCCGTTCGGCCGTCCCTCGCGGGCGCCTGCGGCGGCATGTTGCGGTCGCTGTGCCGACGGGCGGTAGCCTTCCGACGGGATCGTCAGGCGGATGAGCTTCTCGATCGCGCGCAGGTAGGGCGCCTCCTCGGCGTCGCACAGCGAGATCGCGATGCCGGTCGCGCCGGCGCGCGCGGTGCGGCCGATGCGGTGCACGTAGCTCTCCGGCTCGTTCGGCAGGTCGTAGTTGATGACATGGCTGATGCCGTCGACGTCGATGCCGCGGGCCGCGATGTCGGTCGCGATCAAGGTGCGGATCTTGCCGGTGCGGAACTCGGCGAGCACGCGCTCGCGCTGGCTCTGCGACTTGTTGCCGTGGATCGCCTGGGCGGCGATGCCGGCCTTGTCGAGGCCGCGCACGACCTTGTCGGCGCCGTGCTTGGTGCGGGTGAAGACCAGCGTGCGCTCGACGGTCTCGCCGCGCAGCAGGTCGGCCAGCATCGCGGCCTTGCCGGCGCGGTCGACATGGATGACGCGTTGCGCCACCCGCTCGACCGTCGTGGCGGCCGGCGTGACGGCGACCTTCACCGGATCGCGCAGCATCTGCCGCGCGAGGTCGGCGATCTGTTGCGGCATGGTGGCGGAGAAGAACAGCGTCTGCCGCTCGGTCGGAAGCTTCGCCACGATCTTGCGGATGTCATGGATGAAGCCCATGTCGAGCATCCGGTCGGCCTCGTCGAGCACCAGGAAGCCGACATGGCTGAGGCGCAGCGCGTTGCTCTGCACGAGATCGAGCAGGCGTCCGGGGGTCGCGACCAGCACGTCGACGCCGTTCATCAGCGCGCGCACCTGGCGTCCCATCGGGACGCCGCCGATCGCGAGCGTGTTGTTGATGCCGAGATGGCGGCCATAGGCGTTGAAGCTGTCCAGGATCTGGCCGGAAAGCTCGCGCGTGGGCGACAGCACCAGGACTCGGCAGGACTTGCGTTCCGGCCGCTGCGGCTTGGCGGCGAGCTGGTGCAGGATCGGCAGCGCGAAGGCCGCGGTCTTGCCGGTGCCGGTCTGCGCGATCCCGACGATGTCGCGCCCGCTGAGCGCGGAAGGAATGGTCTGGGCCTGGATCGGGGTGGGGGTGACGTATTTCTCTTGCGCAAGCGCGCGCAGGATCGGCTCTGTGAGGCCGAATTCACTGAATGAGTTCAAAATTCAAGTCTTTCTGTATGGCGAGACGGGCGGGACGCCTCAATGGCGCACCGACGCATATCGCGGGTGATAAAAAGCATCCCGCGTGGCTGGGTTGCCGGTCGAAGATACGGATGATACGGGCCGAAAACCTTAAGTATTTAAGGAAATTCGTTCACGCGGCCCGCGGGAGACCAGTCTTGATCGGCAATCGTTAACGACGCCTTAACCGTAAAGGTCTCGAGGAATCTATCTTCCGCTGCACCGCATATAGACGGATCCTGTGTTCGATTCAAGGCATTCCTTGGCATTTTCCGCGTTGCCGGAACCCTGGGCCCGCGCTCATTCCCCATGAAAATCCGACAGGATTGGCGGCGTGCCGTCGAGCCCGAGCTCGCCCCAGCGCCGCGCCACCGTCTCGTAGACCGGTTTGCGCAGCAACGTCCGCTTGGGAAAGTCGGCGAGATGGCGATGCGGCTTGCAGGCGTCGATCAGCGCCTTCGATCCGTAGGGCCGCTCCGCCACCACGACCTTGCTCGGGTCGAGGCCGGTCGACCAGGTCTTGCGCAGCAGGTCGATGTCGTCGCTTGGATTGCAACGCGTCGAGAGCGCCCACATCACCTGATTGAAATCGGTGGCGTCGACGTCGTCGTCCACCGCGATCACCCATTTGGTGTAATAGGCGGCGGCCGGACATTGCGCGGTGAGCGCCAGCACCTGCGCGACGTGGCCGGCATAGAGCTGGCGCAGCGAGACGACGACGATTCCCCATCCGGACGCCGCTGCCGGATGCGCATAGACGCCGGTGACGCCCGGAACCCCGATGCCTTCGAGATCGTCCCAGATCCGCGCCGAGCGCATGATGGCGTAATAGGCGCCGATCTCGCACGACGGATAGGTTGCCATCAGGGCGGCCGTGAGGATCGGATTGCGGCGGTGATGCACCGCCTTCACCTCGATCACCGGCTGCGGTCCGCGCGTGCCGCCATAATAGCCGGTGAACTCGCCGAGCGGACCTTCGGGCGCGAATTCGCCCGGACGCAAAATCCCTTCGATCACGATCTCGCAATGGGCGGGGATCGGCAGGTCGACGAATTCGGCATTCGTCAGCTCGACCGGGCGCCCCATGATGCCGCCGGCGCTGTCGAGCTCGCTCTCGGCCGCGCCGAAAACCTGCGCCGACACCATGAACAGCACCGGGTCGACCCCATAGGCGGCGACCACCTCGCAGCTCTCTCCGCGCTGCCACCACGCCTCGCGGTCGAGCCGTCCATGCTTGCCGGGCGAGCAATACAGGCTCACGCGGTCACGCGCCTGCACCATCTGGCGATAACATCCCACATTGATGCGCCGGGTCACCGGGTCGCGCGTAAACGTTATGTCGCCGGTGCCGATATAGCGCCCGCCGTCGCCCGGCCAGAATTTGGGAGACGGAAAACGCGTGATGTCGATGTCGGCGCCGGTCTGCACGACCTCGTTGACCGGCGCGTCGCTCTTGGGAATCATTTTCGGCGCAATCCGCCGCTTCATGATCCGGCGCGTCGCCGCGATCATGTCGCGCGTCGAAAGCTTTTCATCGAGCCCCATCGCGAGCGCGTAGCGGCCGATCGACGCGCCTAGCATATTGGTCAAAACGCTCGTGCCGGGATCGCCGCCTTTGGGATTTTCGAACAAAAGCGCAGGGGCGGCTTCCGAACGCGTCGCCATGAAAGTAACGGCCGACAGCTCCTCGTCGGTGTCGACGGGGGCGGAAATACGTTTAAGAAAGCCACGGGTTTCGATGAGATCGATCCACCCGCGCAAATCCTTCCACGCGACTTGCGACTGAGGCTGGTCCGATATGTTTGCGGGCAAATCCTCGCCGACGAGGTCTTTTTTTCCCAAAAAACCTATTTCTTCCATAAAGCCTTACCTCCGGCGTAGCCAAACAGCTTACATACACCTCTAATTGCGTCGGCACGACCAAAAGCGCCCGCTTGACGGTCGCAGCCTAACATGACGGGGAGAGGTTTTCGCAGGCCCCGATGAAAGCTGCGCGAAAAGAAATTGAAACGCGAAGTAAAGCGCGCCCCGGACCCAGGGTTGTGCTTGCGCAGGCCCGCCATCCCGGCGTGGCTTGCTGAATTCTGCAAAACGCGTATGTATCATCCGTCATTCATATATTCCCCCCTTTCACGATCGGAGAAAATAATGAAAGTCGCGAAAATCAAATCCATGTCGTTCGATCAACTGGTCGCGTTGCGCGACAATGTGGTTCGGCTTATTTCGGACAAAGCCGCGTCGACGCGGCGTGAATTGGAGGCAAAGCTTGCAGCGATCGAAGGCCTCGGCGGCTATGTCGGAGCCAAGCGCGGTCCCAAGCCGCGCGGCAGCAAGCTGAAGGGCCGCAAGGTCGCGCCGAAATATCGCAACCCGCAAAACCGGTCCGAGACCTGGGCGGGCCGCGGCGCGACGCCGCGCTGGCTGCGCGCCTATATCAAGAGCGGACGCAAGCTGGAAGATTTTGCGATCGGCAAGCCGGGCCGCAAGCCCGGCCGCAAGACCAAGCGCTGAGTGTCCGGCGCGCCATCCGGATGGCGCTGCGAAGCATGGGCTCGGGCTTGCTGAAGGCAGGCTCCGGGCTGATGCGCCCTGGTTGATGCAGATCGCGTCAGCGACAAGATCGCGCCAGCGCGATTCTGCACCGGCCGCCGCACGATGGTTTTCATTATTCCTCGCCGCAAACTGCCGTCATGCAGGCGGTTCACCTCCGGCGCCTTGGCGTCCGGGCGTCGGTGCCGACCACTTGCAAACCCGATCCTTTGTGGTTCGATGCCTGCGCGCGCGCAGCGTCTGCATCGAACCAGCAGGGTAAGCGGATGAAACACGGGCGTCTGCCGGGGCTGATCCTGATGGCGATGCTGGCATCGGCCGGCGCCGCGACCGCCCAGACCGTCACGGTCGGGGCGACCAGCTCGACCAGCGACGCGCCGATCTACATCGCCGACAAGAAAGGTTTCTTCCGCCAGGAGGGGATCGACGTCACGGTGAGCAATTTCCGTTCCGCCTCGGACATGGTCGCCCCGCTCGGCGCCGGCCATCTCGACGCGGGCGCGGGCTCGGCCGGCGCGGCGCTCTACAATGCGGTCGCGCGCGGCATCCGGATCAAGATCGTGGCCGACAAGGCGTCCTCGCCGCCGGGCTATGGGGCGACCAAGATCATGGTGCGCCGCGACCTGATCGAAAGCGGACGCTACAAGGAGCCGCGCGACCTCAAGGGGATGCGCTTCGCCATGAACGCGCCGGGAGTAAGCAACACTTCCACCCTCAACACGCTGTTGCGTTCGGTCGGGCTGAAATATTCCGACGTGGATACCGTCGACCTTCCGTTTCCCGATCACGTGGTCGCGCTCAAGAACAGGTCGGTCGATGCCTCGGCCTCGGTCGAGCCCGGGCCCGCCATCGCGGTCCGCAATGGCGATGCGGTCGTGGTCAAATCCGACGACGAGATCCTGCCCAACCACCAGATCGCGGTCCTGCTCTATTCGGAGGATTTCGCGCTCAAGCGTCCTGAGGCGGCGCGGCGGTTCATGCGCGCCTATATCCGGGCGGTGCGGTTCTATAACGGCGCGTTGAAGGACGGCCGCTTCCAAGGGCCCAATGCCGACGAGGTGATGGCGATCCTGTCGGAGGCGACACCGGTCAAATCGCGCGACATCTACCTGGCGGTCACGCCGACCGGCATGAACCCCGATGGACGCGTCAACAAGGCGAGCCTCGCCCATGATCTCGCGTTTTACGGCGAGCAGGGCCTGATCAAGGGCGCGATCAATCTCGACGACGTGGTCGATTTCACATTCGTCGAAGCCGTTCTCAAGGAGCTCGGCCCCTATCGCCCTTGACGGCCGATCGACACCGTGGAGATCCATCGGTTCCGCCGTTTCAATGCCTTGTGATCGACCGCCTACACAATCGCGCGACCGAACTCCCGCGTCGCTACCATGTTCCGGTTGGCGGGTGCGCGCGGAACTGCGCCCCATGGCCGCGCGTTTCCTCCACTGACGTCAATAGCAAGAGGAGAACGTCATGCGGAAGGAACTCATTGCGGGTGTTGTCGCTGCGGCTGCGTTGTGGCCTGCGCTGGCGGCCGCGCAATCGCCGGCCCAGGAAGGTTTTCGTGAGGGCTATCGCGCCGGCGGACCGGTCGGTGGCGTCGTCGGCGGTACGGTCGGCGCGGCTGTCGAGTTCCCGGGCGACGTGCTGGGTTTCGTGACCGGGCACCCGCGCCGCTATGATCGGGTCCGAGAGGAAATCGTGGTGGGCGAGCCGTTGCCGCGGACCGTGCACGTCTATTCGATCCCGAGGCACCGCGACTACGCGTATGCCTATGTCAATGACCGGCGCGTGATCGTCAATCCAGGAACCCGGCGCGTGGTTCGGGTGGTGGAATGATCCTGCGGTCACGATCCTGCGGTCATGATGATGTAACTGAAGAGCCCCGGCCCCGCGCCGGGGCTCTTTGTATTCGGGGAGGGCGCCCGAGCGACTCTGCTGTCAACATTTAATTCTCGTAATTCTCGGAAAATTTAGCGCCCAAAGATGGAAACTCTTGCCATGCCATTCGTTGTGCTGGCGAGGGGCGCGTGCAGTGCAGCGCCATCCTATCAAGCAGCGAATGACCATCACAAAGGAGCACGGGCCATGCGAACCATCGGAAGAACTTGCCTTGCGATCGCAGCCGTCGGAGTCATGGCCACGGTTGCGGTGCCGGCAACGGCTGCGGATATCCTGTCGTCGCGGACCTACGGCGCGGTCGTCCCGGCGCCGGTGATTGTCGGAAGCGACTACGACATGGCGTATGACGCCGTGGCGCCGGGTCCGGTCTATGGCTACGGCTATGGCTATGTCGGGCCGGCGTGGCGGCGCGGCAGCTATTATTCCTACGGCGCCGGACGCGCCAATCCCAGCCTCAGCCCGAACGGGTGGGACCAGGACAATCCGCGCGACCAGCAGCTTCAGGGCCACAACTGACGGCACTGACGGCGCGCGGACCACCCGTTCCTGTCATCGCAAAGAATTGGCTTTGGGGTCATGACGGCCACGAAGCTGATCGAGGACCTCGGCCGTGGCCGGCCGGGGTCCTCGCTTGCGTTCCGCGCACTACGCTGCGGCCTCGCAAGCAGCGGAGCGGCCGGCGGAACCGCGCCATCGGGCGAACGTTGGCCCTACAGGGACGCGGGGAGCTTCAGAAACGCTCAAGGAGAACACGACATGATGTCGAAACAACTACGCCTCACGTCGCTTGCAACGGTTGTCCTGGCGGGCAGCGTCGGCTTGGCGATCGCTCAGGGCGGAGGCGGTGGAGGAGCCGGCGGTGCGGGCGGGACCGGCGGTATGTCCTCCGGATCGACCAGTGGCGGCACCACGGCGCCCAGCCCGCAGGGCACGCCCAACAGCGGAAGCACGCTCAATAACAACAGCACGCTCAATAACAGGCCGTGCGGCTCGGGCTCGGCCGGCGTCGGCGGAGCCGGCACCACCGGGAGCGCATCGACGATGGGCACTGGCCAGTCTTCGGCGATGGGTACCGGACAGTCGTCGAACCTCAACGGCAACGCGGCGAGCAACAATAATCCCACGACCGGGACCTTCCAGACTTCACCGTCGGGAAGCATGGCGCAGGGATCTGCGGCGGGCCCTGGCTGCTGATTTGGCGATCCACGACGGGCGGCGCGTCGCGCAAGCGGCGCGCCGCTTCATTACTGCGGCATCCCCGCGCAACGGGAATTTGCTCAGCGGTCGGTTTCGCTTTCATCGGGCCGGCTGCCGCCGTAGCCCCGTTGCGGGCCGATCTCGTCGCGGCCGCGGTCGTCCGGCGGCACACGCTCCACGCTCGAGCGCGCACCACGGTCGTCGCCGTCATCGGACGTACGATCGCTCTCGACGCTCCGCCGTCGCGAGCGGTCGCCCGGCGGCTTGGGCGCGGAGCTTGACGAGGTAGCATCATGGCGCATCGTCGGTCCTTCCCCCTTGCGCGCTCGATCCTTTGCGGCACGCCCCGCGGAAGTGGAACAAGCACGCGCCTGGTCTGGTTCCGGCGGCCCATCGCTCCGCTGCCCAAACATTGGGCGATGCGCAAAAAACCTAGGCTCAAGGATTAGACCAATCTGGGGAACTGATGCAGCAATACTGACTTATCTCAATAAACACCCATCCGATTTTTAGCGCCATTGACGGGGGTTCAGCCGTGCCCGACGAAAACACCGTGCGAATTGTTGTCCATCGACAGAATATCACGCGCTACCGCTCGCTGTTGCAGACACCCTTGACGGCGATCGAGCGCGAATTCATCGACAGGCGCATCGAGGAAGAGGCGGCGGAAATTCACCGGCTGACTGCGGAATCGAATTGGCGCACCGCCATTGGGGCGCGCTCCCGGGCATGGCAGGCGAGCGGCGCCGGCCGCTTCGCTCCGGAGCCGACGACCGGCTGCTGATCGCGCGGCCGCGCGTGCCGGAACCGGATGTTTTGCCCGCGGTTGTCCCCAGAGATGAACGAGGCGGGCCCGCTTCGTTTGCTGTCGCTCGATGCGGCGGCGCCAACCGCGGAGCAGCCCATGAGCAAGTCTTCCGAACGCCGCACGGCATTCTCTCAAAGCGCGGAACGGGCCGCCCGACAGGGGCGGGAAATTCAGGAAAATGTCGACCGCACCGAGGAGGCGGCCGGCACGGTCAAGGACAAGAAGCCCGCGGCCATGCAGGCGGGGGCGCGCGCCTATCCGTCGTCCTTCCCCAAGCAGCATCTCGAGAAGCCCGGTCTCGAATCCGAGCTCGAAACCCGGCCGATGTATCAGGCGCCGCATTACAAGGGTTCAGAAAAACTCGCCGGCATGGCGGCGCTGATCACCGGCGGCGATTCCGGCATCGGGCGCGCGGTCGCGGTTCTTTACGCGCGCGAGGGCGCCGACGTCGCGATCGCCTATCTCAACGAGCACGAGGACGCGCAGAAAACCAAGCGCGCGGTCGAGGCGGAAGGCCGCCGCTGCATCCTGATGGCGGGCGACGTCGCCGAGCCGGCATTTTGCCAGGCCGCGGTCGATCAGACCATCGAGGCCTTCGGGCACCTCGATCTGCTCGTGAACAACGCCGCCTTCCAGGAGCATGTCCGCTCGCTCGAGGAGCTGACCGAGGAGCAGTTCGACCGCACCGTCAAGACGAACCTCTACGGATATTTCCATATGGCCAAGGCGGCGGTTCCGCATATGCGGCGCGGCGGCGCCATCGTGATGACCGGCTCGGTGACCGCGATGAATGGCAGCAAGGAGCTGCTCGACTATTCGATGACCAAGGGCGGCATCCATGCCTTCGCGCGGTCGCTGGCGGCGCATCTCATCGATCGCGGCATCCGCGTGAACGTGGTCGCTCCGGGGCCGGTCTGGACGCCGCTCAACCCGGCCGATCGGGCGGCCGAGCAGGTGGCCAAATTCGGCAGTCAGACTCCGATGAAGCGCGCGGCCCAGCCCGAGGAGATCGCGCCGGCCTTTGTCTTCATGGCGGCGCCGAGTTGCTCGAGCTATATCACGGGCGAAGTCCTGCCCATCGTGGGCGGCTACTAGCGCGATCATCATGCCCGGCAAACGTATCCAGTTCGACGATGAAACCTGGCAAGCACTCGATCTGCTGCGGCGCGACCGGATGATGGATTTTCAGGAGCTCGCCGATGAAGCCTTCCGGGACCTCCTGCGCAAGCATCACCGTCCGAGCGATCTCAAGTCGGCCCTGCGACAGAGCGCCGGCGCGACGGCCACGATCCACAAGCTTGCCCCGAAGCGGAAGCCGAGAAGCCGGCGCAAGGCGGGTTGAGCCGAATGTGAATCGACGCGCAGCGTCACCCGGCCCGGCGATTCTCCTTGGATTTTCGGCCGGCGCT